>Ga0070735_10000554_pt1 | contig 39980 bp, 26 predicted proteins | sample Coa_R1_FD_66443 | JGI IMG/M metagenome (GOLD analysis project Ga0070735, IMG submission 66443) | Surface soil microbial communities from Centralia Pennsylvania, which are recovering from an underground coalmine fire - Coalmine... | ecosystem: Environmental > Terrestrial > Soil > Unclassified ... | reverse complement strand
TACCGGGCGTGATCACCGCAGGCACGTTTTATCAGGACGGCAAGCGAGTCTTCTGGGACGTCCACCGTCCCGAGAACACGATCGTAATCGACCTGCATGACGAAAGGTTCAATGAGTTGGTCATCGAAGTCGCAAGTCCCGCGGCTGCGGTGGACCTCATCCAACAATCTCTCCAGGCCCTTCGCGGTAAAAGTTAACTTCGGCTCTGGCTCGGCAAGTGGCGGCCATATCCAGAGAAAAACTTCTCTATCAACCGCTTTTGACGCGCCTCCGCAGCGTAACTTTCTTCCGCGCGTAACAGTTTCACTGCTCGAGGAGTCGTTTGCCACGTCTACTGGCGTCCTTATATTATGTTCTGACTTCAGCGTGGGGCGCTGCCTTGCAACTTTAGAATCCTTTCCGCAGTTGCTGAAATCTATTCCGGGAACAGCTGCTCTTTGTACCCTGACCCGTTGCCCAGACAGCGATTCACTGTAGTTGTTTCTGCTTGGAGATCGTTATGGCGAAAAGAATGATTTTGATGTTGGTCGTGGTTCTTGCCCTGTTGGGAGGACTCGGATTCGCGAAATACCGTCAAGTCGAGGCCGCCATAGCCATGGGCGCCAGCTTCCAACCGCCTCCGACTGCCGTGAGCACGGTTATTGCGAAGAAAGAGAGCTGGCCATCCACTCTGTCGGTAATCGGAACCGCCGCCGCGATCCAAGGCGTTACCGTTGGCGCTGATCTTCCCGGGACGATCGACCAGATTCACTTCGAGTCCGGCCAGTGGGTGCACCAGGGCGACATTCTGGTGGAGCTCGATACCCGTCAGGAACGCGCCCAACTGGCCAGTCTGGAAGCTCAGCGCGATCTCGCCAAGATCAACTACGATCGCGCCCAGGAACTCGTCAAGGCCGGCGTCATCTCGCGCTCCGAATACGACAACGCCAGCGCCCAGCAGAAGGCTACTGAAGCCCAGGTAGGGGACATCCGCGCCGCCATCGCCCGCAAGACGATCCGTGCTCCATTTACCGGAGTCCTTGGAATTCGCCAGGTCAGTCTCGGACAGTACCTCGCAGCAGGACAGGCCATCGTTTCCCTGCAATCCCTGAGTCCTATTTACGTGAATTTCGGCGTTCCCCAGCAGGACACGCCTAAGGTGATCCCCGGCCACATTCTCCGGATTACTAACGCCGACCTGCCGGGATTAGGCTTCACCGGCCGCATCATCGCGATCGACTCGGTCATTAACGAGCAGACCCGTAACATCCAGGTCCAGGCCATCGTCACGAATAAAGACAACAAGCTGCGCCCTGGAATGTTCGTCCAAGTTGAGCTTCCTCTGGGTCAGCCGCACGATGTTATTCCCTTGCCGGCGTCGGCCATCAACTACGCTCCTTACGGTGATTCTGTCTTTGTGGTGACGGACCTGAAAGATCCCAAGGGGAATACATATCGCGGTGTGCGTCAGCAGGTGGTGAAGATCGAGGGCTCCCGCGGCGACCAGGTGGCCATCGTCTCCGGTATAAATCCGGGAGATGAAGTCGTAAGCGCTGGTGCTTTCCGTCTACGCAACGGCGCGCCCATTCAGGTGAACAATTCAATCAAGCCTGAAAACAGCACCAATCCACATCCTGCAGAGAGCTGAACCCGGCGAACGGTCGAAGGAGCGCGTATGAAGTTCACCGATTTATTTGTGAAGCGACCAGTGTTGGCGATGGTGGTCAACCTGGTTATCCTGATCGCCGGATTGCAATCGATCCGCTCGCTCAGCGTGCGCCAGTATCCGCGCAGCGACATCGCGGTGATTCAGGTAACGACCGTTTACGTCGGCGCCAACGCCGACCTGGTTCGCGGATTCATCACCACTCCTATCGAGCGCGTCATCGCCAGCGCTGACGGCATCGACTACATGGAGTCGACCAGCGCCCAGGGTCTGAGCACCATCCAGGTGCACCTGAAGATCAACTACGACACCACCGCGGCGCTGACGCAGATTCAGGCAAAAGTTGCACAGGTTCGCAACGATCTTCCTCCCGACGCACAGATTCCGGTCATCGATCTCCAAACGGCCGATACGCAGTTTGCGGCGATGTATCTCGGATTCTCCTCAGCGGAGCTTGATCAGAACCAGATTACCGATTACCTGACCCGCGTGGTTCAGCCCAAACTGAGCGCGATCAGCGGCGTGCAGCGCGCCGATATCCTCGGCGATCGCACCTTCGCGATGCGCATCTGGCTCAAGCCCGAGCAGATGGCTGCGCGCGGGGTTTCACCCTCCGATGTTCGAGACGCCCTCTCGAAAAATAACTATCTATCCGCGCTCGGAAACACCAAAGGTTCCATGGTGTCGGTGAATCTCGTCGCGAACACTGACTTGCGCACGCCCGACGAGTTCCGCCAGATGGTCGTAAAGCAGGACAACGGCGTAGTCGTTCGACTGGGCGAGATCGCCGACGTGCAACTTGGCGCGGAGAACTACGATCAGGATGTTCGCTTCAACGGACAGACCGCAACCTTTATGGGCATCTGGGTGTTACCCACTGCCAACGCTCTCGACGTTATTAAGAACGTGCGCAAGGAGCTGCCTGCCATCGAGCAGCAGTTACCCTCAGGGATGAAGCTCGGGATTCCCTATGACTCGACCGCATACATTCAGGACGCAATCAACGAAGTTCTCCACACCCTGGTTGAGACGCTCCTGATCGTCATCGTCGTCATCTTCCTCTTCCTGGGATCGTTCCGATCTGTGTTGATTCCGGTCGTGGCCATTCCGATCTCGCTGATCGGCGCTGTCTTCCTGATGCTGTTGGCAGGCTTCACCATTAACCTGCTTACGCTGCTGGCGATTGTTCTGTCCGTGGGCCTGGTCGTTGACGACGCCATCGTCATGGTGGAGAACGTCGAGCGGCATCTGCATCTCGGCAAGACTCCAATCCAGGCAGCCAAGGATGCTGCGCGCGAACTCGTCGGCCCGATCATCGCCATGACGATCACTCTTGCCGCGGTTTACGCCCCAATCGGAATTCAGGGCGGCCTCACCGGCGCTCTCTTCCGGGAGTTCGCGTTCACTCTTGCGGGCGCAGTCGTCGTTTCCGGAATCGTGGCTCTGACGCTTTCGCCGATGATGGGATCGAAGCTCCTGCGTGCCGGCGATACCGAACGCGGTTTTGCAGGCTTTGTTAACCGCAGATTCGAAAGTGTTCGCAATTTCTACGTTCGGTTGTTATCGGGAACTCTGCATTACCGTCCGGTGGTTCTGACGTTGTGGGCGATTGTCGCCGTTCTGATGATCCCCTTCTACATGTTCTCGCAGCGCGAACTCGCGCCGGCTGAGGACCAAGGGGTTGTTTTTGGCGTGATTCAGTCCGCTCCGAATGCAACCATTGAGCAGACAAACCTCTTCACGCAGCAGGTCTACAACGTCTACAAATCGTTCCCCGAAAACGCGAGCGTATTCCAGATCACGAATCCGAATGGCGGATTCGGCGGCATGGTAACCAAGCCCTGGAGCCAGCGAACGAAAACTACGCAACAACTGCTCGTGGAGTCGACCGGCCCGCTCTCGAAAATTGCCGGCATTCGCGTGATTCCTCTGACCCCGCCACCTCTGCCGGGAGGGGGAAACTTTCCGGTCGACTTTGTCATCGAGTCGGCAGCCGAGCCCCGTCAAGTCAGTCAATTCGCCGAGGAAATCGTGAAGAAGGCGATGGCCAGCGGCCTCTTCATTTATGCCGATACCGACGTGAAGTTCGATCAGCCGCAGACGGAAGTCGTCTTCGACCGCGACAAGCTTCGCTCGCAGGGAATTGATCTGAGCCAGGCGGGCCAGGATCTCTCGACCATGCTGGGCGGGAATTACGTCAATCGCTTCAGCATCCAGGGGCGCAGTTACAAAGTCATCCCGCAGATCCAACGCGCAAACCGGTTGACTCCGGATCAGCTTTCGCAGATTTACGTAAAAGGTTCTGCGGATAAACTTGTTCCGCTTTCCACGTTCGCAACCCTGCGCACAACGACCGAACCAAGATCGTTGAACAAATTCCAGCAGCTCAATGCTGTCCGTATCCAGGGGGTCATTCCGCCGCCAGTTCCGCTGGACAAGGCGCTGACGTTCCTCGAAGATCAGGCCAAGCAACTGCCGCAGGGGTTCACGGTGGACTACGCTGGTGAATCTCGCCAGTTGCGGGTCGAGGGTAGCAAGTTTCTCGGCACCTTCCTGCTGTCGGCGATCTTGATTTACCTGGTTCTGGCGGCGCAGTTCGAGAGCTTCCGCGATCCGTTCATTATTCTGGCCGGATCGGTCCCTCTCGCCATCTCGGGCGCTTTGGTGTTCTCGTTCCTGGGCTTTACAACGTTGAACATCTACAGCGAGGTTGGCCTGATCACCCTTGTCGGTCTCATCGCGAAGAACGGAATTCTGATCGTAGAATTCGCGAACCACCTTCAGGAAACTGGACTGAGCAAGCTCGACGCTATCATCGGCGCGGCGGGCACGCGCTTGCGCCCGATCCTCATGACCACCGCTGCAACGGTGTGCGGTCACTTCCCGCTCGTACTAGCGAAAGGTCCCGGAGCAGGAGCTCGAAACAGTATCGGCATCATGCTGGTCAGCGGAATGATCATCGGCACGGCATTCACGTTGTTCGTCGTTCCGTCGATCTACATGCTGGTCGCGAAGACTCACAAGCAAGTCGAATCTGCCGACGAGATCTCGATCCCGGAGCCAGTCGAGAGCATTGCGTAATTCGAACCGCGATAGAATTGATCGCACTCCAGCGCAATACTCCGCCGAGCGTACGATGCCGGAGCAGTGTTTTTTCTGGACGACTGTTTGCGCTGCCTGCGCTCGAGATTCCTCGAATCCCCCCCGATTCCAGCCGGACCGATTTCAATCAAGGTACAATGCCGTGGAACGCAAAAATCTAAAATGCAATCCATGAAAGCACACTAAGTCATGCCCGAAACTATCGACTGGCGGGAACGTCCACCCAGGCGCAGGCGATTCCTGATCATCGTTGGCATAATCGCTTTTATCCTCTTCGGCAGCCGAACCGCTGTCTCCTACTACGTTGACGTCCTATGGTTCGGATCGCTTGGCTACGAGCAGGTTTTCCGCCGCACCATCAGCCTCCAATGGAGCGTCTTCGCCCTATTTACAGCTGCCACATTTCTCATCCTTTATGGATGGTTTCGAGCGCTCAAGCGCGCCTATCCCTCTGACCTGCTCGATGGCGGTCTGATTTTCATCGGACGGCAGGCGGTCAAGTTGCCGGTCGAACGCATCACCAATTTGATCACTATCGTGGTCTCGATATTCATCGCCCTCGCCAGCGGCGCCGGGATGATGTCCGACTGGTCCACATTCGCACTCTACTGGTACGCGCCAAAGAACACAGGAGTTGCCGATCCTATCTTCGGCAAGCCTCTCTCCTTCTACCTGTTCACTCTTCCGGTGTGGGAATCGATTACAGGCTGGCTGCTTACGCTCGCCGTTCTCGCCTGTATCGCCGCGGTATTCTTCCTCTTGCTCACCGGCAGCATACGGCTTCTCTCCCGCGGCCGCGGCAGTTCTCTCCCGCTTCCATGGCGCGGATTTTCGATTGCCTTTGCCTTCCTGCTGCTCGTACTGGCAATGTGGGTATACCTGAGCCGGTTTGACACCCTGTTTAACGAGCACACGATTTTCAGCGGCGTAGCCTATACCGATGCGCACGTGACGCTTACGGGCCTGCTGATCGTATGTATCGCGCTTATCGTCGGCGCGGGAATCTCGCTGTTCAATCTCGTTTCCGCTCCGCGGGTGCGATGGTTCGCCTTCGCCGTGCTTCCCGCGGTAGCTTGCTTCATAATCATGCAGATTGTCGCGTGGTACGTCGGTAACTTCATCGTCAAGCCGAACGAATTGGTGCGAGAACGTCCGTACATCCGAAACAACATCGACATGACGCGGCAGGCCTTCGGACTCGATCGCGTCACAGAACGCGAATTTCCCGCCGAAACCTCGGTCGAAGCCGCCGACGCCGCAAATAATCAGACAACTCTGCAAAACATCCGGCTGTGGGATTGGCGCGCTCTGCAAGACACGCTCCGCCAGATTCAGGAGATCCGCACCTACTACGATTTTCCCGATATCGACATCGACCGGTACCCGATCAATGGTTCGATGCGCGAAGTAATGCTCGCCGCACGTGAACTGAGCGTCGACAAACTCCCCGAGAGCAGCCGCAACTGGATCAACGAAAAGCTTATCTACACTCACGGTTACGGCGTCACCATGAATCCCGTCAACGGATTCACTCCCGAAGGCTTGCCTACGCTGATACTCAGCAACATGCCGGTCCAGAGCACGGTGAAGGACATCAACGTCACTCGTCCGGAGATTTACTTCGGAGAGATGACGAATACCGACGTCTATGTAAAGACGCGGCAAAAGGAATTCAACTATCCCCAGGGCGAAACCAACAATCTGACCTCCTACGAGGGAACCGGCGGTATCACCCTTGGCGGATTCCTCCGCCGCGTTCTGATCGCCTTCGATGAAGGCGATATCGCCAAGCTCCCGTTCAGCGACGACGTCAATCCGCAGAGCCGCTTGCTCATGCGACGTAACGTGCGCGACCGTGTCACGCAGCTTGCTCCGTTCCTCACCTTCGAAGGTGATCCATACCTCGTCATCGACGACAATGGCCGCCTCTCGTGGATCATCGACGCTTTCACTACTTCCGACAGCTATCCCTATTCCAGCCACTACTCGCTGGGCAATAACACCATCAACTACATTCGGAACAGCGTGAAAGCGGTCATCGACGCTTATGACGGCACAACCACGTTCTACGTTTTCGACTCACAGGACCCGATCGTCAACGCCTATCGCCAGATGTTCCCCGTTCTCTTCAAAGATGCGTCTGCCATGCCTCCGGAACTGCGAAAGCACGTACGTTATCCCGAGCTGTTGCTGAGAATGCAGGCGGCCGTCTACGCCCTCTATCACATGACCGACCCCGAAGTTTTTTACAACCGCGAAGATCTATGGAACGTGGCTTCGGAAGTGGGCGCATCCGACACAGGAGACCAGCGAACGCTGTCGATGGAACCAAATTTCGTTCTGATGAAGCTTCCTGGCGCGCCCTCAGTGGAGTTCGTTGGAATTCTGCCCTTTACTCCGGCGAATCGAAATAACCTGATCGGATGGATCGCGGGCCGCAGCGATGGCGCGGAATATGGCAAAGCGCTTGTTTACGACTTCCCCAAGACTCGTCTGGTCGATGGTCCGTTGCAGATCGAGGCGCGCATCGATCAGAACGCCCAGCTCTCCGGACAGCTCACGCTCTGGAATCAGCAGGGCTCGCACGCGCGCCGTGGAACGCTGCTAGTAATTCCCTGCGGCAAAGCCTTGTTGTATGCAGAACCAATCTATCTGCAGGCCCAACAAAGCCCCATGCCAGAATTGCGCTTGGTCGTGCTTGCGCTGCAGGATCGCCTCGTCTACGCGCCCACCTTTGAAGCCGCGCTGACGGCTTTGTTCGGCAGCGCCGCTCCAGCTTTGCCGGCGATCACAGAGATCGGCCCCGGGCCTGCCGCTCCACAGCCCGCTGCCACAAAAACACCGCCCGCGGCTCTGAAGGAACTCATCTCCGGCGCAGCCAAGGATCTGTCCGACTATCAGCGGCTCACTGCCGAAGGCAAGCTGGGCGAAGCCGGACAGAAGTTAGAACAGCTCAAGCAGAAACTAGATCAACTGCAAGCCCAGCAGAAATAACTATGACTCGTATCAGGGAACGCATTAAGGATGCGGCACAGCGCCATACCTATCAGGGCGCGGATTTATCCGTGCCGTAGAGGCACTCAAAACGAATTGCGCCTTCAGCGCTGCTTCAGTTGGCGCACTCCTAACGTTGCGTCTCTGGACTGAGCCCCACCAGCGGAATCGTCTTCTCCTGCGCCAACCGGTTATACGCAGCAAGATCAGTCTTTACGATCTCATTCCACTTTGCCAGCTGTTCGTCCGCCTGCTTGCTGAGGTCATCGTACATTTCATAATCCTGCTTCGTTGGGGAAGCATCAGCGCTTGAGACTATCCCACCTAGCGCAACCAGCAGATTGTTCAGCCGGATCGGATAGTTCAGCACATCCTGCCCGCTCTTCGCTTTCGTTTGAATCAGTGCCTCCTCGACCACGGTCATTTTCTTATCGAGTGCCGAGCCCGCATCCGCAAGCTCCTTCGCACTCGGGTTCTTCTCTTCTTTTAAACGCTTATTGACTGCCGTCATCTGCGCGCGAATGTCGCGAATCTGCCGCACGGCGTCGTGCACCTGCGTAACTTTCCCCAGAATCTGCTGCATCAAGTCGAACTGCTTCTTCAAGTCTTCCTGCGTGACTTGCAGCCGTGGATCAGGGACAATCTTGAACGGTTGGGTCTGCGATTTTCCGTCCACAGTCAGCCGCACTTGATATTCCCCAGGCAGCGCCAATGGACCGTCCGTCGAACCACCCCATAGCGGAGAGTTCGGAATTCGCGGTGTTCCTTCGTAATGCAGATCCCAGACGAACCGATTGACTCCCTTCTCCGTCGGAATTTCATCGTGATGTCCGCGCGAGAAGAAGCTCTCTTCTCCTCCTTCACCACCGGCTTCATGCTTCGGCGGATACGTCCGAACCACCTTCCCCGCCGAATCGAGAATCTCGATCTTCACCCGCGACTCGCTTTTCTTCTCCAAGTCTTCAGACTTGGCATTCTCTCCCGGCTTGCTGGACTCGGCCGCGGCGTTCGCCGGCTTCGCACTAGCCTCATCCTTCTTGTCTTCTTTCTTTTCGTCCTTCTTTCCTTCCGGCTTCTTGATCTCGGCCTTCAAGTAGTAATAAACGACCGCTCCCGACGGAGGATTCTGCCCCGCACCGCCAGCGCCGAAGAAAGATCCCAGAAATGTCGTGTGATTCGCATCAGCCGGCGTAAACAAATGTACATCGTCCGACTTAATCGAATCGCTCCACTGCCGTAACGGAGACAGGTCATCCAGGATCCAGAACGACCGTCCATGCGTCGCCACCGCCAGATCGTCATTCTTCACGACGAGATCATTCACCGGCGAAACCGGCAGATTCAACTGCAGAGGCTGCCAGTTCGTTCCGTCGTCGAAGCTGACATAAACGCCTCGCTCAGTGCCCGCGTACAGCAGACCCTTCCGCTTCGGATCGACGCGCACCGCATGAACATAAACGTCCTTTGGAATTCCGTTCACAAGCGTCGTCCACGTCTTGCCGAAGTCCGACGTCTTGAAAATGTACGGAGCGAAGTCGTCCATCTTGTGCCGCTCGACTGCGACGTAAACCGTCCCCGCGTCGGTCGGAGAAGCCTCAATCATGCTGACCGTGCCCCACTCCGGCATCGCCTTCGGCGTGACGTTTTCCCAGTTGCCTCCGCCATTTCGCGTCAGGTGAATCAGCCCGTCATCGCTTCCCGCCCAGATCAAATCCTTCTGCACCGGCGACTCGACGACTGAAAAGATCGTGTCATAGACTTCCACGCCCGTGTTGTCCTTCGTGATCGGTCCGCCAGAAGACTCCTGCTTTGACTTGTCGTTTCTCGTGAGGTCCGGAGAAATAATCGTCCAGCTCTTGCCTTCATCGGTCGTCTTGAACAGCACTTCACCCGCGTAATACAACGTGTGCGGATTGTGTGGCGAAAATACAATCGGCTCCGTCCACTGGAACCGGTGCTTCAGGTCCGCCATGCCCCAGCCAATCGGATTGCGCGGCCACGGATCGATCATCTCCGTCTCTCCGGTCCTATGGTCGTAGCGCGAAATATCCCCGCCATACGATCCGGCATAAACGATCTCCGGATTCTTCGGATCCGGCGCTATGTATCCACTCTCTCCGCCGCCCACCGCATAAAAGTCAGAGTCGCCGATCCCTCCATTCGCACTTGCGCTCGCAATCGCAACGGTTGAGTTGTCCTGCTGCGCTCCGTACAGCCAGTACGGGAACCGATTGTCTGTGATGACGTGGTAGAACTGGGCGGTTGGCTGATTCATCTGGCTCGTCCAGGACGCGCCCCAATCCGTCGAGATCGTTGCCCCGCCGTCATTGCCGTTGATCAAGCGCTTCGGATTCTGCGGATCGATCCAGAATCCATGATTGTCTCCATGCGGCGTTCGAATCTGCGTGAACGTCTTGCCGCCATCAATCGATCGATAGGTCCCGGTATTCAGGATGTACACCACATCCGGATTTTTCGGATCGGCAAACACGTGCGTGTAATACCACGCGCGCTGGCGATACCGGCGGTCGTCGTTCACCAGTTGCCACTTCTGTCCACCATCGTCCGAGCGGAACAGTCCACCCTTTTCCGCCTCGATCAGCGCATAAACGCGATTGGGATTCGATGTCGTGGCGACTCCGATGCGTCCGATAGTTCCTTCCGGCAATCCTTCACCGGTAAGCTTCTTCCAAGTATCCCCACCGTCTGCCGATCGATACAGGCCACTCCCCGGCCCGCCAGATTCCATGGTCCACGGTTTGCGCACCGCTTGCCACAGTCCCGCAAACAGAATATTCGGATTCGAGAGATCGAACTGAATGTCGATCCCGCCCGTCTTGTCGTCGACGAAAAGAACGCGCTGCCAGCTCTTTCCGCCATCACGCGAGCGGAAAATACCTCGTGCTGAGTTCGGCCCGAACGGATGCCCAAGCGCCGCAACATACACAACATTCGAATCCTTCGGATCAACGATCATGCGTCCAATGGAGTACGTGTCGCGCAGCCCGATGAACTTCCACGTCTTCCCCGCATCTGTCGACTTGTACACGCCGTTCCCCATAACAATGTTTCCGCGGATGCACGCCTCACCAGTCCCGACATAAACAACGTTCGGATCCGATGGCGCAACCGCGATCGCTCCAATGGAAGGCGACGCCTCAGGGAACTTGTCCCAGAGTGGCTTCCAGTTCAGTCCACCGTCAGTCGTCTTCCACATGCCTCCGGCAACCGCGCCGAAATAGTACGTATCCGCCTCGCCAGATACTCCAGCAACTGCCAACACACGCCCCCCACGGAACGGACCGATCTGCCGATACTTCATCCCTTCAAACGGAGACTTCGGCGCCTCCGCTTTCGGCGGAGCAACCACACCCGCCTCAGGCGGAAATTTTTCTTCCGCTGGCTCGCCTGTCGCGGTTGGAGTAACGCTCGGCTCAGACGGCTTATTCGGCTGGCGGCGTTGCGCAAACGCCATGGTGCTAACCAACAAAATAGCAATGAAATAGCAGGAGCGTTTCAAGGGAGTTCCTCCAGGCATGAAATGGAAAGAAGTAAATGTACTCTTCGTGGAAAAGCTTTGTACACTCGATTTTTTTGGAGCGTTCTCAGGCGGGCGCAGAACTCGGACCCGAACGGCGCGGATTTGACAGGCTCCGGGAAATTGACTCGGATTAGCAGAACCGGGAAGGGCACGGCTTTAAGCCGTGCCGCACGAAAGCGTGTGTATGCGCGGCTTTAGCCGCTGGGGGCCAGGCTCTCGCGCCTCAAGAAAGCCTAGGCCGAAAATCCTCGGGCGCACGCCTCACTGGCCTTTCGCTCCCGCTGCAACCGAAATGCGCTCCACATGCGCCTTCTCCAGCTTCTCATTCAGCTCGCGCAATTGCGTCTGCTTGAACTCAGTCCACCGGGCAAGGCCAGTCTTCATCGCGGCCGAAGATTCGTTGTACACCTCCATCGCCTGCGCCGGCACCGCTCGATCCCCGCTCTCCACAACCCTTAAGGCCGCGGCAAAACCCGCACTTGCGGTTGCCAGCCCCATCCCGTTGGAACTGTCCTTGCCGCTCAGAATTTTCCCGATTTCGGTCGTTGCACCCGCGACGCCGGCTTCCAAATCAGAGTGACCGGTAACCCTGGATTTCGCCTCAGCTAACTGCTTTTGCGCCGATCCGATCTCTCCCAGAACACGCCGCGCATCCAGAGCCGCAGAATACATCTCAAGCCCCAGCTTCAACTGTTGCTCGAGTTCCTCCGAGGTCGCCGGCGACCTCGGATCCATCTTGATCGTCAGCGGCTGCGTCCAGATTTTGCCATCAACCGTCAGACGAACCGCATACTCTCCCGGCACAGCCCGCGGCCCGTGCAAACTCCCATATCCTCCATCTCCTTCGGAATCCGCTCCCCCTCCGCCCCATTCCAGGTTCCACACAAACCGGTGCATGCCCGCAGTTTGCTCCACAACCTGCGGCTTCGGAAACCACCGTTCCGCGATCGGCATTGGCGGGCGCTTGCCCTCCGAAGGAGTACTCGACGAAAAGCGGCGAGACTGATTCCGTTTCGCATCGACAATCTCAATCGACACGCCTTTCGCTGGATTTTTCAAAACGTAATCGATCATCGCGCCATTCGGCGGATTCTTCGCCGTTGCTTCTTCCGGAGGAAGCGGCGTGCCCGCAAATGGATCATTGTCGATTCGCGTCGCCGTCGCAGGGTGATACAAAAAAGCGTTCTCAGCTTTGGCCGCGTCCGCTGTCTGCCGCAGCGGTGTGATGTCATCGAGAATCCAGAAGGACCGCCCGTGCGTCGCGATCACCAGATCATCTCCGTGCACCGTCATGTCCCGCACTGATGTCACCGGAAGATTCAACTGCAGCGGCTGCCAATGATCGCCATCGTCAAACGAAACATAAATCCCGAACTCCGTCCCCGCGAACAGCAATCCCTTGCAAACTGGATCCTCCCGAACCGCCCGCAAGAAAGAAGATGACGGAATCCCGTTTGTGATCGCTTCCCAGCTAGCCCCATAATCGCGTGTTCTGTAGATATAAGGAACTTGATCGTCGAGCCGATGCCGGTCCACCGCAGCAAAAGCCTCGCCCGCATTGAAGTGCGACGCTTCAAGCAGCGAAATCTTGCTCCACGGGCTGAGCCCCTTCGGCGTCACATCGGTCCAGTTCTTTCCTCCATCGCGCGTCACGTGAATCAAGCCCGTATCGCTGCCCGCCCAAATCAAATTGCCGTCCAACCCGGAGGGCGCAATCGTGAACACAACCCCAAATCCGCGCTGCATCGCATTCTCCACCGATGTCCTTCCTCCATCCTTCGATTTGGAAGAGGCAGCTACCGTCAGATCGGGGCTGATCGTATTCCAATGCAGCCCGCCATCCACAGTTTTCATCACGTACTGCGTTCCCAGATACAGCGAGGTTTTGTCGAATGGAGAAAACACCAGAACCGGCGTCCACGGATCCCGATACTTCCTCTCAGAGATTTCCGATCCCCAGTTCGGAAGCGGCCACGGTGTAACATCCTGCCCAAAGGACGTACGCAGATCGTAGCGTTCCACGCCCCCATACGTCTGCGACACATAAACAACGTCCGGATTCTTCGGGTCGGGCGCCATATATCCGCTCTCACTCCCGCCCGCCGGAAACCAGTCGCGCGGTGTGATCTGTCCATGATCGGCCCGGCTCAGGACCGCGGCGCTACCGCTGTCCTGCTGCGTACCGTACACCACATACGGAAACCGATTGTCTGTAATGACGTGATACATCTGCGCGGTCGGCTGGTTGTACCAGGTACTCCATGTCTTTCCGTAATCGACGCTGATCGTCGCGCCCTGATCCGTGCCCAACACCATACGGGAAGAATCCTTCGGATCGACCCATATCTGATGATAATCGTCTCCACCCGGCGCTCCGCGAACAATCGCGATCGTCTTGCCACCATCCTCCGATCGGTACAAAGCAACGTTCGGCACATAGATAACATTCGCATTCTGCGGATCGACAGTGAGATTCCCGAAATACCACGACCGGCTGATCAGCCGTTTGTCTGCATTGATCAGTGTCCAGGTATATCCACCGTCATCCGATCGGTACAGTCCTCCCTGCTGCGGTGCATCGATAAGCGCGTAGACTCTCTGCCCATTTGCCGAGACGGCAACGGCGACGCGCCCCCAATCTCCGCTCGGCAATCCGCTGCCTGTAACCCGCGTCCACGATTGCCCCTCGTCCTGCGAGCGATAGAGTCCGCTGCCCGGTCCGTCGAGCGGGGCGTATGTGCTCCACGGTGGACGCCGCGCATGCCACGTCCCAGCAAACATCACGCTCGGCTGACCGGAGGCGATGGCCAGATCCGAGACTCCGATCTCAGTCCCCAGATCGAGAACCTTCTTCCAGTTCGCGCCGCCATCGAATGACTTGTAAACCCCTCGCTCGCTGTTCGGACCATAGGCATGTCCGAGCACGCCAACAAACACGACATTCGAATTCCACGGGTCCACGGCGATCCGGCTGATCTGCCTTGAATCCCTGAGCCCCAAGTACTGCCAGGTCTGCCCCGCATCGCTCGATCGATACACGCCATTTCCAGACGCCAGATCCGACCGGATATCCGATTCACCCGTGCCCACATAAATAACCTTCGGATCCGAGGGCGCCACCGCGATCGCGCCAATCGAAGCCACCGGCTCGTGATCAAAGATAGGCTTCCAAACGACTCCGGCATCAGTCGTTTTCCAAACTCCGCCGTCGACGGAACCGAAGTAAAAGGTGGTCCCGTCACCCGGCACTCCCGACACCGCAACCGCTCGACCGCCGCGAAACGGTCCTATGAGCCGCCACTGAAGTCCATTGAATAATTCAGGCGCAACCTGGGCGGGAGCATCGATCAAGCTCAGCGTGGAAACGCAGAATGCAACGAGAAAAGGGAGATGCCACTTCCGCAATGTCGCTGTCATGATTTTCTTGGTCACAACAGTTTAGCGGATCGGCCGACGAATAGGCAGTTGGAGCAATCTAATGATGGTGAATCCGGACGGAAGACGTACATTCGCGAAGCGTCCCGCAAGACGGAATTGTCGTTCCGCCCGGTGCGATTCATTCCTGATGAGAATGGCGCAAGGAGGCACTTTATGTTTTTGCCGCGAAGATGGAGCAGATCAAATTCGCAACGAAAAGAGCATGAAATGTACTAACGATTCCTGATGAAAATCGCAACACTGCTTACGCGCTTCGAGTCGAACTCACGTGCGATCTCAACTCTGTAATGGGACGCGCGCACTTCACGGCGATCTCAAATCCCGCGCCCCGCGCCAGTTCCACCACGCGCACAACTTCGCCCTCGCCGTGAAGAAAGATCGGCCGCCGCGAATTTCTGCTGACCACATTCACGGTCAAATTCACCGGAGTAGAAATCGGCAGTACATCGTCTGTCTTGACAAGCAATCCACCCAGGCTTACGTTCTTGCTAACACCATCAACTTTGCGCGCCGCCTCGCCTGCAGGAAAACTTAGACAGACCGGAAATTGAAGATGAAATCGGCGGTACTTTCGCGCTTGCGAACGTCGAGCGAAATGCCCCAGGGGAAGGTCCATGCGGCTGATCCTATCTGCTTGCCTGTTTCATCAACAGATCGCACCGGGACAACACCGAACGTACATGCCCGTTCGTATACCTCTTTGATTACCTGCCGATTACTACAGCTAATAGTGTTCCAGTACTGAATATTACTTGGTTGTGCTTTCGCCGTTCAGCCTGATGTACCACAGTTATCTATTGTTTTTGGACCAGTAGGACAACACTGGTGGGGATGAGCCGTCCCCCGGTCCAGTTCGTAGTACAGAGACTGGTTACGGTTTTCTTGGCTCGACGCAATGATAGACACGGCAAGAAAACTTCGCTCAAAACACGTTGAAAAAGTACTCGGCGCGCTCCTACTTTTGACGGGTCTCGCCGTCATGTCCGGATGCCAGGGCCTTAGCGCGGGTGGCACGGGCATACAGAATCCTGGGACCCTGGGCTCAAACCTTTCCAGTATCAGCTTCGGGGACGTCACGGTTGGTAAGACTCAAACAATCTCCGGAACCGTGACCAACAAGGGAAGCTCCAGCATTACCCTTTCGCAAGCCAGTATCAGCGGCGCCGGATACACACTAACGGGCATCTCCGCCAATGGGAATCTCGCTGCCGGCCAAAGCGCAAACTTCAGCGTGAAGTTCGCTCCAACGAGTTCCGGGACTTCGAATGGTACTCTCACGGTGACTTCCAACGCCTCGAACGGAACCCTGACGATTCCAGTCTCCGGAACAGGTACCGCCGCGGTCGGAACCCTCGGCGCAAGTCCATCCTCACTTAATTTTGGCAGCGTGACCGTCGGCCAGAATCAGACACTCTCTTCCACCATCACCAACACTGGCAGTGCGAGCGTCTCAATTTCTCAGGTTGGAATCACCGGCTCCGGATTCACCGTTAGCGGAATCACGACTCCTCTAACCCTAACTGCTGGTGCAACCGCGACCGTGAGCGTGAAGTTCGCTCCAACTTCGTCAGGATCCGCCAGCGGCACAGTGACCGTCACTTCCGACGCATCGAACACATCTTTGACCATCGGAGTCTCCGGTACGGGTGCCACAGCCGCCGGGCAGCTCTCTATCTCGCCCTCCACGCTCGCTTTCGGTAGCGTTGCCGATGGGACGAGTTCCGTCGCTACGGCAACCTTGAAGGCGAGCGGTGCAAATGTCACCGTTACTGCCGCGAGCACGAACAACTCTGTATTTACTATCGGCGGACTTTCCCTGCCGGTGACCATAGCCGCAGGCGCGAGCCTGCCGGTCACTGTGACCTTCAGCCCGCAAACGGCCAGCTCTTTCACTGGCACGCTGAGCGTCACCAGCAACGCTTCACCTTCCACTTCCACCGAAACTCTCACCGGAACCGGAACTAGCGTCACCAGCAGTCACACCGTGAACCTCTCCTGGAATGCCAGCAGTTCGTCCAATATCTCCGGCTACAACATCTACCGGGCGGTGTACACGACCCAGTGCGGCTCGTATTCCAAGATTAACCAGGTGTTAAACACGACAACGCTGTACACGGATTCCACGGTCGCAAACTCCACTTCCTACTGCTACGCCGCCACCGCAGTGAATACCAGCAGCCAGGAAAGCGGATACTCGAACATCGTCAGCAACGTTCAGATCCCATAATCCAAACCAGAAGCTTTACTCCTTCGCCATGGTCCCGCCTTTCCCGGCGGGATCTTTTTCTTTTCTCGCAAACACCTCACTCACAGTCATCCCGACCGCAGCGTGTGATTCCCGAAGGGAATGGCACGCGGAGTGGAGGACCTATATGTTTTCTCTGGCCACACGTGGAAATAGGTTTGCCAACCTCCGTCATCGACCCATCCCTTGGCCTATTTCGGCGGGAACCTTGCACCCAGCGGTAACAGGATATGTCCTAACGGTATCTTTGCGGCTTTTTGCCAACCCGGCACACTGAACCCATGAGACTCCCCCAGTCCAGCAGTACCCCTTTCTCCATTCGTTTTTCAATCGTCATGGTTTTTCTCCTAACGGCGGGCCTTCTCCCGCTGCACGCGCATTCGAATCAGCAACTGCAGAGCAACCCTGCCAATATCAGGTTTGGATCCGTTGCCATCGCGCAGTCCCAGAGTCAGTCTGCCGTTCTGACGAACACCGGGCAGACGAGCGTGACGATTTCCGCCATTACTGCGAGCGGAACAGGGTTCAGCGTCTCCGGACTAAGCCTGCCCGCAGTTCTTGCCGCCGGCCAAAATGCGACCATCACTGTGACGTTCGCTCCCACCAAGACCGGATGGATCAATGGCAGCATCACCGTGACCAGCACCGCCTCGAACGCGGCGCTTCAGTTGGGACTCCGTGGTACCGGAACCTCTGGAAGTATTTTGTCGCCGGCTCCATCCAGCCTCTCCTTCGGGCAGGTCACTGTCGGCAGCAACTCCTCGCTTTCGCTGGTCCTGACGAACTCCGGCTCATCGAGCGAAACGCTCACCGCGTTTCAGGTAGTGGGCAGCAGTTTCGGAGTGAGCGGCCCCACGCTTCCGATCACGCTCAATAAAGGACAAAGCGTCACTCTCAGCGTCACCTTCACTCCGTCGACGGCTGGATTGCTCAACGGAAGCGTCTTCGTCCCCGGCCCCAACCTCAACGTTCCGATGTCCGGCACCGGTTCGACGACTACCGCCGGCCAACTCAGCGTGACACCGTCGACTCTGAGCTTCGGCAGTATCGACGTCGGCAGCACCGGCTCGCAGCCGTCCACAATTACTGCCTCCGGAGGAAGCGTCACTATCTCTTCTGCCTCCAGCAGCAGTTCCCAATTCACCGTCTCGGGAACTTCCTTCCCCTTCACCTTGAACTCCGGGCAGAGCGCGCAGGTGAACATCATCTATGCGCCCACGACCAGCGGATCCGCCTCAGCTACGTTGACGTACACCACCTCGTCAAGTTCCAGGAGCACCGAATCTCTCTCCGGCACCGGTATCTCGCCAGCCTACAGCGTTAGTCTCACCTGGACCGCGAGCACATCATCGGTGACCGGCTACAACGTCTATCGTGGGACGACATCCGGCTCTTATACAAAAATCAACACTACCCTCGACCCCAACACGACCTACACCGACAGCAGCGTCGCAGCCGGAACCACCTACTACTACGCAGCCACAGCGGTAAACTCCAGCGGTCAGGAAAGCGGCTACTCCTCTCCCATTCAGGTTTCCATCCCTTAACGCGAATCAGAACAGTTTCACCAGTGTCGTCCCGGCCCCAGCTTGCCAAGGAATGGCAAGCTGAGTGGAGGGGCAGTGGGTTCTCTCGCGCAACGCTCGAACCCACCCGCCTGTGTTACCTTTACCAACACTGGTGTGGTGGCACCACACCTGATCTTCTGCCAGACAGTCTCATAAAACGTTCTCCAGGGAGATCTCTTGCGCCAAGCTAAAATCACTCTTCTTTTGCTCTGCTTGCCCATATCAGCCATATTCGTGGCCGCCCAAAGCTCCTCCCTGCCCGCTCCGCCCCACGAAAAACCGACCCATCTGAAGCACGTTCTCGTCATCGCCCAGACTAAGGGATTCGAGCACGATTCCGTTCCTGATGGCATGGCCGCGATCTACAACATGGGACACGACACCGGCCTCTGGGACACTACTCTGCGCACCGACACCGAACTCATCACAAAAAAGGATCTCGGCAGGAATGCCAAGAACCTCGACTACTTCGACGCTCTCGTCTTCGTCAGCACCACCGGAGAACTCGATCTCGACGACAGCCAGAAGCACGACATGATGTCGTTCATCAAAGATGACGGCAAAGGTTTCGTCGGCATCCACGCCGCGCTCGACACCAACTACAAATGGCCGGAATACGGCGAGATGATCGGAGGCTGGTTCGACCAGCATCCTTGGTTCACTTTCAATGCGCCTATCATCAACGAAGACCCAAGTTTTCCCGCCGTCCGCCACTTCCCCAAAGAATTCGTCAAATACGACGAGATCTACCAACCCAAAGACTGGTCCCGGGACAAAGTCCACGTTCTTCTCAGCCTCGATCCGGCGAAGCTGAATTACGAGAACAACCCGCGCATTCACCGTACCGACCACGATTTCGCCGTCGCCTGGGACAAGATGTACGGCAAGGGCCGCGTCTTCTATTCCACGCTCGGCCACACCGAAGAATCCTGGAGCGATCCCGACATCCGCAAAATGTATTTCGAGGCGGTGAAATGGGTACTGGGGATGACCGAAGGCAGCACTGCTCCTCATCCGCGCCCGCAGACTTCCGGCGAGGCCCACTGACCGGTAATGATGAATCTCCTCCGATCAACCCTCAGCCGGATCGTCTGCGCACTAATCGTCTGCGCGATAACCATTCCGCCCGTACACGCGCAGCAAACCGCACCGGCAGCGCGAAAATCCTATCCGCCCGATCTCCTTCAGAAAGGTGCCGCCCTCTTTCGCCAGGATTGCTCCTTCTGCCATGGCCGCGACGCAACCGGCGGCGAAACCGGCCCCGATCTCACCCGTTCCCGTCTGGTCCGAAGTGATATCAATGGTGACAAGATCGGTGTCGTAATCCGAAACGGACGCCCCGACAAAGGCATGCCTCCCTTTGACCGCACCGACGACCAGATCGCCAGCCTCGTCGCCTTCATCCACACCCAACAGAACAATGCCGCCGCTTTTAAAGGACGCCGAAATGGCGGCCGTAAAGGCGTCGATCCGTCTGATCTTCAGACGGGCAACGTTGAAGCAGGCAAGAAATTCTTCGAAGGCGCGGGCGGATGTGCCAACTGCCATTCCCCCGCCGGAGACCTCGCCGGCATTGCCTCCCGCTACAAAGGCCTTGAACTCGAAGAGCAGATGCTCTACCCGCGCCACGCGAAATCGAAAGTCACAGTAACTCTCGCATCGGGCGAGACGATCACCGGCACGCTCGCTTATTTAGACGAATTTACCGTGGGCCTTATCGACGACACAGGCTACTACCATTCCTGGCGAACCCGGGACGTTCAATACAAAGTTGATTCTCCAGCGAACGCACACGTGGATCTTCTTCCCAAATACACCGACGAGAACGTTCATGACCTGATGGCGTATCTGCAGACGTTGCGCTAGCTGTCTCAAGAATGGTTTGGGAAGGGCCCGGCTTGAGCCGGGCCGTCAGGGCGGCGGCACGATGCGGGCTTTAGCCCCTGAGGGCAATCGGCCCTATGATTAATCTGAAGTTTCAAGAGGCCACAACCCGAATGAGTTTCACTACCAAAACATTTCTAACGGCGTATATCGCATTCCTCGCATTCATTCCCGGCCTCGCGCGAGCCCAGGGAGCCACTCCCCAGATGCTCCTACATCCGCCTGCCGACAGCTGGCCCATCTATCACGGCGACTATTCCGGACGCCGCCACAGTTCGCTCCAGCAGATCACTCCACAGAACGTCAAGAATCTTTCCCTCGCGTGGGCCTTTCAAACCCACCAGCAATCGGAGATCAAATCCTCGCCCCTGTTGGTTGACGGAATCCTTTACTTCACCGTCCCCGAAAATATCTGGGCCGTCGACGCCCGCTCCGGCCATCAGATCTGGCACTATACCCATCCCCGCAGCCCCGGCGAGCACATCGGACATCGCGGCGTCGCCATGTACAACCAATATCTCTTCTTTGTCACTCCCGATGCCCACCTCGTCTCTCTCAACGCAAAAGATGGAACCGTTCGCTGGAACGTTCAGGTCGCCGACGTCACCAAAGGCTACTGGACCAGCATGGCTCCGCTCGTCGTCGGCAATCACGTGCTCGTCGGAGTCTCCGGAGATTTCGACAACCTCATGGGGTACATCCGCTCCATCGATCCCGAGACCGGCGCGACGCAGTGGCAATGGAACTCCACTCCCCCCGCCGGAACTCCCAACCAGACCACCGGCGGCATGACCTGGATGACCGGTACTTACGATCCCGATCTCAATCTTGTCTACTGGGGAACCGGCAATCCCACTCCAGTTCTCAACGGCTCGACGCGCCCCGGCGATGATCTCTACACCTGCTCCATCGTTGCTCTCAATCCCGATACCGGCAAGCTTGCCTGGGCATTCTCGGTCTCTCCGCACGACACCCACGACTGGGACGCCGTCGAAACTCCCGTCCTTGTCGATGGAGATTTCCACGGCGAGCCGAAGAAGATGCTCATGCAGACTTCGCGCAACGGCTACTTCTTTGTTCTCGACCGTACGAATGGCAAGAGTGTGTTGACTATTCCCTACGGCCCGGTCAATTGGAGCCTCGGCGTCGACAAGCAAGGCCACCCCATTCCCAATCCCGAGAAAGAGCCCGCGCCCGATGGACGCCTCATCGCTCCCGACGAAGGCGGCCTCACCAACTACCGCTCTCCCAGCTTCGACCCGAAGAACGGCCTCTTCATCGTCGACGCACATCCCAGTTGGAGCATCTACTTCGCTAAGCCCGCCGACGGACTCTACGGATGGGCCGGCGCCGACTACGACGTCTGGGGCAAAGCCGTTCTCGATGCCATCGATTATCAAACCGGCAAACTCCGCTGGACGCACGAACTCGGCCCTTGGGGATCGGGGGCCGGAGTTCTCACCACCGACTCCGGCCTGACCTTCACGGGCGACGCCATGGGAAACTTCTTGGCGCTCGATTCCAGTGACGGCAAGACGCTTTGGCACGCCGGCTCCGGCTCTGAGATCGTGAGTTCCCCGATCACCTACGAACTCGACGGCCGCCAGTTCGTTGTCACCAGCAGCGGCGGAGTACTCTTCGCGTGGGCGCTTCCGGAATGATCGCAGCCGATCTCAATCCTGCGTTCCCACTCTCGACGCAATACAATTTACTGTTTCCTTCATCCAGAGGATCACGATGATATCTCGCCGCAGTTTTCTGTCCGCCCTCTCCGCACTTCCGATCACCCGTCTTCTACCGCGCGGCAAATCATCAAGACCCGAGGCTGTGAACTCATCTGCTTCTTCCAGCGATGATCCCATCAAATTCGTGAAGATCGCGATCGGCACCGGTGGACACGGCCACACCTATCCCGGCGCAACGGTGCCCTTCGGCATGGTTCAACTCAGCCCCGACACCTACAACGATGGATGGGACTGGTGCTCCGGCTATCACTATTCCGACAGCTCGATCATGGGATTCAGTCACACCCATCTCAGTGGCACGGGTGCCTCTGACATGCTCGACTTTCTCCTCATGCCCGGAACCGGTCCCGCCAAGACCATGCCCGGTTCGCGCCAGAATCCAGGCGAAGGATACCGCTCCCGCTTCAGCCACGAAGAAGAAATCGCCGAGCCCGGCTACTATTCCGTCATCCTTCGCGACTACAACATCCGCGCCGAACTCAGCGCGACCGAGCGCGCCGGCATCCATCGCTATACGTTTCCGCAGAGCGACACCAGCCATTTCATCCTCGATCTCGTCCACACCTACGGCAATGCCGAAATTCTCTGGTCCAATGTGAAGATCGTTGGCAACGACACCATCGTCGGAGGACGCAGCGTCAAAGGCTGGGCGCCCGGACGCGAAATCTATTTCGCAATGCAGTTCTCCAAACCGTTTCGCGAATTCCAGGTCATCTCCGCCGAAAAGCCGGTTGACTCCGAGGCTCGTGAAGCCAAAGGCACGTCCCTCAAATGCCTCGTCCATTTCGACACCAAAGACGGCGAGACGATCCTCGTCAAGACCGGCCTCTCCGGCGTCAGCATCGCGGGGGCGCAGCGCAACCTGCAATCCGAAATCCCTGCCTGGAATTTCGATAAAGTTCGCCGCGACGCCTATTCCATGTGGAGCAAGAACCTGGCAAAGATTCGGATCAGCACGTCGAATCTCCGCCACAAACGCATCTTCTACACCGCGCTCTATCACATGATGCTCGCGCCAACGCTCTTCGACGACGTCGATGGCAACTACCGCGGCATGGACGGCAAGGATCACCAGCTTCCCGCCGGACTGCACAACTACAGCACCTTTTCTCTCTGGGACACTTACCGCGCCGCGCACCCGATGTACACGATCTTTCAGCCCGAGCGCGTCCCCGACTTCGTCAACTGCATCGGACGTATGGCCATCGAAAGCCCCGCCGGAGTTCCCATCTGGCCACTTCAGGCAAAAGAGACGTTCTGCATGACCGGATATCATTCCAGCTCTGTCGTCGCCGAAGCGCTGACGAAGGGCTTCAAGGGAATCGACTTCGCCAAAATCTACCCCGCCTTCAAGAAGCGCGCCATGGTCGACGACTATCGCGGCCTCGGCTACTACCGCAAGCTCGGCTACATTCCCTGCGACAAGGAAGAAGAATCCGCCAGCAAGACGATGGAATACTCCTACGATGATTGGGCCGTCGCGCACCTCGCGCAGGCTGCCGGAGAATCCGACGAAGCCAAGCTCCTTGTCGATCGCTCAAAGAATTACAAGCATCTTTTCGATCCGAGTACCAGATTTATCCGTTCGCGTCTCGAAAATGGCGACTGGGCCGAACCCTTCACTTCCACCGAAATGGGCTACTCGAACAAATGGCGCGACTACACCGAGTCCGATCCATGGGAAACTACATTCACCGTCCAGCACGATCCCGAAGGATTGATCGGCCTCTTCGGAGGCCCGCAGGCCTTCATCGAAAAACTCGATACCTTATTCACCACGAGTTCTCAACTTCCTCCGGACGCTCCTCCCGACATCGCCGGCATGGTCGGCCAGTATGCCCACGGCAACGAGCCGTGCCATCACATGGCCTATCTTTATTGCTATGCCGGAGCCCCGCACAAGACGCAGGCCCGCGTGCGCAGCCTTCTCAATCTCGAATACGACGACCAGCCCGACGGCCTCGCCGGCAACGAAGACTGCGGACAAATGTCCGCTTGGTATGTCATCAGTTCTCTCGGCTTCTACGCCGTCGATCCCGTCAGCGGCAATTATGTTTTCGGTACACCGCTCTTCGATCACGCAGAAGTCGATCTCGGAAATGGCAGGAAGCTAGTCGTCGAAGCCAAGCGCAATTCGCCCGGAGATCCATACATCGAGTCCGTCACTCTCAACGGCAAGCCGCATTCGAAATTATGGTTCCGTCACGCGGATATCGCTAACGGCGGCACGATCGTCTTCACCATGAGCAGCAAGCCAAACGAGCAGTTCGGCGCGGACAAAGACGCCTGGCCGCCCTCACTAAGCCTCTAGGCCACACAAAAATTGTCATCCCGACCAAGTGGCTGGATCGGCGCAGCCGAGCCAGCCGCGCGTGGAGGGACCTTGTGTTCTGCGGCCGCTTTGAATAACGGAAGAACCGGGATCAGCCGGTAGCCGCCCCGCACAAAACTTCCACTCCTCCGCCGCCAATTCGTTTAAAGTATCCAGTTCGTCCAAAAGCAAGTCACTCCACATCACCACCACGAAGTGCCGTGAGTAAGGAGAGACCATGAAGCAGAATCCCGCTCCCGTCGATAGTCCTCATCATCCTGTTTCCCGTCGCGAATTCTTAGCTCAATCCGCAACCGCCGCCATCGGATTTTCAATCGTGCCACGCCACGTCCTTGGCGGCCCGGGCTACGTTCCTCCGAGCGACAAAGTAAACATCGCCTTCATTGGAGTCGGCTCGCAGGGTATGCGTGTCATGTTGAAATTCCTGCGCGAGGCCGACGTGCAGGGTGTTGCCGTCTGCGACGTGAACAAGAGCGGCGCCAACCACCCGCAGTGGTCGACCCACGAATACTGCAATTCCGTCCGCAATCTTCTCGGCGTCTCAAGCGGATGGGATTGGCTCAGTCCCGATCAGCCCATCCAGTTGACGCACTCGCTCACCGCGACCTGCGGCGTCTCCGGACGCGAGCCCTGTCAGAAAATTATCGACGCCTACTACGGCACCCAGCAGCGTTCTGGCCAGTACCACGGCTGCGCCGCCTACAACGATTTCCGCGAACTGCTCGAAAAGCAACACGACGTCGACGCCGTCGTCGTCTGCACCACCGATAACCTGCACGCCGCCGTGTCCGCCGCGGCCATGAAGAAGGGCAAACACGTCTTCTGTCAGAAGCCGCTGACCCACACCATTTACGAAGCTCGCCGCATCGCCGAAATCGCCCGTGAGACGAAAGTCGCCACGCAGATTGCCGTCGCCAATCAAGCCTCCGAATCTACCCGCCAGCTCTGCGAATGGATCTGGAGCGGCGCCATCGGCCCCGTACGCGAAGTCGTCAACTGGTCCAGCCGTCCGTTCTGGGCCCAGGCAATCCAACGTCCCAAGGAAACCGAACCCGTCCCCGATGGCCTCGACTGGGATCTCTGGCTCGGCCCCGCTCCCGTCCGCCCCTACAATCACGTCTACCTTCCATTCGTGTGGCGCGGATGGACCGACTTCGGTTGCGGTGCGCTCGGCGACATGGGCTCCTATAGTTACGACACGATTTTCCGCGTAATGAAACTCGAAGCTCCCACCAGCGTCGAAGCGAGTTCCACCGACCGCTACGACGAAACGTATCCGCTCGCTTCCATCATCCATTACGACTTTCCGGCGCGCGGCGACATGCCTCCCGTAAAGTTCACCTGGTACGACGGCGGCCTCAAGCCTCCGCGTCCCGACGAACTTGAACCCAACCGTCCGTTCAAAGGCTCCGGCGATGAAGATGAAGGGCTGATGTTCATCGGCGACGGGGGAAAGATTCTCTGCGGATTCAACGGCAAAGATCCAGTCCTGATTCCGCAGTCGCGCATGGATAGTTTCAGGCAGCCGCCGAAGACTCTCCCCCGCTCCCCCGGCAACGAGCGCGAGTGGCTCGACGCCTGCAAAGGAGGCAGCACGAAACCTGGCGGCAACTTCGAATTCGAAGGCCTCGTCACCGAAACCCTGCTGCTCGGAAATGTCGCCGTCCGTCTCGGAAAGAAGGTTTCCTGGGATCGCGGCACGCTGAAGGTCGACAATTCCGACGCCGCGCAAGACATGATCCGGCCCGAACGCCGCGCCGGCTGGGAACTTTAACCCGCTAGAAATTTGTATGGATCATGCACTCACTGTCATCCCGACCGGAGCGTGCCCTTCCCGAAGGGAACGGCACGCGGAGTGGAGGGACCTTGTGTTCTTTATGGCAGCACTAAGAATGGACTAAAACGCAACTCAACCAGGAGCACTCCATGTCCGCACTTTCCCGCAGAGAATTTTGCAAGATTGCATCCGCGCAAGCCGCCGCTGCCGGATTCCTCGCCGCCGGCGTCCTCAATCTCCGCGCTAATCCTCTCGGCATGCCCATCGGATGTCAAACCTGGCCGGTCCGCGAGATGATTGCCAAAGATTTCCCCGGCGCCATCAAACAGCTCGCCGCCGCCGGATTCCAGAGCGTCGAACTCTGCTCTCCTGTCGGCTACGCGGAATACGGTTTCGGCGGTCTCGCCAAATACAAAGGCGCAGAGCTCAAGCGCATCCTCAACGACGCCGGCGTCACCTGTGTCAGCTCTCACTTCAATATCAAAGAACTTCGTGACAATCAGGAAGACCGCGTTGCTTGGGCCAAAGATGTTGGTCTCACCCAGATGCTCGTCCCTTCTCTTGAAGGCCCGGAGCATCCCACCATGGACGACGTCAAGCGCGCCGCCGACGAATACAACAAAATGGGGGAAAACGCCGCCAAAGCTGGCATCCAGCAAGGCCTTCACAACGAAGGTTTCGAACTCTCCACCGTTGACGGCAAGCGCACCTACGATGTCCTTTTCGATCTTCTCGATCCCAAGCTGGTGAAATTCCAGTTCCAGGTCTCGACCGTCAGCCGCGGATACGACGCAGCCGAATACTTCACGAAATATCCCGGACGCTTCGTCTCCATGCACGTCCAAGGCTGGTCAGCGCCGACAAAGAAAATCGTGGCCGTAGGACAGGGTACTCTCGATTGGAAAAAGATTTTCACCGCCGCAAAAGTGGGCGGCATCAAGAACTACTTCGTCGAAATGAATCTCGATCTGATGAAGGCCAGCGTCCCTTATCTCCGCAGCCTCAAAGTTTGACCCGAACCAGATCTGTGTAGGGGCGGAAGCACTCCCTCCGCCCCGCCGCAATTCCCGCAGCGAAGCCCGGAACGCGATCCGACACGGTTTTCCGAAAGCCCAAAGCCGGGAGCCGAAAGCCGATATAATGTTCTGTAACGTGGGGTCGGTTCACCCTCGCTCCCCTGCTGAGACGAAACCGCCTCGTTGCGCACTTTTAGACCTCCGAAGGAGTCCGAATGGCAATCCAGAAGACCGACAAGATCTGGCATAACGGCAAACTCATCAACTGGGACGACGCTCACATTCACGTCATGTCGCACGTGGTCCACTACGGCTCTTCGGTCTTCGAAGGCATCCGCTGTTACGAACTGCCCAGCGGCCCCGCCATTTTCCGCGCCACCGAACACATGCAGCGCCTGGTCGACTCGGCCAAGGTTTATCGCATGGAAATTCCCTTCACCCGCGACGAACTGACCAAAGGCATGCTCGAAACCGTCGGACACAATGGCGCGTGGCCCTGCTACATCCGCCCGGTCGTCTTCCGCGGATACGGCGATGCCGGCGTCAATCCCCTCAACTGCCCGGTCGAGGTTTATATCTGCAATTATCCCTGGGGAAAATATCTTGGCGGCGAAAGCGACGGCTGCGATGTCTGCGTCTCCTCCTGGACCCGTCTTGCTCCCAACACGCTGCCCGCCATGGCCAAGGCCGGCGCGAATTACATGAACTCGCAACTCATCAAAATGGAAGCCCTCGCCAATGGATACGTCGAGGGCATCGCGCTCGACGCCAACGGATTCGTCAGCGAAGGCTCCGGCGAGAACATCTTCCTCGTGCATCGCGAGAAACTGATCACTGCCCCGCTCGGCAACTCAGTCCTGCCGGGGATCACCCGCGACTCCATCGTCACCATCGCCCGCGACCTCAACATCCCCGTCGTCGAGCAGATGATTCCCCGCGAAATGCTCTATATCGCCGACGAAGCCTTCTTCACCGGCACGGCTGCCGAAGTCACCCCGATCCGTTCCGTCGACAAGATCAAGGTCGGCAAGGGCGGCATGGGCCCGATCACCAAGGCGCTCCAGAAGGAGTTCTATGCCATCGTCCGCGGCGAAAAGAACGACCGCCACGGATGGCTCACTCCCGTCCCGGTGCGCAGCAAGCAACCTGTCGGCGTATAATACGGTCCGCTAAGGATCCCATGCGAGGGGCGCATTTCGCGCCCCTTCCAGCATTTCAGCCCGGAAGTAAACAAAACAATCTTTCCAGAGGAGAAAGACCTATGTCTCAGGGAATGACTCCAGAGTTTGCCCGTGGATATTGCGCGATGATGCTCGACGGCATTCAACGCGAAGTAGACATCACGAAAAAAGTTATTGCCGCAGTGCCGGACGATCGCTCCGATTACCGCCCCGATCCGCATGCCCGCACCGCCAAAGAGCTCGCGTGGCATATCGCGAATACCGACGTCCAGTTTCTCGATGGCATCGCCGATATGAAGTTCACGATGGAAAGTCCCGAAACCAAGCCGCAGACCAGTGCGGAAGTTGCGGCTTGGTATGACGAGAATATGAAGCGCGGATTGGCCCGAGTAGCCGCGATGTCGGCGGAACAACTAATGACTCCGGTCAGCTTTGCCGGCATTTTCAATTTTCCGGCAGTGGTATATCTGAGTTTCCTCAACAATCACAGCATTCATCATCGCGGAGAGCTCGCCACCTACCTTCGCCCGATGGGATCGAAAGTTCCTTCCATCTACGGCGGCAGCTACGACGAGCCCTTCCAGATGCCCGAACCAGCCGAAACCGCTGCATAATCAGCGATCTCGCGCGCAAAAGCCGCCCCTCAAAGGGCGGCTTTTTTATGTGGGGCAATCCTCAGATCTCCAGAAGCGAAGCTCCACGGCCCACAATCAGGAAAATCCTGTATGGCATCCTCGATGCCACCTTGAAATTATGCTGGGTCTTTGATTTCCCGGCGATTGGAAGCGCTGCCCCGGCAATTCGCCCGAAGTCCCCGCGATTTGCCCTCCAAAGAGGACGGTTCATTCTCTTCTAAGCATCACGCCGATTCGAAGCTTGCGGAGACAGCGGAGTTGACGACTCAACCAGGACGCAGACGCCGATGACCGAGGAGAACCCGCTCATCCGGCAAGTCGACCAGTTTATTCTCGAACAGATCGACACCGTCCCTCATCTCGAGGCGCTACTCCTCGTCTGGAACCACCGCCCGAAGGCTTGGTCGATCAGCGAGATGGCCTCGGCGCTCTACGTTCCCAAAGATCTCGCCGCCAGAATCCTGCGCGACCTCGCCCAGCGCGGCTTGGTTCAAGAAATTCCGCCCGATACGGGCCAATTCGCGTATCATTCCGCGTCCCTCAACCAGGACACTTTGATCTCGCAAGTCGATGAGACGTACCGGCGTGAACTGATTCGCATATCGCGAATGCTGCACGCCAAGGCGCCATCGTCTCTGCGGGATTTCGCTCGCGCGTTCCGGTTCACCAAGGAGAAACAGTGACATGGGTCCAGCGGTCTACATACTCGGCTCACTGACAACCCTCATCTGCGCCGTCTTGCTCCTGCGCGGATATTTCCGCAGCCGCACGCGCTTGCTCCTCTGGAGTGCCCTCTGCTTCTTCGGGCTCGCATTCTCGAATCTACTCACTTTTCTGGATTTGGTGCTCCTTCCGAATATAGATCTGTACATCTGGCGCTTGAGCACCGCGGCCGCCGCAATGCTGATCCTCGTGTATGGATTGGTCTGGGAGGGCGAATGACACAACTGCAGGGATTTCTGCTGGGAATCGTTTCGATCTCCTCGCTCATCGCCAGTCTCTTCTTCCTCAAATTCTGGAAAAAGACGCGCGACTCTCTCTTTCTCGCCTTTTCCATCGCCTTTTTCATCGAAGGAATAAACCGCATCGCGACCCTGCTAACGCAGCACCCGAACGAAGGCAGTCCCTGGATCTACACCGTGCGCCTCTTCGCCTTCCTCATCATCCTCGCAGGCATTCTCCACAAGAATTATGGCGCCCACGATAAGACTCCATAGTCGCCTCGACAGTCATTGTCATCAACCCGTCATTGTCATCTCGACCGGAGCGTAGCGTTCCGCGAAGCGAAACGCTACGCGGAGTGGAGAGACCTTTTGTTTCACACGCAGCTTCAAGGACCTCACACACCCGGAAGTACCCACCGCATCGCTCACTAACGTAACGCTCGAGATGTGCACGTCATCACAGCCATCACTCGCTTCCATGCGTGAAATATAAGCAGAGGATGCTGGAATGCGGGAAATCCGAAGAATCCTCCAATTAGGCGTCCTGCTCACTACCATGGCCGTCCCGGCCCTAGCCAGCGGCCCCTTCGTCGTGTTCCCTCAAGCCGGAGAACTCGTTTCACCCGACCACCGGTTCACCGTGCGCAACGTAGACCTCGCCGACCCCGGCTCTGAATTCGTGGGGACCTTCCATTCCCTCTGGCTCACCGACCTGTCGACCAACCGATCGCGCAAGCTCTGTGACTATGTCGGGGTCGCCGCCGTCGCGTGGTCGCGCAGCGATCAGATCCTGGTCACGCAGTATCTCAGTAAGAAAACATCGCGGGTGCTCGTATTTCCGGTAGGAACCGCCCAGGATCCCTTTGTTCTCGATCAGCCCGGCACGGTGCAGATGCTCCCCGCCGAACTCCGCGATACCCTTCGCCAGAACGATCACGTCTTCATCGAAGCCTCGCGCATGGATGACGCAATCCTCTATCTCACAATCTGGGGCTACGGACAGCACGATCGAAACGGATTCCGCTGGGCTTGCCAGTACCATCTCCGTGAATCCAGCCTCGCGTGCAATCCCCAAGCTGCGGCTAAGTAGCAGCCACCTGCCGCAGCCGCACATTGTGGCGCCGCCATCCCCGCAATCCAGTCCCTGGCGTAGCCTCTAATCGCTGCACTCCAAGGTATCTGGCCAATCTCCTGCGGAAGGCCATTACCTAGGTCATCTTGGGCAAGGTGACGATTCCGGCGATGATTCTCAGAGACGAAGCCTCAGACTTCGAGGGAAGAATTACGCATGAATATCGATGATCTCCTGCGAATTGCCACGGACCGCCGTGCCAGCGACTTGCACCTCAAGGTAGGAAACTATCCCCACCTCCGCATCGACGGCGAACTCGCGCCGTTGACCGACCAGCCCCGCATCAGCGCCGAAGACATGCTCAACATGGCCTTCAGCATGATGTCGGCTCGGCAGAAGCAGAAGTTCAAAGAGACCACCGAAATCGATATGGCCTACGGCGTCGCCGGCCTCGGACGCTTCCGTGTCAACATCTTTCAGCAGCGCGGCAACGTGGGCCTCGTCCTCCGCGTCATCCCGACCAAGATTCGCGCCCTCGACGAACTCTTTCTGCCCAAAGTCGTCGAGCAGATTTGCGACATGCCGCGCGGACTGGTGCTCGTCACCGGCGTCACCGGTTCCGGTAAGTCCACGACGCTGGCCGCGATGGTCGATCGCGTCAACTCCTCCCGCGCCGAACACATCGTCACCATCGAGGACCCAATCGAATTCCTGCACCGCGACAAAAAAGGTTACGTGAATCAGCGCGAGGTCGGCGTCGATACTCCTTCATTCGGAGCCGCGCTCCGAGCTTCCTTGCGTCAGGATCCAGACGTCATCCTCGTCGGCGAAATGCGAGACCTTGAGACGATTTCAACCGCGCTTCACGCCGCTGAAACCGGCCACATGGTCTTCTCCACCTTGCATACCCTCGACGCCGTCGAAACTATCAACCGCGTGATTTCCATCTTCCCGCCGCCCGAGCAGAAGCAGATTCGTATGCAGCTCGCCGCGGTAATGCGTGCAATCGTCAGCCAACGACTGGTCCGCCGCTGCGATGCCGAAGGCCGCGTACCCGCAGTCGAAGTCATGATCAACACTGCTTACATCCGTGAATGCGTGCTGGTTCCAGAAAAGACGCGCTCCATTCGCGACGCGATCTCGGCCGGCACCTCGCAATACGGCATGCAGACCTTCGATCAGTCGCTGTGGGATCTCTTCCAGGCCGGCCTGATCAACTACGACACCGCTCTCGACAACGCCTCCAACGCCGACGACTTCAAGCTGCGTATGCAAGGCATCGCGTCGACCGCCGATATCTCCCGCCAATCCATGCAGTCCGCAGGCTTCGGCGGTAGATAAGCAAAGTTCCAAAGTTGGAAGGTTTCAAAAATGGGCGCGAGCAATCGCGCCCTTTCTCGTTGTAAAAATGAACACCCCCGAGTACGCAGAGGAATTCCGAGGCAAAAAGCCATTGATCACACATTGCAAGCGGGGAATCTGCAGCTACCCTAAGTTCTCCCACCTGATTCTTCCTCCGCGTACTCCGGGTCCTCGCGGGTCTAATTCTGAGTACCGAGTACTGCGTACTGGGTACTGAGTACTGCTTTGCGTTATCGTTATTCCATGTCCTTCTCGCGTCCCAAGCGAAAGACCTACTCTGAGGACGAACTCTACGACTACGCCGTGGGCGCTCTAGCGCGCCGTATGCGCACTGTCGCTGAGTTGAAGCGGTTGATGCGCGCACGAATCGAAGATCCGGAGTCCGAGTATGCCGAGACATTGGTCGAACTGGTAATCCGCCGCCTGAAAGATCAGGGATACCTCAACGACTCCAAATATGCGGCCTATTATTCAAGCATGCGCCGCGACGGCCAGAAGTTCGGACGCGGACGCGTGATCACCGAGCTCAAAACGCGTGGCGTACATGCCTCGGTGATCGAGAAGGAAGTAGACGCTGCCTACACTGGGGTCAACGAAGAAAAGCAGGCACGCGAATATCTGCGCAAGAAGCGCCTGAAAAAGCCAAAAGACCAGAAAGAAGCCGCGCGCATTTTCCGGCAACTAGCCCGTGCTGGTTTCGGCATGCGCACAATTTTCGCCATCCTCAAAAAATGGGACGTAGAAGAAGAAACCCTCACCGCCCTCGAAGAAGAGGGCGAGAGCTAATCAATTACTCAATCACTCCAATCACTCAATCACCCGATCGCCCAATGTCCCAATTCCAGATTGCAGTCATGCCCCGACTTGCGCCATACTCTATCGATCCTAAGTCAACCAGAAGGAGGCGAGCTATGAAAGCAAAGCTGGCGGGGATACTTGCGGGCGTTTTGTTGTGTGCTGTTCCACTCATGATCGCGCAGGACTCAGGCAGCGCCGACAAAAAAGGCGTCGGTACCGAGATGAAGGACGCCACCAAAACTGCAACAAAAGACACCAAGAAGGGCGCGAAGACCGCGACCAAAGACACAAAGATGGCGGCGAAGAAAACCGGGCACGCCTCCAAGACCGCGATGAAGGATACAGAAAAAGGCGCCAAGACCGCGGCGAAAGATACCAAGAAGGGTGCGAAAACCGCCACGAAAGACACGGAGAAAGCCGCCCACAAAACAGACACCGTCGCGAAGAAGACCGGACACACCATGAAGAAGGGCGCAAAAGATGCCGGCCACGACATGAAGAAAGGCGCCGACAAAACCGGCGACGCGCTGAAGTAGCGTTCACCAAAGCACGAACCAAAGACACGACCACAGAGGAAACGACAGCCTCTGTGGCTTTTTTTTGTGCGCCGACAACCGTCTCGGCTGTCCGGCGGAGCGAAGCGACGCAGCGTCCTTCCTGAAGAATCATCCTCCGCGCCTCCCGTGGTAAAGCCGATTTTCCGGCGCCCTAGCCGTTTTTCCGCCCCACCGTTTAGAATCCTTAGTCCACATCGGACAGGAGCCCAACCGTGATCCCGCGCTACACGCGCCCTGTGATGGCCCGCATATGGAGCGACGAAAATCGCTTCCGCACCTGGCTTGCCGTCGAAGTCGCCGCCACTGAAACCCTCGCCGAAGCCGGGCTCGTCCCCAAAGACGCGGCCAAGGCCATCAAGGAACGCGCCGACTTCCGCGTCGAGCGCATCCACGAGATTGAGGCCGAGGTCCGCCACGACGTCATTGCCTTCACCACCGCCGTCGCTGAAATCGTCGGACCGCACGCCCGCTGGTTCCACTACGGACTCACCTCCAACGACGTCGTCGACACGGCGCAGGCCCTTCTGATCCGCCAATCGAACGAGGTCATCGCGCAGGATCTCCAGCGCCTCGCCGAAGTTCTTGAACGCCGCGCCTGGGAGTTCAAAGACACTCCCATGGTCGGACGCACGCACGGCATCCACGCCGAGCCGATCACTTTCGGATTCAAGCTCGCCAACTGGTATTCCGAAACGCAGCGCAACATCGCCCGCTTCCTCGCCGCGGCCGAAGACATGCGCGTTGGAAAATTCTCTGGAGCCGTCGGCATCTTCGCCCACCTCACGCCCGAGCTCGAAGAAAAAATCTGCGCCCGTCTTGGACTCAAAGCCGCAGCCGTCTCTTCCCAAGTCATCCAGCGCGATCGTCACGCACACTATCTCGCCACGCTCGCCGTCATCGCCTCCACGCTCGACAAGATCGCAACCGAGATCCGCCATCTCCAGCGCACCGAAGTCCGCGAAGCCGAGGAGTTCTTCAGCGAAAAGCAGAAGGGATCCTCCGCCATGCCGCACAAGCGCAACCCTGTCACGCTCGAGCAGATCAGCGGCCTCTCGCGTGTCGTCCGCTCCAACGCCCAGGCCGGATTCGAAAATGTCGCCCTCTGGCACGAGCGCGATATCTCCCACTCCTCCGTCGAGCGCGTCGTGCTTCCCGATTCCACCACGCTGACTGACTATCTGCTCACCAAGACCACCAACATCATCGACACGATGTTCGTCTATCCCGACCGCATGCGCGCCAATCTGGAATCCACGCGCGGCCTCATTTTCAGCGGACAACTTCTCCTCGACCTCGTTGAGCACGGCGTCAGCCGCGAAGATGCCTACCGCATGGTCCAGTCTCACGCCATGCGCGCGTGGAAAGAAGGGCTCAATTTCCACGACCTAGTCCTCGCTGACAAAGAGATCACCGATCGCGTTCCTCGCAGGACCATCGAACACGCCTTCGATCTCCCCCGCCAACTGAAAAACGTGGACAAGATTTTCGCCCGCGTCTTTCCGGACAGACCGACTAAGAACGACAGCCCAAAAACATCAGCAAAGAAGAAACCGGCAAGAAAGAAATAACCGAGTCCCGAATTCCCGTGCGCTCGCGCCCTCTGCGTTGAGAATTCCTCTGCAGGTTTTCCCCTACAGCCAATGCTGTAAGGAACGCACGATCCTCGTTGCACCGCAAACCCTCCGCGCCAAATACGAATCGAACCCGCGGAGGAACGCAACATGTCACAAATCCCAGGAAGATTTCTCACTGCCCTGTTGATCTTCTGCTTCGGCGCATTCACTCTTGCCCAGGCAAAATCGTCCGAATCAAACGGCAGCTCTGAGCTTCAGAGCGCCACCGAAACTATCCAGCACCTCACCAGCGCCGCGCCCGATAAGGGCGTGCCCAACAACGTCCTCGAAGGCGCCAAGTGCGTCGCCGTGATCCCCAAGCTCATCAAAGGAGCCTTCATCGTCGGCGGCGAGCACGGAACCGGCGTCGCCACCTGCAAGAACGCCAACAACGTGTGGAGCGCTCCCGCACCGTTCTCCGTTTCCGGCGTGAGCTGGGGACCGCAGATCGGCGGTAAGAGCACCGACCTCGTCATGTTCATCATGAATGATCAAGGCATGACCGACCTGCTTAAAGGACACATCAAGCTCGGCGCCGACGTTTCCGCCGCCGCCGGTCCCGTTGGCCGCTCCGCCTCCGCCGACGCCGGATACAAAGCCGGAGTCCTCACCTACTCCACCTCCAAAGGCGCCTTCATCGGAGCCTCTCTGAACGGTGCCGAACTCCAGCAGGACAACAATGCCACCAAAGAGTGGTACGGCCGCGAGATCTCCTTCAAGGACATCCTCGAAGGCAACGTCAAGGCCCCCAACGCCCAGGCCCGCGACTTCGTGAACGCGGTCCAAAATGCCAAGGAGACCGCCCAGAACCACTAACCTGACTCGTCTGCATTACCGAAGCTGTCCTTGAGTTGTCATCCTGAGTGCAGTTTGCGTCCGCGATAAGCGGACGCAAACGAAACTCAGGATCCCTGCACTCCGGTCGCGACCACGATTGCCGAAGGGAATCCTCTCGACGCAATGCCCCCAGCGGCATTGTCATCCTGAGGAGGGCGTATTTTGCCCGACGAAGGACCTGGGCGAGCCGCGCGAACGCCCGCGTATTTTGCGGGCGAATAAATCGCGCGTCTGGCTCGCATCCCTACTGGAACTGAGTACTGAGTACTGAGTACCGAGTACTGCCCCTTCCGTGCCACTCGCAGTACACGACCGTGCACTTCCCCCAATTGGCTCGCAGTTGTACAAAGGACGCACTAGGACGGGGTCCCGCGGAGCTCACTCTGCAGGGCCCCTTTCTATTCAGCGAAAGAAATTTGCGTGCTCGAAGGATGCATAGATGGCAGCGCGGAATGATCCGAATTCAGTCAAAGTGACGTTTCAACAGCCACCGCTCTCTCCCGGCTCAGTTTGGAGACGGTGGGACCTGCACGTACACAGCCCCTCATCCAGCCTAAATAACCAATTTCCAGCAAAGGGGGACGGCTCAAAAGATTGGGAGGCGTATGTTGAGGCACTAGAAAATCTCAAAGATATTTCGGCTATCGGAATAACAGATTACTTTTCAGTGGATGGTTATAAAGAGCTTCTTCAACACCGCAGAGCTGGAAGGCTCAAGAATCTATCCCTCGTACTACCGAACATCGAACTCCGGCTCAACAACGTCGTTTACACATCACAAGCAGAAAATAAACCAAAGCGGCTCAACGCACATGTCATTTTTTCAGAAGTGGTCGATCCTCAGACAATCGAAGAACATTTCCTGAATCAATTGAAATTCGAATACCGCGGAGTCGCCCAAGGACAAAACGAGCTATGGAATGCCTCACGCCAACAGATTGAAGCGCTCGGTCGGAGAATCAAACAGGAGCACGACACATTCAAGGGTAGTGACTTCGCCGTGGGCTGTACCGTGATCACAGTTGACATAAACGACGTCAAGGATGTTCTGGAGAATAGAGGATCGCTATTCAGGGATAGATACCTACTAATTCTTGCTGAAGAAGGCCTGAGCCTTATTAGATGGGAGGGACAAGATCACCAGGTGAAAAAGGTACTGCTACAAGGATGTGATTGTCTCTTCAGCTCAAACAGCGACACACGAAACTGGGCGTTAGGACTTAAAGACCTAAGCCCCGAACAATTCAGGTCTGAATTTGGCAGCCTAAAACCATGCGTCCACGGGTCGGACGCCCACAGCCTCGAAACCATCGGCCGACCAGACAAGAACCGATACTGCTGGATCAAGGCGGACACAACGTTTGAGGGATTGAAGCAAATCCTGTACGAACCAGCTGAACGAGTGTTCATTGGAGAACAACCGCCAAATCCCAAGAACGACTACCAGGTAATTGAATCCATAACAGTTGCCGGTGCAGCTGATTGGTTCGGCAGCCGTCCGATTCCCTTGAATCCCGATCTTGTCGCGGTGATAGGCGGGCGCGGATCAGGCAAAAGCGCACTGGCGGAATTGATTGCTTTCGCGGGGGGGGCCGAGACCTTCAGGGAGTCCAAGTCTATCTCTGACAGTTTTGTATTCAAAGCCTCGAAGAAATCCCTGACGAACCCATTCCCCATTACCGGCGGTAACATAACCCTCCGATGGCGTTCGGGAGAGGACGCTCCAGCCGAATTAAGAGACAATCTCCGGCACAACCTGCAGGTCGAGAAGGTAAAATATCTTCCCCAGAAATTCGTAGAGACGATCTGCGCGCCCGAAAACACTGACCAGCTCGAAGCCGAAGTCGAACGAGTGATCTTCCAGAGAATACCTAAAGTCGAGCGCCGCGGAGCCTCCGATCTTAGAGAGCTGAGAAATCTTCGGAGCGGTGCCGTCCAAGTAAAGAAGAAACAACTTCGTTCATCGATCGAAAAACTTAACCGAAGCATTTTCGAGACTTTCAACGAAGTAAACCTTAAATTCAGCAAGGAGGCATCGCTCCGACGGAGCCAGTCGGACCTGAAAGAGCTAGCTCAGAAACCACCCCAGATGCTGCACGTTGACCCCAAAGACCGTTCAGAAGTCGACAGGCTGACGTTGCTGAAGCACACTTTGGAAGCTTCCATCGCAGGCTTTAATGAGCAACTGTCAATTTTGGAGACGATCGATGCACGAATGACGACCTTCGCGAACGAGATCCAATCGTTTAACGAAGAGACGAGCAAGCTCTTGTCATCGGTCCAGCTGGAACACTTCGAAGATGCGTTCATGGTGGCACCCCCGCCGCAATACCAAGCGGTCCTCAAGCAGCGAACCGAGGAACTATCCAGCAGAGTCCTTGCTCTGACAGGCGGTGAAGGCGAAACACTAAACTGGGCTAACGCAGAAATCGCAATGCTGACAGAACGTTTTCAGATCAGTGACGCAAAGAGATTGGAATACGACGCTTTTCAGAGAGACAAACAGCTTCTAGAAGACTCCATTGCAGCATTGCAGAAGGATCTCAATAACATTGCATCGAACATCGAGCCTGCACTCAACGAAGACAGAAGGAAAAGACTAGAACTCTACCTAGACTATTTTGATCTTCTGAAAGAGGAGAAAGCATCCGTCGAAAGGCTCTACGAACCGCTGCACTCTGCCCTGCAATCCGGTACGGAAACCGACAAGAAGCTTGAATTTGCATCCAAAATCATTTTCGACGTTGCAGCTCACGCGAAGAGAGCGTTTGACCTAATTGATAGCAGGCGCAGAACTAGGTACAAAGATGTCGAAACCCTCGAGCAGGCACTTCGTTCCCTGATTTCAAGGCTAGAGAATACGGATTACGATCGAGACATAGCGAGAACTGAGATACAAAAGTTCCGCGAGTCATTCCTCACAGACACGGACGGAAAGAGCATCACGATCGGAGATCAACTAAGAAAAGACAAAACAGAAGAGCACTTCAATAATTGGTTTTACGACGTGGAACCATTTGCCGTCAAATACTCAATGAGGTTCGATAACAAAGACCTCAGCCTTCTGTCTCCGGGGCAAAAGGGAATCCTACTGTTGCTCGTTTATCTTGAGGTTGATCAAGACGATCGGCGCCCGCTCATAATCGATCAACCTGAGGACAATCTGGACAATCTTTCGATCTATTCCAATCTAGTTCAGTATTTTCGGAAGAGAAAAAAGACCCGCCAAATGATCATCATCACGCACAACCCTAACCTCGTCGTAAACACCGACTCCGAACAGGTCATCGCCGCCGAGTACGACGGCGGAAGGCAACCGCGAATCGTTTACAACAGCGGGTCGCTTGAGAACACGTCGGGCAATCCGGCGAGACCGGGCATCCGGGAGAAGGTGTGCTCGGTATTGGAAGGAGGATCGGAGGCGTTTAGAAAACGAGAACAAAAATATTCGTTGCCCACCGCTACAATCTGAGGGAACGGCAGCCTAAGGATCCAAATCGGAACCCGCGCTCCGCAAAATCCCCTGTGGATTTCCGCATCTCCGTGGCGAAATCCGCCGATCCTCCCGCCCAGCGGCAGACCACTCCGAACCCCAACCACCGGCAACCACTCCACTTAACACCCAAAGTTTTCCACAGACAACTTTATTTTCAACTTGTGACGTACAACCTTGACCATAAGAATTAGATCGGCA
>Ga0070735_10000553_pt1 | contig 40037 bp, 39 predicted proteins | sample Coa_R1_FD_66443 | JGI IMG/M metagenome (GOLD analysis project Ga0070735, IMG submission 66443) | Surface soil microbial communities from Centralia Pennsylvania, which are recovering from an underground coalmine fire - Coalmine... | ecosystem: Environmental > Terrestrial > Soil > Unclassified ... | reverse complement strand
CGAACAGGGAACCGCGGACGATGTGCATTACGATTTCGCCCAGTTCGGCTTGGACAAATCGCAGGCCAATATGGTGTGGGACAAACGAACCTCGCTGATCGTGGGAGCGACCGGCACGATTCCTCCGCAGTTGCCGGAAGCGCGCAAAAGAAACGCTGACATCGCCGCCAAGAATCGCGGTCACGAATTCGACGGCCCCGAGAATCGGCCGCTGAGCGCGCGCTGCATCATCATGGGCTATGATGCGGTGCCCATGCTTCCCGCGGGCTATAACAACAATTTGGAGATTGTCCAGGGACAGGGAATCGTGACGATTCTTCATGAAATGAACCACTCGGCTCGCGTCATTCCCACGGATTCATCGCCGCACCCGGCGCCGTCCATCGGCATGTATCGTGGCGATTCGCGCGGCCATTGGGACGGCGACACCCTGGTGGTGGACGTGGCCAATTTCAACGATCACAATCCCTTCCGTGGATCGAGCGATAAGCTGCACGTCGTGGAACGCTTCACTCGCGTGGACGCCGACACCATCCTGTATCGCTTTACGGTGGAAGATCCCGCAACCTGGGACCAGCCGTGGACGGCGGAGCTCGCCATGACCAAGACCAACGGACCGATTTACGAATTTGGGTGCCACGAGGGTAACTACGGACTCGCGAATACTCTGAGTGGGGCTCGCGCCGCCGAGGCCGAAGCAGCTAAGAAGGCCGGCAAATAGGCTTCTTCCGCCGCGTTATCGTCAACATCTTTCCCGCGACACTGTTCGCCGCCACAGTTGTGATATGCTGTTTCGCTTGCATCCTAAATAGCAGCGTTACATAGTCGTTTTGTCACAAATGCGGAATAAGGCAAGAACTTGCCGGAAATACCCAGCATGAACACGAAAATACTCCCCCGCATTACAGCGGGCCTGGTCCTGGTCCTCGCGATTGGTCCGGCATGGAGCCAGACGCAAGGCGGCCCGAAGAAGGCTGTACTGCCCGAGGTGGACCTGCGCGCACCGATCCTCGGTGCGGAAACTCCGCGGAGTTCCCCATCGAAAGCACTGGTGGATCGCCGTACTCGCGATATGGAGGCGTTCGTTGCCCAGCGGCAAGCTACCCAACCCGGCATCCGAATTGTTCCCAGCCGGCATGGAATACCGAAGTTGATGCTGAGCGATGGCAAGGCGCTATCCGCTGCCTCCAATCGAGATCCTGATGATATCGCCAGGAATTTCCTGGCCGACAACGCTGCCGTTTTTTTGTTCGCCCAATCCGAAATCGATCGACTGCGCCTGGACGTCCGCGATGTGGCTCCGGGAGCCACCCATCTTGTGTACAACCAGACGGTGAACGGGATTGACATATTCCAGGGACAAATCAAATTCACTTTAAGCAAGACTGGCGAGGTGATCCAGGTCAGCTCCGGTGAAGCGGCGCCCGGATTGACTACGTCAACGGTCCCCAGACTCCGGCCGGAACAAGCTGAGCTCGCAGCACGATCGGCTGCGCGGGCAGGAATCACGGGAAAGCTTTTGCGTGCGCCTGAACTGGTGATTTTTCCGCTGGATGCCTCCACCGCCCGGCTGGCTTATCGTTTATTCCTGGAGGTCGACACCGCACAGTTGTACGAAATCCTCATCGACGCGGAAGATGGGAAATTGCTGTTCCGCCATAACGAGTATGTGCATGCCGCTATGGGACGCGTTTGGACCCAATCGCCGTCGCAGGGAGGCTCCCGGCAGCTGGTGACATTTCCGGATGGATGGTTGCCGGCCACCGCTACAGTGACCACCGGCAACAACGTGGATGTTTTTCTCGACCCTTTCGGATTCGATCAGCCGGATCCAGTGACGAACACGGAATTGCAGAATGGCCGGCCTTCGAGTGCGAGCCAGGTGTTCGATTTTGCCTTCGGCGACGGTACCGTTGGGCTGGATCCACGCAAATTCCAAGGCGCTTCCGGAACCAACCTCTTTTACCTGGTAAATACCGCGCACGATTACTACTACAGCCTGGGTTTCAATGAGGCCGCCGGAAATTTCCAGACCGACAATTTCGGCAAGGGCGGCGTCGGCGGTGACGCTGTCATCGCGGAAGCACAAAATGGCCTCACTGAGGATGACGCTTCGTTCGCGCCAACGCCCGAAGGCATAGCGCCCCGCATGAGGATGGGCATATTCACTCGCTCCACCACGTCCCTTACCGATGATCTGGATAGCGACTACGACGGCCAGGTGGTAATTCACGAATACGGCCACGGCGTCTCCAACCGGCTGGTCGGCGGACAAACGAGCACCAGTTGTCTTGGACAGATTCAGTCGGGAGCCATGGGCGAGGGATGGTCCGATTATTTCGCGATCAGCTTCTTCAATGATCCCGTCCTCGGCGCTTATATATCCCAGAACCCGGTGCACGGTGACCGGCGCCAGAGCTATGAAGGCTACACGTTCACGTATGAAGATGTGGGCAATTCCGGTTACGAAGTGCATGACGACGGCGAAATTTGGGCAGCCACGTTGTGGGACCTCCGGAAATCGCTGGGTCAAACCGTCACCGACCAGTTGGTGGTCGATGGACTAAAGGCCACTCCCTGCAATCCCAGCATGACGGACGCCCGCGACGCGATCCTCACGGCCGATCTGGCCACCAACAACGGCACGAACCGGCTTGCCATCTGGACGGTATTCGCGAAGCATGGCCTAGGCTATTCCGCTCGCGGGATCGACGGCCTTCCAGAGCGCGGCACAATCTACGACGCATCGTACGATTTGCCGCCGGATCTGCAGACCATAAAGAATCCCGCCATTACCAGCCAGCCGCTTTCGATTAGTATCGGGGCCGGCCAATTGTACGCCTATGCGGTAGCGGCCTCAAATCCCAATGCGGGAACGCTGAATTTCGTGTTGACCAGCGGTCCGGATGGCATGACCGTGAACCCCAGTGGTTCCGTCACCTGGACCGCCAGCTTTACAGGACAGCGAGTCAAGATTACGGTAACCGACGGCAAAGGCGGGAAAGTTGTCCACGGATATCTTGCTCCCGTGCTCACTCACCTGGCAACCAACCAGTCCCTTCCGATAAACGGAGCCGTAAACTCCGCGGGCTATGCCTTCGTCGATGTGCCTTCCGGAGTCCCGGTTCTTCAGATCACCACGCGCGGCGGCGGCGGCAATCCGGGTTTATTTGTCACCGATCCCGATGGGAATCCTGCGTTCTCGGCGCGGGCTGGCAGCAATCAGACGCTAAGTTTCGCGAATCCGCAGGCTGGGCGCTGGCAAGTGGAAGTCGACGGGTTCGGGGCCTACATAGGAGTATCGCTGACTCCGGCGCTGATTACGCCAGCGCCCCTTTCGGCGAACACGGTGGTCGAAGACTTGGGCGGTGTCATCGGAAGCGAAACGCTGTATCGCGTGACGATTCCCGCGGGAGTAGTGTCGTTTCAGGTTTCGACCAGCGGCGGAACCGGCGACGTGGATCTCTATTTGAAGTTCGGCAGTCCCGCGCTCTGTCAAACGGATCCTTTCGTGACCTCCGTCTGCGATATAGACGAGTTCTCGGCGCAGGCCGGCAACCTCGAGTCCATTACGGTCGTCAGCCCGCCTGCCGGCGACTATTACATCGATCTCTCCGGCTTCGATCAGTTCAATCGAGTTACTCTGACGACGTCGCTGACGGCCGCGCCGCCCCTGCCGGATCTGACCATATCGGCATCTCACACCGGCAGTTTCGCTCCCGGACAAACGGGAGCCGTGTATACGATCGCGGTTACCAACGCGGGCGTGGGCGCTACCCTTGGCCCAGTCTCGGTAATCGACCTGCTTCCCTCTGGCATGACCGCGACGGCGATCGGTGGAACCGGCTGGAACTGCCTGCTGGTTACGCTGACGTGCGCGCGCGACGACGCTCTGGCACCCTCCGCCAGTTATCCGCCCATTACAGTCACAGTCACCGTCGCGGCCAGCGTCGCGGCGAGCGTGACCAATGCCGCGACTGTCGCGGGTGGCGGCGACCGCAACACGGCTAACAATACCGCCCGCGATCTCACTGTGACCATCCCGCCGTCGATTAAGAGCGTGACCAATGCTTTCGGCGATAGTCCGGTGATTGCGCCCAACACCTGGATTAAGATCCAGGGGTCGAATCTGACTCCAGTGGGCGATACACGCATCTGGGACGGCTCGGATTTCGTGAACCACCAATTACCGGCCCAGATGGATGGCGTGAGCGTAACGGTGAACGGTAAAAACGCCTATTTGTACTCCATCAGCTCAACGCAGATTTACGTCCTGACTCCACCCGACGCTTTGCAGGGCTCGGTCCAGGTACAGGTTACAGATAATGGCGTGAAGGGCAACGCAGCAACCGTTCTCGCGCAGGCGCAATCGCCATCATTTTTCGATGCAGTCTCGGCCAGCGGCGTGCACTACGTGTATGGCACACACGCGGGCAATGGGAGCCTCATTGGACCGAGCGGGTTGTTCCCCAACTCCAGCAGCCCGGTGAAGCCCGGCGAGACTATCTACGTAATCGCAAACGGGCTCGGATCGACGAATACGCCTGTGGTGAGCGGATCCTTGACCCAGACAGGGGTTCTCCTCCAGCTTCCCGTAATTACGATCGGGGGAAGCCCCGCCACGGTCAGTTCCGCGGGTTTGCTGGGGATCGGCACGTATGTGATCAAGCTGACCGTCCCAAGCAACGCCTCGGACGGTGATTTACTGGTCAACGCGACGTACAACGGATCGAGTACTCAGCCGAACGTGATGATCACCGTGCATCACTGACGCGAATGGGCCGAACCGAAAACGGTTGTAGCCGCTTCATTTTATTGACGGCTAAATTTCAACCGGCGGGCAGGCCTGTGCGGGTTCGCTCCTACATGGTGATGCGAAAGGTCTTACGGTGCTGCGGCAAGAATCGTCTTGCTTTCGCTAAACTCTGCTGTAAACTATCCTAAACCGAAGCTTCAGCACAGCCGCTATCCACGCTCAGATATGGAGGTTTCCTAGAATGAGCAATTCCGGTTCGTCACGTGCATACACGCAGCAAGAGGGCCGCATGATTCCGATTCAAGAATTCAACGCAGCATTGATGGAACTGGATTTCCAGTCAGCGCGATGGTATCGGACACGCTACGGAGAGACTTGCCAGATGTGTATTGAATCGCCAGCGAGCCGCCGGCTCTTGCTGACGATGCTCGAATCTTTGGCGGGGACGATGATGGCGGGCGGCGACTATTCAGTTCCGCTGGTGTTGGTGGCGGGGACCATGCTCCAGACCGGCTACATGATCGGCCGCAGACATGCCGAGGCCGAGGTCCTCGAGGGCTGGATGCGTTTGTAAGAACGAGATGCGTTTTTAAACGGCCGCGAACCTCATCCGCGGCCGTTCACTATTTACCAGGTTCCAACCAGAACTTGCGCGTTCTGATACGGCGCGTTATTCGAGGCGAATCCGACCTGCTGTCCGAACTGCCCCAAATCAGGATATCGGCCATATAGAGCGGCCGCTGGATTCATGCTGAATGGCAGGCCGGCCAAGATTCCCCTGTTCGCAAAGACGCCCGGCGCCAGCCCGAGAGCCACCAGTACATCCGGCAATCCAAAACCGGTACGCCGAGGATCACCCAGGTTCAGCGGCTGAGCGCTGGCCCGCAGGATCTGGAACAGCCGATCCACACGAGCGGCATTGCGCGCTTTGAAGAGTCCCTGGAAATCAGGATGATGCGCAAGCACCAACGCAGCCAAGCCGGTTATGTGTGATGCCGCCATCGACGTTCCATCCCAGACCGCGTAATTGTTCGGCGGCACCGAAGAGAGAACCGCGACTCCCGGAGCGCATACCGTGATCTCGGGACCGTAACAGGTGAATTTCGGCGAGAAGAAACCGGATCCATTGGCCGCACCGACGGTTTGCGCGTGGTAGCTGTCGGGCGGGAACTCGCCAAGTTTTCCGATCGCGGCGACGGCCATCACATTCGGCGACGATGCCGGGTACTGTACCGGGCCGTGTGAATTGCCGGCTGCGGCAATGCAAGCTACGCCCAATCGTCTCGCGCGCAGGATCTGCTGTTCCAAGGCTTCTGACGGCTCGGAGCTGCTCAGGCTCAGGTTGACCAGGTCGATCTGCTTTTCGATGCAATACTCCAAGGCCTCAATCAGTTGACTGATTTGTCCGCCAGGGAACTGTTTGCAGACGTGAATTTCGGCGTCGGGAGCAAAGCCGCGAATCCCTGTACCGTTGTCGGTGCCGGCGATCACGCCCGCGCAGTGCGAGCCGTGCGAAATCGTATCGTGATTCCAGGCGCCCGGATCTGCCTTCTTGTTGGTGATATCGAAGCCGATTTTAATTCCCTGGAGATCGGGATGGGTGGTCGCCGCACCCGAATCTACGATCGCCACGCGGACGCCCTGCCCTCGATAATTGCTCGGTAGCTGGTCGAGACGCATCGCTTTCTGACCCCAGCCCATCGCCTGTTGCCGCGGAAAACCCGGGAAGGAATCCGAGAGCGGTCGCAGATAGACCAGGTTGGTCTGACTAGTATCCAGGGCGGGCTCGGTCTGGTAGAAAGTCCAATAATCGGACTTGGGCTTCACATACAATCCAGTGACGGATTGCACGGCGTCGCTGGGAAGAGAGAGGGCCGCCAGTCCGCGTTCATCCGTGACGCCGCTCCCCGACAAAGGACTGCCAAATAGAAAGATCTCAGCATCTTTGACCGGCGTGTTGTCCTTTCCCAGCACCATAACTGCAACCGACATAACTGGGCAGTCTGTAGCACCAGCCGCCGCAACCACCAGACCAGGCTCCTGAGTCTCGGTCAGGTCCAGATACAAAGGTTGGTCCCGTTCGATGATCAGTTGTCCAGCGGTCTGCTGTCGCAAAATCTCGGCCTTATCGTCCGCCATCTTGGCAACCAGGACATGGGGCACTCCTCCCAAACCGTCGGCGAGCGTGCTGACCAGACCCTTTGGCCCGATGCGGTCCAACACCTCCACATCCGGGCTGGCGCGCAACGCCTGTTCGACATAGTCGAGCGCCATGGGCTGCATCATCCCGCTCATCCGGCGTGGAGCAACAATGAATTGCTTCTGCTTGGCGGCGAGCAGCTTGCCCGGCGGAGTTGAGATTCCACTCGAAGCTCCGCGCGCAGAAGCGCCAGTCGCGGGAGATCCGGACCGGCCCGAGCCGGAGTGTGTCGTCGTTGTTTGTTCGTTTTTGTCAGCCATTTCGATTTGATCCTCTCTGTTGTGGGGCATGAAAATCCTCGTTTTAGGCGAAGCACACACAGCGCACGAGCCTCCTCGCTGGTCACCTCAAAGTGGCCGCTGGAGGCTCGCTCGCTGTGCTTGCGCGCCAGAGCTTCAGTAAATCGGAAGCTGACTTCCTTGGCCGAAGCCTGCTCCGTACTGTAAGGGCACGCCTCGACCCAGCTGCGGATTCGCCCACAGGTTCTGTCCGCCGCCGAGCCACGCTTGTCCCCATGGTCCTTGTCCCAGCTGTCCTTGGCCGATCTGGCCGAGTCCGAACTGACCTTGGTTAAATTGACCCTGACCGAACTGACCATGACCCAGCTGATGCCCGAGCTGGCCCTGCAGCGCGAGTTGCTGGCACAACTGTGCAATCTGCGCCTGCTGAACGTAAGCGGCCGTGAGGGGATCGACCCGGCTCTGCGGATTCATGCCGAGCCATGCAGTCTGATGCCCCTGCTGGCCAACAAGTCCACGCTGCTGCGCGAAGGCCGCGGCTATCGGATCGATGCCGAAGGGTGACACACGGCCGAATTGCTGTTGCGCCAGCTGCTGAGCGAGCTGAGCTTGTTGAGCGAGCTGAGCTTGTTGGGCGAGTTGAGCTTGTTGGGCGAGCTGGACTTGTTGGGTCAACTGCGCAAGTTGCGCCTGCTGAATGTGGGCGGCGGTCATCGGATCGATGTTCCCGTAGGGGTTGCCATACGCCTGGAACATTCCACCGACACCATCGACCACTTGACCCGTTTGCCGGCCGATGTTCTGCGCGCTCGACAGTCCGGCTATGCCGCTTCCGATCAACCCGCTCAAGGGATTGCCGAAGCCGCCGAATGATCCCTGTTGTCCGAATTGCGGCTGTCCAAATTGCGAACCGTACGATTGAGACCCGTACGCCGCAGCCGTCATCGGATTGTACCCTTGCTGAATTCCGTATTGAATGCCTTCCATTTCAATGACTCCTTTTTCTCTGATTGCAGACAGACTCATAGTCACAAGAATTCTTTGCTACCGTGTGACAATAACAAACCGATCGCATATTGTTGGGTAAACTTTTTCTGGAGTTCTCCTTTCTGGTATGAACGCGCACTTGCTGCATTCGGGCTGCCGTTCGAGCCGACACACTGCATCGCAGTGGTTCCTTTATGAGAAACGGAGCGCTTCGCAACTGGTGAGGTAGCCCGACCGGCAAGGTTGCAAAAAACACGGGTACAATTTGCCCGGCGGGTACTATCTACGCAATCGGAAGATTGTTCATGCGTGAAAACTCGAGGGGACATACCTGGACCGCTGATCTGGCCGCCAACCTGGACTCGGCCAAGCCTCACAAATCGCGACGATGTTGTTGACCAAACGTAGTTCTTCCCACACGTCCGTTCGGACGCACATTCACTCTTAGTAGGGTTCGGGTGGGAGGAGCCTTCGATACTGCTGAACGAACAACATGCGACAGCGCCGTATTACCATTCGCGCTCGGATACCTTCCGCGAGCGCTTTCAGCCGCGAAAACTATCCAACTTCACGACGAGTATACACCCGTCGATTGGAATTGGAATACTTTTTTTCGGCAAGCAATGATCATGCCGAATCGTGGCCTTTCAACTGCTAAGGCGGTGCGAAACGGCGACATGTTATATCTATGCTGTGTCGCTTCCGCTCAGGCCCGTGCACCTTCCGCTGATTCTTGCCTCCCAATCCCCTCGCCGCCGCGAGCTGCTCGCCACAGCCGGGATATCTTTCACCGTCCGGGCGCGCGAGGTCGAGGAAATACGCGCTCTCGGTGAGGCGCCTGACGCTTACGCCCGCCGGCTCGCCCGCGCAAAAGCCGAGGCCGCCTGGGAGGATCGCGATGAAATTGTACTAGGCGCCGACACCATCGTCGTACTGGATCAGTCGGTACTGGAAAAACCCCGCGACCGAGCCGATGCGCGTGCCATGCTCAGGCGTTTGTCTGGGCGCGAGCACACTGTCATCACAGGCATTTGCCTGCGCCATCCCGGCGGCGTGGAGGTCGATAGCAGCGCCACCCGCGTGCGTTTCACGTCACTCACCGATGCCGAAATCGACGCCTACGCCGCGAGCGGCGAACCCATGGACAAGGCCGGCGCCTATGCGATTCAAGGCCTCGCCTCTAAGTTCATCGAACGCGTCGAGGGCTGTTACTTTAACGTCATTGGACTGCCTTTGTCCCAGGTGTACCGGTACTTGAAAAGACTGGAATAAATTGTAGTCTGATCTGGTGTTTCGGACGGCACTCGCAATCTCGCTTGGTGCGATCGTGCTGTCCGCCGCGGATCGCAGTCCCACGCCTGTCATAAATTCCGTCACAACGTTAGACTTGCAGGGAAAGATCACCGGCGCCGGCAGCTTGCGCTCATTACGCGTGAACTTGTTCGCGGTCGAAACACCGTACGTTGAATCCACCGAGGTGAACCGCTCCGGCGAATTCCGGTTCCACTCACTCGCTCCCGGCAATTACACAGTGGCCGTGGTTCGCAACGGCTTGGGCGAAGTTCGCCGCACCGTGGTGGTCAGCGCCGCGGTGGCCGGCCCGTCAGGAGTAGTGCACGCCACCATTCCCTACAGCTCGTCCGAAGCGGCCGCCAACCCCACTGGCGGGGTGGTATCGGTGCATCAGCTTTCGATTCCCGGAAGCGCCTCGACTAAATACACCGACGCACAAAAGCGGCTCGCCGCGCATGATCCCGAAGGCGCGGTCCACATACTGGAGGAGGCTGTCGCCATCGCACCCGAATATTCCGCCGCCTGGAACGCACTCGGCGTCATCGCTTTTCAGACCGGCGACGACGATCGCGCCGAGACGCTCTTCCGCAAAGCATTCGCCGCCGACCCGACTGCGTTCGAACCCTTGGTCAACCTGGGCGGCATCTTGTTAAAGAAAGCGACGCTGAAGAAGCAGGCTCCCGCGGAGGCGCTGCCCTTCAACCAACGCGCCGTGCAGGACCGGCCCGAGGATGCTCTCGCGAATGCACAGCTTGGGATGAACTACTTCAAGCTGGATCAGTTCGATCAGGCCGAGCAGTACCTGCTGGCGGCCAAGCGCCTGGATCCGGCGCAATTCTACCAGCCGCAAACCTTTCTGGCTGAGATCTACACCCGCCGCGGAAATCGCAACGCGGCTATCAAGGAACTGGAAGACGTCCTGGCGATTCGTCCCGACGGGCCGCTATCCGATAGCATCCGCCACAATCTCGCCCGGCTTTCCGCGGGGCGCCAGTAATCGACCGGCTACACCCGGTTGTCTCCAGTCAGATACGGTTCCCTCCATCCGGCGGGATTATCGTCTGTTTTGATGGAGCGTAAGGGCTGGTATTCCGCGTGCTCACGCACGTCTGAGATGAAGCCGGCGGTGATCCTGTTTATCGTTGGCGGGTTGTACGTCTATGCCGCGCTTATGACCAAGTCACTGTTGGAGGGCCCGCATCGCATGAAGATCTGCGAATACAAGTTTGCCCATCGAACCTGCGATTTTCTGTCGCAATTAGGCGACTAGGCTCCCGCTTCGAGCCGCGCCCGGCCCTCTTCCGCCCGCAGGTAAAAACCAAACAATGGAGCACGTTCATCGCTATTGGAGCCGCGTGTCCAGCAGCCCATTTTCCATTGCGCGCGCAAATACCGTACATCCACTTGGCTCGTGATGTCGAGCACCAGCGAGTAGTTTCCGCAATAAAACTTTTGCGGGAACGCCATCAGAGGACGCCACTGTTCCCCGTCCGCGGAACCCCATACGGAAACTTCCAGGCTTTCCTGCGCAATGATGCGCGTGATCCCAAGTGTCAATTGGACGATCTTGCGTTCGAACGGCATCTCCGCGCCCATCCCATCCTGACGGGCGACGGTCTCGGGAAGCAAGAACTGCGGCAGCATTCAGGCCAACTTCTTCAGACGCGCTTCTGCCTCCTTCAGAGTGTCATACTTTTTCGGAAAGCAAAAGCGAATCCAGCGCGCTCCGTCTAGGGAATTTCCGAAGAAGCTCGATCCGGGCACCGCGGCAATGCCTACTGTTTCAATCAGATGTCGCGCGAAGGTCACATCATCGTCTGTGCTGAGTGCCGAAAAATCAGCCATCACGTAATACGCGCCGCGCGGGATGGTGCAGCGAAAGCCCGTGCGTTCCAGCATTTGGAGCATCAGGTCGCGCCGCTGGGTATAGTGCTGGGCGAGTTCCAAGTAGTAACTATCCGGCAACCCCAGCGCGACCACGCCAGCCTCCTGCAAAGGGGCCGCAGCGCCCACTGTGAGGAAGTCGTGAACCTTGCGAACAGACTCGGTGATATCCGGATTCGCCAACACCCAGCCCACGCGCCAACCCGTCACCGCATAGGTCTTGCTCATGCTGTTGATGAGAATGGTACGTTCGCGCATGCCGGGCAGCGTCATCATGGGGATGTGTTGGGCGCCATCGTAAATGATGTGCTCGTAGATTTCATCGGTGATGGCCAGCGCATCGAACTCCTGGCATAAATCGGCGATTATCTGAAGCTGTTCGCGATCGAACACTTGCCCCGTCGGGTTCCCGGGCGAGTTGATGATAATGGCTTTCGTCCGCGGGGAGAATGCCCGGCGAAGCTCGTCCGGATCGAACCTCCAATCCGGAGGATGCAGCTTCACGAACTTGCGATGCGCGTCGCATAGCAGCGTGTCAGGACCGAAGTTCTCGTAGAACGGCTCAAAGATAATGACTTCGTCGCCAGGGTTTGACACGGCCAGCAGCGAAGCGATCATGCCTTCGGTGGATCCGCAGCACACCGTTATCTCGCGTTCGGGGTCGACTTCCAGACCGTAGTGCCGCCGATATTTCGCTGCGATTTGGTCCCGAAAGCGCTTCGCACCCCACGTGATCGCGTACTGATTGACGTCGTCGCAGATCGCCTGGCACGCCGCATCTTTCACGATCTGGGGCGCGGGAAAGTCAGGAAAGCCCTGCGCCAGGTTCACGGCATTATACCGCAAGGCCAGCCGAGTCATCTCACGGATGACGCTTTCAGTAATGCCAAGGGTACGATTGGCGCGAAAACGGGTCACTATTGTTGGGTGGTCTGGCCGTAGATGCGGCGATAGGCGTCGGCGTTGCGCAACACGGCCTGGATGTATCCGCGCGTCTGCGTGAAGGGCACGGTCTCGACGAATTCGGCGGGCTCTTGAAAATTGCCCCACGTCAGCCACGATTTTGCCCGTGTCATCCCTGCATTGTATGCGGCAAGCGCTGCCTCGGTGTGACCGCCGAGCTGGTCCGTCACCAGCCGTAAATAATAGGTCCCGAACTGCAAATTCAGCGATGGCTGGAACAGCTTGGCAGTTGTGTACTTCGGAATCTTCAGCTTACGGCTCAGCTCGCGGCCGGTAGCTGGTTCGATCTGCGTAAGACCACGTGCGTTAGCGCGGGACGTCACTTTGGCGTCGAACTCGGATTCCTGCCGGATCAGCGCGGCCATCAAAAACGGGTCGAGATTATTCTGCTTCGAAAAGCGCTCCAGATCGGTGCGATAAGGCAGCGGAAACGCCAGGTGCCAGAAATCGGGCGGCGCGGAGTCCAGCGGCAGGAACAAATAATTCCCGGCGTAGCTCTTGATATAACGGATGGCCTGCGCGGGCTCGCCGTCGCCGATCAGCGCGGCGAGTTCCATGGCGAGCAGATGCGGCTGATCGCCGTTTTGAGCGCCGTAACGCAGTTCAGTTTCGGCCCAATCCTTCAATCCTGCGGAAACCAGCATCTTGGCGCGCTCGATTCGGGCTTTTGACGAGGCGCTCGCGTCAAACACTGTGGTTCGGGCGCGTTGCGGTAAGCCCACCGTCCGGAGAAACTCGGCGGCGGCGGGAGAAGGTTCGACCGAGGCAAGAGGCTTCAGCCGATCGCGCGCCAACATCGCATAATACTGGTTCGGATATTCATGTGCGATCTCGTCGTAGTAGGTGCGGGCAGCGGCACGATCGCGCGACCCTTCCGCAATTCGTCCAAGGAAATATAACGCAGCCGAAGCATTCTCCGACGCCGGGAACAAACGCAGATGCGCGCTCAGCATCTCCGCGGCATCCGATTCGCGCCGCAGGTAATGCACCCACGCGACTTTCCAGTGGCACCCAGCGGCCTGCTTATCCTGCGGGAACGATTCGTAACAGGCACGATACAACGGCTCATACTGATCGGTCTTATTCTCGGTCAGGTAGCGATTCGCCGCCGCCAGGACGGCCTGCAACCGCCACGGCGAGTTGGGATGGAGACTGCTGAGCTTGGCAGCCACCGCGTCCATCTCTTCAAGGTTGTTGAGGCGGCGCGCAGTCTGCATGACGTAATACAGGCGCTCGGCGTCCGCTTCCGGCGAAGCGACCTCAAGCGTCGTCAGGTACTTGTACGCCACCGCGTTCTCCTCGGCGGTGTAGTGAGCCGCGCCGATGCGGACCCGCGCCAGATCGCGCTCGGCGCCACCGAGCTGCGGGATCAGAGCTTCCAGTTCCTTGCGAGCGCGGACGGCTTGTCCGGCATCGAGCAGCTTGATCGCTCGTCCCAACATGGCCGCGGGAAGCGCAGGCGGATACTTTTCGCCGAGGTTGGCCTGCAGCTTCTCAATCTCTGTTGCAGCAAGCCCGGCTTCGGCCGATGCCGGGTATCCGTAATAAACGCGCTGGTAGTAGATGGCGGCGCTGACGTTATCGCCCGAGCTCGCGAATGCCGCGGCCATGGCGAGATCGCCCTTGGGCTGCGAGATCACGGAGTAATATTTGCGCAGCAGATCGAGCGCGGCGGCCGCATTGTTATTTTGCGTCAAGGCGCCCGCTGCAAGCAGCACCGAACGCGGAACCAAAGGCGATGGCGGAGATTGCTTGAAGACTGTATCGAGTGTGGAGGGGACAGCGGCGTAATCCTTTAAGGCAAACTGAGCGGAGCCCACAACCCATGCCGCGTAATCGGCCAGCTTTGGCAGACGCTGGGGCAGACCTTTGAGAGCGGCGATGGCCGCGGGATAACGGCCGGCATCGAGTGCGTCGGCACCGGCTTTGAGATCGGTGAGCGGATCGGTAGCGGCATGTAGTGAGAGCGTCAGCGCGAACGTGACTCCCGCGACAGCGGCGACGACCGCTGCGGCAGACAAAGCCGCGTTACGCCAGCGGGCCGGGATAAGAAGGACCGAGCAGTACCGCATCTTCTTTCGCCAAAGTCTTCACCAGCTCCTGGTGGAGGTAATCGGGAACCCCACCCAAGGGTAGCAGGAAGCGATCATGGAAGGCCTTCCGGGCTGAGTCAATATGGGGGCCGAGTACGCCGTACAGATCCCGCGTGGCGCGGCCGGATTGGACCTGGGAGGCCTGATATAGCTGGATCTCGGCCACCTTGACGCGGGCGAAGCGAAGGGCTCGTGAGTGGGTGAGCGCTCGGGCGAGTCCAGCGGCGTAGATGGTGGAGATGTCCAAACCATATTGTATCGCTAATGGTTTGAGGAGGGAGCGCCGGTGGGTCCCTCCTCCACCCAGCTTCGCGATTCCATCGAGATCCAGCGTCCGGCTTCAGGCAACCATCGTCGTGCGGCCGCTCACTGGCGTTCGCGGTTCGGAAAGGACGCCGTCGGCAGGCGACAAGAACGCCCGCCCCACCAGCCGAGTGGCAATCCTCAACAGGGAGTGGCTGGCGAGAAGATTCGCTGTCCTACCTCCGCGGCATCTGCTAAAATCCCACCTGGAGGCAACCATGAAATTCTTGTCAGGGCTGGTATTGGGAGGCTTGCTGTGCGGAGGGGCCTGGACGCTGTCGGCGCAAAACGAGCGCGCCATGCATCCTCGGATTGCGACGGCGATCGCGGCATTGAAGGACGCTCGCGCTTATTTGGAGTCCGCACCCCATGACTTCGGCGGCCATAAAGCCGACGCCATCAAGGCTACCGACGTGGCCATCCGGCAGTTGAACTTGGCCCTGGCGTATCGCGGGAAGGAAGATCGGCGCTAGATCACGTTCCGCTGGGCTAAGCGTTAAAGCTTAGCCCCAAATAGGTCGATGGTAAGGGTTGGTACAGTTCATGCGCACCCGAACCACCTCTTCGGGCATGTCTTGGCCCGGGATGACCGGAGCGCTCTGCGGCATGCTGGCGATCCTGCTGGGCTTAATCGTCCTTCTAGGATGGGCGATCCACTCACCGCTTCTCATCCAAGGTTCCCCCGATCTGGCACCGATGCAGCGCAACACCGCCGTCGGCTTTGTCCTGATCGGGCTCGCGCTTCTGGGGGTCGTTCGTAGCAAGCCGCGACTCACGCTCATCGCCTCAGCGATCACGGCGACTCTATCAGCCGTGACCCTCTTCGAGTATCTGCTGCGCACCAACTTCGGGATCGACGAACTCCTGGGCGTGGCGTACATCGCTACCCAGACTTCGAGTCCAGGCCGCATGTCCCCGACCACGGCCCTCTGTTTCATTGTTCTTGCGGCGGGCTTTGTGCTGGCCCAAACCAGCCTGCGCACACATGCATCCTCAGTGCTGGGCGCATCCGGATTGTTGGTGGCCGCGGTAGGTGCGGCCTGCTTTATCGGTGTGATCTCAGGAACCAGCGGCGCTTTCGCATGGGGCAATCTAACGCGCGTGGCGTTTCCTACCGCGGTTGGCTTCCTGATTTTGGGGATCGGCGTTACCGCGGTGGCCTGGGACCTGACTCGATCTGCGATTGGTGAGCCGGCATGGGTTCCCATCGGCGCCAGCTTTCTGGTCATAACGGTCCGCATCGGATTGTGGCAGGCATTTTCGAGCAGAAACCCGACGCGGTTGGGCGTGTTATCCAACCTGACGTTATTGGGTGGAGTATTGAGCGCGGTCCTCTTTGGAGTGATGGTCCACTTGGCGTTGAGGGCGAATTTGCAGCGCGAAGCCCTGCGTGTCGCGAATCGAAGACTGGAAGAGGAGATGTTGGAACGCAGAAAGGCGGAAGAGGCGGCGCACGCGGCGAATCGAGCCAAGAGCGAGTTTCTGGCGAACATGAGCCACGAGATTCGCACGCCGATGAACGGGGTTCTGGGCATGCTGGACCTGTCTCTGGGCACTTCACTCGATTCTGAACAGCGTGAATACCTCAGTACGGCGAAAGAGTCGGCAGAGGCGCTGCTGACGGTGATCAACGACGTCCTGGACTTCTCGAAGATTGAGGCGGGAAGGCTGAATCTTGAGATCGTGAACTTCAGCCTGCGGGAGAGCCTGGCGCAGACCCTGAAGGCGTTTATGCTGCGCGCGCAGGAGAAGGGACTGGAACTTACTTTGCAGGTCGATCCGCAGGTGGTCGATCTGGTGGCGGGCGATCCGGTTCGGTTGCGTCAGATCATCGTAAACCTGGTAGGAAACGCTTTCAAGTTCACCAACTCGGGCGGAGTGACGGTCTCTGTTCGATCAGAATCTAATGAGGGGAACCACACCATGGTGCAGTTCACCATCAAGGACAGCGGGATCGGCATTCCGCTCGAGAGACAAAAAGAGATCTTCTCTGCATTCACCCAAGCCGATAGTTCAACCACCCGCAAGTATGGCGGCACGGGCCTGGGTCTCACCATCTCGCGCCGCTTAACCGAACTCCTGGGCGGCCGAATGTGGGTGGAGAGCGAACCCGGCAAAGGCAGTTCATTTCATTTCACCGCCAAGCTCGGGATCGCCACGGACATGAAAGCGGCCGGCGACAAACGCCTACTGCTGTCCGTGTGATCGTAATTACAAGCGGCCGTTATACTGTTCGAGCGCGATCTTCACCAACTGGGCCCTGGTGTGCACGTTCAGCTTTTCAAACAACTGCCGCAGCGAAGCCTTGACGGCTGCCTCTGAAATACCCAGCTGTTCCGCGATGTCCCGATTGGTCAAGCCTTGCAAAACGTGTTGGACGACCACCCGATCGCGCTCCGTGAACTTGGGATGCATTCCGGAACTGGCGCGATCGACAGACTGAAACAGCGCCGCGAGGTATTCGTCTTCGATGCAGGCTTCTCCCGCCATCACTTTACGGATGGCGCCGCAAAGAACCTTGGTGGGATGGTTCTTGTGAAGAATCCCGGCCACGCCGGCCTGAACCAACTGCACAGCTTCGCGGCCGCTGATGCCGGCGGTGACGATGAGAATACGTCCTTGGAACGCCGCCGATTTGGCGCGCTCCACGAACTCCAGCGCGCGTTCCTGTCCAAGGTCCACGTCCAGAAGAACCACATCCGTCTGAGCGTTCAGCAAAGACAGTGCCTCGGAGACCGAGGATACTTCGGCCACCACTTCCAGATCCTGCTCGGTCGCGAGCATTCGCGCCAAGCCTTCCCGGAACATGGCGTGGTCGTCTACTAGTAAAACGTTGATCACACGATGGGTTGCCGCGTTCATGATCTTACACTGCTTCCAAACCCGTTGCTTCCAAAAACGATCGTACTATAGATTCTTCAGATTCCCCACGCGCGCATCACGGCTCGCGCGCTCTGCGCGTAACTATCTTTCGATAGCCGCGTGACTATCGTTCAAAGACATCTAAATTTTCTATTGGACAGTCTGTTCGGGCGACCTTAGACTTGTGTTTCGCCACGCCTGCGAATCACTCGCCCCGTCTAGCGCCAGCTGAATTAAAAGTTCTGGAGCACTCCTCGAGTTCAAACAGACTTGGATGCAAGCCATCCACAAGGGAGCCTTTTTATTATGACGAATACTCTATCCATGGCTGGAAAGCTTTCTCGATTGCGAGAGCGCTTGCGGACACCGGAATGGCGCAAGTACGGACAGGTCTTGCTGATGGGCAAGTTCCTGGGTGTGTCTTTAGTTTTCCTTCTGGCGCTCTTCATGCACCCGGAGATGATGGGGTTGGGCGCTCACGCCCAGACGCCCGATCCTGTACTCAAAGGCAACGATATCGTTAACCCGATCAACACTGTTTGGACGCTGGTCGCGGCGTTTCTTGTCTTCGGAATGCAGGTCGGCTTCACTATGCTCGAGGCCGGATTCTGCCGCTCGCGCGAGACCGTGAACGTACTGATGGAGTGCGTGGTGGACACCTGCCTATGCGGCATCCTCTTTTACGCTTGGGGCTTCGCATTCATGTTCAGCCATGGCAACGGATTCATCGGCATGAACTGGTTCTTCCTAAAAGGCGCTCCGGCAACGTATGAGAGCACCGGCGTCGCCTTCCTGGCGGTCTGGATTTTCCAGTTTGCCTTCGCCGATACTTGCTCGACTATCACCTCGGGCGCCATGATCGGGCGCACGGCTTGGATCGGCGATCTGCTTTATAGCGTCGCTGTATCGGGCTTCATCTATCCGATCATCGGCCACTGGGCCTGGGGTCCGGACGGCTTCCTGGCTGCCATGGGTCAGCCCGGCTACTTCCTGCCCTGGGTCGGAACCAGCTTCCACGATTTCGCGGGCTCCACGGTGGTGCATACCATCGGCGGATTCATCGCCCTGGCCGGTGCGATTGTCCTCGGTCCGCGCATGGGCCGCAGGTTCAAGCGCGATGGCGGCGGTCCCATGATGCCGCACGATCTGACCATCGCCGCTTCCGGCGGATTGCTGCTGTGGTTCGGATGGTACGGATTCAACCCGGGCAGCACGCTCTCCGCCATGGATTTCGTCGGCATCGGAAGAGTCGCCGCGAACACAACGCTGGCAGCCTGCGCGGCGGGTTTGACCGCCATGGCCTATGCTTACATGCGCAGCAAGATCTGGGATGTCAGCTTCACGGTCAACGGATTTCTCGCTGGCCTGGTCGCGATTACGTGTCCGTGCTACTGGGTGACCCCGACGGGCGCGATTGCCTTAGGCGGCATAGCCGGCGTGATCGTAGTCATGGGAGTTGAACTGCTGGAATGGCTCCGGATTGACGATCCCATCGGCGCGGTTCCAGTGCATGGAATCTGTGGAATCTGGGGGACCATATCCCTGGGCTTTTTCGCGGCCGGTCAATTCGGCTCGACTGGGCCATTCGCGCCTGACAATTCCATGCCGCTGGCCGGGCTCTTTTACGGCGGCGGGCTAACTGTGTTGAAGGCCCAGATCGTCGGTAGCGCGATCATTACGCTCTCGACGTTCGGGGTGGCCATGGTGGTGATGTTGATTGTCAACGCCATGGGGCTGTTGCGCATTTCTCCGGAAGGCGAGCAGCACGGTCTGGATCTACACGAGCACGGTATCTCGGCTTATCCGGAATACGTGATTTCCGCGATGGGAAGGCCGGGTGGAATGCCCGCGGAGCAGGCGGCTCAGTTTTCCGCGACCGCGACGCTTCCGAGTATCGGCTTAGGCCACAAGACGACAACCTAGAAACCGAAGAGACCGTGGTTCCAGAGATCCGCGGTCTCATCTCCTTAAAGGAAGAGGACAAACAGTGAAGAAAATCGAAGCATTCATCCAACCTTACAAGTTGGACGACGTAAAAGACGCTCTGATTGCCGCTGGTGTGGCCGGTATGTCGGTTTCCGAAGTGCGTGGCCACGGCCGCCAGAAAGGGCATACCGAAACCTACCGGGGCTCCGAGTACAAGGTCGACTTACTGCCGAAAGTGAAACTCGAAGTCATCGTGGCTGACGCCCGAGCGGAGCAGATTGTCGAAGTACTGGCAACCGCCGCGCGAACTGGAAAAATCGGCGACGGGAAAATTTTCGTATCTCCGATTGCAGAAGCAATTCGCATCCGGAATGGCGACCGAGGGGAGAGCGTGCCCTAGGATGTCCTGTGAGTGGGATCAGCAATCCTCGACCTATAACACTTAGAAACGTTCCGTGTCGCGGCCGTCACAAGAAACTTTACTCGCGCGGCGGCCGCGCTGGGCTATTGTCAATCCACCGTGACCACCCACATCATGGCCCTCGAACGCGAACTCGGGGCAGCCCTTTTCATACGTAATCGCTTCTCGAAGACGGTCGCCTTGACCGAAAAGGGTCGCCAGGCCTTTGACTACGCCGGACGCCTTTTAGCGCTCGTCGATGAGACGAAGACCGTGGTCCAGGTCGGGCGAGAGTCCACCGTGACGGTGGAGTGAATCATTCGGGTCGGTTCTTTGGCCCGATACTACCGCCCGCGGGAACCCGGAAAGACCGATTCCCTCGCGTCTCAACTTCGCCAGTATCCCGGCTATACCCGGCCTCGTCCGCCCAGAGGTCACAACAACCGGAAGTTGACCTCGATGTTGGCCGAGACCGGTACAGCCTTGCCATCCTTCTGCCCGGGCTTGAAGCGCCATTTCTGCACCGCCTCGATCGCTTTCTGATCCAGACCCAGACCCAGCGAGCGGACAACCTTGATATTCTGCGGGATGCCGTTTTCATCCACCACCAGTTCCAGCAACACCGCGCCCTGCCACTTGGCTTTGCGGGCTTCTTCGGAATACTCGGGCTCGGGCCTGAAAACCGGAACCGGGGCGCTGACGCCTCCGCCGATTTTGTAGGCGAAGCCTCCCCCGAAACCGATTCCGCCGCCCGGCCCAACACCCAGCCCTTTTCCTCCGCCGATGCCCGTGCCGATGCCGTTGCCGGCGGATGGAATGCCCAGCCCGGCAAGAGGGTTGCCGTAATTCGGCGAGTTGATATTCGGCATGTCGGGAGCGACGATGGTCGGATTCACCGCGAGTTTAGGATCGTCCTGCGGCCGAATCGGCGGCACGAACGACTTGGGCGCGACCCTGGGAAGCTCACCCTTGGTCTCGGCCGTTTTCTGCGGACTTCCGCCGCCGCCCTTGGACTGCTCCATTTTGGGTTTAGGCTGAAGCTCCTTCAGATCCGGCGCGAACAACGGGACGAATTCCTTCATTGCCTGCTGCACCGGCGGAAGCGAGCCCGCGGCCAGTAGCAGCGTTACTACTGTCACGTGGATGAGCACGGAACCGATGCCCGCGACGGTTTTATGACCGCCGTACATACCTTGCAGAGTCGCGACCTCCACCCTCACATTCCATGGAACCGCGCCATCGGTAACGCTTCGATGATCGCTCCAGTGGCGGACGGCGCCGCGAAACTGCGAGAAAGACGATTCCAGGCGGGCCAACTCGCCGCCGCACGCCGCGCAGCTCGAAACATGTTGCGACTCTTGCGGCGTGGCATCGCCGATCAAGTATTTGGAAATCTGTTCCTTTGTCAGGTGATGTGTTAGGCGATGAGCGAGGTGCGGATTCATTTTCGTTCCTCCAGTCCCAATCTCACTGACTGCACCGCGCGAAAGAGGTGGGACTTGACCGTCCCTTCCTTCATTCCCGTTACGGTGGCGATCTCCAGAAGGTCCATGTCTTCCACGAACCGGAGCAGAAAAACAGTCCGCTGCCTCGCGGACAAACTCGCCGCAGCCCTCCAAATGGCTTCTACCTGTTCCTTAGCAAGAGCTACGGCCTCTGGAGACTTCTGCTGATCGGGAATCCAATCGCTGATGTCGCTTAAATCGACATCCGACCGCAACTTGCGCCTCCAGAATTTCAGGCGGCTGCTGGCCTCGTGATCGCGAACCAGGTTCGCGGCGATGTGCATCAGCCAGGTGCCGAAGCTGGCGGACCCTCGAAACTGATCGCGGGCCTTGAACGCGCTCACGAAGCAATCCTGGGTGAGGTTTTCCGCGGTTTCGGTGTCACGAAGGGAGGCTAGCAGAAAGCGGAAGATACGCGGCCGATGCTCCCGGACAAGCGCCTCAAAATCCTGGAGTCCGCTTGCGAAGGGCGCGTCGGCGAAGAGAGCCGATTCGGGCATAAGACCTTTGTCCATCCGCACGTATAGACCGATCCGGAGCCATGCGGGTTTACAGTGAGGTCGAAATAAAGGGCGAACTCAGGCCTGGTCTTAAGCCTGGTATTAGGCCAAAGCCGCCTTATACAAAGCCAGGAGCTTGCCCCAGGCCCTTTCGGCGTCCGTCATGTTGTAGGTCGCCTGACCATCCGCCTGTTTCGGCATATCTTTCATGCACCAGCCATGAAAAGTTCCCGCATAGACTTCGATCTCCGCAGGAACCTTCGCCGCCGCGAATGCTGCCTTGAGTTTGTCTTTGGCATCCGGCTGCGTCATGTCGTCGCTGGCTGCGATACCGAAATACATGCGAGCTTTGATCTTCGGCGCGAGCAGATGCGGACTGTTGGGCATATTGGTCACCAGGCCGCCGCCGTGGAACGACGCAGCCGCGCCGATGCGATCGGGTACCGTAGCGGCGGTCTTCATGATCAGCGGCCCGCCCATGCAGTAGCCCTGCGTGCCGATCTTTTTGGACTTGTTTACTTGTTTCTGGGCGTCGAGGAACGCGACGTAAGCGACTGCGTCCTTCTCGGCGGCGCCCTCGGCACCCACCGAAGCCATCAGCGGATTGAGCTTCGCCCTGTCTGTTGGATTGTTGAAGTTGAAATTGGAAGCATCCGTGAAGGGAGCCTTGGAAACGCGATAGAACGGGTTGGGTACCAGGACGGAATATCCTTCAGCGGCAAGACGCCTACCCATTTCACGCGTCCAGGGCCGCAAGCCGAATGCATCGGGCCACAGCAGCACGCCCGCATGCGAACCGCTTTTCGGATGAATGAACGCGGCATCACAGGTTCCGTCAGGAGTCTTGATGTCAACGTTGGTTTCGACGACATCCTGGCCCGCAGCCGCGGCGGAACCTGCCGTCGCGGCGAGGCCCGCGGCCACGCCGAGAGCCACAAAGTCCCGTCTGTTCTTGAGGGTTTCATCAGCCATCTGGTATCTCCTTTACTTCACGCTCTTCATCCATTTGAGGATCGGACCGGTCACGCTATCGTCGGCGGTATCGGGCGACATCACTTCGGAAATGTGGCTGTGATCCTTGAACACCATGTACGTCGGACAGTCGCCCGCCTTGCAAAGTTCGCTCTTCAAGGTTTCGGCAAACCCGATGATGTTCGGTGGATCAAGTTCGGCTACAGAGACAAAGAACGGCACCTTGGATTTCACCAGCCCCGGCAAGTTCGATCGAGCCAGTTGGGTAGCCGCGTCCGGCTGCGCCCCTCGGCCCTTGCCGCCTCCCGGCCCGCCCGGCCCGCGTCCACCTGACGCCGCAACGGCGGGCTGCCCGTCGGGTTGCCGGCAGGCTCCGAATCCGCCGCCTGCTCCAGCTTGGACCGGAGGAGGAGTGGCGGGCAGAATGTTAAAGGCCGGAGGCGACATGAATACCACTCCTTTGACGCCGACACCCTGGGGACCGTAGTACTCAGGATGGCCGACGTAGGTGCTCACGGGCACGTTCCCAGCGGATTGCGCCCAGATGAACATGCGCTTCGGATTTCCCTTGAATTTAGGGATATTCTTGTTAAGCCAGAAAAGGGCGATCGAGATGTCCTTGGCGGGATCGTCCCAAGTCTGTCCGGGCCGCCGCTGCATATTCACGCCAACCATGCCATTTTTCACGGCCCACAGCATGACGTTGTCGTAGAAAGGTTCGCCGTTGGGTCCCCCCTGCTGCCGGTTGCCGGCTCCGCCGGATACGTAGATCAGCACCGGAAGGCCACGTTTACCCTTTTTCGGAGCGAAAATATCGACTACATTCGCGGGGTCGGGTCCAAAGGAGTTGTCACGGCCAATCAGCACATCCGGATAGGGCGGACTGGGGTGCAGGGGCCGGTAGACCTGAGCCGTCTCCGGAACGCAAACTCCACGCCCGATATTCACCAGCTGTTTGGCGATTTCCGGGGGAACCTGCGCGTTTGTGCGGGCCGCAGCGATCGTAATCGCGACGAGCGAGAACGCCGTTCTAAACGATCTCATGCGAACCTCCAACAGCAATCGAGTATATCGCAGTTGGGTAGAATCGCCCGCGGCGCTACACTTTCACCAAGGGGGTGCGCGTGTATGACCCAAAGCGGATGCAACTTATGAGAAAGCTGTGGATTGTAGGCGCGTTTGCTTTCCTGCTTTCGACGGTGGCTTCCGCGCAATGGCTCGATTACCCCACGCCTGGAATTCCACGCACGCCGGACGGCAAGCCGAATCTCGCCGCCCCCACGCCCCGGACTTCGGATGGGAAACCCGACATCTCCGGCGTGTGGAGAGGACCGGGTGCGGGCAGCTATGACCGGAATGTCGCGCGAGATTTGAAGCCCAGCGATATACAGCCGTGGGCCGAGGCGATCTACCAGCAGCGCGTCCGCGACATGGGGAAAGACGCTCCGCGCGCGAATTGCCTGCCCGATCCGTTTCCCTATTACCATATGGTCGACGTGGCGCGGTTCGTCCAGACTCCTGGATTGATCGTGATTCTCTACCAGGGCACCACCAACAGCGTTCATCGAACGATATTCACCGACGGCCGTCCGCTTCCGCGGGATCCCAATCCCACTTGGATGGGATACTCGGTGGGCCATTGGGACAAAGACACGATGGTGGTGGACACAGCGGGTTTCAATGATCGAAGCTGGCTCGACATCGAAGGGCACCCTCACACCGAAGCCCTTCACATCACTGAACGATTCCGGCGCCGCGACTTCGGACACATGGATCTGGAAATGACGATCGACGATCCAAAGACGTTTACACGGCCGTTTTCATTCCGGATGGATAAGACGCTGATGGCGGACACCGATCTTCTCGAGAGCATCTGCGAGAATGACCGCTCGGTTCCGCACATGCTCGGCGGGACCGAGATCACGAAGCTGGCGCCGGAGATCCTCTCGAGGTATGCGGGCACTTACGAGTACGCGCCGGGACGGACGGCCACCATCTCATTCGAAGGCGATCTGCTGTTCTTACAGGAAGGCGCGAACCCGCTGAAGCTGCCTCTGGCGCCCAAATCGGAAACCGTCTTCGTCTCGCGCACGGAAGGCAACTGGATCGAGTTCAACCGGGACCCTCAAGGCACCGCAACGGGTTTCGTTTACCATGGCGGCGGCAATGATCGAAGGGCTACTCGCGTAGGACGGTGAAACGGCTGATCGAGTATCCGAGCGCGGCGCCCATGAATACGTCGGATGCGAAGTGGGCCGACAAGGTCATGCGCGAGAATCCCACCAGTACGGCGCTCCCGTAGGCCACGTAAGGAACCCAACGATGCTGAGTTCCATAGCGGCGCGCGACAATCGTAGCCACCGAAAACGCCGCAATGGTGTGACCGGATGGGAAGCTTCCGTTCGAGCGCAGATATCGTTTATTGTCACCGAACCAGGAGTCGGAAAAATCTCCGTTCGGCGGTATGTCGCTCGGGCGTAAACGCCGGTCGATGTCTTTCATCACAGTGGTCAGGATCTCAGCGTTGGCAACTGCTTCGCCTGCAAACAGCGCCGTAGACTGCATTTTCGAATCCTTCCGCATAAATCCCGCGGCGTACAAGGATACGGGAGCCACAAGGATCCCCAGGGATGTGTGGTTGCCGGCAAACACACCGTTGAATCCGTCGAAGGAGGAAGTGCGGCGGAAATAGCCAGCCGTCTTGGGATCCAATGCCACCAGGCCCGCCGTGACACCGACAACAGCGGCAGCGGGAATCCAATACTGTCGTTTCCCGAGCTTGGTTGGAAACGTCCAGATCTGTTTCTGATCGCTGGCGAGGTTTGGCACCAGTTTGGTCCAGGAGACGGTACGGCCTGGTTGCGGCGGCGGGCCCGCCGGAGTGGCATCGGTGACTTGGCCCAGCAGACACGAGGTGAGCGCAAGCGTCAGCACAGGTGCAAGCAAGTTCTTCATTCTCATGGGAAGATTTCTCTTCCACTCTATCGCTAGTTCACCGCTGGACAAGAATACCCATCCTAGCGATCACGCTTGCAAACGAGGATCGGGAACCGGATGACCGATCGCGAAGTGATAGACTACCTGCCCCTGCTCCGGCGTCACATGAAGGTAGCGATGCACTTCATCGTCGTAAAACGCGCCGATGCCCGTGGCTCCCAGCCCGAGCGCTTCTGCGGCGAGATACAAGCGGTGGCCGATTGCGCCCGCCTCGAAATGCACGTAGCGATAACCACGATCGCCGTGTGCACGGGCGGCACGCTCGAGATCGCTGATCATGGAGAACGCCACGCACGCGTTCCCTGCGAGATCCTGGCCGAGGCTGAGGCCTGCGGCAGCGACGCGCTGATCGCCCGCTTTGAGTAGTTGTAACTCCGCGCGCTGAGGCCAAAATCGGTATATGCCGGGTTCGAGCCCGTCGACTCTATGCACGTATAGATAGAGTTGAATGAATGACAGCAGCGGCACAGTGTTCGCGAGCAGGGCCGAAAGTTGCGGTAACGATATCGTTTGCGCGCCACCCACAAAATCGAGCGCCGAGCGACGGGCGCGGACAATTTCTCCAAAAGAGCGTGTTGATGGGGCTGGTGGAGGCAACTTAATCTCGCCTGAACCAATTGGAGCCGGCTCGACCGCGGAATTCCGTGCTGCGGAAGTGAAGATCAGCTTTGTAGCGGCGTGAATCGCATCGATACGCGGGTATGGGATTGTTTCTTTCGAGAGTTGATTCGCCTGCCCTCCGTACCAGACCGTTTCACGGGCATCAGATTTACACGCGGCTCCCCACATTTCCACGATGAACATCGGCCACTCGTCCTCATTGAGTCGAAGCGCCCGTGCTATCTCGTCATCCGGAAAATCGAGAATCGCGTTGCTGTCGCATCCCATGGCTTTCGCGGCAAGCGCAAGCGCCTGCCAGGCATGACCGATATCGTGCAGGCAATATCGATACGCTCGATCCCGATACTTCCACTCCTCGCGCCACGCGATGCTGGTCAGAATGAAAACAATGGGCGCGTCGCTGTTCGTAACGCTTCGGAAGTCGCCGATCGCACGCTGCTCAGCCATGTGCGACGAGGGACGATAGTGATACAGACCGTCCGGCCAATCTTTCAAACCGCGAGTGATGAAATGAAATTCAGTCGGGTGCAGATTGCCCGACGACGGATTCACCCGCAGTGCGTAACGGAATCCGGTGGACGGAACAACCTTGGACGCGCTAATCGCAGCGGAGTAGTAGAGCAGCTGCGAAAGAAACGTCGCGCCGTCCGCGGCCGGTGAAGAGGCTCCCGGCGCCAGCGGATCGGCCGGCAAGTCGAGCACCGGCACGCCCTCATACTGGCGAAATGGATCGGGCATGTTCGCCCAATCGAGGACGTGCGGTGTTCGCCTTAACGACTCAACGCTGTGCTTGGTTGCTTCGTGATACTCGAACCATCTACTTGCCAAACTCTTTGACGGCGCGTTCAAATCCCGGTGAGCCGGCTGCTAAATCCTGCGGAGTCATCGTCGGCCTGACAGTGACCCGGGCATTGAACGCCAGAAAAAAAGGTTCGGCGACCTTCGGAAGTTCGGACGAATCCTTCATATCGAAGACCATGATCCCGCAGCGCTCACCGTTGTCGGTAGCAACAAAGTAAGTCGCTTCGGGTTTGAGATCCGTCAGGATCTTCTTTATCGTGGACTCAAAAGTTCCGTTCCGAATCATCGTGTTCGCGGGTTCGTTCGGAATAATAGCTCTCAGTAACATTCGCATCTTGCGATGTTACCGCAGAGTGTTCACGGAACCAACACGTTTAGCCTCGAAAGCCGCGATGGCCGGCTCCTGCTGAAGCATGTATCCCAACTCGTCGATACCTTCCAACAGACACGTCTTGGAGAAAGCATCGATCGGAAATTCGACCACGCGGCCGCTGGGCAGGGTGAGCGTTTGTCCCGCCAAGTCGATCTTGACCGTCGCCCACGGCGATTTCAACAGCTCGGCATGAGCGTCGGCGGGAACCACCACCGGCAGAAGCTGGTTTTTAAGGGCGTTGCCTTTGAAAATATCCGCGAACGACGTACTGACCACGGCCCGGATTCCGTTCTGCACCAGCGCCCACGGAGCATGCTCGCGCGAGCTGCCGCAGCCGAAGTTATCGCCGGTCACCAGAATCTCAACACCCTTGGCTTCAGGCTTGTTCAGCACGAAGTCCGCTTTGGGCGTGCCGTCTGAATTGAGGCGCCAGTCGCGGAACAGTCCTTCGCCCAATCCCTCTTTCGAAATCGACTTGAGGTATCGCGCCGGGATGATCTGATCCGTATCGATGTTATCGATGGGCAGAACGGCAATCTTGCTTTCGATCTTTTCGAATTTCATGATATATCTCTGTGCCGGTCCTTATAAAAGCGTTCGAACGTCGGTCACCACGCCTGTGACTGCCGATGCCGCCGCCGTCAGCGGGCTCGCCAGAAACGTTCTTCCGCCCTTGCCCTGCCGGCCTTCGAAGTTGCGATTGCTGGTCGAAACACTGTACTCGCCGGGCTCGAGCTGATCGCCATTCATCGCCAGGCACATGGAGCAGCCCGCTTCGCGGAAATCGGCGCCAGCTTCGCGGAAGATTTTGTCCAGACCCTCGGCTTCGGCCTGCTTCTTCACTTGCATCGATCCGGGCACCACCAGCATGCGGACCGTCGGACTCACCTTGCGGCCTTTCATGACGCTCGCCGCTGCGCGCAGATCCGAAATGCGGGAGTTGGTGCAGCTCCCGACAAACACCACATCGATCTTATGCCCCTTGAGCTGTTTTCCGGGCTCGAGATCCATGTACTTCAGCGCCTTGATCAGATCCGATTTCTCGATCGGATCGGACACCGAGGCGGGATCGGGAACCGCGCCGGAGATCGGAATGCCCATGCCGGGATTTGTTCCGAACGTCACCATGGGTTCGAGCGCGCCGGCGTCCAGCGTCAGCTCTTTCGCGTACTGCGCGCCTTGGTCTGTCGGAAGCTGCTTCCAGCGAGCTAGCGCTGCGTCCCAATCGGCGCCCTTGGGCGCGAACTCCCGACCGGAAATGTACTGATACGTAGTGTCATCGGGCGCGACGAGACCCGCCCGCGCGCCGCCTTCGATCGACATGTTGCAAATGGTCATGCGCTCTTCCATCGACAGCGAACCGATGGTAGATCCCTGATACTCGAACACGGTCCCCGTGCCGCCGCCGATGCCGATCCGCGCGATCACCGCGAGAATAATGTCTTTCGCGGAGACACCCGGCTTGAGCGCGCCTTCCACGCGAATCGCGTAGGACTTCGAAGGTGTCTGCAGGAGGCACTGCGTGGCGAACACGTGACCCACTTGGCTGGTTCCGATGCCGAACGCCAATGCTCCAAATGCCCCATGCGTCGCCGTGTGGCTGTCGCCGCAGACGATGGTCATGCCGGGTTGGGTCAGTCCCTGCTCCGGTCCGATCACATGCACGATGCCTTGCTTGGTGGTTTTGAGATCGTACAGGCGGATGCCAAAATCTTTGCAGTTCTGGGTCATCTGATCCAGTTGCGCCTTGCCGACGGTATCGAGCATGGGCAGATCGCGCGATGTGGTCGGCGTGCTGTGATCCATGGTCGCAATGGTCAGGTCCGGCCTGCGAACCTTGAGACCGCGCTCGCGCAAGGTCGAAAACGCCTGCGGCGAAGTTACTTCATGCGTGAGATGCAGGTCGATGTAGAGCAGCGCGGGCGCTCCAGGCTTCTCGGCAACTACATGGCTGTCCCAGATTTTTTCTACGATCGTACGCGGTTTCATAATGCCTGTCCTTCTTAAATCGCTTCGCTCACTGCTTGTCCGACTTCCGTAGTCGTCGCAGGCTTGCCCTTCGGTCTCAGGTCAGCGGTGACCTTTCCGGACTCCAGAACTTTGCCGATGGCATTGTTCACCGCCGCGGCTTCCTTCATCAGCCCGAACGTGTATTCGAGCATCGCCGCCACGCTGCCGATCGCCCCCAGCGGATTGGCCTTGTTCTGGCCTGCGATGTCCGGCGCCGACCCGTGCACCGGCTCGTACAGCCCCTTTTTCTCGCCCAACGAAGCCGACGGCAGCATGCCGATCGACCCGGCGAGAATTCCCCCTACATCACTAAGGATATCGCCAAAGGTATTTTCGGTCAGCATCACGTCGAACTGCGTGGGTCGCAGAACCATCTGCATGGCCGCATTGTCCACCAGCATATGTTCGAGTTGAATGTCCGGATATTGCCTGGCAACCTCGATCACCACCTTGCGCCAGAACTGCGAAACTTCCAACACGTTGGATTTGTCGACGCTGGTGACTCTCTTCCGGCGGTTCCCCGCCAGCTTGAACGCGGTATGCGTGACACGCTCCACTTCCTTGCGCGTGTAGGACATGGTATTGAACGCGCGATCATTATCGATCCCGCGAGGTTGGCCGTAGTACAGCCCGCCTGTCAACTCGCGGACGATGATCATATCCGTGCCTTCCACCACGTGATTCTTCAGTGGCGAAGAATCCACTAGCGCCGGCCACGTTCGGACCGGCCGCAGATTCGCGAACACGTCCAGCACGCGGCGCATGCCGAGCAGTCCCGCTTCAGGACGCTGGCTGGGCGGAGCCGCATCGAACTCCGGCAATCCCACCGCGCCCATCAGAGTCGCGTCGGCCTTCTGGCAAAGGTCTTCGGTTTCTTTGGGAAACGGCGTGCCGGTCTTATGTATGGCTACACCGCCGAGAAGTCCCTCGGACAGCTCCAAAGTGTGGCCGAATTTCTTGGCGACCGCTTTCAACACTTCTACCGCCGCGGCGGTCACTTCGGTTCCAATCCCGTCGCCGGGCAACAACAGTATCTTTAGATTCATTCCGTCCTAGTTTTCTCTGTAGCCGCTCGCTCTCGCGCACGGTTCGGCGGGGTTAGCTCGCGCTGACGCCTGCTTGTTTGGTTTCTTCCACCACTTCGCGCGCCAAGCCGAGAATTTCTTCGTTGCGCAGGCCTTTCTTGCGGTCTGCCAACTCCGTAAAACGATGGTACAACGTATCCAGCTGTTCCTTAGTGAGCGGAAAGCCCAGATCCTCGCAGCGCTTGGCCAGCGCATGACGGCCGCTGTGCTTGCCGAGCACGAGTTTCGACTCGGGCACGCCTACCGACTTCGGATCCATGATTTCGTATGTGGTCCGCTCTTTCAGAAATCCGTCCTGATGGATGCCGGCTTCATGCGCGAAGGCGTTCTCGCCAACGATCGCTTTATTGGGCTGCGGTCCGAAGGTGATGATCGACGTGAGCAACTGGCTGCATGGGAAAAGATGTTCCGTCACGATGCGCGTCTCGAACGGCAGCTGGTCGCGACGGGTGTTCAGCGCCATGACGACCTCTTCGAGCGCGGCATTTCCAGCACGCTCGCCGATCCCGTTGATAGTGCATTCGATCTGACGTGCGCCGCCCTGAATCGCCGCCAGCGAATTCGCTACGGCCAGCCCTAAGTCGTCATGGCAGTGTACGCTGACCACCGCCGAATCTCCCAACGCTTTCGTGATCCGCGCGATCAAAGCGCGATACTCTTCGGGAATCGAGAATCCTACCGTATCCGGAAGATTGACCGTCCGGGCGCCAGCCGCGACAACCGCCCGCGCTACTTGCTCCAGGTAGTCCGGATCGGTCCGCGTAGCGTCTTCGGCTGAGAACTCGACGTCGTCGCAATATTCACGAGCTAACCGTACCGCGGCTACAGCTTCGTCCAGAACCTGCTGCCGCGATTTCTTCAGCTTGTGCTTCAGATGAATGTCGCTGGTGGCGATAAAGGTATGGATGCGCGGGCGTCGTGCGTTCTTGAGGGAAGTCGCCGCCGCCAGAATGTCGCCGCGGTTCGACCGGGCCAGCGCCGCCACGCTCACCCACGGAAATTCGCGCGCCACCGCATCCACGGCTTCGGAATCGCCCTGCGAAGCGATCGGAAATCCGGCTTCGAGGATATCCACGCCCAGTTCCACCAACTTGGCCGCCATGCGAAGTTTTTCCGCAACGGTCATGCTGCAGCCAGGCGATTGCTCCCCGTCACGTAACGTGGTGTCGAAGATATATACTCGATCGGCCATCCTAAAATGCCTCCAAGAAAGCTCTGTAAAACACATTATCAAGGTCGATCGATGGATTTGGCAAATCAATAACATTCGAAGGTAGTATAATATTGGCTTATGGACCTACACCCGCTGCGCGTGTTCCTGACCGTAGCGGCGGAGCGGAGTTTTTCCCGCGCGGCGGAGAAACTTCTGAGGACCCAGCCGGCCATTTCGCTTGCGATTCAACGACTTGAGACCGAGATGGGAGAGAAGCTGATCGACCGCTCTGCCAAGGACCTGCTTCTGACCGATGCCGGGCAGATCGTCCTGGACTACGCCCGGCGCTTCGAGAACCTGCAGGCGGAACTGGAAAACGCGATGGCCGAGCTGCGCGACAAATCCTCGGGACGGCTCATCATCGGCGCGAACGAATCGTCGACGTTGTATTTGCTGGATCACATTGAGCGCTATCGCGCGAAGTTTCCGAAGATCAAAGTACAAGTCCGCCGCAGCCAGTCGAGCAAGATCCCATCGCAGCTCGTGGATGGCGAGTTGGAGCTGGCGCTGCTGACTTACGATCCGGAAGACGAGCGCCTGATTTCACAGGTGATTTACACGGATCACCTTTCGTTCATCGTGTCGCCTAAACACAAGCTGGCCAACCGCGACCACGTGACGATCAAGGAACTGGGCGGGGAGACGTTCATCGCCCACAACGTAGTCTCGCCTTACCGCGGCGTAGTGATTCGCGAATTCCAGCGCCACAAAGTGCCGCTCAATATGGATGTGGAAATGCCGACCATCGAATCGATTCGCAAGATGGTGGAGCGGAATGAGGGCGTCGCGTTCCTGCCACGCATGTGCGTGGAGCAGGAGATCCGCCACGGCCTGCTCAAGGAGATCAAGGTGACGCAGCTGGTAGTGGAGCGCAAGATCCGGCTGGTGTATCCGGCTCGCCGGTCGCTGAGCCACGCGGCGCAAGCGTTTCTGGAAGTGGTGGGATCAGGCTCTTGAGCCTGTTAGAATTGGGGTTCCCCATGAAAATCGCCATCGGCGCGGATCATGCCGGCTTCGAGCTCAAGAACGAGCTCGGCGACTTCCTGCGCCAGGACGGCCACGAGGTGTGCGACTTCGGAACCAACTCCGCTGAGTCCACGGATTATCCCGATTACGCGATTCGAGTCGCCAAGGCGGTCGCGGCCGGTAACGTCGAACGGGGCGTGCTGGTGTGCGGGAGCGGCGTCGGGATGTCGATCGCCGCGAACAAGGTTAGAGGAGTCCGTGCGGCCCTGGGTGTGAGTCTCGAAGAAGTGCGCCTGACGCGCGCCCACAATGACTTGAACGTTCTGACTCTCGGAGCCCGCTTCACCGATCAGGCGAAGGCCCGCGAACTTGTGCGAACGTTCCTGGAAGTACCGTTTGAAGGTGGCCGCCACGAACGCCGCGTAGCAAAAATAACTCAAATAGAAGAACACGCCTTAATGGAGCCTCGATCATGACCGAACAGGAACGCATGGCTCGCCCGTTGTCGGAAGTGGATCCGGAGATCTCTGAGGCCATCCGGCATGAAACCGAGCGTCAGAATTCGCATCTGGAACTAATCGCCAGCGAGAACTTCACCTCCCAAGCGATCCTTGAAGCCACGGGCAGTGTTTTCACGAACAAGTACGCCGAAGGTTATCCCGGCAAGCGCTACTACGGCGGCTGCGAGTTCACCGATATCGTCGAGGATCTGGCGCGGGAGCGCGCCAAAAAACTCTTCCACGCCGAGTACGCTAACGTCCAGCCGCATTCCGGCTCGCAAGCCAACGAAGCCGCGTACGCCAGCGTGTTAAACCCGGGCGATACAATCCTGGGGCTGAATCTGGCCCACGGTGGACACCTGACGCACGGGCATCCGCTGAATTTTTCGGGCAAGACGTACAAGATCGTGCCCTACGGCGTGCGCCGCGACGATGAGCGCATCGATTACGACGAGCTCGCGAAGCTGGCCGAAGAGCACAAGCCAAAGATGATCATTGCGGGCGGCAGCGCCTATCCCCGCACGCTGGATTTCCCGCGTTTCCGCCAGATCGCCGATAGCGTTGGCGCGCTGTTCCTGGTCGACATGGCCCACTTCTCTGGGCTAGTGGCTGCAGGTCTGCACCCGAATCCCAACGAGTGGGCCGATATCGTCACATCCACTACGCACAAGACCCTGCGCGGGCCGCGCAGCGGCCTGATCCTCGCGAAAGAAAAGTATGGAGCGGCGATCGATAAATCCCTGTTCCCCGGCGTGCAAGGGGGGCCGTTGGTCCACGTCATCGCGGCCAAAGCCGTGTGCTTCCGCGAAGCCGCGACTCCGGAATTCGTTGCCTATTCACGCCAGGTGCTGGCGAACGCGCGCGCGCTAGCGGAAGGCCTCCAGCAGGCTGGATTCCGGATTGTTTCCGGCGGCACGGACACTCATGTCCTGCTGGCGGATGTGTTCGCTAAGGGAATTCGCGGTAAGGAAGCACAATCGGCGCTCGAGTCCGCGAACATCACGGCCAACCGCAACGCGATTCCGTTCGATACGAATCCTCCCTTCAACCCCAGCGGGATGCGCTTCGGCAGTCCCGCGGTCACCACGCGCGGATTCCGCGAGCCTCAAATTCGCGAAGTGGCGGAACTCATCGCGCAAGTTCTGGACAACATCCAGAGCGAAGAGGTCATCAACCAGGTCCGCCTCGCCGTCCGAGCCTTGACCGACCGCTTTCCTCTGTACGCCTGGAAGCTCACGCCCGCAGCGTACCGGTAAAGTACTCATGCCGCGGCACATCGTCATCGACGTCCGCCGGCTGGGCGACTTCGGCATCGGCACCTACATCCGGAATCTGGTTCAAGCGCTGGCGCGTTCGGACAAAGAGAGCCGCTATACCCTAGTCACCTTCAATAAGGGCCCCAGCGAGCTGGCCGACTTAGGGCCTAATTTCCGCACCGCCGAATATCCCCGCCCGGACACCGATGTCATTCAAAATGCCGCTTTCCCATTCTTTTTGCGCCGTCTGCATCCGGATTTAGTACATATTCCCTTGAATTCTGTCCCTTATTGGCTGCAGCGGCCATACGTGGTAACCATTCACGATATGAGCAGCCTTCTTTACCCGGCGCGCGGCGATGTCCGCGGCGCGATGCACCAGGAGCGTTACCGCCGCGGAGCGGCCCGCGCCGAACGCATTATCGCCGTGTCCCACTCGACGCGCCGCGACATCGAAAGCTTCATGCGCATTCCCAACGAGCGCATTCGCACCATCTACAGCGCGCCCGATCCTTCCTTCGGCCTGAATCCGGACACCACTCAGGATGAACAGATTCTGCAACGTTACTCGATTCAGCCTCCCTTCATCCTCTACGCCGGAACCATCCGTCCTCAAAAGAATGTTCCACGGCTGGTGGAAGCATTCGCCGTGATTCGCTCAGAGCTTGAAAATCATCCACTTTTAGGCAATCTCAAGTTGGTGATCATTGGAGACGAACTCTCCCGCTACCCCGCCGTACGGCGCGCCGTAGTGGCCACGCGTGTAGAACCCTTCGTGCGTTTTCTGGGGTTCGTTCCGCTGGACACGCTCAAGGTTTTCTATCGCGCCGCCACTCTTTTCGCCTTCCCGTCGCTGCATGAAGGCTTCGGTCTCGCGCCGCTTGAAGCCATGGCCTGCGGGACTCCCGTGGTTGCCTCGGATATTCCCGCGCTGGTGGAAGCCGTGGGCGATGCGGCGGAACTGGTGACGCCCGACAATCTCTTCGACGTCGCGCGCGGATTGCGGTCCGTGCTTCTGGACGAAAACCGGCGCCGTGATCTGTCGCAAATTGGCCGGGTGCGTGCGCAAAGGTTCGACTGGGACGACACTGCTCGCTCGGTGCTCGATGTATATCGGGAAATAACATCATAGACTTCCGAAATATTATTTGACTTCCCAGAGTACTGGAAGTACTATTGCTACACCCTTGGGTATAAGTGGGGATATTGCTACGTGGAAAGGAAGTCTACGTTATGGAGTGGACGCGGTCAGAGACACTCACTCTGGCTATGCCTCAGTGCACGCAATGCCGTGGATCGGGATTGCGTCTTGCAAGAAGGGGTGTGTTGACACCTTGTAACTGCGTGCTGCGCTGTATTTTCCGGATCTGCTATGACCGGTTCGTAAAGTGTGTGACCCAGGAGCGGCACGTAAGCCGCATCTCGCTGGAGCCCCATGCGGGACGACAACGTCCGAATACCTGGGGAAGGAAGGACGAGGAGTTTATCGCGGATTTCTCGCTGGTCTCACGCAGAGCCTTGAGTGAAGACGAGTACCGGATCTTTCGATATCACTTCCTGCTAGGAGCCGACTGGAAACTCTGTACACGCAAGCTGGGGATGGATCGCGGGAATTTCTTCCATAGCGTCTATCGTATCGAACAAAAATTAGGCCGTACGTTCCGGGAGCTGGCGCCTTATCCCCTGTTTCCACTGGACGATTACTTTCACGGCCCCTCGCGCATGGCTCCTGCTTTCAGCGCAGTGGCCCATCGGGAGGCCATCCTGCATCCTCGCTTACCCCCTATCGGTAAGACGGCGTGAGTTAAAGAAGCGCTGCAACAACCCGGCGCATTCCGCGCCCAGCACGCCTTCGACAATTTCGATGCGGTGATTCAGGACGTCGGCGTCCGCCAGTCGAAATTTGCTGCGAACTCCGCCGAAGCGAAGATCGCGCGCGCCGAATACCAGACGGGATACACGCGCCGCCACCAGCGCGCCAGCGCACATCACGCAGGGCTCCAGCGTCGCGTACATTGTGGCGCCTTCCAGCCGGTAATTGCCGGTCGCGGCGGCCGCCTCGCGCAAAGCCAGGATTTCAGCATGCGCGGTCGGGTCGTTGCGTGCAATGGGGGAATTTCGGCCGCGTCCAATCACACGGCCTTCGAGAACGACTACCGCGCCAACCGGGACCTCCCCCCCGCGTTCGGCGTCTCGCGCCAGTTCCAGCGCCTCCCGAAGAAAATCTTCGTCCGACAAAAGTTATACCGGTATGCCTTCGATAATGCATTGGATCCCGGGTGTCGGGATGATGCGCTCCAGCCGGAAACCGGAAGCGGCGAACAGCTCGCGGAACTGCTGCTCGGTCCGTTCCATACCACCGGGGAGCACGAGCATCTCCAGATCCATGAGCTTCGCAACGCCCGGCTCATTGCGCCCTGGCACCACTTGATCCACTACCAGCAGCCGTCCGCCGGGACGGATTCCCTTACGGCAGTTTCCAAGGATCTTGATGCACTCCGGATCGTACCAATCGTGAATGATGTACTTCATGACATGCGCGTCAGCGGCAGGAAGAGATTCGAAGAAGCTCCCAGCTTCCAGCGTGCATCGGTTCGCGAAGCGATCGAGGATGCCTGACTTCTTCGCACCGTCGATCACGTGCGGCATATCGAATAACGTTCCACGCAGTTTCGGTGCCTGGTCGAGTATCTCCGCCAGCAGCGTTCCATGTCCACCAGCCACGTCTACAACGTGCTCGAAGCGCGAAAAATCATAGCTCTGAAGGATGGCGGCGGCATCGCCCTGGGACAGATCCGTCATTGCCTGATTGAAGTTGACGGTCTTCTCGGGATGTTGACCCATCCAGTCGAACATCGGCATCCCGTTCAGCTTGTACGACGCCGGCTTGCCGGTCTCGACGCACCACGGCAGTTGCTCCCAGGAGCGGATGTGCCAGTCGTCGGTCAGCATCATCGCCATGTGGCGGACACTCGGTCTGGCGTTCGACCGCAACGGCTCGGAAAGCGGCGTCTGAGCGAAACGCCCGTCCTCTAGTTCGGTGAAGACGCCCACGCTCGCGGTCGCGCGTAACAGCCGGTACAGCGACCGCTCCTGCGTCCCTGTAAGCGACGCTAGTTCCTCAGGGCTCTTTGGCCCGGACTCCAGATGATCGGCGATGCCGAAATGTGCGGCCGCGGAAATCGCGCTGGACACCCATTTCCCCAGGAGCATTTGCAGCAAAGCCGCGTGGGGCGGAGGCGAGTGAGATGGTTGTGACATGAGTATCGATCATTATACGAGCACTACGGCCCGAAAAGCTGTATTTGAGGATCGTGCGGCCATAGTTCCGGCTCGTGCGCGTCGGATTTCCGATCCAGGCCGTGGCGTTTCCGAATCGCCTCCACGCGTTCCTGGATCATTTCCGGATACGCCCCGCGCAAGTACGCGGCGCGATCATACTGTTCGCGATACTTACGCACCAGGTGCGGAAATCGTTCTTCGAGAAAGGGCAGGAATACCTGGTACGCGCACGGCTTGAGAAACAGTACGTTCGCCCACAGCGCACTTGCGCCAGCAGCCGCGGCTTCGCGCGCCAGAGCTTCCAGGCTCGATTCGCTGTCATTGATCAACGGCATAACCGGCGCGCAGCCAACAACGATGCGAAGTCCGGCGTTCGCCAAGCTCCGAACAGCGGCGAGACGCAGATCCGGTCGAGGAGCCATCGGCTCCAGCAGCCGAGCGAGCTCGGTGTCCGCAGTCGTCACGGTCATCGAAACCCTTAAGTAGTGCCGCCGGGACACTTCCTTTAGCAGGGCTATATCGCGTGCAACAAGATCGGACTTGGTGGTGATCCCCAGGTGAAAGCCCGACGTGCTCGCGAATGCTTCGAGCATCTTGCGCGTCACGCCGTAGCGCCGCTCCGCGGGCTGGTACGGATCCGTCGCTGTTCCGAGCGCGATCGTCTCGCCGAGCGGCAACGCCCGCAGCTCTTCACGGAAACGCACCGCGTCGAACTTCTTGGCGTAGATCTTGCGCTCGAACTGACCCGGATCGCGCAGCTCCATGAACTCGTGCGTGTAGCGGGCATAGCAATACTTGCAGCCGAACTCGCACCCTCGATATGGGTTAATGGTCCAGCGAAAGGGCAGACGCGGGCTGTCGCAACGCGCGAGATAAGAACGGGCGCCGAGCTCAAAGTACTCCACGCGGCGCTTAGGTTCCAGGCAAGGCGCTTCAGCCGCCATGCGGGCGATGCCGATTAGCTTGGGTACCTGCTCCGGCACCCCACTATATTCGCCTTTTGTTCGCCCTATGTCAAGGAGCGTTTAGGCCGGATAATTTCCAGCGATGTAGTTGTGCAGATGCTTTATCGTCTGCTGCTGGGACGTGATCACCCAATTCACCAGATCGCCGATCGAGAGCATCCCCACTACGTTATCGCCTTCGAGCACCGGCAGGTGGCGAACGCGCCGATTCGTCATGATACGCATCGCATCGGCGACCGTTTTCTCGGGTGTGACGAATAGCGCCGGCGTGGTCATGATTTCCCGAACACGGGTCTCATGCGAACTGCGTCCCTTGAGGATCACTTTTCGGGCGTAGTCGCGCTCGGAGACAATGCCGGCTAGCTGCCCCCCGATCAGCACAACCAAGCAGCCAATCTGGCGTTCGGACATGATTTCGATAGCACGGTAAACGGATTCGTCTGGCGTAACAGACCAGACCTGATTCCGGCCTTTCATTCGAAGCAGGGAGCGAACCGGTTCATCGAAGCGGATCGCGTTTTCTTGAAGCGCGGGGGCGGATTGCATAGTGGACCTCCCGCCCGAATCATCCACCCCGTTTTCGATGGAGTCAAGCCCGGTCCGTTACGGTGTGCCGGTTGCTATATACTGGATCGCGATTGAGGTGACAACATGAAGCGTAATCTGTACGTCGGTCTGGCGTTCCTGGGAACATTGGGCGGGCTGTGGATTGGATCCGAAGTGCTCGCCAAGCGTGCCCAAGGCGCGACCGTGATGGCCCCGCGGTTCGAAGTGGACCCGTTGTGGCCTAAGCCTCTGCCCAACCACTGGATCCTCGGCCAGACCATCGGCGTCTCGGTGGATGCGCAGGATCACGTCTGGATCATCCACCGCGCCGGATCGCTCGAAGCCGGCGAGGTGCACGCGACCACTTCTCCGCAGACCGCGCAATGCTGTGCCCCCGCGCCTCCGGTTCTGGAATTCGATCAGCAGGGCAATCTCCTGCATCACTGGGGCGGTCCCGGCCAAGGCTTCGACTGGCCGGACTCGAACCACGGCATCACCGTCGATTACAAAGGCAACGTGTGGATCGGCGGCAACGGCCG
>Ga0070735_10000552_pt1 | contig 40068 bp, 71 predicted proteins | sample Coa_R1_FD_66443 | JGI IMG/M metagenome (GOLD analysis project Ga0070735, IMG submission 66443) | Surface soil microbial communities from Centralia Pennsylvania, which are recovering from an underground coalmine fire - Coalmine... | ecosystem: Environmental > Terrestrial > Soil > Unclassified ... | reverse complement strand
CCGAGGTGTACTCGATGTCCACGAAGCGACTGAGCCAGTTCGAGTAGCCAATCTCTCTGCTGATTTTTTCTTTGACTAGCTGGCCTAATCGAGCCATGGGGCCATTCCGTTCTAATAGTCAGGGCACCCGGCGAACCGGGTGCCCTGGTTCCTCTTCTCCTGCCTGTGATGAGTAAGATTAACGAGCCACGCTCCATGGGGGCTTGTTGCCGGGCGCACCGGCTGCCGCAACGGCCCGACGAGCAACGGGACGGGCTACGGGCGCAGGGGCCTGAACGACGGGCTCCTCAACGACCGCCTGAAGCTCTTCTGTCTCCGCTGCTTCAAGCTCCTCTTCGGTGTAGTTGTCGTCGCCGGGATCGTTCTCGAAGATTTCCCCGTCCGGCATCGCGTAGGCCGTAATCGGCTCATAGCCGGCGAAATCAATGATGGACCGCTCGCGCGGCCGTCCCTGATAGGTGCTCTTCTCGGTCACGACGGCACCCCAGACGCGCTGGCCGATGAAGTCGGCAAGCTTACCCGTGAAGGACTTGTTCTCTTTGTCATACATGCCGATGGCGTCGGCGAAGATGACAAACCGGGAGAGGCCCTTGCCGGCCAGCATGAGGCGGTCGGAGAGTACCTCACCCCGCATATCGCCGCCGATGCAGGTCAACTGCAACTCGGCGTACGGGACGCCGCCCTCGTTCATGCTCTGCGTCTTCTCGTTGAAGCGCGGCTGGCTGGCCTTCTTCTCGACGCCCGTAATCTCGAAGGGATGTTTCCCTTCGGGCCAGATGACGCCGATGCGGCCCGCTTCCGAGAGGTCGAGAGACATGACCTCATCGAGGTTGCCGGTGCCGCCGCTGCCGCGTGGCGAACGGCTGGCCCGCTCTAGCTCGGCCAGATCCCGCCTGTCTTGTTCTGTCAATCCGTCTTCCATGTTCGTTTTGATTCTCCTTGGTTAGGGTTGGGGATTGTGACACTTTTTGATGATCGTTGTGAGGTTTGGTTTCTCCCACTCGCCGATACGAAAGGAGCGGGACTTGGCTTTAACTTTTTGACTCACTGATTCGCGGCAGCGCAGGCGGCGAATGGTACGAATGGTTTTGCCACCCTTCGCATCGTCCTCCTCGCGCTCGATCACCGTCAGCCGGGCCATCAAATCGACATATCCTGGCAGTTCTTCTTCGATTCGGCCGCTCAAAGCAGGGCCGATACCGTGTTCATCTTCCCGTTCGTGGGCAAGGAAAATGGTGTGGCAGGGGAGGTTACGAATGAGGCGAACAATCTTTTGCACTCGAAGAAGAATGACACCCCAGTCTTGAATCGTGGGAATAGAACGTTCCGACGCGGACAGCATATCCGTCAGCAGCACGCGTTGAAGCTCCGTGAGATTGTCTACGACCACAGTGTTCCAGAATCCGGGGCTGGCCGCATTCTCGCGGGCCACGCGCTGTATCTGCTGAAGCATGTCGTCCATACTGCGGATCGGCTCGAAGTAGGTCTCCTTGGGGTTGAGACCGATCTTCTGGGCCATCTCGTCGGGTATACCTTTGAGACAGAGAAGCCCCTGGTCGCAGTCAAGAAAGAGGATCGGCGGGGGCGCTGTCGCTGCGGCTGTCGTTTTTCCTGATCCTGGCCTACCGTAAATGATACAGTTGAAATAATTGCTTACCGCTTCGTCGACAGTTTTCGGACGAGCAAACCGTTGTACAGCCTTGGGTGGCGCTGCGGCCATGGACGAATCCTCCTCGCGGTGATGATTGAAGACTTGGGATGGGTTGGAGTAGAGTGGAGTGCGGTGATTACAGTTTATCTGAGGCGCGGGCGATTGTCAAAGTCCGAGCACACAAAAACAAATCGGGCCTGACGTAAACCGTCAGGCCCGTTCGTATGCTATGCTCTGCTCGGCTTTGCTATGGAGCGGTTCGCTTTGCTCGGCTCTGGCGAGGTACTCATGATTATGCACAAGTTATGCCAAAACAAGAGACCCCCGACCGAAGTCGAGGGTCTTTGTATGCTTTGCTATGCACCGCTCCGCTCCGCTTGGCTTCGCTATGCAGTGCTGTGCTGTGCTTTGCTAAGTTTTTCGGCCTCCCCATTACACGACGACTTGTCACGTCCGTTGGTTGGGTTACAGGGAGGAGATGATCTCCTCCCTATTTGCTATGCTTCGCTGCGCTTTGCGCTGCACTGCAGCGCTTAGCTCCGCCGGGCTGTGAAACGATGACAGTTTACGCCGCCTTCTTTTCGCTGATCAAGGTTCCTAACGTCTCCTTGATCGACTGCATTTCTGCTGCCTGATCCATCACCTTCTTTTCCAAAACAGACACGTTCGTATCCGTAACCGTTGTCTTTCGGGCCACCAGTCGCAACGTCTTTTCCTGACGTGCCTGCCGCTCTTCCAGACGATGGATTGCCGCCTGCTGCGAGCGCACGGTCATCGTCAGGTTGTCGAGCCGCTTGGCCTCTTCGTGGGACAACTGATTACGATCCGCCGATTCGAGTGTCTCTCGGGTGCGGCGAAGCTGGCGGCGAGCCCGCTCGTGGTGACCGCGAGCGATGCCTTCATGCTCTTCAGCTCTGACACACCGATAGCCGACATTAGGAATATTCTTCAACGTGCGCTTTTTCTCTTTGCCGAGCCGCCGCATTGCCACGTATAGACAGGTTCGGTTACGTTCGATTGACCCATCAATAGCCGCATTCAGAACGCAATAGGGAACTGTTTCGTCGATGGCGAGATTCTTGATGACCTCATACACGAGATCACTCTTCGACATGTAAACAGAGTCTTGCGTTTGTTCCATAATTAGTCCCTCCTTGGTTGCCACTTACTGCTTAATCTTCTTCACCGTCGCTGTATAGCGTCCGTACCGGGGTCGATAGCCCCCGATTCCGCACAGTCGTCCTGCCGTCTTGACGGATTCTTCAAAGGTTGTAAGGTCAATCTGTTCCGTATCCAATTCTACCTCGGCTCGAATACTCCATGACTGGAATATCGGGCGCGTCTTCATTAGACGCACTTTCTTTTTTCCTGTTCCTTGACCCACAGCCGTAGTAAATCGAAAGTTCTTATCATGAATGAATTCGTCAATATCGCGGGAGCCCTTATAGTTCACGGGAATGATATCCGTAAGTACGATAACTCCAGTTTCGACTTTCGGCCCCATCCCTTTTTTGAACTTAATGGCACCTTCTTTAATAGACGCCATCAAATTATCACCAGGGAGGTAAGGACCAGCGGCATCATCATAATACATGTAGATTTCAAATTCGAGATCGGCGATGTCGTTGAGTTCCTCCAGCGTACGACCTTTCGACCCTTTGCCCGTCAGTTTGTCAAGCTCCTGCACGAGTTCGTCAAACTTGTTGACGGCGCGGGCGTTCGCCATGATCAAGGGATGGGTTCCCGTTAACTCCACAGACAACAACATTTTAGGTACCTCCGTTTCAAAAGTGTGGGGAGGAACTCCTCCCCACCTGCGCTTTGATATGCTACGCTGGGCAACGCTCCGAGCTGCTGGGCTAAGATGAGCGCCGCTGCGTTACGACTAAAGGAGTTGCAAGATCAATGCCATTTGAGTGAACTGACCCGAATCCTTCCACCAATAAAGTATCGGCAAGATTCTGCTTTCTCTTTAGGGCGGACAGCACCTCAATATCGATGCTCTTCTCGCAGACCAAATCGATAATCCTGTACGGGCGCGTTCTACCCATCCGGTGCCCGCGTTCTAACGACTGCGCCCTGTCAAGAAAACTGTATGAATTTGTGTGGTAAATCATCTCGTCGGCACTTGGGAGATCGAATCCCAACGCGACCGCCTGAATCTGGCACACAAGAATCCGCATCCGATCCTCACGGTTGTTGAATCGAGTTTGATACCTCCGCCGATCTGTGGTCTTCACAGAACCGTCGATGAAGGCGAAGTCCTCTTCCTGCTTGAGACCCACCGAGTCCAGAGCCCGGCAGATTAACTGAATTTCGTCGCTGAACCGGCACCACACGACGATCTGAACGTCGGTGTTCGCCATCGCTTCCCGACAGTAATCTGTCAGCCATTCAGTTTTAACGCTGGTGATGGGAACGCAGCGCGACCGCTCGCCGCTATCGTTGTCCATAGGGAACAGGCCAGCACTGATTTGTTGCAGTCGGGTCACCTGCACGAGCGCGTTCGCCACGGAGAGTGTTCCGACCGTTCCGTCCTCCTGAACGAGGCGAGCATAGAGGTCCTTCTCCAACTGATCGTAAAGCTTGCGCTGCTGGTCGCTCATCTTCAGGTTGACGACCTCGTAGTTCTTCTCCGGCATGTTTTGCAGCGTGGATTTCGTAACGCGGTAGGCAAGGCTGTAAAGCTTTCCGATGAAAGACCCGATCTGCATGGGGTTAAACCCGGTGAACTCGTTTCCGCTGAACCCGCCCAGCAAGAAATAGGTGCGCATAAACGCCCAGTAAGAGCGACCAAAAAGCTCGGGTTCGAGGAAACGATAGACGCTCCAGAGGTCACCGGGCGAATTCCCGAGCGGCGTCCCACTCATGGCAATCCGCAGTCGCGATGCCGCCCCAATGCGGTGCGCCGCCTTGGCCATTTGGGAGGTTCTCTCTTTGGCGCGAGTCGATTCATCCAGAATCGTCATCTCCGGTTTCAACCGGATCAGGGCGTCTTGCAATCGTGACAAGGACTCCCAGTTAAGGACGAAGACAACCGGCCGAGCAAACATCTGGGTGCCTCGGGTCACCTCGTCAATGGACGCCGCTCGCGCCTTCATCGAGCATCCAGTAAGCAGGCGAATCTCGAAGTCCCCGCAGATGCGTTCCAGCCAATCCTTCCACTGCAGGATGGTGGAGTTCTGGACGACCACGACTGCAGCGCGATGGCAGTGATAGCGGATCATGTCGCAGGCGAGGCGAGTTTTTCCTGTGCCTTGTTCCATCCAGACTCCGAATCCGCCAAAGCCTCGCGCAAATGCCTCGCACGCCACTGCGAAAGCATCCACCTGATGCGGAAAGGGCTCGGGCTCTCCTTCTGGCGTCGGCGGATACAGGTGCGCATACTGCCGCGGCGCAGCCAGCATCTCGTTTCGCAGCGCCACGTACTCGTCGGTCGCTTCCTCGACGCGCCCCACCGTCTCGATGAGGAGGACGTTCGTACGGTTCGCGGGCAGCGCGAGGCAATCCCACTCGTACCAGCGCCGCGCTCCCGGCACGCCGCCGAGAAGGGCCAGTTGCTTCTGGCCGCCGGCATAACAGAGCATGGGGTTTCCGACAGCATCCGGGGCCACGCCGACGCGGTTGACAACGGAAACACCGGGGTCCTGCAGCGGGACAGGGGCCTGCGGGGAGAGGAGGGTCGCCATCACCGCGCGTCGTCGGCCGCGTAGGGAAACAGGGAGCTGCTGGCGAGGTTGCTGCGAAGCTTCTTGATCGCCCGGCCCTCGACGTGGCGCACGCCTTCCCGCGACATCTTCAGTTCCGCGGCCAGATCCTGCAAAGTCCACACGCCGCCATCAGCAAAACCGAACCGGCGCTCGATGACGAACCGCTCCTTGGCCGACAGACCCTCGAAGGCATCGACCAGTTCGGCATTCATCGCCGAACGGAGGGAGTTATCTTCCGGGTCGATAGCGGCCGGATCGGGAAGGATCTCCACGAAGGGAGTGTCGACGTCTTCGCCCATCAATACATCCAGCGACAGGGGGTCCGTCCCCAGGAAGGCCAGAGCCTGTACCATGTTGCGCGAGAGGCCCGTCTCAATCGACAGCTCTTCGATGGACGGGGACCGCTCCAGCCGCCCTTCCAGTTCTCTCTCGGCCTGATTGATCTTCCGCTCCGCGTTGCAGCCATGGATGGGGAGACGGATCATCCGGTCGTTCTTCTCGATGGCTCGGACAATCGCCTGGCGTATCCACCACGTCGCATAGGTACTGAACCGGAAACCCTTCGTTCCATCAAACTTCTGGATAGCCGTCAACAAGCCGATGATCCCCTCCTGGGCCAGGTCTTCGTAGACCATGCTGCGTCCCCGATAACGCCGGGCGATGGACATGACGAGCCGCAGGTTCGCCTCCATCATCTGCCGAAGGGCTTCCTCGTCGCCTTCCTGGGCGCGGCTGCAAAGCCGCATTTCATCCTCTTTGTTCAGGAGGGACCGGCCACAGGGATAACTGGTCGGGATTGACTGCACGTTCCGTTCATGTGGCTCCATCTCCGATCCATCGTCCGGCAGCGTGTCTTCCCAACGCAGCATCCTTGTTCTCCCTATTTCAGGTCGGCGGTCACGCCAATCGCTTGCAGGCGCCGCATCGCTTCTTCCAGATACTCCCGGTTGATGTCAAATCCGATGAACGATAGACCCAGATTGGCCGCGGCCCAGGCCGTCGCACCCGTGCCACAGAACGGGTCGCAGACAACGAACGCCGAGCCATTCTCAGCAGGAACTCCATGCAGACGAATACAGGAGTCCGGAAGCGTCTCCGGGAATTCGGCGGGGTGAACACTCTTCTCCTGCCGCGTCTTATAGGGGCGGTACCAACAATTTCCTCGACAATGAACTTCACTCTGCTTGGCGCCTTCCCAGCGATGCAAATTCGAGGTGTCCGCGTACGGGACGCCCATCGCCATCCGGTCAAGTGCGACTTGCCCTGTCTTCGTCAGATGGAAGATGAATTCATGACACTGGTTCAGGTAACGAGGGCTGTTAATCGGTTTGTAGTGGCCGACAGTTTTACCATCGATGGCGATAGACTTGATCCAATGAATCGTGTTTTGTAGGACGAATGGTTCGCGCAAGCTGTTCAGAACATCATAGGGAATCCACGGATCAGAGGGCTTGCCCGCGATGTTCAAGAACAGACTGCCATCCTCTTTGAGGGCACGTCTCGCGGCCAGACCCCACGTCGCCATGTTAATAAGGTATTCGCCACGACTTTCGTTGTCCTTGTGTTGGCCGTAATCAGTCCCGACATTGTACGGGGGCGAGCACACAATAACATCTATGGAACCTGCGGGGCAATTCAATAAACCTTGGGTAGAATCACAGCATCTGAACTCAATTGATGCTCGTTTACCCATTAGGATTACCAAAGTTAAGATAACATTCCTCTCCGAACAACCTAAATGCTACACGATCATAAGCAATCGCTGCTTCCTCGGGTGTTGTGAAACTACCGATATATATCTTCCTCTGGCGGTGCTTAATCTGGGCGATCCATTTTCTTTCTCTCGTTGCCCAAAACACACCCTTATACTTGCCCGTCATCGGACCGGAGACATGACCATGATGTGTTTGATGCTCAACGGCATCGATAACCACTAGATTTTGTCTACGATTATCAAGTTTGTCTCCTGATATGTGATGAACTTCTTGTCCAGGTTCAGGCTTCATGATTTCCCTGTGGAGATAAACAATATGCGATTGCCTCGATGCTCCAGCAACTCGTCTTACCACATATCCCACGCGGGCTCGGCACCATGAGTGACGCTTCCAACGTTCGTAAATGTCCAAGTCTACTTGGGTTAAAAGCCCGTGTGGCAAACTAAAGAAATAGACATCCTGCAGCGTCGTTTCCATTATCACACGTCATCCCTCCGGGGCGACGACAGGCATGAGGACCTCGAAGTAAGCGCCGTCGGAAGGGAACAGGCTAACGGGCCGCTTTGCCGATTGGTACGCAAACGTCACCGTATCGCCATCGAACGCCTGCAGGGCTTCTAACAGCTGATCGGCGCGGAACCAGATCGACATGCCTTCGGGAGGCGAGGTATCACAAATCTCCAAGTCCTCTCCGCTCTCGCCGAGATCTGATGCGTGTGCAGAGAGAAACAGAGTTCTCCCGGCCACCTCCCACTTGATCCGGTGGGCGTCATCGCGGGCCACGATATCCATTCGCTTCAGGGCCTCGATCAAGGGGTGGCGAGGAACGATCACATCATGCTTGTTGTCACAAACCAGATCGATGACCTTATCGATGTTTGGGAACTGGCCCGCCAGCAAGCGGCTCTTGACGGTGTAAAGCCGGGTTCGAAACTCGATCTGCTGTTCATCGACCCGCACCTCAATCTCGTCCTCCTCGTCGTCGGAAGCAAGAAAATGAAGAATTTCGGTCAGCGTCCGTTTGGGAATCAAGGCGCTGAACTCGCGACCTGTGTCACCCTCAAAGCCAATGTCGTACACCGCCAGACGGTAGGTGTCCGTAGCCGCAATTCGTGCGCCATTGCCCTTTACCATCAGCAGGGCGCCGGTCATTCCCGTCCGAGTTTCGTCTTTGCTGACAGCGTGAAGGACCTTCGCGAACATATCCCGCAGGAGGCTGACGGGCAAAATGAGCCCTTCCCCATCCTTTGTTTCCGAAAGAGACGGGAACTCTGCTGGATTGATTCCGTAGAGCTTGTGACGACTGCGAGCACTCTTGATCTGGACTTGCAGGTTCTCGTCTGCGGTGATGGTGACTTCCGGTCCAGCCGCAGCGCCGACGATTTCCAGAAACTGGCGGGCAGGAACAGTCACTGCTCCGGGTTCCTGAACGTTGCAGCCCAGACAGCACGTTATCTCAAGATCATAATCAGTGGCCGTCAAAGTCAGCCCGAGATCGTTGTCTGTGGCAAGCTTGACATTCTGGAGGATGGGGATAGGGGATGTTTTCTTCACCCCTCGGGCAGTGAGTTTCAGAATCTCTTTTAGGTGTTGTGATTGGCAGGTGATTTTCATCGTTTATTTTGATTGAGTTTAGAAGGATCCGGAGACTGCATCGTCTTGGTCAGGTCTAGCCACCAACCCAACAGTTCATTTAAGCAGTCCGGACAAATCCAAAACATTCCGTTTTGCCAATGGGTCTTCCACCCTTCCCACGGATAGGATACGAGATTGGACCTCAACTGCCCGCAGCGCGCGCATCTCATTTTGGCGTGACCTTCTCTTCAAGTCGATCCGCTATCGCCATGCACCGTCGGCACAGCAGGCTCACTCGTGTCCAGCGCCAGGAGGGTGTCTCGGTCTCCAGTGGCTCGCGCAGCGCCGTCTGCAGCGCGAAGGTCAGCTTCGACACCAGCGCGTTCTGCAGCTCCTCAATCGAGCCCAACTCTGCGGGTTTGCCGTCGCTGTCCCATTCGTCCGGAGGAGGAACGGGCTTCGCCGTCAGGGCCACGGGGGCGCTGCGCCCTGTTGGCTTAGGAGCCGCCTTCTTGGGAGGCGAGGAACGCCGCACAGGTGGCGCCGAACAATCTATCGTTAACTCGTCATGAATATTGGACATAAAAAAAGAGGAGGAGAGAGCACTTCTCCTCCCCGAACAAAAGGGATATGCAATGAGGAAAGGGCAGAGCCCGGCTTGATTGCCGGAGGAAGCGCCCAGGAATCGAACCTGGAATGCCGTCGCATGAGCTGACCAAAGCCCGTCGCTTCAAGAAATGGGAGGATTTCGCCTCCCAAAAGGAGATTGATTATGATCAGATCGGTTCCACGTTCCCCTTTCGGGGAAGGAGCGGGCTGGATTTGAACCAGCGAGTGCGTTAACATGCGGCTGCCCGGCCTAGTTCACGCTGACAAATGCACATCAGTACCGCTTACTGCCGCTCCGTAATCAATAACTACCAGGGCCGTTGTCTGTAAACGGTTTCTGGCAATTCAACAGACAACCAGCGATCACCGCAGTCAGGACATTCATAACGACCGAACCGCTGATAACTTTCTAGGTGGCGCTCGATGGCTATCATTTCTCGTTCTGGATGGCGACAAAACATCCTTCGGACCACCCCGTGACAATACGAAATGAGTCTACGCACCGTCCATTTTCCTTTTAATCAGGGCTGTCGCCCCGAAGCGACAGCCCTGCTTGCTTCTCCAGGCGTGAATTGTCCTAAACATGCCTCGTTTTTAAATGAATGCTACTTCATCGCATCACCTCCGGTTAATCATTTAATGGAGCGTTCTGGAGCCGACCCAGATGATCTCCCTTGCTGCAGTTCAGTTCGATCAATGGCATCCCGGCATCAGGGATAGGTGCCCCTAAACCATGCGCAGTCCGTCTGCGCTAACGCTCCAAACAGGGGCGAGTAGCAACGGCTTCTTGTTTCTTGTCCACCGCCCTCAGAGACCGGGGATCAATCCGGCTAGTCTGCATACCTCGCGAAATATGCTTCCCCTGTAATGGAAACCGCGCCTCCATATCGGCCAGATTCTCCCCGGATGGCCGGGATACTGCCGCCTCCTTTGGTTTGGCTTCCAAAGGCCGGCGAGGAATCGAACCTCGCGAATACCAGTCGGCCTTCTACGTCTAACGGCTAAAAAATGCCGTGCGTTCCGTACTTGATCGCAACGAAAACTCGGTCCACGTCTTTGGTGAGGTGCTTGTCATACCAACTGGAGAGCGTAAACCCGCAACCGAGATCCCAATCCGCACCTGCCTGAAACTCATTCTTGGCGTCGAAGATCGTATTCCATCCGCCGACGGCGTGCATACCAGAGATGAACGGATGGAGGCGCGGCAAACTGGCGATGACGTTATTCAGCTTCAACATCCCGCCGAATTCCGTCGTCCGGTAATTATCAACATAGCCATCCCGGCTGCTCCATAACGGCGAACGGAGAACGAGGGTCAGATCATAACTCATCGGCTTCGAGTCCGCCATCGCCGTCTGCGTAAACGCGCCGCACATCAGGAAGAACAGCCCGCAAACAACCGCAACAAGGGAAAGCTTCAAAACAGTCTCCTTCTAATCACGCAACATCCTGTTTCTGCCACGATCTATATTTGTGGGCTAGAGGGTACCGCCCCCTCGTCTTCCGGCAGGGAGTCCGGACGCTTTCTTTAAGCTAGTTGCCCAAGAAATGACCCGCCTCGCAGTGGGTCAAGATGAGGTTCACAGGATCTTCAAGGTGTCTACATGCACAGTTTATAAGAGGCAACGCGTTTTCGTCAAAGTTGGAGGCGACTATTTTGCGTTGGGCAGGAAATGTCCCTCCCAAGGACCGCCCCAGCCTTTCTTCCAAAGGTATAACGCATGATCGCGCGGCGGCGTTTTGCCGTTGTCGGTCCAACTGATGCGCTGCGAGTACTGCGCGTAAGAGTACAGAGGGTATTCTTTGAACAAACCGTCGCGCCGACCCTGCGACGTCAGGAAAGTGATCGGCAGGAGTTGCATTACGTAGCCGCCATCACGGACCCGCTCCAATCCAATGCGAACCGCTTGCTCGGCAAGGCAATAGGGAGGATTGCCGATCACGATATCGAACGGCTGAGCCGCATAACACTGATTCCACTCCTGCATATCAATGATAGACCACAGGCTATAGGAAGCCGGTTTTGTTACCCTCCTAAGTTCTACCCCGTGAATGAACGCCGAGGGCCAGTGCTCACGCGCAGCCTCGCCCCACGCGCCCTCTCCGGCTCCCAGATCGAGGATGCGCCAGGGGCGCTTGCTGCCGGCGTCCCACGTCCAATCGGAGAACAAACTTCCGTCGTCGACTTGTTCTTTCAGAAACTGAAGGGCGACTTCCACTACGGCTTTGGGGGTGAGGTAGACATCGGATTCGGCGCGGGCGGGTAGTTTCCCGTTGTTAGGACACCATACTCCACCGGTAAGGACAGCGTGATGGTCGGACATGTCTTCTTTCCGCAGGCTATCGCCGCCAGATAATCAGCGCGGACGTTCTCTTTGGTCGTAGCGTGCCCCTTCACCCATTTTATTCTAAAACCACCGAATGATCGGATTAATGTCCTGGTTGATAGAATGAGACTGCGGTTGTACTTCAACTTCCAAGTGTAGTCCGTAAGAGCGCCTACCACATACTGCGAATCGCAGACGACAAGAACGGAAAGCTGGCGACGGTCGGTCAGGAGTTCCAAGGCCGTCTTGACCGCTAGTATCTCGGCTTTCTGGCTCGTCCCTGTCCCTAAAGGGATGGCCCACTCCTGTCTGAACTCTTCGCACAGGGCCACGATGCCGGCGCCGATGGCGACCGGATGTTCGCGAGAGGAGGCGCCATTACAGCCGCCATCCGAGAAGATTACGACTTCTCGCATTGGCACTTGACGTCCCAATAGCGAAGACGCGCCCGTGCAATGGCGCAGTAATCCTCATTTTGCTCGATTCCCACCCATCGGAAACCTTCAAGAAGAGCGCCGCAGCCAAGGGAGCCACTTCCAGCGAATGGGTCCAAGATCATTCCGCCAGGCGGAGTTATAAGGCGAGACAACCATCGGGCGAGTTCAATCCCCTTTGGCGTTGGGTGGTTATTCTTGACCTTGATTGGAGCAAATCTGGGCTCGTTTTCAAGACCGCCAGGATTGACCCGATTCAGGACGGCAGTCGGCAAATCCTCACAGCCAACCTCGCGCTCGGAACGCGAGGGTTTCGCCTGATAGCGGAACGTCGGAAAGAATCGGGAGGCGCCGCCGAAGTCACCGTAGTCTGTGAATGATAGATCAGCCATCAATCCACCTCCTTGACTTACCGATCCTGATTTGGTTTCTCCTGATCCCTTACGCGTCTTGCCTGAACTCTTCGTTGCACCACTCTGCCGGTCCAGCTCTGCCACCGGGCAATCAGCCGAACAGGCCTCCTTGCAGTCGGCACTGTGTGAGAGCAGAAGGTCGGGAGGCCAGCGCCCCTTATCGCCACATCGCTCTTGAATCTCCTCCGGGCTCATGTCGTGGATCTTGAACGTATCCTCGCCTTGATAACCCTTACTCCCCTTGGCCCCGCTCTCGTGCCAACCAGGCACGTCGTCGGCGTCACGGTGAACGCGGCAAGCATCGATGTTCAAGCTTCCGGTCGAATGCTTGAGGACGTTGCGGGCGATACTTGATTCCGAGAGGGGCTTTCGACAGAGAATCCAGTGCTCTGTGGCCGGCTTAATAGCGGTTCCAAATCCCTCCCAATCCCTTGCTGATTCGGTCTCTGGAGCGGTGTGGGCATAGACCCCTCCTGTGGCAACCTGTCGTGCGTGCCATGGGCGTGGATTATCGCCGGCAAACGCAAGAGCCGCACCTCCCCGTCCGTAACCGACAACTGTTTTTCGCTCGGCTCCAGCCATTCGGTCCAGCGCCTTGGAAATATCGGCCGATTTGGGAAAGCCCGATCCGAAGTGATGATGAACTACGGTTCGAATTTCCCAGCCTGCGTCCTCCAAAGCCATCGCCGTCCAATGTGACGTCCGCGGCAACGCCCAGACGAAAGCATGTCCTCCTGGCTTGACTACTCGCCAGGATTCTTTCATCACCTCGGTCATAAACGCAATGAAGTTCCCTCGCTCTGATTCGCCGTATGAGTGCGGAGCGTGCTCCGACGTGCGGCCGAAGACGTTTTCTCGTCCCACATCTTTCGGGTTGTGTCGCCTGCGGAAGCAGTCCCAATCTGCCTTTCCCGGCATAAACGCAATGCCAGCCGGCGGGTCTGTAACCATCGAGTCTACGTAGTTGTCGGGGCACGTTCTCATCACTTCGATGCAGTCGCCCTGGATCACTGACCAGCGAAAGGCTTCTTCCTGAACAGTCTCCTCATTCTCCACCGGGTCAATCTCGCATTCTTCCATGCAGCCTATTCCCATGGACGTTTCGTCAACCGCGAGTACGCCGCGCCCAATCCGCGCCGCATTCGCTCGGCAATCACGCGGCCGAGGCAGCCAAAATATCCTGGCCCGTCAACGATATTGTCGAGACCGTGGACTCTGCTTTCCCGGCTTATCTTCATCAGGTTCAGCATCATGGCCACGTCTTCGGGGACATACTCTGCTTCCGGCTTCAACAAACCGCGGGCCTGTCCCCACGTCGTCCAGAACTCTGCCGTTGTGGCGAAATCGTCGATAGGATGACCATACGTCTTGTTCCGGTCTCCGAAGATGAGGTTTTCCGCACGATAGTTTACACTGTCGTACGCTTCAATAAGCTTTTCTTCTTCCGCTGCTGTATCACGCTCATTGTTTGGCATTGTCGTCTCCGTCAACGGCAAGATAGCCCCACTGATAAGCCCGCACCATGAGTCGATGTCGCGAATTCACGTTGAACTTCCCACACAAATGATAAATATGGGACTTCACCGTATGCTGACTCACGAATAGAGCGTCGGCCACCTGCGCTACTGTGTCGTGCTCCAACAGCTCATTCAACACCGCCCGCTCTGCAGGGCTCAGTTTGACGATGTTCTGTATTTGCTGCATCCTGTATCCTTCGCTTTAATCGCATTTGCAGATCCCGCTTTTGTCGCTCCCGCGCCAGATTCAAACAGAGAAGACAAATCAGGGTTCGCCCCAGTGGGCGCATCATCTCGACATCATAGTCATCGCCGCAGGCGCCGCAGCGGGCATAGCTGATATCTTTGCCGGGCCGATAGATGCCGCGCGGAACGGGAGGTGGCTTACGCGGCATAGTGTCTCGCTCCTAAGCTCGGATGTTCCATCTCGGTTCGCACCGCCGTCTCGTCAATCTGATTCGGGCTGCGCCCCATCAATAGTAAACGGATAATCGCGGTAAGTTCTGCCTGATCAATCATTTCTGATCCTACCACATGTTGCTCTTTTCTGCCTTGAAATAACGTTTTCAGGGTCGCTGTCTGGCGGCTGCCGCGTTTCCACAAGAGGAGATTGATCGCCACCGCCAGGTCAAGGGCCAGGTCCCACCGGCGCAGTTTCAACGCAGCCAAAACGGGGGCGCCTCCGGCAACTCCAGACCCGGCTTGAAGCAGAGATGATAACCCTCCTCGTTTGGATCAGGCGTTCCCTGCCGGCGCTGCTTCTTGATCTCTGCGACGAGCTTGTCGTTGTAAAGGGAGAGCGCCACCGACTGCTCCCGGCATTTCATCTCCCAGAGTTTTGTCGCGTAGGCGGAACGAAGGGCGGCGATAGCTACCAGCTCGTCGTCCCCCGACCGCTCGGCCGTCAGTAGCTCCACGCGCGCCTGCGCGTGCTCAACGCCCGCACTGCGGGCCAGATCACAGGCGATGACGTACTCCTTTTGCGCCTGTTCGAGTGATCGCATCATGTCGACTCTCCTTACGTTGATTAAAGTCACTTCGAAGCGATAATAACGTCTAAGGAAATACCGAATGACCCTTACTATTTCTGACCTTCGCGAGGGTCCAGATGATTCGTGCAGATGGGACAGGAGCAGGCGATGTCCGATAAGTCAAACGTGCCGCCCGCTGCTTTCCGCGCCTGAATACAGCGTTCCAACAGGACATCTGTCTCGATGGTCTCGCGGTCGATCTCGTCAGGGTCCTCCTCAAAGACAGTGATCATCCGCAGCACGGCGCAGGCTTCTTCGAGGTCGAGCCCCTTCACGAAGTAGGCGACCATGCATTCGGAAATCGGGACCGGAACCGGATGCTCTCCCGTCACCCTCTGGATGACCTGCCGCACCTGCTGCGAGAACTCCACCGGGCAGTGAAGCTCTGTGACGTCGCCATATCTACTGTTCTTCTGATGCTGGATAGCCACTAACATCGCTCCTCTTTCTCAAGCGGTTTCGTCGGCGCACAGGCAGGCGTCCTGCCAGATGTCTACGGCGCGTTGGTCTAGGCGGGCCACGAGGAGGGCCAGGACCTGACGACGATGTTCCGTCGTCAGGCGGCTGGCCCATCCCAGGAGGGTTTCCTCGCTGCGTTTGGCAATCAGGACTGCGGTGAGGCAATCGCGCCGGTCCTGCGCGGTCACAGAACGCCTTCGAGGGCTGCCGCGAGGATCGGCAGCGCCCGGTCCACGTAGTTCTTGGCGGTCATATAGCTGCAGCCCAGGATCGGCGCGATGTCGCGGTAGGAATGGCTCTCCTGGCCCTCCAGCCCGAAGTACAGGCAAATAGTTTCTCGCTCCAACGGCGGCAGGTATTCGAGAGCCTGCGCAACGGCCGTCTGATCCTGAATGCGCGCGTATGCAGCGTCAGCATCGGAGACGATTTCCTCCATCGATTTGTCGCCGTGATGTCCGAACAGACTGGCTTCATAGCTCATGGGATTGCCCAGTGGCGCATCCAGAGACGTGCAGCGAATGGGCGCCGTCTCCTCCCCTTCCCGCCCTTGGCTCGTTTCTTGCCCATGCTTGTCAAAGGCGGAGTGCGTCCTTCGGATCATCTCCGTGTTCCGCAGATAACGGCGAATGCGTTTGCGAACGTAATAGGTCAGCAGCACCGGAAACTCACCGCGCTGCGGATCCCAGCGGTCGACGGCTTCGACCACGGCAATACGGCATTCCTGCCGCAGATCGTCTCGGTCGGCCCGCGGATACCCAAAGAAGCGGGCGATGATGTGGAACGACAAGGTTTCAAACATCTCGTAGAGCGCAGTTCGGGCGCAAAAATAACCGCTGTCGTCTCCAACGGCGGCAGATTCGCACATCTGCCGCCAGAGAGACACAGCTCGGCCATCCTGCGCCGCGTCGCGCATGGCGGAAGCGGCGTCCACTTTGTTCAGACTCCTGTGATGGTGACGATTGGGTTGGGCCGTCCCTGGTTAGGACGGAAAGCAGCGTCTAAAGTCGGGCGAATGGCCCGATACGACCGGTTTAGGTGGTGCGCGCAGCGGGTAGTGATCGCTACCCGCTCGCACGCCTCGGAGATCCTTGTCCGGTCCATTAGCTGCCTGGAGGGGCCAGGCGCTGCCGTATGTTTCGCTTCACAAAAGGGTACGGGAACGACCAACTGCCGCCGCCATTCCGATTGTGAATTGAAATCGTTCGGAGATCATTGACTAACGGATCTTATCGTTCAATTCCGTTACTTCAGCGGTTTCCCCGCCGCATAAGGGATATGCAAAGAGCGTGCCAATTACTCGGCGACCCCGGTCGATCCCCAGCCGCCCCGCCCCCGCTCGGTCGGAGGGAGTTGCTCCGCCTCATGCCAGACGGCGCGGGTCACGGGCACGATCATCAATTGAGCGAGGCGATCTCCTCGGCATATCGAGAAAGGTCCAGGTCCTTCGTTGGTCAAGCTCAACAATAGTTCACCCCTGAAGTCTGAATCAATAAGACCGGGCGAGTTCGCTAGCCTTATTCGGTGCTTAGTCGCTAATCCTGAACGAGGGAGCACGAAGCCGGCGTAGCCTGATGGAATAGCGACGCAGATACCGGTAGAGATCATGAGCACTTCTTGAGGATAGATAAAATACTTTTCGGGCCATTCAGGAATTGCAGCTCGCAGGTCCATAGCTGCGGCCCCATCCGTCTGGTAAGCCGGCAGCTCCTCGCACGCGTGCGGTAAGCGAACGATATCTACCTGTAGATCGGCGTTCCGGCTGGCGGGCACGAGTCGTCCATTCGATGGAACTTTATCTGCTGCGACTCCTCCCAAAGGGAGTTGTGAGGGATGGGTGTAGATCGGCAGCCCTAGTTCCTTGGCCAGGGCCAACTCGATATCCGCACCTTTCGATGTGCCAAGGAACAGGAACGCATCGCACTCGCGCAGCCAGACCTTGCACCACTCCATCCACTCTTCCCAACTGAACGTCATCCCGATTCCCAGCGCGACCCTATCGATCACATGGGCAAGATGAGGAACGAAGGGAGTATGCCCTCGCAGCATGAGATGGGCGCCGGCTCGTGCGGCGCGGTTCATGTTCTGCTCTCGTTCTTCGACAGATGGGGCGGAATACGGCCCCGAGACGTAAACTTTGATTTTGAGTTCCTCCGTTAGTATTCGCTGAACAGATCAAAATTCTGGTGGGCGCCCTGCCACAGCATGGCGTCGAGTTGGGTTTCCTCGGTGCGCGGCTCTTTCGCCTGGTTTTGAAGCGCCAACGCCTCGACGTCCGCGGCGGTCAGGATGCGAAAGTTCTCCTCGAAGTTCGCTCCCTCCATCGGACAGAAAGCGTAGGCGAGAGCATCTCCGAAATCCGGGGAACGGCCCAGCCGTTTTTTGATCTGCTCTTTTGCTTCAATACTAATTCTCTGATTCTGGACGTCCCACCGAGGACAGGTCAGGTCGCCGAGCAGCCCGTCATGTTTGGGGAGGATGAGGTTGAACCCTTTGTGGGGGTCAAGGATTTGCCTGAGATTCCACCAGGCAAGCGACCGCATGTTACTGAATCCCAGCTCGCCGCTGGAATCTTTCCGTTCAGTCCGCGCCTGTCCGTGAAAGGCAAAGACGGGGAGGCCCTTTTGCCGCAGGATGTCATGAACGCCTACTCCCAACCCGTCGCAGTCGACCATGATCTGCTCGGCTCCGTACCGACGATAGAGCCGCTCCACCCGGTCGGCCGACTGCGGGATGTCCGATTTCGTCCATGCATCGATCAGGAGAACCTTGTTATCCTCGCGAACGATGCAGCAAGACTTATCTCCGCCCTCGCGGGCGACGTCGACACCGAAGGTGCGCATCAGGACGGCATCCATCCAGACCAGGGGTCCATGATCGGTAGAGGGGGCTGCGCGGGCGGTTGATCATCGATGATACGGATGTCGCCGCGCACGATGAAGGTGCGGTAGCCAGTTACTGAATCGGAATCCGGAACGCGCTGGCCGCGCTGTTCCAGAGACCACGCGTGTTCGTAGACCTCGGCCTGCCCCGTTTCCTCGTCCGCCCAGAGGACGTCGTCGAGAGGCGAGCCGTTGAGGGTGACCGAGAATCGATATCCGTCAGAGAAAGTTTTTTGTGCCATCATGCCCATTTTAACGAGAGAGGCGTGCCTTGACCGGTAGAGAGTCCGAACTGGCCGATCCATTGGCATCGTGTTTGCATACTCTGTTTATCCGGGCTCTAGGGCAAACGTCAAAGTTTACACCCGACCTATTTTAACCGATGGTTAAAGCAAGCGTCCATATACCCGAGAGGGAAGTGACAATCCTGCCGTTATCCAACAGGAGTCACAGAGATCAAGGAGGGCCGGTGATGGTCATTAAACGAGGCAACACATGGTATGTTCGGATCGGAACGAAAAACGCTGCTGGAAAAAGCATTCAAAAGTGGATCAGTTGCCCTCATATCAAAACGGAATCCGAAGCAAAGAAAGAAGAGATTCGTCTTCGATCCCAGCAGCGATCAGGCCACCGCGTTGACGCGACAAAAGAAACCGTTCGTGATTTTTTAGGGCGGTGGCTTCAAGGTGTCAAGGCATCCGTCCAGGTCACAACGTATGAAACAAACGAGCGACACGTCAACAATCACCTGATTCCCCATCTGGGGAATCGTCGCCTTTCGGAATTGAACGCCAATGATCTTCGCCTTTTCTATTCGGAAATGAAAGAATCCGGTCGGATAGATGGAAAGGGAGGTTTATCCGCCTGCAGTGTTGGCCACCTGCATCGCGTCTTGTATCAGGCTCTGCAGCAGGCGGTTAATGATGGACTGTTAGAACGAAATCCGGTGGGTTTGGTCAAGCCGCCGAAGCCGGATGATGCAGACGTGGTTATTCTCAACGAACAGCAGGCGCATCAGTTACTCGCTGCGGCAGCAGGAACGGTTTTATACCTTCCGATTCTTCTCGCCCTCTTTACCGGTCTCCGGCGCGGGGAGATACTGGCCCTTCGCTGGGAAGACATCGACCTGCAGAGAGAAACAGTGTCGGTAAAGTGGGCAGCCGCCCGTGTTAATGCAGGGACACTAATTAAGCGACCGAAATCAAAAGCCAGCCGGAGGACGATTTTCCTCCCGCCGGGAGCAACCAGCGTCCTCCGGAACTATCAAAGATCCGAGGGTTTAATTCTCTGCCGTCCCGATGGGAGGCCCATGGCTCCCGATGCATTCAGCCACGCGTTTGCCGATTTACTGCGCCGTAACAAGCTGCCAAAGATGCGGTTTCACGACTTACGACACACGCATGTCTCCCTCCTCATCAAGTATGGCGTGGAGATGAAAGCCATCAGCTCCCGCGTCGGTCACAGCGGAATCGGTGTAACGATGGATGTCTATGGCCATCTCCTGACCAGTGTGGAGCAGGACGCCGCGCAGCGGTTCGAAAGGGGGTTTCAGGCGAACTGCGGTGCGGCTGCAGAGCCAGACTGACAGGGGCTTGTCGAATTCCATACTAACCGATTTGACGCTCCTTCGCAGCCTCGGATATACATGCGCTGAAAGCCCGAGGATTCGAAGGAGAATACCGTGAAAACAGAAAACATGATCGCGATCCCGTCGTTCCCGGATCGGGAATGTCCAGAGCGGGAATCACCGGCTGACGTAATGGCCCTGCTCGTCGAGGCATTCCTGTCGGGGTACGCACGGGTCCAGGAGAAGCGCCGTGCAGAACGAGAACAACAGTCTTTATCCCTACCTCCGGAAGTCGAGGGCGCTCGGTGACCCGGACGATCCGAAGATCCTTGACCACCACCAGGAAGCCCTGGAACGCCTCGCCTTGCGCGAGGATCTCGTTATCCCCCCTGAACGCTACATCCGAGAAATCGGATCGGCCGAAACGATCAGCGGTCGCCCGCGTTTCAAAGCGTTGCTGGAGTACTGGGAGAGGCTGCCCTACGATGCGGGCGGCATCGTCCTCGTCACCGAGTTGGAGCGCCTTTCTCGGGGATCCATGCAGGAGCGCGGGCGGATCGCCGACGCCCTGGCGCGCGCCGATATCCACATCCTCACCCTCCATCGCCGCTACGATCTCCGCAACACCGACGACCGGCTCATGGCCCAGATCCAGTGGATCTTCGCTGAGCATGAACTCGGCAAGTACAAAGAGCGCAAGGCCCTCAAGCTGGAGAAGCTTCTCCGAGAAGGACGGACCCCGAACGGGCGCGAGCCGTTCGGCTATCGCTGGGATCCGGAACGGGAGGACTTCGTGCCGCACCCCGAGCAGTTTACGATCCTGCAGCGATGGTGCGAAGAGATATTCTCGCTTTCCATTGACCGGATCGCCGCCCGTTGGGGTGTGGGCCGGTGGGTCGTTTACCAGACCCTCACCAACCCCACCATCTGCGGCTGGCCGGCGCGCCGTACCGGTCCCCATCATGGCGAGCGCGAGTGCTCGCGAAAGCATGTCCGGCTGAAGCGCGAAGACTGGCGATGGCCGGAGCGGCAGGGAACGTATGAGCCGGCGTGCAGTCGGGATCGGTGGGAGCAGATACAGGTAGTCCTTCGGCAGCGAGCACACCGGCGGGCTAATCCCGGCAGTGACGAGAATGGCTGGTGCCGCGATGTACTGCGTTTTGTTTCCCACCCGGAGTGCAGCGCCTACCTCGCCACCGACAGCAACTACCGGAACCGCCCTGACGATCCGAGCCGCTGGACATATGAGGCCGGAAGAAGCCGGCCGACAAAGGCCAGCCCCGAGGTCGCCCGCGTCTACATCCCTCGCTATGTCGTTCACGCCGCTGCTGAAGCAGCTCTGGCTCGAATCTTCGACGCTCCCGAACTGCTTCGCGAATCTCTTGAAGAGCATCGGTCGCGCCAGGCCCTTCGTGCGGTTCACACCGCTGCTGGACGCGATCTGGAGACCCTCACCGCTGAGCGAGGACGGGCCGAACGACAGCTCGACGATCTCCTCCGGCGCGAGTTGGACGAAGAGAGTGAGATCCAGCGGGCCTCTATCGCCCGACTCCGCGCCGTCAAGGAGAAGGACATTCAGCGGCTTACGACCGAGATTCAAGCCGTCGCTGCGACTGCCGGTCCCGAGGCTCCTGATCTCGACGGACTGCTTCCTTTCGTTACCGATAAGATGCCCCGTCTTCAAGAGTGGTGGCCCGAAGTCGAGCCCGCCCTTCGGCGGCGCATCGTGAAGGGATTCATCCGCTACCTCTGGGCGGCAGTCGAATCGGTGCCGGGCCAGGTGAGCCTCTGCCGACGGGTTGTAGGGGTCGAATGGCTCGATTGGGTGCCTGATTCCTGCACCGGTAAGCGTTAGCCGATACCAGTAAACGCTAACGCTTACCGGTGAGAGGATTTAGCCTTGTACCCCTCGTTCAAATCCTTCTCGGGCAACCGAGCCCTTGAAGTTTCACTGATCGGATGAACAAACGACCGCTCAGTTATTGACTCTTACTGCGATAGGGTCCAACATGCTCCCGTCTGGGTAAGGAAAGATTGTCAGGTGCCTTGCCTGAACGCCGGAGCTTACGTTACGGCGAACAAGGGAGCTTATTCTCATGAACAGGAGGCGGCGGTGAAGGGCGTCTATCGTCTCGCCATTGTTCTCCGGGCCAGGCGAAAGAGGCATATCGGGGTGTTCGTCTACCGGGGTAAGCCGGCTCACCCCCTCGATCTGGAGTTCATCGAGGTAATGGCCATGGGCCGCTGTCATCAGCAAGACCCATCTGGTGCAAGCGGATCTTCCGATAGGGCTAAGCGGGTTGTCGCCCGCCCGCTTAATTATTGACTCTTCCGACAATAGAGCCCACCATAGGGGAGTGGCTCTCGGCGCCGTCCGTACCGTCTCGAAGCGAGGTCCAAGTCCCGCCTCGGGGGAGGCGCCGAGAGCTACGTCGGTGCAATACCCATTCTCCGCACCAAATTAAACCTGAAAGGGGGGCCTGGAGATGTTACGAACGTAATCGGGGAGATCGAGGTGATGGGCGACCGGACTGTGACCTGGAGCCGCATCACCGACGAGGAGGGATGGCAGGCCGGGATCCAACGAGCCCTCCGTCTGCACCATGAGACGGGGTGTCCCGTACGGGTTACCGAGCGCGTCGGGGGTCACCCCACACCGCGCTGCGAAATCTCGACGGTCAATGGATCGCTAACTATCAAGGCAATCAAGCAAAGATGAAAAAGAGGCCCCCACGGGGCCTCTTCGCTGCTCCTAGAACTTCCCTGGTCATCGACTTCCCGACCCCGAGTAAACCGTCTGCTCCTTCCAGCGGCCCTTACCCGGCGCCGTCTCCGCGCGAAGCAAACCCTTGTCGGTCAGAAGCTCAACCGCCTTCGTCACGCGATACTGTGACAGGCCCGTCTCGCGTTTCAGATCGGCAATCGACATGGCCCTTCCTGATCGGTTGAGATGACGAACGATCTTCTTTTGATCCGGAGAGTCGGCGGCGCCTTCAGGGATGCGCGGCGGGGCAACGCCACCGCTCTCTGGGCCAGCCGGCTCGACCTCTCCCGCATTCTCCTCCGGGTCCTCATAGCGCCGCGGCGAATCTTCGGTGAACGGAAGACCGGGCGACTGCACTGGAATCGTCAGCGGGGTCGCGCTCTCGCCGGAGGAGATGTCCAGCAGCGCCTCGCCTGGTGCCGCAGGTGCTTCCCCTCCCGCCAGCGCCCAGGCGATCTCCCCCTGCCGAACCAGACGGGCTCCGACTGCAAGGGCCTCATGCACCGTCATCGCCGTCAACACCTCCGCCGCCCTCTGCCAGTTCCGCCCGAACCAGACGCCGGCTTCCTCGGGGGTCCAGTTCTGCGCCCCTTGCTGCAGCCGGGCCGATACCGTGATCGTAACGCCCGTGTTGTCGCCAAAATCCAGGCTCACACACGGCTCGATCTGTTTCATTTCGGTCATTTTGTGTCTCCTCTCTGCGGATCCTGTCAACCGCTTCTCGTCTCGCCTGTTCAGCGAGTCTCTCTTCGTAAACTCGATAAACACACCGCTGCAAGACGCACGCCAATCATAAAATTACGTCTGATAATCGATGCAAAAGGGGTTGAAGCGGTTCTTCAACCTTTACTTTGGCTTCGACCATGGTGGCCCAGACGGCGATCCGGGCGATGTGCCGCAGTGCTTCCCGCAGCCCCGGAATCAGCGGGTCGTCTTCCTGCCCGCTGCCGGCTTCCCACTCATCTTGCCGGCGGACGATCTCAATCGACAACGCCTCGGCAAGAAGACCAATTTTAGGGTTCACGACCAGAGACCAGTTGAATGTCTCCGGTTCCTCCGGGTCATACCGGAGATGCTGTTCGACGGTCATGCGCACCGTTCCTCCGCGGTTTTGCATGGTTGCTCCTTCCCAGTAGCGGGCCTTTGCTTGTGCCCGACGACGATAATTATTGGCAATAACTGATGATATCTTCAGTCCCACCCGGTGCAAGATGCGGGCCAATGGGCGTCAAGTTTTGACAGTTCTTCCTCGGCTCCGGTACACTGATGTTACAACACCTCTTATGCGCAAGGAGACCCTATGACAGCCAAGTTTATCCCCGCTCCCGAAGTCGAAGCGGTCGCGCGGGCCATTATTCGCGAGCATCATCCGCACCTGCAAAACGCCCGTTTAGAGTGCCTGTTTTCCATCAAAGACATGAAATCGAAGGGCAAGGAAGTCTGGGGAACCATGCGAAAGGTCTCCAGTCTCGCCGCCTTTCTGGCCGGCGAGACGGACGGCGACGGACCCGGCGCCTTTTTCTGCATGGTGATCAGCCAACCCGTCTGGCGGGCCTTGGACCAGACCCGGCGGGAGGCACTCGTCGACCACGAGTTAAGCCATGCCTGGATCGAGGAAAAAGAAGACGGCAGCCTTTCCCTCCAACTCTTACACCACGATCTGGAAGAATTCATGGGGGTGGTTTTAAGGCGCGGCCTGTGGCGAAACGAGGTCGAGCAGTTCGCCGACGTCGTGGCCCAGGCCCAGCAGCGAAGCCTCTATGAAACAGAGGGCGACGGCGCGAGGATCAGCGAGGCTAAAATCCTCGTCGCCTGACCCATCCATTATCAATAGCCTACCAAGGCGCAATTCCCGTCAGGAATTGCGCCTTATAATTTTTGGCACGAGACGTGCTTGGTCCCCCATCCGCATTGGCACGACAATTCTTGCTGGCTCACCCTAGAGAGAACGGCTGCTTCTGCCATAATGGAGGATTGCCGGCCTCAGCAGGGAGGGAGCGGGCTCCCTCCCACCAGACAGCAAGGAGATTCGGGCCGCCCCATGTCATCGGGGATCGATGACCTGTGCGGATACGAAAGGATGAAATGCGAACCGATGAGTGTCTTACCATCGATGAGGAAAACACGCTGCGAGAGGTCTATCGGAGGGACGTAAGGTTCTGGGGCTGGCATCACTGGATGTCGATGTACCAAAAATTCGGAGAAGGACCGATGGGGCTCTCCTGGGTCCTCTGGCCCTATAAGGCAGAAGTCGGGATGCCGCTTCCTCGCCGCCGGATGAACGAAATCTATCACGAATGCCTCGTCGAATACGCGCGTAACTTTTATGGATTGGAGATTCGCATCGACGCAAAATCGAACAAGCTGATCCTGTGTGACCCGCCTGCCTGAGGCGGCACCCCAACAAAAGAGGAGGCGAGTACAACTGAACTCGCCTCCGTGGGCGGCGGCCCTGGCAACACCACTTGGACGGACACGCCGCCCGTTAATGCTTTCCCCAAAGAGAAAGTTTTTAAACCTCTCCGACCGGGCGATGTTCTTCAGCGCGGAGGAGGGAAGAGAAGTCGGTAGCAAACATCGGTAGCTGATGGTCGAAGGAGACAGATTGATCCTGTCTCCTTCCGTCGTTTGGGCCGGTTTACTTCGCCCGCATCACCTCGTAGTGCATCTGCTTGTTTTGGTAGTACACGCGCAGCCAATAGGCCCCCAGCGGCTCCGGTCCAAACCCTTTACGAATTGCCCAACCCTTCCCACCCCGGAAGGAGTTCTTGTAGCTCGGGATGCGCACCACCTCGACGTCCTTCTCGTACGGTCGCCCTTCGGGGGTCAGCCCGGTGCGGCGATAGGTGGTGTTGTAGGTGGTGTGCAGGTGGCCCGAGATGATCAAATCCACATGGTCGAGGAAGACGAGCTGGCGGTTGCCGTGGATGACCCCTTTTGTCACCGGCGAGCTGCCTCCGAAACCGTGATGGAAGAAGATCGTAAAGCTCTGGCGCTGCGTGCTGCAGAACGTGAACATCAGGCGGATGAAACCGGAGTAAGTTCCCACCTTGACGGGGCTGCCCGCGGCCCGCAGTCGCTCGGCCAGGCGGGTCGTCAGGCAGGTTTGGTAAAAATCGAGGACGGACGTTTCGTGATTGCCGGGGGCCAGCAGAATCCAGTTTTTGGCATAGGGTTCATAGAAACCGCCCGCGTAGTTCACCAGCGAATCAAAGTAGGTCTTGCGCGTGGCCTTCAGATCGTCCGGCAGCTCATCCTCATCGAAGCGTTTATCCCCCCGTCCCCCCATCGCGTCAAAGATGTCACCCAGGTCAATGATGCCGGCGCCGCGGGCCAATGCTTCATCCAGGTGTTTCTTCTCCAGTGCCTGGTCACAGTGCTTCGAATCGTGGTGGGCGTCGGATCTGAGGAGAAACCACTGCTCAAACGAAGGGCCGGTCGATTTCATGCGGACGGTGATCACATCGGGGTGATCCTGTTCGACCAGATAGGGTAATTGATCTGACGCCACGTTCAGCTCCTTTTAGGCGGAACTCGGCGGCCCTGGATATTTGCATCACGCCTGCCATTATTCTAACAAGGGCCGGTCGCAAACAGGCAGAAGCGATTGGCCCCAAGATTGCAAGAGAAGGAAATGAGGAAAGGAGGGAGAAACAATGTGGACAAAAGACCTGATCCTCCAGCAGTTAGAGGGGTCAGACAAAAGCGTGACATGGAGCGTGATTCGTCTCTGGGAACAGCAGGCGTTTACCGAGAGTGATACGGATCTCCTCTCCAGTTTTGCCGAGCAGGCGATCTGGCGACGGCGAGAGATTGAGAGAGGGGACCGAAGCGCGGACTGCCCGCTGCTCTCCCCGAAGCAACTGGAACTGGCCCGACTGCGGATGCCCAAGTACTGGCGCCAACTCGTCGACATCGCCAACAGTCGCCGCCCGGAGCGGGCCGAACCGGCGGCCGTGGCTTATCGGATGAACTGGCGAAGCCCCGACCTCGATCTCTGCTGGCGCTGCGGCGAGGAGGGTGTGTGCCGCTACGACCACGTTTCGCTGTGCCGCCACTGCTTGCCCATCTATGGGCGGATACGCCGTTCCTATCCGTACGAGCTGTCCTCGCGGGATAAAGAACGGCTGCATGAAGAACTAGGGCTGTTGAATGCCGGGCGACCGACTGCAGAGCGGGTGGAGACCGAGGCCCTGGTGATCCAGGGTCGCAACATCCGATTCAAGACGAGTCGCGAGTTCGCGAACCAGTACGCCGAAGAACGGCACGGGATGCCGCGCGCTCTGGCCGCGGCCTTGGCCGAAACGAACATGAAGCACAACGAGGACATGTCAACGGCAGAGTTGTTTGAGGACGACCCGTTTGATTTCGAGGAAAGCGAGGAAACAGAATGAAGAACTCAGAGGAGGATGTGGTGATTGCGGCCCGACGAGTGATGACCTTGACGGAAAGATACGTCGATGCGCTCAAGTTCATCGACAAATGTCCGCAGCCCGTTCCAAACTATATGGATCTGCCGTTGGCGCTGCTTTTGGCCGATTCCCTAGAGAGGTTGGAGGCGGCGAAGGAAGCCCTCATCGACGCCAGGACCATTCTCAAAGCAGAAGAGAAACTCGGCGGATAGCCGCAGCCAGCCGCTCCAGGAACCCGGTCTCGGGCCAGTGAGGGCTAACTATTCAAGCGGCCCGCAAAGTCAGCCAGAATCGTCTTCTGTGGCTTTGCGGGCCAGTTACTGCGGCAGCCAGTAGCGATGAATGAGGTTCAGCGCCTCGACGGGGAGCGTCTGTGCCCGTCCGTCGACGAAGAGGATGTTGACGCGGCCGAGATGTCGTGGGGTGAGGTAGAGGTGCCGGGGATCGTCGCGGTAGGCCCACGGAAAAATGGCCCAGTCCCCGGTAATGTGGTCCCCGGCCCAAACTTTGTCATCGGTGTCAAGGGTGGCCGTGGAAATCGACCGATAGTATTGACTGAGCCAGGGGTTACATCCGTAGGAGTTTTGATCAGAAACAGATCCGGGACAAGCGTACAGGGTAGAGCGGTAGTCAGCATAGGGGAGGAGAAGGTCACGCCAAGTGACGTCCCACTGCGGAGTGGGAGAGGGAGACGCGCTGTTATAGGCGCCCACGGGGAAATAGGAGTCGTTGTCGTCGAGGTACATGCGGAGGGAGAAGCCAATCTGCCGGAGGTTCGACAGGCAGCCGGCGGTGAGGGCCTTGTTTCTGGCGGCCTGAAGCGCCGGCAGAAGCAAAGCGGCGAGCAGCACGACGATGCCGATCACGACGAGCAGCTCAATGAGGGTGAACCCTTTGACAGATCGCCGGTGGATCATGCGTTTTCCTCCTCGCGTAGCTCTGCCAGAACGGCATGCTTGGTGCCCGGATGGAATGTGACAAGATTGTTTCGTCTGCAGTTTAGTTTATCGCCATCCTTGAAAGTGATGTAGAGACCACGCGGCGAGCCCATGACTTCGCGGTGGAGAAAATGATGCTTCCCGTCAGGGAGAACCGTCATCGCGCAGCCATTATATCGATGCCAGATTCGGTCCTTCAGGCTGTCGTACACGTCCGCGTCGACCCATACCTCGCTGCCGTCAGTCAGACGGATAGATGCCCCCTCCCCGGATGCCGGATGTTCCGATTTCATCTTCTCCAGAACGGCGCGGCGCCGATAGGTGCGCTTCGCCCCGCGGGGACAGACACCAAGGTTCTCGCGCCGGCAGTCGGTTGGGTCCTCGTTCAGGAAGAAGACCCATTCGCCAGGGCCAGCCCCTGTCACCTCGCGATGGAGGAAGATTCGCTTGGTCTTGTCCTCGTTCCAGCGGTAGCCAAGGCCGTTCGAGTCGGCGTAGAACTTATAGACGCGGAGCTTTTCATAGACGTCGGGATCTACTCGGGCCGTGAACGGGCCAGTAAGTTTTAGGCGGGGGTCATTAGACATTAGATTGGATCCTCAATCGTCCTCCACTCATGCCGTTTCTTCGGGCGTCCTCGCCGATGAGACCTTTCCTCAATCATGATCTTGATCCTCTGAAGAATCTCGTCTCGTCGCTTTCTGCTTGGTTTCAAACAGCAGCGAAGGAGATTAGATCGGGTGTTGTCATACGAGGATTTCCGATGCCAGACAATTTGATCCGTTTGGGCATCTGCGACAAAACGATGAAGACTTGTCGAGGAGCAGGAACATTCAATTCCAAATTCTCTACAAACGTGCAAGACAACACTTGACTCGGATTCCGGATTGCGCAGCCGCCAGCGATGCTGCGAAATCTCATCGAATTGGTCCTGATCGACGAGAATCTCCGAACCATCTTCGGGGGTAAACACCAGGCTGTCGGAGGCGGTCTCTTCGATAGTACCCCCTGGCTCCTCTGCCAAACGCAGAGATAGCTCGTGGATGTATGGTGCCCACTGAGTCATTATCGATGGATCAAGATCATCAGCGAGTACCGTAACATCCGGCAACCGTCCCGTCGCCATGATTTGCTGGATGCGCCGTGTCCACGGACGGGAAACGTACCGTTCGGCCATGCTGATAACGTTTAAGGCCCCTCGCTTCGGCGGGGCGTCGAACAGATCGATAAAAATGGGTAGGTCTGTCTCTGGGTCAGAGAAGAGCAGCAGACACTGCTTCTTCAGGTCTTGTTCTAACTGTTGGAGTGCGTCCTTCGCCATATCGTTCTCCTTCGTTAATGCATTTATCCGAGATACTCCCGAAACGTCAAACCTTCGGCGAAAATAATTGGCCTGACCAGGGTCCGCAGCCTCAAGCGACCAGGGCGCAGGGAAGTTACCGCAAAATAAAGGTATTGCAGTTATCGCTACCATCAGGCACGTTCCTGATTTTGAACACGCCTTCTTGCTATCTATACAGGTTTCAAATCCGTGCTTGTAGGCACGATGATATTTACGCTATATTGCTGGCTGGGACAGCCCCTCATGTATACCCGCGCGACCTAAAGAAAAGGATTGGGAGATTTTTCTATGTCTCATCTCATTGAAAAAAGGGACACTCCTTCCTCTCCATCTATGACATCTGTAAAACTCACGACTCTATATAATGTATTAAAGACTCTAAGACTCTAAGTACAGTACAAGACATGATCAATCATTTTCCTCTCCTCTCCTCTCTTTTGAAAGAGAGGAGACGCGCGCAGGCCCGCGCGCGCGCGCGGGCCTGCGCTAATCAAAAACCAATTTTTTCGTCCTGATGTACAGTGAATCCGCAAATGAAGATGAGTAAACGTACACACGGGTATACATGGGCCTTCTCCTCAAGGCTAACCATGTCTGATTATAAGATCATTTCTCTTCACATTACCTGCCTGACAATGGACAACTATAAAAATAAAATGACGCTCGTATCAGACAATGCCCACGCGCTGATGTTGCAATAAAGGCAATACCCATATTTTTAGGAAAGCGCACTGGAGGAGGGTTTGACAGACAGCGCCTGCCTTGGATACACTGAGGTCAACAAACGAGGGCTTGGTCAGGAGGAATGAATGGACGGGAACTTATTCATCGCGGTGGGTTATCTGCTGCTCGGGGTATGTGTCATCTTGCTTAGCCTGCGCATCTACCAGTTGGATGAGAGCCTCAAGTTCTTCGAGAAGTTGATCCAACACAGTCGAACGGAAACTCGCGTCGCCCTGTCTAACTCCCAGCAGGCGCGGCAGTTGATCACCAGCGCCCTGAACGGCGCCCAGGCGCGGCGAGCCATGCAGGGTGGAGGGCAGGCGCAGACTGCCGAAGGAGGGGAAGACGAGAGGGACGTCACCGCGCTTCAGTTGCTGGAGCATCGTATCCGTTATCGACAGTCCCTAGAATGCCCCGCTGGCGAACCACCGCTCGATTCTACGGGCTTCTCGTCGTCTCCCCCTCCCGTTGCCCCACCCCAGTAAAAAGGGGCGTCAGAATCGCCTTAGAAAACTTTACGAGGGATAATAATGAACTCAGTTGAAAAGCGATTGAAAGAACTGGAAGAGCGGGTGAAGGTGTTGGAGGATCGACAGCCTGTAATTGTTGGTCCAAGACCAATTCCTTTTACACCGCCTCAACCACCTGGCACCACTTATCCCAACGGATATAGATGCCCCGGCTGCGGCAAATGGATTTATTCCATGGAAATCCACTCTTGCATAATCTGTTTCAGCGGTTGGTAGTCTAAACGATGGCAACCCGTCGTCAAAAACCGAAAGGCACCATCAAAGCGCGAGCCGAGCCTCGTCCGGCGTGGATGCCTGCAGCAGAGGACGAGGAGCCGGAAGAGACCCTCCCCGTCATCGGTCGTCCCCGCGGTTCGACAAAGCAGCAACTCTTGTGGAACCAGGCCATCGCCGCCATGCTTCTCATCCCCAACATGGAGCAGGCGGCGGAGTCGATTGGCGTTGATCGGACGACCCTTTACAATTGGCTGCAGAACCCGGAGTTCAATCGGCAATACGTAGAAGCCCGTCGGCAGGGGATGGCGATAGTGTTGGGCGCCGTGTGCGGCCAAGCAGCAAAGACGCTGCAGACGCTCGTTGATCTGCGCGACAACGCCAAGAGCGAGATGGCGCGCACTTCGGCCGCGAAGATTCTCATGGAGTACTTCTGGAAGGTGGTAGAGCAAGAGCGAGAAAGCGAGCTGGTCAACGAAGTGATTCGTGAGAATGAGCGGGTTATCAAGGAACTGAAAGAAGGTCAGGATGGCGAAGGAGATAGACTCGCTGGGATTGCTGCGCTTACCGACGGGCGCTGCAGCGCAGAAGGCGAAGCAGTTGGAGAAGGAGACGGCGCAGCTTCTGGCGCAGGCGAAGGCGAGGCGGACGTCGGAGTTTGAGAAGTTCGGGCAAACTTACTATCATAATCCTGTCGAATTCGCCAGAGACTGTATCAAGTGGAAACATGGCGAATTTCTCACCGCTTATCAGGAAGAGATACTCAACGACATAACCGACAAACGCCGTATCTGCGTACGCGGCGCCCACGGCCTCGGTAAGAGCTGCACCGCCTCAGTTTTAATCCTGTGGTTCGCTTTAACCCGAGAAGCCACAGGGGTAGACTTCAAGATTTGTATTACCGCCTCGGTAGGCACACAGCTTCGTAATTTTCTCTGGCCTGAAGTTAAGAAGTGGTGCAAACAGTTGAAGTGGGACAAGATCGGCCGCCCACCTTTTAATCCTCGCAATGAGCTTCTAACCCTCGAACTCATCCTCTCCAACGGGCGAGCCTTCTGCGTCGCGCCGGAAGAGCCGGCGAAGCTGGAAGGCGCTCACGCAGACAGCCTCCTCTATGTCATCGATGAGAGCAAGGCGGTGCCCGACGAAATCTTTGATGCGGCCGAAGGCGCGCTGTCCGGGGCCGGTGGTGACACAGGGAGGGAGGCGTACATCCTCACTATGTCGACGCCAGGGAACCCGATAGGGCGCTTCTACGAAATCCAGAAGGACAGGGAGAAATACAAAGCCTGGCACTGCCGCTACGTAACTACGGAAGAAGTGCTTGCCGCTGGACGCATGTCTCTCGACTTCATGGAGCAGAAGAAACTGGAGTGGGGCGAGGACAGCGCAGCCTATATCAGCCGCGTGCTAGGCCGTTTCTGCAGCTCGGAGTCAAACGCGCTTATCCCGATGGACTGGGTGGAGATGGCCATGATGCGCGGTCAGGAGGACGAGCATATACAAGCTCTTGCGCAGTCGTCGGCATAATCGCTGAAGTTTCCTCTCCGTTATGCCGACGATTGGACTATGAAGAACCTGCTTTCTGCTCTCGCGTTCGTAATCCTCCTCGCCGTCAGTATCTGGCTTGGTAGCCGCTTCATGGAGTTTTGTGCCATGCGCTTCGGCACACATTCTTAGGCGCGCGCCCATTCATCGGCCAGCGCACTTCCAAGGATGAACTCAACGATCCCGCCGAGTGTCAACATGCGGACAAGATCGCCAGAGAACCCGTTAGGTCTATGTGCGATCTCCAGCACAGTGCCCACCCCGTACTTTTCGTGGAAATACATGCGGCCGAGTTCAAAGGTAATATCCTGTTTCTTCATTTAATGCCCTTGACTGTCGGCGATGTCCTGCCTATCGGCACGGTTGCGCTCCCCCGGCTCGGGCGGGCTTTCATCATGGGTAGCCTTAGGTCGCCGACTTTCACGCCATTCCTCAAGCGCATCGTCGATGGACCTGCAGTAGGAGAGCAACTCGCCCTCGTCGTCGGTCGTCGCTTGGCGGTAATGGAGACGGTAAAGAACGGCCTTCACGCCGCGCGCTATGGCCTCTAACAGTTGCGCTTCGTAATCCATCAGTTGTGGCACCCCTCATCCGTCAACCACAGAATGGTGTCGCCGGGTATGTTCGGCTTGGCGAATACGCTGAAGTAAAGTCGGTATGTGCGCGGCACAGGTTCGCCAAGGCGCTCTTCGAACCCGTAAATCGTTTCCTCTCGGCTGTGATCTTCTATGATTCGCGTTCCTGCTCGGCGGATTTGATCGGCCAACGCAGGGAACTCCCGGCAAAGGGAGTTTATGGTGCCTTGTCGTTTCATCGTGTGTCTTCCTCTCTCTAAAGATACAGATTGCGTACTTGCGCGTTGACATTGTATTGAGCAGAAAATCTCATCGCTGCCCATGTAAGATACGTAATCCTTATGACAACACGCGCACTCAAGCATTTCTGGTTTCCAGCTTCTCGGCATTTTTCTCCTCTCACCAAAGATACAGTTCGCCTTTGCGAATTACGCCTGCTTTTGGATTGTCCTCTCCTTCGAGAAGATACGCTTTGTCGGATCGTTCAATGTTTACTTCTCTGAAAACGTCTTGAAAAGGCAGTGTCATGCGAATCCGTACAGGCAGAAGCTTCTCCTCGGGCGTCATTGCCCGAATCTGTTCATACAATTGTAACCAGGTCACTTTGACGCCTCCTTCTTCGCAACCGCCGCCTCATACTCCCCAGCCGTAATCACCTTCTCAATCTCCGCATACGGGATTTTAGGTTTAAATGTATCGCAGCCACGAAGCAGGCATTGTGCCGTAACCGTCTTCGCATTAACCCTAATCACTTGCCACCAATCCCTATCGGAGTATACATAATCTCCCTTGTTTATGTTCGACGGCTTCTCTGGGGTCGGGGCCAACGGAACGCCTCCCGCTTCGTCAATCTGCTGCTGCCAGTAAGCTACGCGCTCTTTGTATTCAGAAATAAGAATACCAAATCGCAAGTTTTCGCGCTCGATTATATCGGGCGAGTACTTCCCGCACATGTCCTCGTTCGAATCAGCAAGGACACGCTGCAAGCGTCGTAACTCCGCTTCTGACTCCTTCAACCTGCGCGCCATAAAGCCGACGTCATGCCCTTCTGCCTTGCAAGAGGAGGAGAAAGCGCGGCTCTTGTAATGCTTGGCCTTGTCTGCTTCCTGTACGGCTTTCCCTAACGCCGCGTCAGCGCGTGACAGCGCCTTCCGGTGCCGGGCTTCGCTGTAATGTCCGACGAGAATCGGCTGCCCTAGCGGGATAGGGTCAAGGATGGCGCGGAACTTCTCATGGGCAGCCTCTGACTTGGCCTCCGCATTAGCCGCATACCCCCGGTATCGCTCGGCTCGTTCCGCAGCGCGTTCCTGTTCTCCTTCCTTGCGCTCGGCAAAGGAGGTGCGCTCGGCCGTTTGGAGAGCTTCCAACAGTTCTGCAGTCGGGTCGTGCCAGAAGGAGAAGGCCCTACGCCACTTCTTACCGCCGAGGGAGTAAAGAAGGTCTTCGAACCCTCCGGTAAGTCCGGATACTTCCCAGACGGGCCGCGGCGCCTTGCCGGGCTTGCTAGGCGTGGTTTGAGACGCAGTGACTTTTAGGCCGACCGATTCGAGTGTAACCATTAATGAATCTCCTTTAAGTAATAATTATTTGATAATCTCGTATTCCGCTTTGACGTGTTCCCAGACGAATTGCTCTAGATGGTCGTTAATTACCTCTTTGCGCTCTTCATCGTTCTTATAGCGCACCAAATCAGATTCTGGTATTTCGATGAGTCTTTGCCTTTTAGCTTTACCCAACATTACCGTCAGTAATACCCTCATTACAAGGGTCCTCCCGTTAACCTAACTGATTCGAGTGTAATGGTCGCAGTTGTATCCATTGTATCCCTCTCGTCAGCAGTAAAATAGATAGTGCTTGCAGCCGGGTAGCGTATCGCATGGACAAGGGTTAGGCTCTCCTGTCGCAAACGGTTCTTCGGACAGTTCCCAAACAAGCGTTTCGCCGGCCCTATGGCGCGTTTTCATGTGCTCGATTACTTCCTCCTGTGACAAGTCGCTGCATACACAAGCGCACATGACGCCTTCTGAATAAACGTCAATCATCGTCGGTAATTCCTTTCAATCTGAATACGGTATCGGCTCCGCTCGCAGTGGTCGGCGAAACTTCGCGCTGTAGGCGTCCCACTCCGCAGCCGGGCAGCAGTAGTCAATCTGCGTATGACTGCGGCAGCAATAAACCTTGTCCTGCAGTCGCCAGAAACTGATACGGCATTCGCCCCAACCAAGGCATGTCCCTTCGGCGGCGAGCTGCTGACGTAGCGCGTCAATCCGCCGGTATTCGTCTTCCCATGGCGCTTGCCAAGCCATCAGGAAACCTCCTCTTCCTCTTCCAAGCATTGAAAACATTTGTGCGGACCAAGATCGCGCCATACCTCGCAGTCGCATCCCTCGCAGCGCCAGCCGGGCTCTTCTGGCGGAGGGAGGATCCGATCTGACTGCATGGCACCACACATATAGGAGGAGACAAGGGCTTCCTGTCGCGTCCATCCATCTACCCAACTGGCAGCAGCCTTGCGTAATCGTTTACAAACCTCGTGAACGCGGAGATATTCGCCTCCGTAATTCATAACGCTGTTCAGGTATTCATCAACCGCCGTAGGTTTACGAGTGCGCGTCATAGTCAGGCAACCTCCTCGCGCGCCTGGCTCAGCCATTCTTCGGCTATCTCCATCCAGTTGACGCGACCAAGCGCAGCAGAGAGGAGGGAATGGGCGAGCGTATCAACATCGCCGCACAGTTGCTCTTCCTGTCGATCCATTTGTAACCATCCTTGCTCCACCTTTTCCTTCAACATGTCGGCAAGCCAAACGGTGGGCATCTCTTCGCGGAGTGCGTTCTTCGCCAAGATTCGGCAATTGTCATATTGTGGCTTGTTGTTGGAGAGGAACATGGCGACTTGGAAAGTGGGATAATTCGAATACCCACTCACCTCCTCAGGGTTTACATCGGCACTATACCTTTTGGCGTGATAATCCGGGCCGACGAACTCCTCCAAACCTGGCAGGAATTGCAGAAACCGATGTTCAATAGCTTCCTTGGCCGCAGCAACACTGCCGCTCTTTACATCGTATTGCAGTCGTACTGTAATTGAGTCTCGCATGCTCGTGTCCTCGCTCTCGTAACAGGGTTCCCTGATTGGAACCGGTTCATCTATCGGCGGTTTGTAATCGTTTCTGCAGGGTAATTTGAAGAACAGTTATCGAACCGAGTTCTGTTTCATCAAATCACAAGCGGCGTCGTGCGTGACAACCAGGGTCGAACCTTTCCTCGCGTAGCCGGCCGTCTCCAACTGTCGGGAGAAGGCAAACGCTTTCCTCTGTGTCCATGCGGCGTCTTCGACCACTCGCACCATGCCGGACGGTGAACGGTAAACAATCGCGTAATCATCGCCGCAGCCGGCGAGGAGTAAGGTAACGGGAAGGGTTAACCAGAGTAATCGCTTCATTGTAATCCTCTCAACAAATCTCCGCAGCATTTAACTGCTGCGCAATCCTGCGTGCCTGTTCTATCGAACGCGTCCGGCTGACGACATGCCAGCAGTCGGCAGAGTCGACGGCACCAACGGCCCAGCTTGTTTGAAAGCAAGTTCCATTCCATTCGTTATCTCGGGTTACGGCTGTTTCAATTTGACGGACGGTGAACTTCTGTTGCATGTCAATATCCTCTCTGGCGCACTACGCGCCGATTCTGACGACCCTCTGCCGCTTCTGGCATAAGGAGACAGCCCTACTCCTGAACCCTCTCCGTTTGACGCCGTGGTTCGCCTGGCGCGGCGTCTGTAATCTCGTCAGGATCGGCAGTCTCAAAGTCTTCTGGCCTCTCCTCCAACACGCGAACGGCCCAAGGAGAGACAAACGGAGCCTGCTCTCCGTTGAAGTACGCGGTTTGCAGGACAAGGACTGAGTTATCTCCAGACGTCTTCTTCAAAGCGTAACCCGTAACTCGCGCTAAGTGTTCCCGACCATGCTCAGTCCAAGTGACGGTTAACCCTATGGCGTTTTCCTGTAACCCGTATTTTGTCATTCTCAATTGCCGCATAGCTTCTCCTCACCACCCCAACAAAGGCGCCGGCTTGAAGTTAGAGCTTACTCCGATGAAACTGCACCAATCGCTGTACGCGTTCGTCGGTCGCTTTCAACAGCGCGCAAAACGAGAAGGGTGGATTAGGCAATTCCAATACGCCAACACTTTCAATATCAAAGGGCTCAGACGCGTTCCCCAACCGAGTGATACCCTCTTCGTCGTCTCCGTAATCTCCCATGTCCTCCTCTGCCACTTGGAACCTGTCGAGCTTGCCGGCGTCTGCTGCTTCGTCTAAGGCGTCTTGCAGGCATTCGGCAAACACAATGGCGAGAGAAAGCCCTTCGTGGTGAAGAAGCCATGGGCGAACGTTATGCGGATTGTATTCTCCCTTCGGGATGTAATCATCAGGGTTTACAACGTCACTGTCAGAGAATTGGAAGTCAAAGTTGTTGAGCGTAATTGTGGCGACCATGTTGACGTCTCCTTATTTAGTAGCAACAATCGGCGAAATTCGAACGGCGTACCCGTCTTTGCTGTAGTCCCGCCAGAAGGCTGCACAGTCCCACGCCTCCTGCAGCGTAAACACTGTATGCTCAAGAAGATACCAAGGGCCGCCAACGTTAAGCGAATAGTGAACTTGATACACGTTCGTCTCCTCCTCGTAATGATTACGGCAGCCGACCGACGCATGCATTGACAGCGACTCGCAAACCCCAGTGTAATCGTGGCGAACATAGCCGCGGAACGGTATACCAGGTTTTGCTTCCCCAATCGTACGCTTCCCTCCGCGTTACCTCGGTCGTGTAGGGTTCAATGCCTAGGGAAGGCGCATACCATAGCACGTCCATGCGCGCTATCCCTTGCCGTCTCCACTTCCTGACTTGCGAGCGAAGGGAGTAGTAGCTTTCCCGATTGTGAGTCGGGTGTGTTGAATAGTGATAATTGCCATGATAGAACTGCGGATCAATCTTGTATAAGTATGCCATGGTCGTACCTTTCCCTCTGTAATCCTGTGCGGCGGTTCCGCTAGTCCTCTACCTCTTCTTCTTGCGTCAGGCGCGCTTTCTCCTCTGCTTCCCATTCCTCGTCTACCAAACATTCGTGATACTCTCCAGCAGGAAACTCCTCGTCGCATTCCCAACACGTCACCATGCGAACGGGCTTCTGGCGAATGTGAAGGATCCCGCAGCAGTCAGGCACCATAACGCAGTCGTCCGGTTCCTGTACCTCCCACTCTTTGCCCTTCTCCAACAGCGCGATAGGGAACCCGTCTCTTCGCAGGGAACGAAGCCATGCGGCAGCCTTCTGGCGAACCGTTTCCCTATCGCCTTCCTCAATCGGTATGGGCATTCCGCAGTAGCCATGCAGAGTCAAAGTGTATTCCATGATCAGCTCCTATCGTTCGTTTTAACGCTTGCCTTTCGGGCGTTTGAGATTATCGTTTCCGAAATATCCCAATTGATCCACTTCTTTGCCGTTTCGATTGTTGCCGCTATTTCGGCGCCGAGTCTTTCCCCGTTGGGTTTGTTGACAGTGTAATTCATCCCGCTTTTCGATATCGTGTATCCTCGGTACTTCATCCGTCGTCCCTTTCGTTCGAACAAGGCAGCCAATTGCCGCCATTTACATCATTCCGCAGTCGACGCCTGGTTTTGATATGAAACTTTGTAATCCTTCAATCACGCTTCAAGTCTTTGACGACAAGCGCGCCATGCTTCTCGTCGGCCATGACGTGTTCCGCCAGGTTCCTGCGCGCTGTCCGGAGAAGTGGCAGCCATGGATTGGTAGGAGTGAAGTCAGCGTCAAAGGTATCTTCCGGGTAGCCATCGTGCTTCAAGGCGAGTTTCGTAATGGTGTTCACTCGCTCGCGGGCTTGGTCGATGAACGTCATTATCTAATCTCCTGCAGAGGGGAAGTGAAAGCGGCTAGAACAGGATCCGTCCATTCCTCTGACAGCCAACCTTCATACAGTTCATACAGATACTCCTTGATATCGTTTCTGTTTCTGCCGCTGATCGTCAGCTCCACTCCGCAAACGAAGGAGGGAACGGCGCGCAGGACATGCTCAGTCCATCCGTCGTAATAGCCACCGTCATTCATATGGTGAAACCCAAAGGTGAACACTAGCTTATTCGCCGTCGACGCTTCAAGGTCTAGCTTTGTGCCATTATCAATACCTGCGCCAGACGGGGCAGTGTCCATAATGGCGGAGATGGTTTGCTTGTGCCTGTCCTCCCAGAGTCCGTTTCCCTCTTTGACGCACCGCTTGTAAGCATCGATAGCTGTTGCGAGTTTCTGGTATACCTTCATGAGACTATCCTTTCTCGGTCGGTCGAATCTCGTACCAATACGTCGGAGTCGCTGTTGCCATAAGTCGATTAATACAGGTGACTGCTTCCTCCTTCGTGGCGAACTTGCGAATGAGTAATTCCTTTTCCCCGTTCGTCTTTACGACTCCGAAGTAAGACACAGGGGCACCAATTCGGTAAAGGCGTTCTACTTGTCTCTTAACGCTCGCGGGAATACGCTCAGGGAAGTCGTAAGCGATACTGCCATCTTCGTATTGAATGGGCCAATCAGTCCAACCAGAAGCGCAGTCGACTTGAATGCGCCATCCTTGTTCGCCACTTGTAAAGGTGCAAAACGTCCAATGTGCGGTACTGCGTGCCATGATCCTCTCCTGTAAGGGCCGTACGGCCTTCCTAGTACGTTCTCGTTACCGTTCTTGATAGGTGAAACTCCATCCTTCTCCGGGTAGCAAATCGCGAATCTTGTGTTTCGCCTCCTCGCGGTTCCTGGCCCTTACGAACACCATAATCGGCACGTCGTTCTCTGTGTCCTCTGGCGAGAAGGCGCAATAGATGGCACCGTCCTTGCTCCCTCCACCCCAATAGGCACCGCCAGTATCATAGTCCCCTCCCACAAAGCGGAGTTTCTGAAGGTGAAGGCGCTCAGGCGTCCCTTCGCGCTGATCGCGCCTTCCCATGGAGGAACCGTAAGCGTCGCATGCCTTGTTGCATGGGCGAGCGAGTATCTTGTTAATGTCGGGAGTCATGATCGTAATTCCGGGTACCGCTTGCGCTTGTTCGCAAGGTGCCGGGCAAGGAACTCGGG
>Ga0070735_10000551_pt1 | contig 40117 bp, 34 predicted proteins | sample Coa_R1_FD_66443 | JGI IMG/M metagenome (GOLD analysis project Ga0070735, IMG submission 66443) | Surface soil microbial communities from Centralia Pennsylvania, which are recovering from an underground coalmine fire - Coalmine... | ecosystem: Environmental > Terrestrial > Soil > Unclassified ... | reverse complement strand
GGACTGTGACCCTCTTGCTGTCACGGGAGGTAGCCCTCCAAGTGTTAACACTACGTCCAAACAGTACATTCTAGCGAGGCATTCCAAGTGTCGGCGATACGCTTGCAAGAAATAGGATCTACCCTCCCCAGTCGGTGCGGCGACGGCCGTGACGGTGCGCCTGCAACTTAGGAGCGCTGCAATCACAAGTTAGCTGGGCCGGAGGAACCTGCCCACGGGGCGGTCTGCCAGCTGGGAATACTGCCGTGCGCTCTTGTCGCGGACGCATGCCCACGCGACGGTTAGCGTGGGGCGAATACGCCGACCGCCTCGACCCGATGGTAGAAGTCCGTGCCCACAACCATGGAGACCGAGAACTGAATGCCGAGATGGTCGTAGATCATTCGAACGCTATGTCCAACCGGGAACGACTCGGCCGGCACGCCAAGCCGATCCTGCACGTCGTCCATGTTGGAACCGCACCCAAGGCCATCGGCCGTAGCGACCCCAGGCATCGCGGCCCCGATGTAGAAGATACTCCCGGACGCATCCGTCTCCACCACGAGGTGGCGGTCGGGCCAAGTGTAGCTGTGAGTGCCCCTGCGCGCGGGCACAGCAGGCTCCTGCAACAGGTCCGCGCGGTTCGGTGTGCCGAGGATCGCGGAGGCCATTGTGATGCTCATGCCGAGCTTGATTGTCCCAATGCCAACGCCCGGCGAAACAACGTAGGGCCCCTGATCCTGTGCAGCCGCTGGCACGATGACCAGCAGCATCGCACAAATCGCGCCCGCGACTCGCATCATCGCATTCACCTCCGTCGAGACACGACGATCGAGATTCAACGACCCTACTACCATCGTCGATACCCTCACGCGGAAACCGCTAAACCTTCCCTCGCGCCCAGGAGCTGCCCGCCGCGGCAATCCCCCGGCCAGTCGCCATGGTCACACTAGCGGGTCCGGTGCCCCGGGGCTGCGAGGCGTGTGTCCGGCAGATGGCAGGCAGTTCATTCACAGCCTGGCTGCTAGACGAGGCTGTCCGCGTTTGAGTTGAGCCACCCAGGGAACAACATTAATAACGGAACCTCAATGGGACCGCGTTACGCACCACACTCGCTGCAGATACCACCTCGCATCACACAAAGGTGACCACCGATGAGTGAGTGCATCGGTATTCTGCGCGAAGCCGATAACGAATATACGCTTATCCTTGAGTGTCGAGGTTCCAGTACCTGCGATTGGCACCTATTTCGCACTCACTGGGCTGCAGAAAATGGCTTCCTACGAGGCAGTGTTGCGAGACTCGCAGAAGGGAGCGCAACCGATCGGGAAGCCGCCATCTCAGACGCCCATGATATTCTGCAACACACCATCATCCTAGCGCGGCCTCTGACCCAAACACGGCGGAGTTAGACGGTCTCCTACGTCTACCTCGAATCCGGGCTTAAGCAGAATCTGCGTCTCGTTGCCACGTGTTCCGTGAGCGATGGACCACTAGCATCACGGATCGGGAGGAGCGGCATGCGTGAGAAGTGTGAATCAACGGTACCCGATTCCAAAATCACTGGTATGGGTAGTCATATATCGTAGCCGGACTATCGGTAGATCCAGTTGGAGCTACCGTTGGCGCTCAGCTTGCGTGAAGGGGGTGTCAACAATGCCACGGTTCTATTGTCCTGAATGCAACGCCGTAGCGAAGGTGAACCCCCAGTACGGAACCGAGGTCGTATCAGTCTATTGCTTGAAGCATATGCGCGGGACGAACGATGGTTCTGGACTGGTCCGCATGGACCTTCTGCCTACGAGCTTCGAGACTCAGCCGGACGCCCAGTTTTCGCTGGTGGCTATCTCACGCCTGACGAAAACACCCCGACACCCCATTATGCACAAGCAGAACGACCCGTGTTTGCAGCCTGAACCAAACGCCAAATCGGCTTAGTCCACTCGCGGCGCGAGACATGCGAGGACCTGAGGAGAAGAGCGAGGGGTGAACCGCGAGGGACGAAGGCGCCACAAAGAACGGTGGACGATCGTGGGAGGTGGGCACCCATGAAACGCGGACGGCGGCACCGACGCTTGTTAACGTGGGCCGTGTACTTGGCATTGTCGTTGATGATTGTTGCAGGTCAGGCGGTAGCACCGGCGTTCGCCCAGACTGCGAGACCGCCAGTGATCGTTAGCCTCACCGCGATCTCGCCGGTGGTCGCGCTAATCGCCGGCATCTTGATTCTCGTACTACCACGCCTGCTGAATTACATCGTGGCCCTCTATCTGATCGTGATTGGCCTAGTTGGGTTGTTCGGACGCTGAATTGTGCCACATCGGGTTGCGAAGCCGTTCGATCGGACCGTGCTTTTTCTACGCAAAACCAGTAATCGCCGCCGTTGCCCGCACGCACGAAGGGCAAGCCGGGCATATGTGTACGCCCCGTCCTGGGCAACGCCAAATCTATGCACGGTTATTAGAATATGCAAGGTTAGTGCGAACAGGCCAGAGGGAAGAATGCTAGAGCGGGAGGGCAAGGCGGAACGAAGGAGGTGACAGCCGTGTTCTTCCCATGGGTGGCGGTTGGAGTATTTCTTGGACTATCGGCCATCGCTGTCGCGGTTGCGAATAGCAACCGATGAGAGCGATGAGAACAAGGGACTGTCGCTCGTCCGATAGGTCGCAGGTGATGTTTGACTAGCCAGGGGGGCGGATCCGGAAAGGGTCCGCCCCTTGCACTTCCTACGAACCAACTGAAGGAGAGGGGTGTCATGAAGCTGACCTGCCCACAACAGGAGCGTAGTCCGATCGAAACTCAACGGCTGCACTCCTCTCTGCTCCGATAGAGCCGCTCGACAACCGTTGCGCCATGGGGCGGCCCCACGAATAGTGACACATCTCAAGCGGTGAGCCGCACGGTTATCTCGCGCGAGGACGTGGGTACAATTAGGATGACCCGAAGTGAAAGGAGGGATCGACATGCGTCGAGCGTTGGCGGCACTCGCGATTGGCGTGACAGTAGCGCTGACGCCAATGGCAGCGATGGCGCACGGAGGGATGTCTGATGACTCCACGAGCGTCGGGTATAACGGTACCGACTTGGCGCCAGCGGACTTGCTGACACCGAGCTACTTGGACAAGAACGCGCAAGGTGACGGCAACGGTCAGTGATTAGGACAGTGCGGGCGCGCATTCGCGGATTGGCGTGAGGGAGACGCATCAACACCACGTTAGTTCGCGGATCGTATGCCCGCGCTTCTTGATGGAGGCGTGTTGCGAGATGCGATGCCCCGGCCGTTGACAACTCATCCGCAGCGCTCTGCAATGACCGCAGCATCGGCCCTAGAGCGAGGTAGACCTGGAACGTCTCGTACTGCCGCGACGTTCCGCAGGGCTGCCGAGTGCAGGCGGTCCGTCCGCGTCGCGAAAACCGACTCTGCACTTCGTTGTTAGAGTGCGTTCGCGATTCGGGCGATGCACGCTGCCGTAGAGCCATTGGGTACCTCGAGGAAATCGCCTACAAAGCCAGCCGCGGCATCAGTAACGATCGCGACCACCACCGCAAGTGACGGACAGATCCATAACAACGCGCGGCTCGGGCCGCCCGCGGGCTGGAACGATCCAAACCCGGCATGACCATACGAATCCGCCGGGACCCCAGGCCACAGGGCTTGGCCAGCGTTCACAAACCAACCATACCCGTAGCGGGACCCCGGGATGTCGGGATTCACAAGGCGCGTGGCCCGCGCGACGTACGTCTCCGGGATCAACTGCTCCCCGCGCCGGCGGCCCGCGTTACACCAAAGTTCCCCCCAGGTCGCGAGATCGGCAAGCGTGGAGTCGATGGCAAGTTTGGGTCCCGGATTCTCGACATCTCCGGGCGTAAACTCGCCGGGGAAGTGGTAGATTCGCCAGGAACCCGCGCCCAGGGGCACCTTGAAACGATGTGCGACTTCGGCGGCGACTTCATCGTGCGGCAATCCCAAGTAGCGAGCAACCACCCGCTCTGCGGCTGTGAAGGCCGCGCTGTTGTACAGAAAACGTGAACCCGGGGGATCCGGCGTCAGCCACCCGGAAACCCCGCTGGCCAAATGATGCAACGTGATCCTTGCATCGTCCGGATCACCGCTGATGGTCATCAGTTCCGGCCAAAGATCGGTCGCCTTGAGGTGAATGACGAAGTCGCTCGTCCCGGCGGCGCAGCCAATCAGCGCGCTGTTGAACGACTTTCGGATGCTGCCGATCTCGAACAACGTGTCGGCAGCGATCCCTCGATACATCTCCAGGCCAACGCTGCTCCCGTGATGGCGAATGACGCAACCCAGTGGGGCGTCGCCGAGTGATTGGGCGATCCATTCCACCGCGTCGCGAAGCCGGCGGGAAAGCAGGGGCTGGACGCGCCCCCCTTTCACGATTCGCCCCATGCTTGAACCTGGGCCCGGATCGCCGCGTCACGTGGCCCGCGCAATCGTCGATACACGATGCTCGGGTCGGCCTGCCCCGATGCTGTCTCGGAACACCACGCCGCCCTTCATCACGAACCTGACCTGCTTCAACGCGTTGATACTGGATACAGGATCCCCCTCCACAGCAATCAGGTCCGCATATGCGCCGGGGGTGAGCGCCCCCAACCGCCCCTCCATCCGCAACAGCTCTGCAGCACGTGTCGTGGCAGAGCGGATCGCCTCTAACGGTTCCATTCCGTACGATACCATCAGGTCAAATTCGTCCACCTGCTCGCCGTGAGGAAACGACCCAACATCGGTTCCAAAACAAATCTTCGCGCCCATCCGCAACCCCAATTGGAAGGCCCGCTTGTGACGTTGCACCAACTCGCGGTCGAAGTCGGTGAATTGCCGCTTGTGATAAGTTGCCATGGTCGGACACCAGAACAGACCATGTTCAACGAGGAGCGTCATCACCGATTGATCGAACAGCGTGCCGTGCTCTATGGACCGAGCGCCGCCGAGGATGGAGGCCCGCGCGCTCTCGCCACCGTAGGTGTGCGCGATGACATCTCGACGCCAGCGCTTCGCTTCCTGAACGATGGTCTGGACGTCTTCGAGATTCATCTGATGCAACGGCTCCATGGTGGTCCGATCGACGTCTCGTCGAGTACTGGAGGCGTAGATCTTGATCCAATCGGCTCCGAGGTTCACTTGGCGCCTGACCTCGAAGACCATGCGCTCCCGCGTATCGGCGACCGCAGCCATTGCGGGCAGGTTCAGCTCCGGATTAACACCTTGCAGCGTCATGTCTCCGGCAGTGATGGAGATCCCATCCGAGGCCACCTGCATTCGCGGCCCCGCCACAATCCCTCGGTTGATGGCCTCGCGCAACGCCACATCGGCGTGCCAGACGCCCTCGTTGTCGGTGTCCCGAATCGTCGTGAACCCGAGATCGAGAGCCGTGCGCGCGGCCGCCACCCCTTCGATCGCGCGGCAAACCTGCGTCTTGAAGAGGATCGCCGGGGGCCAGACCTGATCCTCGGGGCGAAGCAACATATGGGTATGGCAGTCGATCAAGCCCGGCAACAGCGTATGGCTGCCCAGGTCCAACACAGACGCGTCGGCTGGACATGCGTCGGTCACCGATTCGATCCGGTCTCCGTGAACAACCACGAATGCATCGTGCAATACTTTGCCGGAACTGGGCTCGAGCACGCGTGTCGCTTTCACCGCGATTCGACTGCTGGCTTCCAGTGGGTTGGTCACAGGCGCGTCCTCCCTGCACCCTGAGATCAAGGAGACCTCGTTACAGTATGGCCACCGTCGTCCAAACTGGAAAGATCCAGATCTGCGAAATCTGGTGGGCCAGTTGACCTCCTGCTTGCGTGTCGTCCCCGGCGCCCAATAGTCGAACCACGCGACAAAGGCGCCCTCCGTGCCCTCGAACACGTACTACCACGAGGTGTCCTCCCCGTCTGGCCCACCTCGTACCTTGATCATGCAACCAGATTCGCAGGAGATTCGCCTCGCGCGACTCGATGGATGTTCTGAGCGATCAGCTCGGCGCGCGCCTCGAGCGTGCCCTGGGTCCAGCCCGACACATGCGGGGTCATGAGCACATTGGTCAACTCATGAAATGGGCACCGTGCGGGAAGAGTTGGGCCGGGTCCCGTAGGGTACTGATACCAGACATCGAGGGCTGCGCCGGCGATGGCCCGCTCCGCGAGCACCCTGTAGAGAGCGTGCTCGTCAATGATTTCGGCGCGAGCGACGTTGATGAGGAAGGCGGTTCCCTTCAGCAACCGAAGCTCCCGTTCTCTGAGAAGGCGCCGGGTAGCTGGCGTAAGCGAGAGCGTACCCGCCAGATAGTCGGCCCGTTGCAGAATGTCGTCCAGGCTATCGGGTCCCCCAAGCAACGCGAGCGCGTGAGCGACAGGCTGCCTCACCTCGCGTCGCATCGCCCAGACCGCCATGTCGAACGCCTGGGCCCGCTGCGCGACGGCTTGTCCGATTCGGCCGTAGCCGAGAATGCCGAGTGTCTTGCCTGCGAGCTCCGGGCAAGGCGCCGGCGGTGGCGTCGACACGGCCCACTGGCTCTGCCACTCTCCTCGGCGAAGGGCTGCGTCGAGTGCACAAAAGCCGCGAGTCAGCGTCAGCATCGCGCCCATGGCCTACTCTGCAATGCCGACTTCGTGGCCGTAGATCTTCGCGAGCCGGGCGCCCGCGGGGAACGCCGCTCTGTCGATACGGTCGAGTCCGGCTCCGGCACCTGCACAAGCTTGAGTCGCCTGGCGGCGGCGCCCATCTCGCGGGTGAACTCCAGCGCCACCAACACGTCCACATCGGCGAGCCGCGAGACGATCCCCAGCTCGTCACCAACAATGACGTCGCACGGAATCTCGAGGTGAGCTCGCACCCGTGGCTCGAGGCGGGCGGCGAAGGTCCCGGCGAAAACGACCCGAAGCATCAACGGTCCACAACATGTGAGCGCCAACGATGTGCCAGCAGGAGCAGCCTCCCATCGGGCGGAGCGAATCCGCCTTCTCAGACGTCGATGTCTACGATGATCGGGACGTGGTCACTCAAGCCGGACCCGCACCAGTCCTCAAACGTGCCAAGGCGAAGACCTTTGACTCTGTCGATCCAGCGATTCGGGAGAAACACATAGTCGATGTGATATGTCGGGCCGTCCTTCGTGCGGTCCCTCCAGTACAGCGTCGGAATGGTCTCCCGACCATGAGGTTCGCCGCGGACGGCGTGATAGGCGCTGACAAGCCCGAGGCCTTCCAGCGTCTGCACCGCGGCCATGTGATTGATACGCCATCCCGGTTTGTCCCAAATGGCATTGCTGTTGAGGTCGCCTGCAACGACGGCCGGCTGGTCGGCGAGAAACGCCTTGTATCGGGTGAGCGCCATGTGGAGCGGGCCCGCCTGATTCTTCCTGATGACGCCCCCGCTTGCGTTCTGGGCCCACACCGCTAACACATTGCACTCGACCGGTCCGGAGACGTGGACGGGGGCGATGTAGTGAAGCGTCTGATAGTACGGTTTCGACAAGCGCGCCGTGTATCCGTTGAAGGTGAAGACACCCAACCCCTTGTTGGGGTTCTGCCCGATCCAGACCGGATCATGTTCCAACCGATCTGATTTTGCGCGCGCACGAAAGCGCTCCGGCTCGGCGCATTCACAGACGATCGCGACGTCCGGTCCGATATCGAGCAGGGCCGCAAATTTGCGATCCAAGGCCATGTTACAGTTCCAGACAACGACCCTCATGGGCTCATGGCAACCTCGAGGTCGCTACCGTCGGGTCGGTCGCGACGGTGTACACGAGCAACCGAATCTCTCGCGATCATCCTCGCTGGACGACCTCCCTGAATCTCGGCTTTTCGCCATCGAGTCTTCGTCGCTTTGATGGCGATCTCTCTTGCGCTGGTCGGAGCGGTCAGGCGGACCACCTCGATCCCGACCGCGTCGGCGCGCCCACACGCTCGCGTGTGGGGCCATCCCCTCGCGAGCTCCACGAGCGCTCTCAAGCGATGGAGGGGCCGGCGCCGCTCCGCTCATTCAAGGGTCATGGGCGGCTCCTATCGACGCGCACGCGATTGTCGTGATAAACCGCACCGCCGCCCATATCCGAGTCGCGCGCGTCAACAGTAGCGTTGATCGTTGCACTCTCTTTCGAGCAGCCCGGCCACCGACCTTTGGTGCTGGCGACTACGCCAGGCCTGATGCGATCGCTCACGTCCGCCACGGCAAAGAACGCACCTCGAGCGTTGGCGACCCGCACCTCGTCCCCTGCGGCAATGTGGCGCGGGCCCGCATCGTCCGGATGAATCAGCAGCGTCGCGACGCCCGCCCGCTGCTGTTGGCTCGGCACGTTCGCGAAAATGGAATTCAGGAAGAAGTGGTTCGCGGGTGTAACAAGCGCGAGCGGGTATTCGCGGGCCAAGGCAGTATCGCGCTGGGACGTCTCGTGCGAAGGCGTGTAGCCCGCGATGGGATCCAACCCAGACCCTGCCATGCGATCGGAGACGAATTCCAGCTTGCCGGACGCGGTCGGAAAGGCATTGCCGAACGGGACGAACGGATCGGGATAGTTCAGCCGCATCCAACCGCGAGCCTTCAGTTCCTCGAACGTGATACCCGCCAACGACGGATGCCCACTGTCGAGCAGCTGCCGCGCGATCGTCTCGTCACTGTCGTACAACGCCGGTGTGTCGAGGCCCATCGTTCGCGCCAGTCGCCGGAACATCTCCGTCGCAGGCAGGCACTCGCCCGGAGGTGGGACGGCCGGCTCGTTCCAGGCCAGGTACAGATGCCCGTATGCGATCAGCAGATCGCGGTGCTCGATCTGCATCGTCGCCGGCAATACGATGTCCGCGTAGCGTGCAGTGTCGGTGAGAAAGTGCTCGACCGCGACGGTGAACAGATCGTCCCGCGTCAGGCCGCGCAGGACCTTCGTCTGATTTGGGACGCTCGCCGCGGGATTACTGCCGTACACGAATAGCGCCCTGACCGGTGGATTGTCGATCTCGAGCAGGCCTTCACCGAGCCGTTTCGCATCCAGCGCACGCGTCTCCCGAGGCTTGAGATCATCGCGCCATAGGGCGGTCCAGTTCACGCCAAAGAAGCCCCGTGTGTCGTAAAAGACGCCGCCGCCCGGATACCGCCAGTCGCCGGTAACACCCGGAATACACGTGATCGCTCGTACCCCATCCCGCCACCGCCGTGACGTTGAAGGCCGATGCCGATACGAATCCCGGTCGGCCGCGTCTCGGCGAGTCGTTTGCCCAGCCGGACGATCGATTCAGCGGGGAGCCCGGTAATCTCGGCGACGCGAGTCGGCGGATACTCGAGAATCCGCCGGCGAAACGCCTCCCAGCCGACGGTGCGTTCCTGGATGAATTGCTGATCTTCCTTGCCTTCGGCCAGCACGACATACAGCAGGCCGAGGGCGAGCGCCGCATCTGTTCCCGGTATCGGCGCGAGGTGCCAGTCGCTCGCCGCGGCGGTCCGTGTCCGAATCGGATCTATGGAGACGACGGACGCACCGGTCCTTCGAGCCTCCAGGATGGATCGCCACAGATGGTGATGCGTCGACAGCACGTTCGCGCCCCAAAGCACAACGAGCTTCGAGAATCGGAACGTCTGCGGATCCATTCCGACGCGATTGTCCCCGAGCGTGTAACCGGTGCCGAATCCCCCTGCGATCGTGCACAGCGTGAACACCGAACGCGACGCCCCGAGCACGTTCCACAGCCGTCGTCCGGCGCCGTACATGCCTTGGATCAGCCCCATGCTGCCGCTGCCCACGTAGGGCCAAATGGCCTCGGCCCCATGCGTCGCGATCGCGTCGCCGAGCCCCGCCGCGATCCTCTCGAGTGCCTCGTCCCAAGAGATCCGGCGGAACTCGCCGCGCCCCTTCGGTCCCGTACGGCGCATTGGATACAGCACGCGATCGGGGGAGCGCGCGTACGTCAAGTAGTGCGCGACCTTGTTGCACAGCGCGCCGCGAGTATACGGATGGGCGGGATCGCCGCGAAGCGCGAGCGGTTCGCCGTTCTTGACGGTCACGATCCAACTGCACGTGTCCGGGCAATCAAGCGGGCACGCGCCGCGAACCTGTCCGTCACCGGGTCCAGGTGTCATTGGCTCAGCCAGTTGGGCGGCCGTACTCGCGTCTTTGGTCATGCGGACGACGATCCGGTCGCCGCCGCACCGGATGGGCATCTGCCGGCGGTTGACCAGCGGGAGGTCCCCCGCCAACCCGACTTCGATGCCACAGGGCGCCCTTCTTCGAATGAAGACCGGTCCCGGCGCACCTCACCCGATTCGCTCGGCTTCGCCGACGTAGGCGATGGCGTCTATCTCGAGCAGCATGCCGGGGACCAGTCGCAGATCGCTCCCCACTGTGGTGCGAGCGGGATACGGCTTGCGGAACCGACGCGCGTATACGGCGTTGTACCTGGGGAACAAGCTCGTATCAAGTAGATGCGCGCTCACTTTCACGACGTCGTCCAGCGTGGCCCCTTCAGATTTGAGAATCACCTCGATATTGTCAATCGTGGCTTCAGTTTGCTCCTCGATGGTTTCGCCTTTCACGGTGCCGTCTGGACCGATGGGGCCCGTCCCAGTCACAAAGATGAAGTTCCCAGCTCGCCACCCTTGCGAGTAGGCTCCGCGGGGCGGCGCCCCCTTGTCAGTCTGGATGACGTGCTTGGCCAACGCTACCCCCCCTCATTCTCCCAGGCGCCGCATTTGTCCGCCGAGTAACCCGAGTCTCCGCTCCGACCCCTGAACAAGATGGGCTCGCTGCCGGGGGACGACCGAATCAAGCACCATGAATACTCGCACATTGCCGATCGAGGTGAAAGGTCCAGATTCGCGAGCGGTGGTGGACCAGCCGCAACTGCAGAGGCAGTCGATCTAGCCGGAAGTGGCTACCTGCTCGCCCAGCGGGCTCCCTTTCCTGCCGGCCACGTCGCCTACGACCAGGCAGCGGCACCGTTGCTCGGCTGTGCGGGTGCTAGACTCAAGGCACGCGTTGGCGCTCAAGAAGTTCACAACCGCGGGCCTTGGCCAGACAGGGTTCGATAAAAGCACGGCGCGTATTGCTATCTCCGATTCCCCATCCTCGCTGGTTTGCCCCGGGCCGCGGCCCGCGGCGTTCAACCGCCTGGGTCGCTGATCGGCGGGCAAGGCCCAGAGGAGACGCTGGTCCTCTGCGATCATCTGGTCCATCGGATTCCATGATCCTGGTACTTCCGTTATGGACAAATCGGTTGTTACAATTGGACCAGCTATGCCGACATGGGACGTTACATTGGAGACGAATCGGGCGGGGGATTTGCCCATCTTCCTGCAAGTGGCCCGTGCGATCACCGAGGACATTCAGCGTGGTCGCTTGCGACCCGGGATCAAACTCCCGAGCAGCCGCGCGCTTGCTCGGCAACTGCGGGTTCACCGCAATACCGTTCTCGCGGCCTATGGAGAACTGATCGCCGAAGGCTGGCTCATCACATCACCGGCCCGGGGGACGTTCGTCTCCAAGTCTATCCCGGAGCCTCGAGTCCGGACCAAGAGGTTATCGGCCACAAGCGCAGGAGGCGCCCCGCCTGCATTGGCCTATCGACTTCAATCCGCGCCAACGGCTCACAGACCCGAAGTGCTCCCCTCGGGGTGTCTCGATCTGAGCAGCAGCAACCCGGATCTCTGCGCGTTCCCGATCGACGCGCTGAGTCGAGCCTATCGCCGGGCGCTAAGGCAGTACAGCCCCCATCTTCTGAGCTACTGCGATCCCGAAGGCCATGCAGCGCTGAGGGAAGCCATCGCAGCCATGGCCTCGGCCACGCGTGGCCTTACGGCTGCGCCTGCGAATGTGTTTATCACGCGAGGCGCCCAAATGGCGGCAACGCTCATTGGCCGTTCCATCGGCGGACCGGGTGACACGATCGCCGTGGAAGCCCTGGGCTATCAACCGGGGTGGGAGTCCTTTCGGCAGGCTGGCCTCCGACTCGTTCCCATCCCGGTGGACCAGCAGGGGTTGCGCGTGGATCTCCTGAACGACTTCGCAGACGCCAGTCGACTACGGGCCGTCTACCTCACACCGCACCACCAGTATCCGACAACCGTCACGCTCTCACCCGGACGCCGCATGGCATTGCTTGATCTGGCGGTGACGCGTGGCTTCGCGATTATCGAGGATGACTATGATCATGAATTTCATTACGACGGCAGACCCGTCATGCCGCTGGCGAGCCTTGATCGACATGGCGCGGTGATCTACATAGGGACCCTGTCCAAAGTACTGGCTCCAGGATTACGCATTGGCTACGTTATCGCACCGAAGCTGCTCATCGAGGCCCTCGCCGGGCATCGATCCTTCGTGGACGCATGCGGCGATCATGTCGTGGAGGCTGCGGTGGCCCGGATGCTCAACGACGGGGAGGTGCCGCGATACATCAATCGGCTACGGCGTATCTATCTCAAGCGGCGCGAGTCGATGGTTGAGATACTCCAATCCCAGCTGCGCGGCGCCATCACGTTCTCGCCGCCCTCGGGCGGCATGGCGATTTGGGCCAAAGTGACGCCGGAGATTGATGTCGACGCCTGGGCCGCGTCCGCACTTTCGCACGGCGTGGCATTTCACACGGGGCGTCGATACACGTTCGACGGGGCACCGGCGCCGTACGTCCGGCTCTGCTTTGCTTCTCTTGCCGAGCAGCATATCCAAGAGGCCGTGAGCCGAATGGCCGCGGCACTTCCCGTCCTCGCACCGCACCGGATCTCCTCGACATCCTGAATCCTGTACCCGCTCTGGTCGCAGCCAGCTCGGGTACACTTGGGTGAACGGGCGCGCAGGGCTTCTCGAATCTCCCTCCCTCCGCCGCGTCCATCGTGTCGATTTCCAGTCGCGGCTCGCGTTCAGTCCGCGAGGGGATACCCGCCGTAGGCTACCAGCCCGCCGTCGTGACCGCGGCGCTACTGCTCGAAGGACAAGGCACGCACAGAAGCGTATCATAGTGGGGGCGGGGATCCGCTCGTCCGGCCCTGCCCGCAGGGCGAATGCGGAGGTGGGGCATGCGACGGATCTGGGCCGCGGTCATGCTGCTCGCGTTGCTGGCCGCGCTGTGGCCAGGCGGAGCGACGGCGCAACCGAAGAATCAGCTTACGTTCTGGAGTTGGCGCGAAGAGGACCGCGCGTTCTACGAAGGGGAGATCCGCAAGTTCGAGGCGCAGAACCCCGGCGTGTCGATCGCGTTTCAGACGTTCAAGCCGACGGAGTACGCCACCGCGCTCTCGGCCGCGATGCAGGCAGGAAAAGGGCCGGACATCATTCAGCTCCGCGCGTACGGCGCGCTGCAGCCTTTTGCCCGGCCCGAGTTTCTCGTCCCGCTCGAAGACAAGGTGCCCGAGCTGAAGACGTTCTCGCCGCAGTGGCTCGACGGAGCCCGTAGTACGACCGACAAGAAGGTCTACGGCGTGCCGTTTGCCACGCAGACGCTCGTTATCTTCTATAACAAGAAACTGCTCGACCGCGCGGGCGTCAAGCCGCCGAACACATGGGACCAATTCATCGCCGCCCTTCAGACCCTTAAGGATCACGGGATCACGCCCCTCGCGAACGGCGGCAAGGAGGGCTGGACGCTGGAAGTCGCGTTCGGGGTGTTGGGTCCGACCTTCTTCGGAGGCCCAACGTTCTACGACGCCGTGACCCACGGACAGACCACGTTCAGGAACCCGGCGTTCACCGGCGCCCTCGCGAAGTTCGCCCAGATCCGTCCGTTCATGCCCCAGGGCTACATGGGCGTGGCGTACACGGATATGCAGCAGTTGTTCATCAACGAGCAGGCGGCGATGTACATCGGCGGGATCTTCGAGCTCGGGTATTTCCAGGCCCAGAACAAGTCTCTCGAAATGGGCATCTTGCCGGGCCCGGTCGCGCGTGCGGGTGACACGCCGTGGGTTAGCAGTTACGACGACGGCAACTACGGCGTGAACGCCAAGACCCCGTACATGGACGCGGCGATCAAGTTCATCCGGTTCACGGCGACGCGCGATTGGGGACAGGCCTTCACGGACCAACTGAAGCAGATCTCGGCGGTCCCGGGGATCCAGGTGCACGACCCGCTCCTCCAGCAGGCCGTCGGCTTCATGCACCACTCGACGCCATACCTGATGCTCGTGGGGTTCCGCTGGCAGAACCCGACCGGCAGCGATCTGATTCAGAACGACCTCCAGGGGCTGTTCAGCGACAAACTCACCTCCGAACAGGTCGGAGCGGACGTGACCCACGGGCTGTCCACGTGGTTCGCCCCGTTCCGAGGCCGGTGAACCTCTGCCGGGGCGGCGACCTGGATGCAGGTTGATCGGGGCGGGCGACGACCCGCCCCGGTCTTTTCTACGAGGGCTCGCCGCCGATGAACGGGAGACCGCCCGCGCTGCGCCCGAGGCTGCCCTACCATCGCGCGCGCGCGGTATGGGTGGCGGCGTTTCTCGCCCCGGCGTTCATCCTGTTCACCGTGTTCCTCGCCTATCCCATCGTTGGCGCCATGGCCTACAGCCTGTACCGGTGGGACGGGATCGTGCGCGGCGGCTTCGTTGGCCTGGCAAACTTCCGGCGGCTGCTGACCGAGTACCCCTATAGCATACGGATGCTGGGGGCGCTCGAACACAACGTCTGGGCGTTTGTGCTCACGATGGTGATCCAGAACGGGATCGGCCTTCTGTTCGCGGTACTGCTCGCGGGCCGGGCGTGGGGCGCCGGGGTCTACCGGGCGATTTTCTTCATGCCTGTGGTGCTGTCGCTGGTGATCGTCGGGTTTCTCTGGGAGTTGTTCTTGAACCCAGTCTGGGGCGCCGTCAACAAGCTTCTCGTCCTCGTCGGCGCGGGCGCCCTCGCGCGGCCATGGCTCGGCGATACCCACACCGCGCTTCTGAGCATCATCCTCGTCAACGCGTGGCGGTGGGTCGGGTTCCCGACGATCGTGTTTCTCGCCGGCATCCAGGCGATCCCGGACGAGTACCTCGAGGCGGCGCGGCTAGACGGCGCCGGACCGGGGGCGTTGTTCTGGAGGGTCGTGTTCCCGCTGCTCGCTCCCCAGGTGAACATCATCGTAATCTTGACGTTCATCGGGGCGTTCAACTGGTTCGAGTTGCCGTATGTGATGCAGGGCGTCACCGGAGAGCCGTTCCACTCCACCGATGTGCTGGGCCTCCTGTTCTACCGCTCAGCGTTCGGCGCGATCGATACCGGAAACCCGGACGTCGGGATCGGCTCCGCGATCGCGGTGGTCATGTTCGCACTGATCCTGGTGACGAGCGGCCTGGGCGCGGTGTACCTTCGCCGGCGCGAGGTCGAGGGATGATCGCGCCCCCCGTGAGCCGGGGCGCGTCTGGCCGGGGACCGGGCGGTCTGGTCGCGACCGGCGCCGTGCAGGCGCTGCTCGTGTCCAACACACTGCTCGTGATCCTTCCGATGGCGTTCATGGTGCTGTCGTCGTTGAAGACGACACGGGAGATCTTCCAGGAGCCGTTCGACCTGCCGAGCACGCTGCGCTGGGACAACTACGCGCAGGTCTGGAACGCGGCGCACTTCGGCATCTACTTCCGCAACAGCGTCGTCGTGACGGTCGCGTCCATGTGCCTGATCCTGGTAACGGGCACGTTCGCCTCGTACGCGCTCGCCCGCTACCGGTTCCGCGGCAACGATCTGATCTTTGTCTACTTCCTCGCTGGCATCATGGTGCCGATCCGCTTGGCGATCATCCCGCTGTTCGTCCTGATGCGGGACCTGTCTCTACTCGACAACCTCTGGTCGCTCATCCTCGTGTACGCGGCGTCGGGCCTGCCGAGCGCAGTGTTCATCCTGACGGGATTCCTGCGCACCATCCCGCACGAACTCGACGAGGCGGCGCGGATCGACGGCGCCGGCGAGGTGGGGATCCTCCTCCGGGTCCTGCTCCCGCTGGTCCGCCCGGCGCTCGCGATCGTGACCGTCTACAACGTAATCCCGATCTGGAACGACTTCTTCTTCCCGCTCGTGTTCATCCACGAAGACGCGCTGAAGACCGTGCCGCTCGGGCTCACCGTGTTCTTCGGTGAATATCAGACCAACTGGGCCCTCCTGTTCGCCGGGCTGACGCTCGCGGCGGCGCCGGTGCTCGCCCTCTACGTTATGCTGTCGCAGCAGTTCATCCGGGGGTTGACGGCAGGTGCGGTCAAGGGGTGAGCCGAAGCGCGGAGTCGGATGACGCGGGTTCGTCAAACGGGCCGGCGTAGTCTCAGGCGAGAGGCCGCCGGCGTGCGGCCTGCGTAGCGGCCGATGGTCTAACCATTGCAGGGAGTGTTGCAGGACAGATCAACCAAAGTCTTGACAAGAATTTCCCGCAGACCTGCCTATTCAGGACCTCCGGGTAATTGTATAGTTGTATCCCCGATGGATGTCGATTCGGGATGTCGATTCGATGGTACTCTGCGGAGGATACCATGGCGGGCCGGCGTCACTATATTGAGGTGCGCGTCCTGTACGGCAAAGATGCCAGCGTTGAGCTGAACGAATGGGCCGCAAAGGGCTACAAGATCGTGGCTGCCACGGCCGATCGCATCATTATGGAAGCAAAGATCAAGGAGAAGGACAAGAACGACGAAGACGACGACGACTAGCTATCCCGCGGGGCGTCCCATCCCGCGCTGTTTCGGCCCTCCACTCATATCGTTGCAACTCCCCGATGGCGAAGCCGCCTTGAGCGAACCACCGCCTGGCGCCGGGGACGATCGGGTCGGTGCGCGCCGGCAACCGTCACGAGGCGTCGATGGTCGGCAGGGCGCTGCGCGCAGCCTCCGCCAGCGAATCAAAGATCCTCAGCACCGCCTGCATTCCAGCGATATCGACGATCCGCCGCAGCGCCCCGGACGATGGAGCAACGACCAGCAACTTCCTCCGGTTGGTGGTGAGCCGACGCCCAAACCGGAACAAGGTGCCGACAGCATGGCTGTCGAGGTACGTGGCGTCGCCGAGCGACACGATCACGGTCCCGGATTCCGCACGCGCCGCGCGGTCGAGTGTTGCTGCGAATGCGTCGGTGTTCTCCAGATCCAGGTCACCGGCCACCGTCACGACAGGAATCCCGTCGATCTGGGAGATCTTCAAGGCCACCGGGTGCCCCGGCGGCAGCGCGGTCACGCCCCGCGGCGGACCCACCGCGGCGAGCGGCGCGCCCGAGACCGCGAGCGGGGCAGCCGGGATGGAGCCGTCGGCCGTAGACGGAGCCCGCCGGCCCGGGCCGCGGTCGTCGGGCAGCTTCACCGCCAGGCGCACCGTTGTACCCGCGGGCGTCGTGTCGACCTCGACGACGTCGACCAGCGCCTTCATCACGTGGAGCCCGTGTCCCCCTCCGTCGGCGGGTCGCACCGGCCGCCACGTCCCTTCGTCCGCCACGTCGATGCGGAGCACCGACCCATCGAGCCGCGCCCGAACGCGCACCGGCCCGGTCTTCGCGCCGTACGCGTGCTCGATCACGTTGTTGACGGCTTCGCCCACCGCCACGGTCACCGAGGCCAGACGGTCTGGATCCAAACCAGCGTCCAGCGCGAGCCTGCGGAGCGCCTGGCGGATCAACACGGCGTTCCGCGGCTCGGCCGGCAGGGTGATCTCGAACCGGTCAAGCCGTGTCCCTGCGACCGCCAACGTGATCACGGCGATGTCGTCGCGAATCGGTTCGTGCGTCAGCACCCGCCGCACGATGCCCTCAGCGTGATCTGAGGTCGCCTCCGCCAACTCGCGCCGCGCGGCCTCGATCACCGCAGCCTCTCCCACAATCGGATCATACCGGGTCTCGACGAGTCCGTCTGTGTACACAACCAGCAAGCTTCCCGCGGGCAACTCAACCGTCTGAAGCGGTAGCGGCTCGTCCCCCAGGTAGCCGAGGGGCAATCCGCCACACCCGAGCCGGGCAGGCTCCAGGTCATGGCCGACCAGGATCGGGGCCGGATGGCCCGCCGTGGCGTAGGCCAGGACGCACGTGTTCGGATCGAGCACTCCGAACAACGCCGTCGCCATCGTGTCGTCGCCGTCAGTGAGCGCGAGCAGGTCGCTGACATGCTTCAGCACGATCGAAGGATCGGTGTGCTCAAGCGCCGCCGCACGAATCGATTGGCGGAGTTGTCCCATCGTCACCGCGGCCCGCAGCCCCCGCCCCGCGACATCCCCGATGGAAAGCGCGAGGTGCCCGTTCGGCAGCCGGAACACGTCGTACCAGTCTCCTCCGATGTCCGATTCCCGGACCCCTCCGGAGCGGTACGCGGCGTGTACGGCGATCCCTGGAAGCTGCGGCAGCACGCCCGGCAAGAACGCGCGTTGAAGCGTTTCGGCGACCCGATGTTCTCGGGCATACAGGCGCGCCCGTTCGACGGCCTGGCCGCACTGCCACCCCAGCGTGAGCATGGACTCGAGGTCGTCCGCCCCCGGACTGTGGCGGTCGCGAAAGTTCATGCTCAACACGCCGATCGCGCGCCCGTGCAGCATCATGGGAATCGATGCGCGGGCGTCCCGCCGGAACGCTTCCGGAATCCCCTCGTGCTCGGGGGCGTCCGCATCGTCGTCGGGGTCGCGCCACGCGACCCGCCGAGTCCGGATCGCGGCAGCGAGCACCGGGTGCTGCTCAAGCGAAAGCCGGCGCGACCGCTGCGTGATCTCCGGCGGGTATCCCACCGCCCGAACGAGCTCTGCGGTGGACCCGTCCGGCCCGATCAAGAACAGACCGGCCGCGGTACCGCCGAGCGTCTGCAGGGCGTGCGTGACGATCACGTCGGCGACCTGCTCCGGCGTCACGGCCTCCGAAAGGGCCGCCGTGACCGCCTGCATCCGGCCGATCCGATCGACGGCGCGCTGAGCTGCAGCCCGCTGGAGCTGCTCGGAGCGGTGGAGCCGCGCGTTGTCCAGGGCCAGCGCCGCCCTCCGCGCAAGTTCCTCGGCGAACACAAGATCGCTGCCGGTGTACCGCCTGGCGGACTCCGCGGAGAAGAGGGTGATCGCTCCAAACGCCCGTTCCCTGGCCGTCAGCGGCACCACCATCGCCGACCGCGACCCAAGGTTGCGCATGATCGAACGCAGCGCCGCGTTGGGCATGGCCTCCTCGAGCAACGCGTCCGAGACGTCCGGGTACACTTCCGCCCTGCCCGTTCGCACCGCGTTCGCCGATCCGTATCCGGACCGCAGGTCGGGGGGATATTGACGCTGCACCTCGCGCATCAACGCCATACGGGCCGGATCCCGGTGTTTCGTAATCGCCGTGCGCAACGTCCCATCGTCACCGACGAGATCGATGATGCACCAGTCGGCGAGTTCGGCCACGAGCAGCCCGGCGAGGGTTTCAAGGTTGGCATCCACTTCGAGCGACCGCGCGAGGGCTTCGCTGGCTTCGGTCAGCACCTGCTGCTGTCGTTCGATGCGCTTGCGATCCGAAATGTCGCGGGCGATTACGGAAGCGCCCGCGATCATTCCCGAGGCAGTTCGAATCGCCGAGATGGTCAGGGACACGTCGAAGCGGGTCCCGTCCTTCTTCAGGCGCACGCTCTCGTGACGCTCGACGCGCTCCCCCCGCCGCAGGCGCGTCAGGATCCCCGCGATCTCGTCCGCGTGCTCCGGCGGCGCGAGCATCGAAACGGAGCGTCCGATCACCTCCGCAGGCGCGTACCCGTACAGTCGCTCCGCGCCGGCGTTCCACGTCAGGATGGTCCCATCGACCGTCTCGCTGAATATCGCGTCGTCCGAGGACTCGACGATCGACGCGAGCTTCCGGGCCGCGATGTCCGCATCGCGCAGCCGCACGGACGCCTCGACGACGAACGCGGACAAGAGGGCAAACAACCCGAGCACCGGCAGGATGGCCGGGAACAGTGAGAACGAGTACGCGGGCGAGACGATGAAGTACCGCGCTGCGAGCAGGCTGAAGATCCCCGCAACACCGCCTGGGATCCGCCCGCCGAGATACGCGGCGGCTCCGATCACGGGCAGCGCGTAGAGGAAGAGCCATCCGTCGGCGGGAAAGTCGGCGTGAAACGCCCAGACGAGGCCGCCCACACACAACGCGGCCAACAGGACCGCGACCGAAGTCGCATTGTGGGACCGTGCGCCGTGCGAACGGTGGGAACCGCGTCCAGCCGCCATCAGAGACAGCCGAGGCGCGGGCGCCAGTCATGTTCGCGGGTGACTCGTCGGCTTCTTCCACGCGAGGCGTCGATCGGCGCTCGCCTCCTCACCGCTCCAGGGCAACAGTAGTTTTCCCCGGCTCGTGTGGAATTCAAACCTGACGTCCGGTCAACTTCCACGCTCTTCTTCCGAGCGGCCGCGCGACCCGGACGTCAGCTCCGCGATCGCGAGGGCCGTCCGGGAAAAGACCGGGACCAGGCGCGGGAAGTCAATCGCATCCATGACGCGCCGCACGACGGGGGTGGGCTCCGCCACGACCAGTCTCTGACCCAAGCGCTCCGCCATGGCGTGGCACTGCCGCAGCGAATTCAGGCCGGTGCTGTCGAGATACCGTAGACCCCCGAGCGCCACGATCACGTGACGCCCGCGGCCGACGGCGTCGCGGACCGCTATCTCGACGGCCGCGGTGTTGCCGAGGTCCACTTCTCCGAAGGGCTCGACGAGCACGATCCCGGGAGCGCACTCGCGCGTCCGAATCTCCAGGTTCGGCGTGTCCATCGGTGCACCCCGTCGCGGCGTCAGCCTTCGACCGCGCGCACGTAGCGGTCCGCGGACCGCTGCACGGCGGCGGCGGCGCCGCTCGCGATGACGCGCCCCGCGAATGCCCCGTAGATGCGATCGAAACGAAACCCTGCGACCGCCCGGGCGATGCGCCGCACGGTCGCGGCATCGAGGGGAATGAGGTTTGGGTAACTATACATGAAGCTGACCCACCGGCGATCTGGCACCACCTGCAGGGTATCTCCCGTCAGGAGCGCGCCGCGGCCGCCCGCGCCTCCGGGCCAGTGGAGCACAGCGGCCCCGGGGAAATGGCCGCCGCAGCGAAGGAGCGTCAGCCCACCCGGAAGGACGAGGGTGTCTCCGTCCCAGTACACGATCGACGAGTCGGCACGCATCACCCACGCTCGGTCGGCGGTGTGCAGGTAGATGGGAACTCCCCCGAACGTCGCGCTCCAGTCGACCATCGACGAATAGTAGTGCGGATGCGAGATCGCGATCCCCGCGAGGCCGCCGAGGCGTCGCACCGTCTCCGCCGTCTCGTCATCGATCAGGCTCACGCAGTCCCAGAGAATGTTGCCGGCCGGCGTCTGCACGAGGAGGGCGCGCTGGCCGATCGCGAAGCTCGGCTCGGTTCGGATCCCGGTCAGACCCGGTTCCTCTTCGCCGATCACGTTCCGGTGGTCGCGACGCAGATCTTCCATGGTGACCCAAGCCTGCCCGTGCCAGTTGACATACTGGCGCTCCTCGTCGCAGATCGGACAACGAACAGGCCGGCGGTCCGACGGAGCAAGCTGCGTCCCGCACGTGGTGCAGATGCCGTAGAACATCCACCCACCTCCAGGGACACCGGGGAGACTTTCGCAAGGTCCGGCGCCCGACCCTGCGTCCCCCGTGAGGCGGTGGAGCAGACGCACCCCTCCCAACTGTCGGGGCGCGGAGGTGCCGTCGCGCCAAGCCGCATGCGAAAGCACGAACTCTTGTCGGTTGGAAGCGATCGGAGCCTTACGAGGGGTGACTTCTTGATTACAACGTATATTATCCCAAACCGGCACACCCTTGTCAAGATCGCCGCAACCCTTTGCGGCGCCTCACCCGTAAGCCCGTGCAGATCAAGCCATGGCACGCGAAAGGCAAACGCGCCGTGACGCTTATCGAGAAACTAGATTCAATCTATCATGCACCGGCCGGCGTTCTCGTCTCAGGTGACATCAGATCTTCATAGGTCCTTGAGCGGTTCTTCACGGGGACACTCTATCATGAACTCTGGCTGGACGGAGATTCAGCCACGCCCGGTCACCGGGGCGCGCGGGCCGTACTTCCCCCCCCTTGCGGCGGTTCGCGCGCTCCGCCCCGGGCACTTGTTGCGACGCTGCACTCGTTGGATCGCGGCAACCAGCACCGGTCACGCGGGCGAGGAACACGCGCCGGCGCGCTGAAGACCCTTTCCGTTCGCAAATCGGGCGTCTGCAACCGTGGGGCCGACAGGTCCCGGCGCCCCCGCCGGGAGGGGACGATGAGTACCCATCGCTTCACGCCGCACCACTACTTCAACACCCTCGGATCACATCCGCCCGTATTGCGAATCCGCGACGGAGACACGGTCGTCACGACGACGCTCGACGCCCGGGGATTTGACGCCACCGGAACGTCGGCCGCGCCCCGCGGCAACCCGCAGACCGGACCGTTCTACGTCGAGGGCGCAGACTCGGGCGACACGCTGGCCGTGCATCTGGACCGCCTCGCGCCGAACCGTCCGACCGGGTGGTCGGGCACCGTGATCGCACCGAACGTGCTGGAACCGGCGTTCGTGCGCGACCTCCCGCTGACGGCCGTCACGCAGTGGTGGATCGATCTGGAACGCCGCACGATCACGCTCGCCGACTCGGCGGCGGGACGTCCGTCGCTGCCGTTGTCGGAGATCGACCGTCACCGGCGGGCGGCGACGCGGGCGGAGATCCCGTCGCTGGCTCACCTGGCGATCGCCTTTGCCCCGATGGTGGGATGCTTTGGGGTGGCGCCCGCGGGGGGGCAGGCGATCTCGACGGCGACATCGGGACCCCACGGCGGCAACATGGACTACCGGGGATTCACCGAGGGAGCGACCGCCCTCTTCCCCGTGTTCGCCCCGGGCGCGCTGTTCCACCTCGGCGACTGCCACGCGGCGCAAGGGGACGGCGAAATCGTCGGCAACGGGGTCGAAGTGTCGTTCGAGGTGCAGTTCACGGTGCGCGTGCACAAGGGCCGGCGGATCGAGTGGCCGCGCGGCGAGAACGACGCATACATCTTCGCGCTCGGCAACGCCCGGCCGCTGGACCAGGCACTCCAGCACGCGACCACCGAGATGGTACGCTGGCTTGCTGAGGACCACGGGCTCGACGCGCGGGCAGCCAGTACGCTGCTCGGTCAGTGCGTCGAGTACGAGATCGGCAATGTGTACAACCCGGCGTACACGGTGGTCTGCAAGGTACCGAAGCGCATCTTGCGCGATCTGCGGCAAGGCCGATGACGGACCTTCGGGACCGCATCCTCAGGGAGGGCCGCAACCTCGGCAACGGCATCCTGAAGGTCGACGGGTTCATCAACCACCAAATCGACCCCGTCCTGATGGATGCGTGCGGGCGCGAACTGGCGTCGCGGTTCGCCCGGCTGCGGGGCACCCGCGTGCTGACCGCCGAGATCTCGGGCATCGCGCCGGCCCTAAGCACGGCGTTCCATCTCCGCCTCCCCGTCGTGTACGCGCGCCGCGAGCGCCCGGTGACGATGCCCGATCAGGTGCTCCTGACCGTGGCACCGTCGCACACGAAGCGGCGGCCGGCGGAGCTGATCGTCTCCCCGGAGTACCTTCCCCGGGGCGACCGTGTGCTGATCGTCGACGACTTCCTCGCCACCGGTCAGACGATCCTCGGTCTGGCACGCCTGACCGAGGCGGCCGGCGCGACGCTCGTCGGAATCGGGGCGCTGATCGAGAAAGCGTTTGAGGGCGGCCGCCAGACCCTCGCCCGGTTCGGGGTGCCGATCGAGTCACTCGCGACGATCACCGACATGAGCGGCGATCGGATCATCATCGCCTGACGGCGGACGGCCCCACTTCGGGGAGACCTGAGTCAGCCTTTGACCGCGCGGGCCGTGAGTGACGAACCGCAGAGACACGGGGCAGCGCGACCGGGGCCGCCGCGAGGCTCAGGCCAGCGAACAGGAGCGCCCCGCACCCTCCGAGACGGCGGCGGGCTGGCTCGGACCCCAGCGGGGCCAGCCCCAGGGGCGCTGGGGCGTCCGGGTCCGTGACAAGCCGGTCAGGATCGGGTACGCTTACAGCGTGGACCTGCGAGACACCCTCCTCGGGGAGATCCGCGAGACGACGCGCGGGGAGCCGGTCGTCGTGGCGTTCAGCGGCGGCCTCGACAGCACCGTCACGGCCGCCCTCGCCCGCGACGCCCTCGGCCCCGGACACGTCCTGCTCGTCACGGTGAACATGGGACAGTACGCGTACACGCGCGGCAACGAGATCGTCCTCGAGGTCGCCGAACGTCTCGGGTTGCAGCAGCGCTGCCTGCTGGGGCAGTTCAAGCAGCACCGGGTCCAGGCCGCCGGCCCGGCGTGCAACCGCTGCACCCGCGAGATCAAGCTCGGCATGGTCAAAGCCGTGTCCGGAGGCCGCCTCGTCCTCACCGGCGCCAATCGCAGCGACACGTGGGGCCAGATGGGGCTCAAGGTCTGCAACGACTACTATGCTCCGCTCCTCGATCTCGACAAACCTCGGATCCTGGCCCTGGCGGACGCGATGGACGTCCGGCCGCCTCGGATAGGCGAGAATCCCGGCCGCGAGGGCTGCAAGCTGAAGCACCTCCTCAAGCCGCTCGCGGCCCCGGAGTATCACGGGCGCGCGGTCGCGCGCGCCAACGAGGTGGTGCTGAGCGTGCTGCGGGATGCCGGCGTCAGGCCCGAACTCGCGAACGTCAAGATCATCGGCCCCCTCGGGCGGAACATCGGGCTCGTGAACGTTCGTCCCGCCCCCACGGACGCCGTGCGCGACCGGCTTCGCGACGCGCTGCTCGCGATCCCCGAGCTCGATGAGGTGCACGTCGTCGACGGACCGCTGGTGCTCGTGGCCAAAGCCAGTCCCGCTATCCTGAACGATCCCCACGCGCGGTACTGGATCGAACGCGGCCGGATGGCCCCGGACTTCGCGGCGCCGATCACCGTCGAGTGGCGGCCGACCTCGAATAATCGCCTGGGCACGTTCCAGGTCGTAGGGTTCCGACCGACAGCGCCCGCCTGAGGCACCCGGTGACGAACGCAGACCCGTCTGTCGACCTCCACGCGCTCGCGGCCGCGACCAAAGCCCAGGCCCGCGCCGCGGGGTTCGACCTGTGCGGCATCACGACAAGCGAGCCGTTCGAGCGCGAAGGCGAGGCGCTCGCGCGCTGGGTCGCCGCCGACCACCACGGCGGCATGGCCTACATGGAGCGCAACGCCCCGCGATCCCCCCGTCCCCGTGCGGTCGAGCCGGCGGCGCAGGCCCTCGTCGTCGTCGGCCTCTACTATGGGGACGCGACGCCGCTCGGCGACGAGCGCACGCCGCCTCGGCAAGGTAGCGCCGCCGGCGACGGCCAGGGCCGCGGCGCCGCCGGTGCCCCGCGGGAGTATCGTACCGAGGCCGGTGAGCCCCGGGGGCTGATCAGCCGGTACGCGCGTGGGGACGACTACCACGATGTCATGGCTCCGCGACTGCGGCGGCTCGCCGATTTCTTGAGATCGCAAGGCGCGCAGGTCGCCCGGTACTATGTCGACACCGGTCCCATGATCGACCGCGCTGCGGCCCGTCGCGCCGGGCTCGGGTGGTACGGGAAGAACACGCTCATCATCACCCGCGCCGGATTCGGATCGTGGGTATTCCTCGGGGAGATCCTGACCGATCTTGCGCTGCCGCCCGATCCACCCGCACGAGGTGATTGCGGCCGATGCCGGCTCTGTCTCGACGCCTGCCCCACCGGGGCGATCGTCGCGCCGTACACGGTCGATGCGCGGCGCTGCATCTCGTACCTCACGATCGAGCACCGCGGCGCGATCCCCCTCGAGATGCGTCCGCTGATCGGCGACCGCATCTTCGGCTGCGACGTCTGCCAGACTGTGTGCCCGCACAACGCGAAGACGCTGGCACGCACCCATCCGGAGTTTGCCCCGCGGCCCGGGGTGGGCGCTCGACCCGAGCTGGTGACATTGCTCAACATCAGCGAGGAAGAGTTTCGCCGACGCTTTGCGGGCTCAGCGGTCACCCGCGCGAAACGCCGGGGTCTCCGCCGCAACGTCGCCGTGGCGCTCGGCAACCTCGCCGACCCCGCCGCGGTGCCCGCGCTCGTCCGGGCGCTCGACGACGAGGACGAACCGCTGGTGCGGTCACATGCGGCGTGGGCGTTGGGCCGGATCGGCACGGAGGCGTCGCGGGACGCCCTGCAGGCGCGCCTCGACCGAGAGCACGATTCGGAGGTCCGCGGCGAGATCGCGCAGGCCCTCACCGCGGCCGCGTCATGAGCCTTCGGGGGCGCCGGATCCTGATCACCTCGGGACCAACCCGCGCGCCACTCGACGCTGTGCGCTTCCTCACCAACAAGGCCACCGGACGGTTGGGCTCGCTGATCGCCGAGGGCGCGCTCGAGGCCGGCGCCGCCGTCACGTTCGTGTACGGACGAGGAAGCGTGATCCCGACGGTCCGCGGCGGTCGCGTGGACCATCTGCGGCTCCTGCCGATCGACACCGTGGAGGATCTGATCGTCATCTTCCAACATGAACTGCGACAACACCGTTATGACGCTGTGATTCACGCGATGGCGGTCCTCGATTTCGCGCCAGCGCAGGCCCGCCACGAGAAGGTCACGAGCACCACCGACGAGTGGGTGATCCGCCTCGTGCCCACCCCCAAGGCCGCGGCGCTGGTCCGAAACCTCGCACCGCAAACGTTCTTCATCGGGTTCAAGCTGGAGGTCGGCAAGCAGCAGGCGGAGCTCGTCGCGATCGCGCGCGACTGGGCCGGCCGGAACCAGGCCGATCTCGTGGTCGCAAACGATCTCCGCGACATCGAACGAGGAGTACACATCGGCTACCTCGTCAATCCTGAAGGGACTGTTGAGGCCGTCGCGGAGGGGAAAGAGAACATCGCGCGCGCGCTCGTCGATCGTTTGAACGGTCGCTTCGGTGACGACCGGCAACGACCATAGCGGTGTAGGCTCGAGCGGGTCGCCGAGTCTTTGACTGCGGTCTGCGCAGGAGCTATAATACTTGGTACGGTACTCTACCGTAGTAGGGGCGAGCGGGAATAGCTCAGTTGGTAGAGCATCTGCTTCCCAAGCAGAGGGTCGCGGGTTCGAGTCCCGTTTCCCGCTCCAGATCAATGAAATCAAGGGTTTCCGCGATTTAGTCCCGACAGAAATGCCCGAAAACGCAGATGCTCACCCTGCGATGGATAATAGATGAAAGGAGTACCCGTTGGTGCAGTTCCACCGGTACCACACGCTGCCATTCCATTCGGTGCCCTCGGTGATTGCCGGTGCCACAAGTGCCGGCGGTTGGGTACCAATCAGCGACAGCGCACGACGGCTCGTACACACCTCCCGCGCCAGAATCCCACATTGCCGGCATGAATAGGGAGGAACCGTTAACCTTCACGCTCGATGATCCGGAAGAACCCATTCGGGCGGAACTCTTCAGCTTGGAACGGCTAGAGCAGCACGCCGAGAGTCTCGCGGCGGCGCAGACCGTCACGAACGACACGAACCAGGGCCGCCCGCTGATCCCGCGGGTTGCAGAGAACGGCCGCGTGCTCCTGGAGTCGTATCGGGTGATTGCTCGTGCGATTCGGGAGGAGTATGCGTTAGTCCCGGCGGCTGAGTGGCTGGTTGACAACTTCCACATCGTCGATCAACAACTCCGCGAGATTGAAGACGATTTGCCGACCGGCTATTACCGCAAACTCCCGAAGCTCGCCTCGGGTCACCTGCACGGGTATCCGCGCGTGTTTGGCATGGCCTGGGCCTATGTGGCGCACACGGACAGCCGATTCGATCCGGACATGTTACGCCGGTTTGTGGCGGCGTACCAGCGGGTGCAACCGCTGACCATTGGTGAGCTCTGGGCCGTGGCCATCAGCCTCCGCGTGGTGCTTGTTGAAAACCTCCGCAGGCTGGCGGAGCGCATCGTGCGGAACCGTACCGCGCGTCAGAATGTTGACACCCTGGTAGACAGCGTGCTCGGGACAAATGGGCGCGCTCCCATCTCACCGGAAGCGGCCCTCCGCAGCGTCGAAAAAGCACCGCTCGCAACGGCCTTTATCGTCCAGCTTGTCCAGCGCCTGCGTGACCTCGGCCCGAAGATGGATGTCGTCCAGCGTTGGCTCGATCAGCACGTGACTGCGCAGGGGACGACGGCTGACGACATTGTCCGGGCCGAGCACCAGGCCCAGGCGGCGATGAACGTCACGGTACGGAACGTCATCACCAGCATGCGGTTGATGACGGATTTTGACTGGGCCGATTTCTTTGAGAGCGTCAGCTTGGCGGACGAAATGCTCCGAAACGCGACCAACTTCGCGGAGATGGACTTTGCCACGAGGGATTCGTACCGCCATGCGATCGAGGACCTCTCGCGGGGGTCGGACCGTTCGGAAATCGACGTCGTGAGACGTGTAGTGGACCGCATCAAGCAGGCGCGCCTCGAGCCACCTGACGACGGCGCGCCGCGTGGGGACCGGCGCGCGGACGCGGGCTATTACCTGATTGCCGAGGGGCGTCTGGCGTTTGAGCGTGAACTCGGGTACCGCGTCGCGTGGCAAGGCCGGCTCTTGCGCCTATACTTGCGAAGCGCGGTGCCAGGCTACCTTGGGACGATTGCCCTCGCGACCGCCCTGATTATGCTGCTGCCGCTGTTGCACGAACGAGACGCTGGAGTCGCCGCGTGGGGGCTGGTGTTGCTCGGCCTCCTCGCTGTGGTGCCTGCGTCCGACCTGGCGATCGCGTTCATCAACCGTGCGGTGACCCACGTACTCAGGCCGCAAGTGTTGCCGCGGCTGGAGCTGCGCAACGGCGTGACGCGGGAGCTGCGCACGATCGTCGTGGTGCCCACGCTGCTCACGACCCAACAACATGTCGAACAGCTGGTGGAGCGGCTCGAGGTTCACTACCTGGCGAATCCGGATGACGAACTGCGGTTTGCGCTGCTCTCTGACTGGTTGGACGCGCCGACCGAGAGCCTCCCGGGCGATGACGAACTTCTTGCGGCCGCCGTGGACGGCGTCGCGAAGCTCAACAAGCTCTACGGCCCCACGTCTGACGGCGCCGAGCGCTTCCTGCTCTTTCATCGGAAGCGTGTCTGGAACGAGCGCGAGGGCACGTGGATGGGGTGGGAGCGCAAGCGAGGAAAGCTGCGTGAGCTGAACCAGGTGCTCCGGGGCGGCGCGAACACGACGTTTGTGCCGGTCGGCGGGCGCCCGGTACCAACCCCGTTGGGTGTTCGCTACGTCATCACGCTCGACGCAGACACGCGTCTGCCGCGCGGTGCGGCGTGCCGTTTGGTCGGGACCATGGCGCATCCACTCAACCACCCGAGCTTCAGTGCGCGCGCTGGGCGCGTTGTGGAAGGCTACGGGATTGTGCAACCGCGCATCACCCCATCGCTCCCGGTCGACCACGAGGGATCGCTGTTCCAGACCATCTTTTCTGGCCCGAGCGGCGTGGATCCGTATGCCTCCGCGGTTTCGGACGTCTACCAGGATTTGTTCCGCGAAGGTTCGTACACTGGCAAGGGCATCTACGACGTCGACGCGTTTGAGACGGCGTTGGCGGGCAAGATGCCGGATAACGCGCTGCTGAGCCACGATCTCTTCGAAGGCATCTTCGCGCGGGTCGCGCTGGCGTCAGACATCGAGCTGTTCGACGAATTCCCCGCGCACTATGAGGTGGCAGCTGCCCGGCAGCATCGCTGGGTGCGCGGCGATTGGCAACTGTTGCGGTGGGTCTTCGGACGCAGGCGCGCAGCGATGGGAGAGCGACGTGCGGTTGCGATCCCCGCGATTGGCCGGTGGAAGATGATCGACAATCTGCGGCGCTCGTTGTCAGCCCCGGCGGCGTTCTTCACGGTGGCTGCGGGCTGGCTGTTGCCGTCCGCTGCCGCCTGGGTGTGGACGACATTCATCTTGACGACGATGGCGATTCCCGCGCTGCTGTCCTTCTTCGTCGGAATCACACCGCCCCGTCGTGGAATCTCCAGGCGCGCCTATTTTCGCGCGGCCCTCACCGACCTTTCGATCGGCGCGTCGCAACTGGCGATCACGGTGACGCTGTTGGCGTCCCAGACCTGGTTGATGCTCGACGCGATTCTGCGCACCGTCGCTCGCATGTTTATCACCCGTCGGCGTCTCTTGGAGTGGGTGACCGCGACGCAGGCCAAGTCTGGCGGCGATCTGACGCTGTCTGGCATGTATGCGCGCATGGCGGGTGGCGTGGTACTGGCGGTGGCGGTGCTGGCGATGCTCGCCGTTGAACGGCACCCAGGGTGGGCCGCCGCGCTTCCGTTCATCGTTCTTTGGATTGCCGCACCTGCAGTCGCACGGTGGATCAGTCTCCCACCGAGGCGCACCAGGGTCGAGCCGCTTTCCGCGACAAACACCCGAGCCCTCCGGTTGATTGCGCGCCGGACATGGCGTTTCTTCGAGGCCTTCGTCACCGTCGCAGATCACGCGCTGCCTCCCGATAACTTCCAGGAGGACCCGAAGCCGGTCGTGGCCCATCGAACATCGCCGACGAACATGGGGCTGTATCTGCTGTCCACGTTGGCGGCGCGCGACCTGGGCTGGCTGGGTGCGGTGGACGCCGTTGAGCGATTGGAAGCCACCCTCGGGACCATGCGCCAGCTCGAATCGTTTCGCGGGCACTTTTACAACTGGTACGCGACGCGCGACCTTCGTCCGCTCGATCCCAAGTATGTCTCCTCGGTGGACAGCGGTAACCTTGCCGGACATCTGCTCGCCCTCGGGAACGGTTGCCGAGAGCTGATCCAGGACTCCTTTCTCGGGCGGCGTGCGTTCGGCGGCGTGAACGACACGATCGCGCTCTTACGCGAGGCGCTCAACGAGGTCGCCGAGACGCCACGCACGCACATCGTCACCCGGAAGCAGCTCAGTAATGCGATCGACGCGCTGGTCAACTCGCTGCAGCCGATGCCGGTCACCCCCGGCGAGTGGGCGGCGCGGTTGGTCGCGCTGGAGACGCGTGCTCACACCGTCGCTGACATTGCCCACGCCTTCGCCCAGGAACGCGGGGACGCTCCCGACTCCGAGGTGTGCGCGTGGGCCGATGCCGTCACGGCATGCATTGCGAGTCACGCGAGGGATCTGGCGATGTTTGTTCCATGGATCCGGCTGGATTCGAGCAAGAGTACAGCCAAGGCCGACCGCCCCAGGGGCCGGTCACCCGAGTGGGCATTGATCGAGTCGCTGTGTCACCCACTCCCCGCGCTTGCGGACGCTCCGGAACGATTTGAAGGGGCACTGCGCGAGCTTGCGGCAGTGCGCGCAGGCTTGCTCGACCATGCATCCACGACCGCCGACACCTTGGCGGGTGTCGATGCCTTAGCGCAGGCCATCCGACGTTCGGCGGACGATACCTCCGCACTCGTTCGTCGCCTGACCACGATCACGCGGCAGGCTGAGACCATGTTCCACGAGATGGATTTCAGGTTCCTCTTCAATCATACGCGCAGGCTCGTGTCCATCGGATATCGTGTCACGGACGGTACCCTGGATCCCAACTGTTACGACCTGCTCGCGTCGGAGGCGCGCCTCACGAGCTTTATCGCCATCGCCAAAGGCGATATCCTGTCATCCCATTGGTTTCGTCTCGGCCGAGCGCTGACGGCGGTGGGTCGCGGGTCCGCCCTCGTGTCGTGGTCGGGCTCCATGTTCGAGTATCTCATGCCGGCACTCGTGATGATGTCACCGACCGGCAGCTTGTTGAGCCAGACGTACGAGTTGGTGGTACAACGGCAGATTGCCTACGGCGCAGAGCGCCGTGTACCCTGGGGAATCTCGGAGTCGGGATACAACGCACGGGACTTAGACCTCACGTACCAATATACAAGCTTTGGCGTGCCGGGATTAGGACTCAAGCGCGGGCTCAGTGAGGATCTTGTTATCGCACCATACGCCACCGCACTCGCGGCCATGATTGATCCCGGCAGGGCGACGCAGAACTTTACGCACCTCGCCAAGGTCGGCGGGACGGGGACGTACGGATTCTATGAAGCGCTCGATTACACGCGGGCCCGAGTGCCCGAAGGGGAACATGTCGCGATCGTACGCGCGTACCTGGCGCACCACCAGGGCATGTCGGTGGTCGCGCTCGCCAACGTACTCAACGATGGCGCCATGCGCGCGCGATTTCACGCAGACCCGATCGTGCAGGCGACCGAGCTGCTGTTGCAGGAGCGTACGCCGCGTGACGTGCTGGTTGCCCGGCCGAGTGCGGAAGACGTCCCTGCGGGAGCGTACGTCAGGGAGCTCGTTCCGCCAGCGGTGCGCCGATTCACGACACCGCACGATGCAGTGCCGCGGACGCATCTCCTTTCCAACGGGCGCTACGGGGTGATGCTGACGACCGCGGGCTCGGGATCAAGCCGGTGGCGGGATCTCGCGATCACGCGCTGGCGTGAGGACGTCACACGGGATTGCTGGGGCACCTACATTTTTCTCCGCGACGCGCAGACCGGTCAGGTTTGGTCGGCAGGCTACCAGCCCAGCGGCGTCGCCCCCGATGCCTACGAAGCCCGGTTCACCGAAGACCGTGCCGAAATCACGCGGCGGGATGGGGCACTAACCACCACGCTCGAGGTTGTCGTGTCGCACGAGGACGATGCGGAGGTGCGTCGCGTATCGGTCACCAATCTCGGTGTCCGCACCCGTGAAGTGCAAATCACGTCGTACGCAGAGTTGTCGCTCGCACCACAGGCCGCTGACGTGGCGCATCCCGCGTTTTCCAATTTGTTTGTGGAGACGGAGTTCGTCGCGGCTGCGGATGCGCTACTGGCAACGCGCCGTCGGCAAAGCGACAAAGATACGGCGGTCTGGATCGCGCACGTGGCGGTGGTGGAGGGCGAATCAGTTGGGAACCTGCAATGCGAGACGGATCGCGCCAGGTTCCTCGGACGCGGGCATCATGTGCGCGCGCCCGTTTCCATTACCGACGGACGGCCTCTTTCGAACACCGTTGGTGCCGTCCTCGATCCTGTGATGAGCCTGCGGCGTGCTGTGCGTATCCAGCCGGGCAAGACCGCGCGCGTTGTGTTCTCCACCATTGTCGCGCCGGCGCGCGAGCAGGTGCTGGCGTTGGCGGACAAGTACCGGGATGCGGGCACGATCGAACGCACGCTGACGTTGGCCTGGACGCAGGCGCAAGTGCAACTGTACCATCTGGGGATCACGCCCGACGAAGCGCACTTGTTTCAGAGGCTGGCCAATGCTGTCCTGTACTCGGATCCTGCGTTGCGACCGCCTCCCGAGGTCCTGAGCCGAGGAGCGCTCGAACAATCTTCACTCTGGTCGCATGGGATTTCAGGCGATCTCCCCATCGTGCTGGTCCGCATCGACGACGCGGAAGACGTAGGAATCATCAGACAATTGCTGCGGGCGCATGAATACTGGCGTCTGAAGCGGCTATCCGTTGACCTGGTCATTCTCAACGAGAAACCGCCGTCGTATGAGCAGGAACTGCAGAGGGTCCTGGATGAGCTGGTGCGCGCACGCCGGCAGCGCATGGCTCCAGACACAAGCGATGCACACGGAGACATTTTTCTGCTGCGGGGAGATCTGATTTCTGCGCAGGACCGCACACTGTTGCAAACGGCGGCTCGCGCGGTGCTGCTCAGCCGGCACGGCTCGTTGGCTGAGCAAGTGCTTCGGGCTCAGCGCGCCGAACCTGCGGCACCGCCCCTGTCGTGGTCGCTTCGCCCGGGAAACGGTGCGGACGTACCGTTGAATGTGCCCGAACTCGAACTCTTCAACGGCCTCGGCGGTTTTGCCGACGGTGGCCGAGAGTATGTGACCATCCTCGGGGAGGGCCTGCGTACACCCGCCCCGTGGGTCAATGTGATTGCGAACTCCTCGTTCGGGTTTCTCGTTTCAGAGTCCGGCTCGGGCTACACGTGGTCGCGTAATAGCCATGAGAATCAGCTGACGCCCTGGTCCAACGACCCCGTGACGGATCCGCCTGGTGAGGCGCTCTACATTCGCGATGAAGAGACGGGTGACGTCTGGAGTCCGACACCGCTGCCGGTTCGGGATGAGTCGTCGCCGTATGTGGCGTGGCACGGCCAAGGGTACAGCCGATTCCAGCATGGCTCGCGCGGGATTCTGACACACCTGCTGGAGTACGTTCCGATGGAAGACCCGATCAAGATCTCCCGTCTCATTCTGCAGAATCACTCGGCGCGTTCTCGGCGTCTCTCCGTGACTGGATACGCAGAGTGGGTTCTCGGGAATTCGCGCAGTTCGACGGCTCCGTACATTGTCACCGAGCATGACGCGCAAACGGGCGCGCTGTTCGCGCGAAGCGTATGGGGCGGCGAGTTCGGCGGGCGTGTGGCGTTTGCTGATCTTGGTGGACTCCAGAGTTCCTGGTCGGGCGATCGCACCGAGTTTCTGGGCCGGAATGGCGTGCCTGAGCGACCTGCGGCGCTAGAGCGAGGAGGACCGCTTTCGGGACGGGTGGGTGCGGGGCTCGATCCGTGCGCGGCGATGCAACGGCAGCTCGAATTGCGTCCCGGCGGCCAGGTTGAAGTCGTCTTTTTCCTCGGTCAGGCGGAAAGCCGGGAAGCGGCGCGGGAGTTGATCACTCGCTATCGCGCCGCAAACCTCGACGAGATTTTACGAAATGTCACCCGGCGATGGGACGACGTGCTCGGTACCGTCCAAATCACCACCCCCGAGCGGTCGATGGATATTCTGGTGAACCGCTGGTTACTTTACCAGACGCTGTCCTGTCGGGTGTGGGCGCGCGCGGCATTCTATCAGGCGAGTGGCGCCTATGGCTTCCGTGATCAGCTGCAGGATGTGATCGCGCTCGCCGTGGCGGCACGCGACGTCGCTCATCAACATCTCTTGCGTGCGGCGGCGCGCCAGTTCATGCAAGGCGATGTTCAACACTGGTGGCACCCGCCGTCGGGGCGCGGAGTGCGCTCGCGCATTTCGGACGACCTGCTATGGCTTCCCTATGCTGTCCTCCAATTCATCGAGGTGACGGGCGATCGCGGCGTCCTCGATGAAGTCGTACCCTTCCTGGAAGGCGAAGCGCTCGCCGAGGGACAGAACGAATCCTACTTCCAACCGCGGGTCTCCGACACTGCCGGATCCCTCTTTGAACACTGCGCACGCGCGCTCGATCGGAGCCTCGCGGTGGGAAGTCATGGGCTGCCGCTGATCGGGACGGGCGATTGGAACGACAGTTTGAACCGCGTCGGGCCGCAAGGCAAGGGAGAGAGCGTGTGGCTGGGGTGGTTCCTGCATACGATTCTGTGGGAGTTTGCGAAGATTGCTGATGCGCGGGGCGAGCAGCAGCGTGCGGAGACCTGGCGGTTGCATGTGAGCGCACTGAAGGCCGCGCTCGAACGGCACGGGTGGGACGGCGAGTGGTATCGCCGCGCGTATTTTGACGACGGCACACCGCTCGGGTCGGCCACAAACACGGTGTGCCGGATTGATTCCATTGCTCAATCCTGGGGCGTCATCAGCGGGGCCGCCGAACCGGGCCGCGGAGCGCGCGCGATGGCCGCGGTCGACCAGACCCTAGTGCGGCGTCCGGAGGGGCTCGTGTTGTTGCTCACGCCGCCGTTTGATCGGACGGCACACGACCCAGGCTATATCAACGGGTATGTACCCGGCATCCGCGAAAACGGCGGGCAATACACGCACGCGGCCGCGTGGACCGTGTTGGCCTTTGCGGCACTGGGCGACGGAGACAAAGCGGCTGAGTTGTTCGGCATGCTGAACCCGATCAATCACGCTGTCTCACGGGCGACCGTGCAGCGGTACAAAGTGGAGCCCTACGTGGTGGCCGCCGATGTGTATTCCGAACCGCCCCATGTGGGACGCGGCGGCTGGACCTGGTATACTGGATCGGCCGGATGGCTCTATCGTGCGGCGATCGAGTGGATGTTGGGTGTTCGCGTGCGCGGACCGATGTTCTCCATCGACCCCTGCATCCCGCGCACCTGGCCAGGGTACTCCATCCGTTTTCGGCATCATTCTGCAGTCTACAGTGTCCAGGTGGAAAACCCGTCCAGCGTTTGCCGAGGCGTTGTTCTGGCTGAACTGGACGGTAGGCACCTGGACTCTGCAACCATTCCGCTTGCTGACGATGGCGCGGAACATCAAGTCCGCATTGTGTTGGGGTAAGCGATGTGTGGCGGAAGGTTTCGAGGGCGCTGGGATCTCGGGATCCGTTCCGCGATGCGCCTCACCGGCTTCTCTGCCACTCGCCAATTCTTCTGTCTGCGAGGCCCGGCTCTATCTGGAATCGTCGGGCCGATCTTATTCTGGAGCGTCCTCACGGTGCTCGGCCAGACACAGCCGACTTACAATGGAGTGCGGTCAGACATCAGCCTGCTCGCGTTGGGTCCTCACGGTTGGGTACAAACGCTGAACTTCTCCGCCTTTGGCGTCCTGGTCGTGGTGTTTCAAGCAGGTATCCAGCGTGCGGTGTCAGGCAGGGTGTGGGGCGCGATCAACATCCTTGCAATGGCCAGCGGATTGGGCTTGGTGCTGATCGCGGTGTTCCCGACCGACCGCGTGGGCACCTGGACGATCCATGGCGCGATCCACCTGAGCGTCGTCGGCGCACTGGTGGTACTCCTACCGCTGAGCTGCCTCGCAACAGGGGCACAAGTGAAACATGATCGCGCTTGGCGGGGCTATGCTCTCTTCAGCATACTTGTCGGGTCGTTCACCGGCACGCTGACCTTAATTCTCTTACTGGTGTGGAGCGGGCTATGGAGTGCCTCGCACCCTTGGCTCGGGCTGTATGAGCGGATCATGTTTGCGCTTCCGTGTGTCTGGATGGAAATGATGGCGATTCGTCTGCTGAGATTGTCTTAGCCCAACCGCGCAACGGTGAACAGGGACGTCAATCCCTGCACCTCGCACGCGCGAGCATCTGCCTGTTTCGGTGAGAGACCCTGTCGGGTCAGACAGTCACGCCCCGATTGGCAATGCCTGCAAGCCAGTTCCGTCGTTCCCTTTCCAGGCCGCGAGCGCGTAGTCCGTACATCGGCGGCGGTGGGTCCGACAAGGGTGACCTTCATCGGGGAGCCCGAGTAGAGGACATCACAGCGGCGCCACCCAGGTGCCTCTTGCCCCGATCACAACTGCAAGGGTTGGGGCGCTGCGCGGGGGCAAGGAGAAGTCGTGCTGAGCCCGCGATGCCACGGCACCGGCGCGGAGCCCCGACCGATGCCCATGATCGCCCAGGACATATACCCGGAGACCCCTCTCTAGCCGCTTCGTTGGTTCGGATAAGTGCTGGCTCCAACGGAAGAGATGGTCAGAGGTTGAAGTGGCGCGGCGGTTTACTCGGATCTCAGGCCGTGTATCTCCGCCCAGCAGGCACGGCAACCTCCCCACAATGGTTGTCCCGGCACCAACAACGTGGGACTCGACTCGGATTCAAGATCGCAACAAGACCGAAATCGAGTGGCTCCTCCGAATGCGTAGCCGCGACGACCACCGCGTGATCCGCACCGTTGTGGAACTGGACGCCGCAGTCGCGGAATCCGCCGCACCGTGAGCGAAGACCTTCTCGACGAAACACGGCGTCGATGAGAAGCGATGAAGAAGCAACGCAAGCACCAGCTACTGACCGTGACTCAGACGAACAGGCCGCGCCCGATCCTGCGACGCGGCCTTCTTCTCTTGATCCAACCGGACCCGCGATACCGGGACAGCTTACTTGATCTACCTGACCCCGGTCGTCTCCTTGACCTTGTGCCCAATCACTTCTCCGGTCGTCACCCGCGCCGCGGTGGGAAGCACCTTGGGATTCTTCTTCACCCACTCGGCCGCGACCCGATTGGATTCCTCAGCGTTCGCTTTGGTCTCGAAGATGCTGGTGGTCAGCACCGTTCCGTCGCCAGCGTTCGTGAAGTAGTATCCAATGAAGCCCGGAACCGCACTGATCAAGGGGACAAAATCCTCGCGGACGTGCCGCGCCAACTCTTGCGTATTTGATACCTTCTCGTACCACCGTGTGCTCAGATACATGGCCCAACCCTCCATCTCCCAATAGGGAGGTTCTATGGGGCTTTCTCCTTCGAGGAACCGACCGAATGGAGGAAACGGGCCGTGGACGTGAGGAAGAAGAACCAACTCAAGTATATCCCTCGTTCGTACAGAAAAGCGAACGCCGCATGGCGTCTCAACTGCCCACACTTGCGCTCTTACCTCCTGCCGAGTGTACTTTCACCTCTCCAGCCCATGCCACAGACGTACCACGAACCCTAGCGAGGTCGTACGAGGGACAACGCGCGGAATACGCAGACAACATCATCCCCGAGCGCCCTGGCAACCTCCTGGAGGACACACGTACCCCGTGAGGTGGCGGCCGGCAATATCGGACCGTGCTCTACTCGCCCCATATTATGAGGAAGGAGCCGCGTGGCCGTGTATCCACAGGGCGGAAAAGTGCGTGTGCGAGGCCGAGTTGCAGCGGTTGGGGGAGGGAGAGCATGTCGTAATCCCCGTGAGGCAAGTAAGCGCTCGCAAGGCCAACGCACGGCAACGAGGCCGGGATCGAGGTGAAGGTGTTTCGCTGTCCGACGTGCCGCCGCATCGAGTGTTTCCAGCTGGGAGGCGGACCTGAGGCGGCCGTACGGCATGGCGGCTGAGCGATAAAACACCGGATCCGCCCAACGTCAACGGTGCAAGAGGAACCGAAGCACGAGCGCGAAGGGCGAACCGACCAATCACTGTAGCCGTGTCATGTACCGATACACTTCGACCACCAGAGTCTTGTGCCCGCCGAATGCTTGCCCAGCGCCTGTCGAGGACGTCGGACGCCGAGCTGCGCGCGATCTGAACAGCGCCACCGGAAACGCGACCGGCGTTTCGGGATAGCGCTGAATGAACTGCACAGCTCATTTGGTCGGAGGGAGTGCCGGCTGATTACGCGACGAGGTCCGAGGCGGTGGCGCGAGAAGGCAGATCAGAAAGGAGCAAACGCGTGCTCCCTCTACGGATGGTGGCTTGTGGCGCGCGTCACTCATCGTCGCGTGGCGGCTTCGGTCCCGACGATGGCCCCTCGGTACTGTTGCCCATCTCGGTGGTCTCCACCGCCCCACCGCTCGGTTCCAGTTCGGCCTTGGTCGCTTCCCACTCGGCTAGCAGTGCCTCCTCGTCGGTGAAGGCACGAGCGGAGGTGGTGTTTCTGCGATGGTCGCGCCTCACGATGACACCAAACGCCATGCCGAGAGCTGTCCAGTCCTCCCGGTCGTTCTCGTCTCGCACAAGAGCGTCGTTCGCCTCGATCTGTTCCCTGAGACGCCGTGCGATCTCCGCGCCATCTCGCAGCAACCCGGCCCACACATTTCCCCCCGGACCGGTCGCCCAGTCATCCGCACCTTCCTCGGCCATCGCGTACAGAAGATTCGTGAGCGGCGGGGCCAGTTCGTGACTCGTATCCATCCTCAGTCCCCCCGTCAGGGTGGAACGCAGACCTCGGGCAAGCGCAAGATCCGCAGGTGCGATGCGAGGCCGACCCTGGAGCATCCCCTACGATGGCCTCCATGCGGCCACCGCGGCAGCCAAGGGGCATCTCGACGGTGCGGCGCCACGTCCAGATCCCAGATCCCGGTGGAGCGCGTCCGTAGTGGTGCTTGCCGGCAGCAGGTCGGAGCGGCTACGGCGTCCCCCGCGGCGGTCTCCCACGTCCCCCATCCACGAACGGTTGGAGCAGTTTGGTGAACTCCATCGGAAACACGAACTTCGTGGCGGGGCCCGCTCCGAGCGCTTTCAACGCCTCCAGATACTGGAGGCTCATCGTATTCGTGTCCACGGTCTTGGCGACGTTGAAGATCGTGCCCAGGGCGAGCGAGAACCCTTCCGCACGGAGGATCGCGGCCTGACGGTCGCCCTCCGCCTTCAGGATGGCCGACTGTTTTTCTCCCTCCGCGATGGTGACGGCGGCCTGTTTCTTCCCGTCCGCTTCCGTGACGAGCGCGCGCCGGCTGCGTTCGGCGGACATCTGCCGCGTCATCGCATCCTGGACGTCCTTCGGCGGGGTGATCTCGCGGATCTCCACGGTCGTCACCTTAACTCCCCACCGCTCCGTGGTCTCGTCGAGCTTGGCGCGCATGACTTGGTTGATCTGGTCCCGCTTCGTCAGCGCCTCGTCGAGGCTGAGGTCGCCGATCACCGCGCGGAGCCCGGTCGTGGCGATCCCCTGCGCGGCGCCGGCGAAGTT
>Ga0070735_10000550_pt1 | contig 40160 bp, 34 predicted proteins | sample Coa_R1_FD_66443 | JGI IMG/M metagenome (GOLD analysis project Ga0070735, IMG submission 66443) | Surface soil microbial communities from Centralia Pennsylvania, which are recovering from an underground coalmine fire - Coalmine... | ecosystem: Environmental > Terrestrial > Soil > Unclassified ... | reverse complement strand
CGCTGACATTTTCTCTCCTTGAAGACGTATTTAGTGCGTTTTGCAAGAAACGTGAGTTGCGGCTTTGAACCGCAACTCACTGCTGTTAATGACTAAAATGCGGCGATGCCGTTGAAGCCGGCCGTTGCAGAAAAACTGCCACCTTCGCCCAGATTGTTGAGGCTTCCGTCCGAGTTGATACCGAAGATGCTGATTGTTCCAGTTCCGGAGTCGAGCGTGTAAAGAAACTTGCTGTCGGCGCTGACGGTGACGTCAAGGTTCGCGCTGCCGCTGGGATTTGTGCCTACAACAGTCGCGCCCAGTGGCGTCAACGCCCCTGTCTCACTGATTGAAAAACCGGAGATTGTGGCCGATCCAGGATTAGAGGTGTAGACCCACTGTCCATCCGGAGTAGCGACGTCCCAGCAAGTCGCGTTGGCTAGAGTCGGGATGTCAATGGTAATCGGCGCTAATGTTCCGTTGGGATTGATAGCATAAGAAGCGATCGTCGAAGCATTGACGCCGCCTGCCGGGCCAGTTTCGGCAACCAACGCAGCGCCGGTGCGGGAGAACGTTACGGCGAAGGCGCCCGGATCCGAGTCTTGGTTAACCACGATTGGTCCTAGCATTCCGTCGTCTTGAACGTGGAAGACGTCAATATTGTTGGTTGCCCGTTCAGTGACCACAAGGAATTGACCGTCGGGGCTGAACGCGAGCGAAGCTGCTTCTGAGTTATTGGTGGTAAGAAAACGGGTTGAATTAGCAATTCGGTTGAGTTGTCCGGCAGCACTCAGTCTAAAGCCGGTCACGTTGCTGCTGCCGCCGACATTGACCACGTAAACCAGGTTCCCACGCTGAGCAACGGCGTTCGGTTCTCCGCCGCCAGAAGGAACCCTATCTACTAACGTGAGGTTCGACCCTCGGACAAGAAATACTGAGACTTCTCCGCTCCCAGCGTTTACTGCGAGTAGAAATGAGTGATTCTGGCTTAACGTGAGCGATCCTTGAGACTCCAAGGGATCCGTCACCCCGCCGGTTCCTCGGCCGCCGGTGACAAATCGCCGACCCTCCCGCAATGAGCCATCTGCAGCTCGGCTGAAGGAAATGATTTCGTTGCGGTTGACATCATTTGTCATTACGAATACTGCTCCTGCAGTCGGTGTATCTACCTGGGCGCTGCTGTGACTGATGAATACCGCGCCAACCGCGAAAGCGATTGACAAAAGAGTGCGAGCTACTTTTTGCATTACTCTTTCTCCATTGTGTGAAGTGTGCTCCGCGAGAAAACCTTGCCCAAAATGGCCCGTGGCATTCCTTTTCCGCGGTGCGTGATTGATGAGAGAGATTAAGTAAACAAAAGTTTCACAGCACTCTCGCCCAACTGACAGTCCAATGTGGAAATTGGCTGCCGGAGATCAACTGGCATTCAGTGATGCAGCTGAGAGAATGTGAGACAGCTTCAGTTGTCTTCATCCAATTTTCGATCTGAAAGTCCTTCCCGATTCAGTTCGGGGATGATCTCTGAGGTTAGCTGAGACGTCAAGCTTCGGCTGACTTCCCTGAACTCAGCCTTGGCTTGTGCCAATCGCCTAACTAATCTGTTAAGCCGATCTGGTCCGAGAACAAGGAATCCAAGGAGAAACGCAAAAAAAAGTTGCGCACTAAAACCCACAGCTCATCCCTTCCTTACCGCTGAGTCACTGCCCGGCCCCGGCGTCTCGTTAGCCGGCTTTGCGTCCTGTGCCTGCATGGCTGACTTGAATCCACGAATGCCTTCGCCTATACCTTTGCCAAGCTCTGGAAGTTTCTTAGGGCCAAACACAAGCAAAGCAATTCCGAAAATAACGAGCAGATGCATCGGTTGAAACAATCCTTCAAACATCGGGCCTCCTTAGGTTGCATACAGGTGTTCACAATCGGGCGCCGCTGTCAGTAACACAACCGCAGCGCCCGGTAGAGAGACGGTTTGCAGAATGCTAGCTATCAGAATCCTCTGCGGACCGAATCAGCCTCGATTGCGAGCCGGTTTACGAGATCAAAAAACGCAGGCGATTGTCCCAGGAAGAGCAGATCGTCGGTGAATGCTCTGATCGTGGCTACGGCGCCTCCGTTCTGTGTTGATGTCGGCCGAATGATCGAGCACTGAGGGAGATTCTTGCTGATGAATTCGCAAGGTTCGGGCAAGATCAGATTTGTCTGATCGAGTTCCGAATGACGTGCGTTGAGGTCAGGAAATGTCAATCCCGTTTCGGGATCCGTCACACCCGCCAACGGTTGCGAAACTGCGTTGCCTGCCTTGTCGTGCCACAATCCGAAGTGATCGATTTCGACTCCTCCGATACTGATGAGAATCCTCAGCACCTCAGGATCGGTTGCTTTAAAGGCCAGCGTCGGATAGAGGCTCGCACCACCTTGCTCGATAAAAGCAAAGTGAAATCCCGCCGTGTTTGCAATTGCTTGCATGCGAGCCTCCTGTGGAGTGGCCGGGGGAACTGGCTGTGGCTGATTTGGCGGCGTATCAGTGTCGTTTAACGGTATAGCCGGTTCATTGTTGATAGTGAACGGTCCTTTGAATTTGACGCCGAAGTCGGGGTTTTGTGTGCTGCGGTATCTGGTGTACCAACTCAGATCAACATTGAGCTTCATCAGGTTCGTGAGTCTTCCAAGGTCCTTCGCTCCTGTCGCCTGACTGCTGGGTAACGTTCGGAACGCGTCGAGATCAACTGGCTCTTCGTTCTTGGAGATTAAGTAGGCATTCAGGAAGGCAGCGTGACTCAATTCGTCATCGGTGTTGTCGGCGACATATTGGGGCATGTCGCCATCCAGGTTGCTCAGCGCGGCAATGTAAGCGGGATTCCCGCCCTGCACCCCGCCGAGTTCGTTATATTGCTGCCACAGGTCGGCCTCGATCAGCTCTGCCGCTGCCGCAAAGCGTAGCAATGCGACGTCGCCTTTTGATAGCTTGCCTCTATTCGGTGTATTTTCAGCCTTGCTGCTGGTAGTCAACAGAGTGCCTGCCGTCATGGCAGCTCCTGCAATACCGATGCCTTTTAAGAATGAGCGGCGCTTTACGACGCCCTCCCAATGATGTTGCACATCTTCATTATTTGACGCGTGTGAAGTCTCTGGTGAGTCTGCGGTAGACAATACGACTGGCGAGTTCACTTCTTTCATGCCTTAGCTCCATTTCCTTTCCGGGTATTTGGATTTGTTGGTTACTAAGTAAACTTGAGAAACGCCCAGATATTCCGAGTATCGAAAAATAATCCTCAGTTCCAGGCGCACAAAAACGAAGTTCTCGAAGCATGCGAGGCCCGAGGCTCACTTTCCCTTGCGCTTTGGTACACAACAATGAGCCAAGAACTTCGATCGATGCCCGGATATCCTCTAATGACTCAGTTCGCGCCTGAAGGAGTCATGGTGTCGCGATGTTTCATCGCAGCGGCCGACACCAAGACTCGAGAGGATGGAACGGTATAGACACCTTCCGCGGTCGCGATGGTATGAAGGAAATAAACATCTCCGACCTGTTCGAAGGTGACTTTGGCATCGTTGGTGAGTTGATTTTGGAACTCACTCGCCAGGAAAAAAGCTGAGGCATCGTTGTCGTAGCTGCCGATGCTTAGCCCTCCTAACCGATCGTCTGAGAGGCGACTAACTACATACTTGCCTGCAGGAAGCGTCGCGCTTCCAACTACAAACTCGTGGGGCACATTCACAACAAGCTCGGGTCGTTCCTCTGCGTTCGCGCTGACTCCAACTCCAATTAAGATGGTGAGTGCGAGCACAACTGTTATGTAATGACTTTTCACAATTCTCTCCATGGAAACTTATTTGTGGTGCGACAACTGAATGATTGGATTCAGAGAAGGCGGATCTGTGACTGTAAAGCATGTCATTTGATTGTCAAGAAGTTGTGTGGATATGCACTGCCGACGAAAGGGCTGCCTAGAAGATCGAGTTCTCAGCAGCCCTTCTTGTGACTACTTACTTAGGAAGCGTCAACTGGAACGCGACTCCGCATCCGGTGCTCGGGTTAAAACCCGAGCTGTCCCGGTAAAGCTGTAAAGCGTGCTCTCGGTGAAGGTTCCATCTGGGTTGGGCGTGAGTTCGAAGAAAAGTGAAGAAATACAAACTTAGAGTTGTCCCAGTTGGGTCGCCGAATTTGATATCGCAGCGTTCAGATGGAATAAACGACATCCGAATCGGTTATTCCCTACGAATGTCAATTTCACTTGCGAGGGATGTTCATGAACTTAAACAATCATAGCCGATTCGTTGGATTCAATTCGTGCGGGTTGGTGCTGTTGACAAGCCTACTTATTGTATTCGCTGGCACTGCAGCGGCGAAGAACAATAAGACCGCCAAGGTCGTGGACAAACCTCATGTGGTCGCGCATCTCCAATTTGACGGCATGTCGGAACTCGATATGACAATCCAGGCGCGCACGGGTGAAAAGTACTATTTATATGTGCAGCATTCACAAGCCGAAGGCGTTTCCATCATCGACATCAGCGCGCCAGAGAAGCCCAGAACCATCGGGTTACTTTCTTCGACCGATGCGACTGGGCAAGGCAGAATGACAATCACTCGCAACCTTGCCATCGTCGCGGACCGGCCTGACGCTTCCCCTCGTTCTGTCGAATCCTCTAATGATGTTGAGCTTTGGGATACATCCGATCCAGGCACCCCAAAACTCGTACAAAAATTCTCCAAAGTGGTGAAGTGGCTACAAGACGATCGCGAGTTCATCTACGTGTTAGCTGGCGACGGCCTCTGGATCGTTTCGCAACCTAAGCCCCAGAACCAGGATTCGGTCGATTCGAACTCCTACGGAGGCTAATCGCATTGTTGATATGGTTTGAGTCATTACGTCAAGGTCAATGGCGTGGTCACAATCGTCGCAACTTACAATCGAGATTGAGAAAAGGCTAACCATTGAGAACCCTTCAGCGCAACAGTCAACCCGCCACTCTGACGGAACTCAAAGTTGGTGAAGTTTCCCTTCGAGTCTTGGTATCGGAGCCCGATGCCAGCAGTCGAAGGCTGATCTGTGCGTTGTTACAGTCTGATGCGAGAACCAAGGTGACCTGTGTTGACGATTCTCAACTCTTGCCAGCGGTCGAGGAAACCGCCCCTGATCTTGTCATCGTTGATGTTCACTCCCCTTCCATTCGCCGAGCCATAAACTGGCAAATGTTGGGATTCCAGTTCGCACCTGTGACGATTGTGACTGGGCTCGATCCCTCAGCAGTGTCAGCATTCGCTTCGAATGCAGTCGACTTTCTTGTGAAGCCCTTCAATGTGGAACGCCTTGAATCGGCATTTGACTTAGCTACAGCCGCGATTAGTCGGCGACGGGCGGCGGCCACGGAGCCGTTGAGTCATGCCGAACAAGGCGTCGAGGAGCGTCGCTTTCTCCGTCGTTTAGCCGTTGAGGCTGGTGAGAAAATCGTGCTCCTCAGAACCGAAGATATTGAGTGGCTGCAGGCCGCGGGAAACAATATTCGAGTGCATTTGAGGGAAATGAACTACCTACGTCGAGGAAGTCTGAAATATCTTCAGTCGCTGCTCGATCCCAATCGCTTTCTCCGTGTGCATCGAAATGCGATCGTTAATCTCGACCACGTCGAAGAATTTCACCTGCCAACCCAAGGCAATATGTTTGTCAAGCTAAAGCATGGTGCCTGCCTGCCTCTCCAGAGAGCAAATCGCGCATTACTGAGAAGGATCTTAAGACAACACTTTGTAGCCTGAGCTACAAGGAAGACTGAAGTGCTTTCGCTGATAGCGGTACTTCTCGCCGCTCTTCCCGTTCGCCGTTTCTCTCACGATAGCTAAGCATCCGCTGTCTCTATTGCATTCGGCCGGCGGCCTCAAATTGAGGCCGCCTTTTTATTGCGCTCTCTATTACGACGTGGGAATAAAAAGGGCCCCCGCAAGTTATCGACTCCGAGGGTAACAACGCGGAGGAAAAATGGCAGACAAGAAACAGGACTATATCGATCAGAAACTGCAAGATCTCAACAACGACGGCGTCGACCGTCGAGGCTTTTTGAAGTGCATGGCATGGGCAGGTACGGGTCTGGTTTGGACTCTGAGCGGTGGCATCCCAGTCTCGCGTGCTTTTGCTAAGAACGCCGACAAGAAGATGGCGAAAGGTGAAGATTTTACCTTTGTCCAAATCAGCGACAGTCACATAGGTTTTGATAAACCGGCAAATCCGGACGTTACTGCCACTTTGCAAGTCGCAATCGACAAGATCAACGCCCTGCCGCAAAAACCCGATTTCATGCTCCACACCGGCGATCTGAGCCATCTCTCCAAGCCGAGCGAATTCGACACTCTTGATCAGGCCTTGCGCGGAGCTTCTGCAAAACAGATCTACTTCGTTCCGGGTGAGCACGACATGCTCACCGACAACGGGGAGCTGTATCTGCAGCGCTTCGGAAAAGGATCAAAAGGAACGGGCTGGTACAGTTTCGATCACAAGGGCGTGCACTTCGCGGGCCTTGTGAATGTGGCCAACTTGAAAGCGGGGGGCCTAGGATCGCTCGGTCACGAACAACTCGAGTGGCTGGAAGATGATTTGAAGGGGCGCTCGTCGAGCACGCCAATCGTGCTCTTCGCCCACATTCCCCTGTGGACGATCTATCCCGATTGGGGCTGGGGTACCGATGACAGCGAGCAGGCCCTGTCTTATACAAAACGCTTTGGTTCCGTCACTGTGCTGAACGGGCACATCCATCAAGTCATGCAGAAGGTCGAAGGCAAGGTTTCCTTTCATACCGCGATGTCGACAGCCTTTCCGCAACCAGCACCGGGCAAGGCCCCATCGGCAGGACCTATGAAGGTACCTGCGGACCAGCTGAAGAAGGTCTTGGGGATTACTGATGTGAACTACCTGGTCAGTGGTAAGAGCCTGGCTGTTGTGGACTCTCCTCTTGATGGCTCGATGTCAGCGAGTTCTGGAGAGTGAACAAGTTATTTTCATAGAGATTCTCGAAGGAGCCAAATATGCCACAGTTTAGAATGAAGCAATTCGCTAACTTTAAGTGCAGCATCGCAGTTCTTATTACATTAGCGTCCGTAATCGTGGGAACCGGCGTGTCGCAAACACAACCTGAAAATGGCGCCGCCATCCACCCCGTGGGGACAGCAGGAGCAGACTCGGCGGCTCAAGTCGTCATCGACAACTTCGTCTTTAGTCCTGCGCCACTCATTGTGAAAGTTGGAACGCAAGTGACTTGGGTCAATCATGACGACATCCCACATACAGTTGATAGCACCGAGGGCAAGTTTAAGTCTGCGGCACTCGATACCGACGACAAGTTTCAATTCCGCTTCGCTGAACCGGGAGAGTATCCCTTCTATTGTCGGATCCACCCAAAGATGACCGGCAAGATTGTCGTGCAACCTTAGCATCTCTGCCCAACCCACTTAATCCGACGACTGCGGAGGTTCCGCGGAGTCTAACCGATGTTGAAAAGTGTCTGGTTCGCCGAAGATCGAATTTGGAATTGAGGTGCGCTTTGTCGTCAAAGCTTGACCCATCAACGGAAGTGGCACAAACAGAGATCGACTATTCCACCAAGCTGCTTAATCGTACTGAGATCGCAGAGGATACGTTCGCATTTGAGTTCGAGAGGCCCTCAGGCTTCCATTTCAAACCGGGGCAGTTTATTGACTTGACTCTCCAACAAGGAACGGGCCAAGGCGCAGGAAGACTTGTGCACACCTTCTCGATCGCGAGCTCTCAGTTTGCGCCGTACATCTCGGTGGCTACGCGCATGAGGGATACTCCATTTAAGCGTGCGTTGGCAAGCCTACCGTTGGGTACTGAGATCGAGATGCGAGGGCCAATGGGCTCTTTCCTGCTGCACAGCAACCCGGCGAGACCAGCGGTTCTCCTTGCCGGAGGGATTGGCATCGCCCCGTTCCTAAGCATGATCTCCTCGGCTGCTATCGGGAGCATTAACCGTGCGATTTCTCTTTTCTATGCGAACCGCTCCCTTGAAAACGCAGCCTTTATGGGGAATCTGTTGGATCTGGCGGCGTCGAATAAGAATCTTCGTTTTATTCCAACCTTCACGCGCCTAAAAGCAGATCACCACGGATGGGCGGGCGCGGTAGGTCACATCGATACAAGATTGCTTGCAGCGCATATCGGTACCGCTCAAAACACGATCTTTTATATAGCTGGACCACCAGCGATGGTTGCGGCAGCGCGCCAATCTGTTGTTGACCTTGGCGTGAATGAGGATGACATCCGATCAGAAGAATTCCTCGGTTACTAGGATGTCACTTTTGCTGCCGATCGACGGATTCCTGGGCTCATACGAAGCTGGTACAGAACAATGACTTCTCCACGAATCCTCGGAATTGGGACGGCGAACCCGCCGATACGCTTGACGCAAGAGCAAAGCTTTCATGTGATCGGCTACCAGAGCGAACGTATCCGTAGGATTTTTCTGAACAGTGATATTGAATATCGTCATTTTTATTTTGGCGGCACTCCCAACCTTGAGGAAACTTCCGACCAATAGAACGAGCGCTACCTGTCGGGCGCGATCAAAACTGGCTGTCGTGCGGTCATCAATTGCCTTGATGCGTCTGGCGCCGTCGTCGACGATGTTGATTTGCTGGCGGTTTGTTCGTGCACAGGTTATGTGTGCCCGGATGTCGGCAGCCGTCTGATTGCGCACATGGGACTTAGAACAAATGTGCAAAGGGCTTCCATTTCTGGTCTTGGGTGTGCGGGTGCGGTTCCTGCATTACAGCGCGCGGTTGACTTCGTGCGAGCGAACCCCGGAAAGAAGGCTCTGATGCTGGCAGTCGAAATTTGCTCCGCCTGTCATTATGTCGACAATACAGTCGAAACTGTGATCGGAAACGCAATCTGCGCGGATGGTGCCGCTGCATTCTTGCTTGGTGCGGGGGAGCAGAAAAAATATCTATATCCGCGTGTGATTGACTTCGAGACATTCCTTGACATCGAACAGATCGAGGAAGTTGGACTTCAGCATCGGGGTGGCAAGTTACGAATTGTCTTGGGTTCGTCGGTCCAGCATCTCGCCGGTCCAATGATCGAGCGTGTGCTCCACCCGTTGCTGCTGAGGCATGGACTTGTCAGATCGCAAGTTCGCTTCTGGATAGTGCACCCAGGCGGGAGAAAAGTAATCGACAACGTTCAACGGCATTTCAAGATGACAGATGAGCAACTCCGCTTCTCGCGATCGGTGTTGCGTAAGTACGGAAACATGTCTTCCCCAACAGTAATGTTCGTTCTCGATGAAGCGGTACGCAACGGAGATCCCCGACCCAACGACTGGGGCATCATGATCGCCTTAGGGCCCGGAATGGCCGCCGAGGCCGCCTTGCTCAGATGGTAGCTCGAGTAGCGTTCCGGCCTCTCCTACGGGTTCTTCGCACAGCGAGGGCTAACAACCAGTGGAGTGAACTGAAATCCCTCCTGAAAGATCGGCTCTTCATGAAGCGATCGGCGAGGAACCCAGGTCCTCCGTTTCTATTTCAAATGGCAAGCGGATACTGGCTCTCACAAGCCGTTTATGTGGCGGCAAAGCTCGGCATCGCCGATTTGCTGGAAAGCGGACCTAAATCGTCTGGTGAGCTCGCGGTTGCTACAGGCTGCGATCCCGCCTCGTTGTTTCGCGTGCTTCGTGCTTTGTCGAGTGTTGGCCTTGTTGCGCAAGTGGACAGTCGTTTCACTCTTGCGGATTCGGGAAGAGCGCTACGCAGTAATGTTCCCGGATCACTTAGGAGAATCGCGATTACTCTCGGTGAAATTCACTACCAGGCCTGTGGTGAACTGCTCCACAGCGTTCGTACTGGAACTCCCGCCTTCAAAAAAGTATTCGGTGCGGATTTGTTCGAGTATTTGCTGCAAAATCCGGAACACCACGCTGCTTTCGATCAAGGCATGACGGAGCTGGCCTATCTTCTGGCGCAGGCAGTTCTGCTGGCTTACGACTTTTCCGGCGTTGGTACGATTGTAGATGTGGGAGGAGGAGAAGGCGAGCTACTGCGGCGCATCTTGGATGTGTATCCGGAAATGAAGGGGACAGTCTTCGACTTGCGGGAGCGTGGCTCGTTATCGACCACCGTCGAAAAGGCCGGACGATTATCGTATATCTCGGGAAACTTCCTTGATGCGGTTACAGAGAGAGCTGAGGCCTACGTATTGTGTGGTGTCCTCCACGACTGGAGCGACGAGCTCGTCACGGTAATTCTTCAAAATTGCCGAAATGCAATGGCAAACAACGGACGTTTGCTGATAGTTGAGGCGATCATGCCAGAAGGGAACTCTCCATCTTTCAGCAGCCTCCTCGATATAAATATGATGGCGATGACCTCCGGGCGGGAACGAACGAAGTCTGAATTCCACACATTGCTTAGTGACACAGATTTCCGAGTCAATCGAATTGTTCCGACTTTGGCCCCGCAGAGCATTATCGAGGCCTACCCTAAGTAAGCAGGCTTGTTCATAGGAAACTTCGTCGGGAATCGGTTCCACCGTCCGGGCGAGTTTCAGCCCGAAGGTCTCAGAGGGCGCCGAGTCGGCCGCCCCTCCTGCCAAGCCCTAAGGCCAGAATCTCGGTGCATGGGAAAATCATGAATCCATTTTGCCCTTAGCATTCCAGTCTTTCTACTCCCGCAGCATAAAAAGAGCTTCTACCGTTCGAGGGATGGAGCACGAGTAGGCAGATTGTCACAACGAAGGAATATCGGGAATATTTTCTTCGATGCAGAGTTCTTAGTAATAGTGAAAGCGCACCGCGGAGGCGAGACCCATGCTAGACGATTTGGATGAGCGCGATGAAGTGGTTGCAACAGGGTCGATCTGCCCAGTTCCTGAATGCGGTGCGTTGGTAATTTCCTTCAGGCCATCAGACTGCGCTGGAAGCGACAATACCGCATCGTGGCGTGAGTTCACGTGTCCCCGCTGCGGAATCGATTTCAGCGTCCCTCACGATGAGCTGATTTTTCAGTCGGTGCCAAAGAGTTGGTTGTTGGCCAGAATCCAAGCCGCCTAGCCCCCGGCGGTAATGACATAACCGCGCTCGATTGGGTGAAATGCGGGAATAACTTCCGACGATCGATGTTCTACATATAACCAAAGCACGATGATTGAGAGCGCTGGATTGTGATAGCGGTCACGATCAAGACTCTTACGGATGACTCTTATTCCTTGGATTAATCACAGTGTTCCGTGGCTTGGTTAATCCTTGGTGCTCGAGCCCAGTTGGGTCCGTAACGTCGGAGGCGTAACCAACGCATGAGAGTATCGCTTTTGTAACGGAAATCGTGTTCATCCCAATGCTCGGACTCGTGATATTGGGACCATGACCGGTACTCCAAATTTGGGACCAAACAACATATTTCGTTAAAGGACGGAGCACCATGAAACAGTTTCTAGGTCTTATCGCATTTTTCTTTACCGCACTAATGGGCCTACAGCCCCTGGCGGGGGCCGCGAATTCCCCATGTAATAGTCTGAATGGAAACCTCTTTAATCTAGAGCCGCGGCCCGGTGCCGTGGTTCAGGTTGCGCGCTCGCTCGCTGTTTTGCCCAACCCGGTCAACAACAATGACCTTATTGTTGCCGTCGGTGCGGATGCTCGCGGTTTGGAAGCTAATCCGCCAATCATCAGCGAAGACGCGTTCTATGTCGAGCGCTCGGGTGCAAATTGCGCGCCTGATTTCGAAGGCGGGTTTCCTTCGATCCTTACTCCTCTCAATCAACTCTTCGTTCCACTCAACGACAGCGTCAGTGTGGTAGCGGATCCCGCACGCAACCAGTTCTTCATCGTGGATCTGGATTTCAGCACGGCTCCCGATGCAAATGGCTTGGGGATCTATCAGATGACATCGGCCAATCTAAACAACACTTCTGCCTGCCCCAATGGCACAGAGTTCGGGACGGCCTCATGCTTTACGACCGTGGCCGTCACCAACATTTCAGGATTAAACGCCTTCCTCGACAATCCACACATCGCGGTGGATCCGCGCACTGCGGGGGTCGGCGCAGGTGACTCATATACGGTAGTCACCCAGAGAAATTCCGACAACAAGACTTTTCACGTATCTCTCACAGCATGCACCAATGGGCTCAACTGTGGCAATTCGATCTCGATCAGTGGTAACGACAATAATCCCGACTTTGCCTGGATACAGGTCCGCCCAGACGGTGGGATCACCATTTCTTACCGTGACACCACGTTTCCCGGCGTGAATCCGGAAGACATTAAGTTTGTGACATGCACTCCCGCCGGCGCCCCCAAACCCCCTGTCTGTGGGAGTCCGGTATTGGTGACTACTGAGAAGAATCCCGTTTTCGCTACCGCTATCGGCGACTTGCCCATGATGGATCAACTTTACCCACGACACGTGAATCGCCTCGAGAGCGACGGCAAAACGATTACCACTTTCCTGGTCTACGATCGCTGCGATGTAGAAGCCATTCAGCAACGCGGAGTAGGAGCCAGCTTCTGCCCCAAGATAGACGTCGTATTGACCAGTTCTAACAATGGCGGGGCTACTTGGTCACCGGTCACACCGGTAACAACCAGTCCAGGGTTGCAATTCTTCGGCGCGATTGCCAACGACACTTCCACAGAAACTGTAAACATTTCGTACTATTCGACCCAGAACGATGTTTTTCAGTTGCGGCCTCAGGTGTTTCTGGTCCAGATCGCGCCGGGAACAACCACTGTCGGCACGCCGCAGCGGCTGACCTCGGCCTTCGCTGATGTTCAAGCCTCACCGCCGATCAGTCTGCAGAATCAGCCGGAGTTTTTTGGCGACCGGATCGGTATCGCGGTCATAGGAACAGGCGCCGTCGGTCAAAGCCATGCCTACATCAGCTTTACCTGGAACAGCGTGGCGGGAACCTACGATGGCGTGCCTAGCGCGGATGTAAACAATCATCTGACGAGCTTCCAATACTAAGCCTCTTGAGAATGACATTTATGACGAAGGGAACTCACATGAATTCATCGAAGTCCATCATCCTAGCGATATTTTGCTTCCTGTCGTTCACGGCGCTACACGCCCAAACTTCCGCGGAGCAGCGCCACCGGCAAGGCTCCACCGAACGCTCGGGACAAAGTATGCCGGTCGCCTTCAGAGGGTTTCGCGTTCCCCCCTCGGGTCCGATCAGATTCCTGGCCTCCGAGCAGGGCAGGAGCTTTCTCCAGGCCATTGGACACCCCATAGCGCCATCCGCAATCCAGGTTTTTGGCGAGCCCTCAAAGACAACGGCCGTGCCCGACTCTTGGTACCGAGAATTTTCGGCAGGCCAACAATCCCAGGCAGTTGCCGCCGCGCCATGCGGTGGAATTGCCGGAGCCCGATTCAATCTTGAGCCTCGGGCAAATGCCGTCCCTCAGAACGAGGCGAATGCAGATTTTCTGCCGAACCGAATCGCGGCGGGCGAGGATCTGATTGTGCAAGCGGCGAACGACTGGCGCGGCAACCTGAAGCCTCCCACTCAATGGGATCAGAGCGTAAGCGGTTACTACGTTCATCGCTCGCTGGGCGGATGTAATGTTCAGTTTGAAGGGGGATTGCCGACCTTCAATTTCCAGGGCAACACAGAATTGGGGATCGGCGAAACCGTAGTGGCAGCCGACCCTGCACGCGACGCCTTCTTCATGGCCGACGTGCGCTTTGCGACGACCGGTGGAGTCGGCCTATTTCGCGCTTCGGCGTCAGCCTTGCTGAATCCCGCTCAGTGTGCAAATGGCACCCATACGCAGGCGCAGGCCAACTCCTGCTGGGCCTCCACTCCTCCCGTGCTACTCTTTCCGCAACCTAGTTTTGACTCCGTCGCCGACGTGCCTCAAATTGCAATCGATGAGCGCGCGACTGGAGCCGGGGCCGGAGCCGGCAATGTCTACGTAGTGGATGCGGAGTTCAGTTTCTCAGCACAGACTACCACCGTTTTTCTCGCGGCTTGCACCAACTCCCTAAGCTGCGGCCAACCGGTTTTGATCAGTGGCTCCAGCGTCGCGGCGGGCGTCCCGTATGTGCGGGTGAGGACGGACGGGTTGATCACGGTTTCGTTTCTGAACAGCAATGCCGACAGCAGCGATACCATTTTCTTCGTGACCTGTACTCCGGCGGGAGCTCCCAAAGCACCGGCATGTGGGGCGCCAACAACGGTGGCTAACGTAATCAACCCGCTGCTGCCGAACATTAGTGGGTTTACCCCGATGTTGAATATCAACCTGTTGGCGGTGACTTTTCCGAAACATGCGGACCGAACCGACTCGGGCGGCGGGTTTACGAGCTTCCTGGTGTACGACGACTGCAAGACTCCCTTCAATCCTCCAAACGCCCCGTGCTTGAATGCGCAGGTGCTGATAACGGAGTCCACCGACAACGGCAAGACCTGGTCGGCTCCCGTATCTGCAGACACAGCAACCGGGCATCACTTCTATCCCGCGATCACTACTGATACGTCGATCGGAATCGTGAACCTGGCCTATTACACAGCGCACGGCGACAAATTCAATCACGAAGTCCAGGTGTTGCGGAACCAGATTCTCCCCGGCGCTACAACTCTCGGGGCGCCGCAAACAGTCACAGGAATCCTTGATCCAATTGATAGCGATCCGCTGGGTCTGGGCTTGTTCCAATCAGATTTCTTCACGGGAGCCATTGCTCGTGGCAATGGAGTATCAGGTCAGAGTCGGTTGTACACGTCGTTTGATTCAACGACCGTTCCAGGAACCTATGAAGGGCGGCTCGATCCGGAATTGAACAACCACATCAGCGTTTTCACCTATTGAGGGTCTTTGAACGTGCTGCCTTCAAAGATGAGCCTGAGAGTATGCCGCGGCGTAGAGTCTCACGTTGATGTCAGAACCTGATGCTGTGTCCAGAAGGGCAAGACTAGTGCTCGCTAAATTCGCTGGCATGTATCTGGCGAATCAGATTCGTTGTTTGGCTCGGCGGAACAGCAGAGGGGATAGAACTCGTGGCAAACCAGCAACGAACCTAATTCGGCACTACAAAGCGGTGAAATCTGACCGGCCTGGAAGATCGCGTCTTTCAGTCGGTCAGGACAGGCCCGCCCATGCGAGACAACAACATTCTCAGCCGCCACATCAAGCCGGCTGCGCGCAAACTCGGCCTGCCCTGGATCGACTGGCGTTGCTTGCGGACCTCGCATGCAACCTGGATGGTTGAGGCGGGCGCCAACCCGAAAGACGTGCAAGGCCAGATGCGGCACTCTCGCATTCGACCACGATGGACATCTATGCGCAGTTCGTGCCGGAGTCACAGCGGCGCGCACTCGCGAAAATGTCGGCGATGGTTGAAGCCCGAACGTCAAAGCCGATTGCACCGGCAAGCACGCCCAGCCTGCTGTGTCGCCGCAATCGCGGATGGAGAATTAGATAGCTGGAAATTATTTTGGAGCCAATTGGAGCCAAACCGCGGTGGGACGCCGGAGCTAAGCGCTTGAAAACATGGTGGCCAGGGACGGAGTTGAACCGCCGACGCCAGCCTTTTCAGGGCTGCGCTCTACCACCTGAGCTACCTGGCCACTGCCATGACAAGCCTGCCGAGCATTGATCCTGCTGATGATAGGGGGCCAAAACTCAGGCAGAATTCCAAATGCGGACAGTGAAAACGCTGGGAGCGTTTGGAACAACCCGATTATAGCAATCGGGATTGATTCCCTCAAACACAGTAAAACCTTTGTGATCAGAGTTCGGGGCTGATCACACCATTGAGTACAACGAGCGTACAACGATTGGTCGCGACCCAATAAGGGATCTCGCGATAATCCTGGACTTCGAAGACGGCGAGGTCCGCGTCTTTCCCCGGCTCGATAGTCCCTTTGCGATCCGGAAGCCGGAGTGCCCATGCACCGTTGATGGTAGCGGCTGCGATCGCTTCGGCGGGCGACATTTTCATGTGGGTGCAAGCCAGCGACAGAACAAAGGGCATGCTCGGGGTTGGCGATGAACCGGGATTGAAGTCGGTGGCGAGTGCGACTGGTACGCCCGCATCAATGAGCTTGCGGGCGGGTGGGTACTTCTCTACACCGAGGAAGTAATTTGCTCCGGGCACTAGAGTAGCCACGGTTTCGTGCTTCGCCATTTCGCAGATTTCGTCATGGCGGATATAGTCCATGTGATCGAGCGAAGCCGGCTGGACGCAGTTCAGCAATGAGTCGATGAACCCCTCGCCTGGTGCGGACAACTGGCTCATATGGGCCCGTATCTCCAAGCCGTGTTGGACGGCCGCCGCAAAGATAGTCGCCGTCTCCTGTTCGCTAAACGCAGTCTGCTCACAAAAGACATCTACAAACCGGGCAAGTTTTTTCTTGGCTACGCTCGGGATCATCTCCGTACACACAAGGTTTACGTAGGCTTGTCGGTGATCGCGGAATTCTCGGGGCACAGCGTGCGCACCCAGCAAGGTAGAAACGACGGTTCCCGGCCAGAGACGGGCTGCTTGCTTTATGGCCTCAAGCGATTTGATTTCTGAATCGAGAGTCAGTCCATAACCCGACTTCGCCTCGACGGTCGTCGTTCCCTGTTCGGCACAGGAGCGCAGGGCTCCAAGTACATTTTCCGCCAGTCTGTTTCTTGTCGCTTTGCGGACACTTTCGAGACTGGACCGGATGCCGCCACCGGCTTCGGCGATTTGTTCATAGGTGGCGCCGGCAATGCGTTTCTCGAAATCAATTAATCGAGGATTGATGAATGCCGGATGCGTGTGTGAATCGACGAAACCAGGCAAGACAACCTGGCCTTCACAATCGATTTCGATGAGTTTCTTGCGGTTCTTCTGGAACCACGGATCGCGAACGGCGTCCTTCGTCTTGCCGACGGAGACGATTTTGCCGGCGAGGCAGAGGACAGCGGCGTCTTCGATGATGGCGAGTTCGCTTAACGATGAGCCACGGCGAGGGCCGTGAGTAGCGGAGCGGAGCGTAAGAAGCTGGCCGATGTTGATTAGGAGAACAGGTGATGGTGAATTGGGACGAAGTGGCCGGCGGGTGCTCACGGGAGCAGTTTATCAGTCTCGGCTGCGGAGATTCGCTGGCCTACATTGCACAGCCTAAGTAGACATCGGGATCTTCACGCTTTTTTTCTTCGCGAAATCGTTGGCTTCGGAATAGCCGGCATCGACATGCCGAATGATGCCCATGCCGGGGTCGGTGGTTAACACGCGTTCGATGCGCTGGGCCATCATCTCGGTTCCATCGGCAACCGTGACCTGACCAGCGTGCAGTGAATAGCCGATGCCGACGCCTCCACCGTTGTGGATCGACACCCATGACGCACCCGCGGCAGTGTTGAGCAGTGCGTTGAGGAGCGGCCAGTCGGCGACGGCGTCGCTGCCATCTTTCATGCTCTCGGTTTCGCGGAAAGGAGAGGCTACAGAACCGCAATCCAAGTGATCGCGACCGATCACGATTGGGGCTTTGATCTTGCCTTTCTTAACCAAGTCATTGATCGCCAAGCCGAATTGCGCGCGCTCGCCATATCCTAGCCAGCAGATTCGCGCGGGCAAGCCCTGGAACTTGATCCGCTTGCGAGCCAGATCGATCCAGCGGCGCAGGATACGGTTTTCGGGAAAGAGTTCGAGCACCAACTCGTCGGTGATATGAATGTCGGATGGCTCACCGGATAAAGCTGCCCACCGGAATGGGCCGCGGCCCTCGCAGAACAGTGGGCGGATGTACGCGGGAACAAAACCAGGAAAGTCGTAGGCGTTCTTGACACCGCGCTGAAACGCAAACGTGCGGATATTGTTCCCATAATCAAACGTAACAGCCCCCATCTTCTGCAGACGTAACATGCCCTCGACATGTTTCGCCATCGCATTGAGCGAAAGTTGCTGGTACGCTTCGGGATCACGCGAACGCAGCGAAGCAGCTTCTTCGAGTGTCATTCCGTTCGGGAGATAGCCATTCAGGGGATCGTGGGCTGAGGTCTGATCTGTCAGGATGTCTGGTACTACGCCGCGCTCGGCAAGCTCGGGAATGACATCGGCGCAATTTGCGACTAATCCGACGGAAACATTTTCTTTCTTGCGCACCGCGTTCTTCAGGATGCGGAGCGCCTCGTCCAGGCTGTTGACCATGAAGTCGCAGTAGCCGGTCTTGAGACGTTTCTTGATGCGCTCGGCATCGACGTCAATTCCGAGGAACGCGGCGCCGGTCATCGTTGCAGCCAGTGGCTGAGCGCCCCCCATGCCACCCATGCCGCCGCTGACGATGAGTTTTCCAGAGAGGTCGCCGCCGAAATGCTTTTCTCCCGCGGCCGAGAAAGTCTCGAATGTGCCCTGAACAATGCCTTGAGAACCGATGTAAATCCATGAACCGGCGGTCATCTGGCCATACATCATCAGGCCAGCGCGCTCGAGTTCGTTGAACTTCTCCCAGTTGGACCAGTGGCCCACCAGGTTGGAGTTGGCGATGAGCACCCGTGGCGCGTACTCGTGGGTTTTGAAGATTCCCACCGGCTTGCCGGATTGCACCAGCAAGGTCTCGTCGTTGGCCAGCCTTTTCAGAGAATTGACGATGGCGTGATAGGCCTCCCAACTGCGTGCGGCGCGGCCCGTTCCGCCATAGACGACTAGATCGCGTGGACGTTCGCCGACTTCCTCGTCAAGGTTGTTCATGAGCATCCGCATGGCAGCTTCCTGCTGCCAGCCTTTACAGGAGATCGCGGTGCCACGAGGGGCGTGAATGGGAGTGTAAGTGCTGGAACTAATTTCCGTTTCCACCGGCATGAGTTAATGGTAGTGCTTTAGGAGGAAGCGTTCAAACTGGGGAACTCAGAAAGTGTCCACTTTGGGTAACGTGCTATGGCCGACTTACCAGGTGTTGTAGGCAGTTCCGTCGCTTCCGACACCGCTTGATCCGCTGTGAACGTCGATGATCCCGCCCTGCTGCTCATCGACAGAAATAATCGTGTCGGTTTCTTCATCAGGCGCCCAGGTATCGCTGCGTCCGGTCATTGGGTCGGTGGGAAGTTGCTTCAGGTAGCCGGCGGAAACCAGGTCGTCGAGAGACTGGGGAGCTTTCTGCTTGTCGAGAGTGTACTGAGAAATGACAGAGCGCATGGTGAAGAGGTTCTGTCGCAAAACGGACTCTCTGGCTCGCACGATGGACTGGTTGTAGGCAGGCAGCGCAACCGACACCAGGATCAGCACGATGCTGATGACGATCATCAACTCGATCAGGGTGAAGCCGCGAGTATGAGTTTTGCGAATTCTTAACATTACCAGTCTTTATATTTCGTACCGTTGAGCGCTTCCCCGTTGGACTTGGTGAACACGTCGAAAACGTTCTGCCCTCCCCACGAGTCCGACGTCGGATCGTCCTGCATGGAGCGCATTCCCCAATCCGTGCTGTTGGTCATCGGATCGATCGGGATGCGGCGGAGGAACTTGAGCTTTTTGCCCTGCACATCGACTCCCTTGACGAGAGTGTCGAGATCAGGCGGGTACCCTTCCGATCCGACCTTGGTCTGGAACGCTCCGCGATCGGAAGCATCCTTGTAGCGATCAATTGCGTCCCGCATCTCCCACAGATCGTGGCGCAGTTCGTGTTCTTTTTCGCGTTTGATGGTGACACGAGCCAGGGGGATGGCAAGACTGGTCAAAACGATCAAGATCGTCGTGGCTACGATCAGTTCGATTAGCGTAAAGCCGCGAGCATTCTTGATCGACCGCCGCGGTTGGCCGTGAATGTGCATTGGAATTGCTCGGACGAAAGCAGTGACGATCGCAGGTTCGAGAAAATATCTGGCGGCGCGGATACGCTCGTCTATCACGGTACCCTACTGAACCGTCACTGACGCCGTGGCCCCTGCAACCAGTGTAGGTTGCATGTTCGGATCGCGGGTTCCTCCTTTAGAGATCGCCACGCTCGATTGGCCAGGCGCTTTGGCCATGAAAGTTACAGTTACGACGTTGCCCTGACCCGAAATTCCGCCGGCTCCCGGTGGACGAGTAGCCGTAATCTGGAGCGTACCGGTCGAGTCGTCGTCGCGATGGACTACGGCGACGGCCTGGCCATCCTGAGACAAAAATGTTCCGTTGGAAACGTTCAGCACCTGCAGGATCTTGGGGTCGTAATTCAGCTGCAAGGGAACGGAGTAAGCGTTCTGAGCGCCATTGAGCATCACATTGACTGCAAAAGTTGCGCCCTTCGGTTGCGTAATGTTGGGCGGATCGAAACTGAAGCTCGCAGCGCCCGGCGGTGGCGCCGATGGTTGCGCAGGCGCGGGCGTAAACGTTGGAGGTGCGGGCTGGCCGTTCGGAGCTGGAGCCGGCTGCACAGGAGCAGTATTCTCTTCAGACTGCGGATGGCTGACACGATGCAGCGAGATCGCCGAAGCAGTGCCTACATCCAGAGCTTCCTGGTTGAGATCGGAGAGATCCTGTCGGCGCACGATGTGAGGAATCATCACGAAAACAGTTTCGGTTTCGCTGTGATCGGTTTGGGTCTGGCCAAACAAGTACCGCAGGATCGGAATCTGCGCCAAACCTGGAAAGCCGGTAAGGTTCTTCGTCTGCTGATCTTCCATCATGCCGCCGAGCAGATTGACTTCACCTTCACGCAAACGGACTTCGTGCTCGATCTTTCTCTGGCCGATAATTGGCTGCGTGATCCCGCCGATATTGGAATTGCCGTCCACTTCTGAAACTTCCATGACGATCTTGAGGGTGACATCGCCATTGGGATGAACTTTGGGAGTGATGTCGATATTCACGCCAACGTCGAGGTATTGAAACTGCGTGTTGACCAATGGGTTGATGCCAACGCCGCCGATGCCAGGCTGGAATGAACCGGTTGCCACCGGCACGCGCTGACCGATCTTGAGAGTTGCCTTTTGTCCTTCCACTGCGCGTATCTGTGGCTTTTGGATAAGCTTGGTATTGCTGTCACTGAATAAGGCCGTCGCCGTTGCCTGCGAAATGGTGACCTGGAAGTCCGTCGCGTTGAGGTTGCCCAGCGTATTCAGGCTGAGGCCAGTGGGATTGGTGGATCCGGTCGTAGTCGGCACTCCGCCCACTTGCCCGGTCGTGGTCGGAGTAGTAGTGGTCTGCACGTTGGGCTGCAGCATCACGGTAGCGCTGGTCGGCGGATTGATGCCAAGTGTTCTCGCCTTGTCGCGATTTACCTGCATGACCGCAACATCGACAACGACCTCCGACTTGGACTTGTCGAGGTCGCTTACCAGCTTTTGTGCCAGTGCAATCTGATCGGGTGTACCGCGGACGACGATTGCCGCTTGAGTTGGTAAGGGCTGAATTCGGTTGATTTCGAGAATTTGCCGCAGCGCGTTGACGATGTCCTGAAGCTCGGTGGGTTGGGAGAGATTGGCCAGGTAAAATGTTTTGACGACGCTCTGCTCGAGGTCCTTGCGTTTGGCAGGATTGTCAGCCGCAACAAAGATTGTGTTAGGAGTAATCGGACGCCAGAAAGTCTTGGTCTCGACCGCGATAATCTGCAAGGCTTCTTCAAGCGAAACATTGTTCAGTTCGATCTTGACGCGGCGCGAGGTGTAGTCAGGGTCGAACAGAACATTGATTCCCGCCAACTTGCCGACCGTTTCATAGATCACTTTTGAGTCTTCGGTAATTTTGAGATTGATGGGAACGTTGGAGATCGCAGCTAATTCCACAGGTCCGCCCGCTTCGGCGATGCGTTTTTGCAGAAAGCCGGTCGGCGGAGCCGATTTTGCGGGAGACGATTTAGCTCCTTCGATCATCTGCTGGGTGCGGCGGACTTCCTGCTTGGCGATGGCGCTGGATGCATCGATTTCGACAGCCTTCTGAAATTCGGCCAAAGCAGCATCCAGTTGTCCAGCTTCGCGCATTAACTGGCCGCGATGGACGTGTGAAGCGGCCGCCAGAAAACGTAACCTCTCGAAGGAAGCCCGATATGCCAGATCGGCGGGTTTGAGATCGTAAGCTTGTTTGTAAAAGTCGTAGGCCTGCTCGTAGTTCTGCCGCGCTTCCGCGTCTCTTCCCTTCTTGTATAAGGACTTAGCGTTGTCGGCCGCCGCGGCGAGAAGAATAATGCCGAAGAGAAGAAGCAAGGCGGTCGCCGGGCGAATCACACGTTTCATTACCGATTCCTCGAAGACACTCCAGCCCGTTGAGTCGGTCGCGACCTCAGGTCAGAGTATTGAAACAACTTGATAGACGTTTTCGTGGCGATTATAGCATTGGCTCCGAGGACACCGAAGTGCCTGTGATGGTTGCAGTTAAGTCGTTAGTATTAGTCCCTCGGGTGTCGGCGCGAAGCGTCGGAAACCCGGTGCGGCTTTCGATCGCAATTCTGACCCATTCATTGCGATAAGCTAGTACTCGATTACGATGGCGCGACAGCAAGTACACTCGACAAAACCGAATCCAGAGAAAAACCCTCGGCGTGACCCAACTGCGTCCGGGCAGAGAGATGCCTCCGTTAACAGGATCGCTTCGCACAACTACTTCTTGCTGGAAAAATTTGAGGCAGGCGTCGCGCTTACGGGAACCGAGGTGAAATCGGTCCGGGCAGGACGGGCCAACCTGAAAGATTCCTATGGACTGATTAAAGACGGCGAACTCTGGCTCTTGAACTGCCATATTGGACCCTATGAGCACGGCAATATCTTCAATCACGCGCCTTTGCGGACGAGAAAGCTCCTGATGCACCAGGACGAGATCCGAAAGCTCGCTGGCAAGACCCAGCAGCGCGGTCTGACCCTGATTCCGACTCGCCTGTACTTTAAAAACGGCAGGGTGAAAGTCGAACTGGCGCTCGCCAAGGGCAAGCAGCTATGGGACAAACGCGAAACCGAGCGTCGACGGACAGCCGATCAGGAGGCACGAGAAGCAGTCGCGAGAGGAAAAAAAGGAAGCTGAGCTGAGTGATTCGACTGAAAACGGTAAACATCGAGCTTGGTAAACCTTCGGTGCATGAGGCCCTGGTTCGGCTCGCTTCGGAAATGGCAGCGGCCCGGCACGAGGGTCATCAACTGCTCAAAATCATTCACGGATACGGGTCGAGCGGAACTGGAGGCGATATTCGTATCGCGATTCAAGGCCATTTGCAGAAGATGGACACCTCAGGTGAAATTCGCGGGTCGATCCATGGAGAAGATTGGTCCAAAAGCAACGAGCAAACCTGGCGTCTGATTTCTTCGCATCCTGATTTGAAGAACGACAGCGATCTCGGCCGCCGAAATCGAGGGATCACGATCGTGCTGCTATAGCATCGAGCCCGCGCTCGCCTTGCGCTCTTTTTCCCCTCCGACGATACTGGATATACGACCATGAAGACCGATCTTTCATCTGTTTCCCCATCGCACATCGAAACCGAATGCCTCGCAGTAGTGGTTTTGGATCACGGACCCAAAGACAAAGCTGACCCGAGAGTCGCAACGGCCGATGCCGCGATTCGAGATACCGCAGCGGACTTGATCAGCAGCGGAGAGGTCACGGGCAAGGGTTCTGAAGCCACCCTGGTGCATCGACCTGCGAAGCTCAAGGCCAAGCGATTGCTTTTGGTCGGCGGCGGCAAAGCCGAACACTTCACTACTTCGGAGCTGCGGAAAGTTGCGGGGGCAGCAGTCCGCTTTCTAAAGCCGAAGAAGATTCGGAGCCTAGCGATTCTGGCTCCGGAAAATGGACGGAAGGGAGATGACGTGAAAGCGATTGTGGAAGGAGCGTTCGTCGCCAACTTCGATCCGGACACCTACAAGAGCGATCGCAAGGACCAGCAGGTCGATTCCGTAACTGTGGTCGCCCAGGGGGATCAAGCCGCACTGCAGGAAGCGATGAAGGAAGCGCGCATCGTGGGCGAATCGCAGAATTTCACTCGTGACCTGGTGAATGAGCCCAGCAATCGCATGACGCCCTCGATCTTGGCCGAACGCGCTCGCAAAATGGCGGAGGAAGTCGGCCTCAAGTGCGAGGTTTATGGGGCCGAGAAGATCAAGGAACTGAAGATGGGGGCATTCTGGGGCGTGGCACAGGGATCGGATGAGCCTCCAGCGCTAATTGTGCTGCGCTACGAGCCGGCCCACGCGCCATCGTCTCCGGTGCTGGGACTGGTGGGAAAAGGAATTACATTCGACACCGGCGGAATCTCAATCAAACCGGCCGATGGCATGGAGAAGATGAAGTACGACATGGCGGGAGGAGCGGCCATGATCGGAACCATGCGGGCGATCGCTCTTTTGAAGCCGAAACATAAAGTGACTGCTGTGATCTGCGCTACAGAAAACATGCCTTCCGGTAAAGCGCAGAAGCCGGGCGATATTCAGATCGCGATGTCGGGCAAATCGATTGAGATCATCAACACCGACGCTGAAGGACGCCTGGTGCTGGCGGACGGGCTGCACTATGCGCGCCAACTGGGCTGCACGCATTTGGTCGATGCGGCAACGCTGACCGGGGCGGTCGTCGTCGCGCTTGGGTACGTCAATGCCGGAGCGTTCGCGAATGATGACAAGTTCTACCAGCAGTTCGTACAGGCAACCGATCGAGCAGGGGAGAAATTCTGGCGATTGCCAATGGACGACGATTACAAAGAGGTTATACGATCGAACATCGCGGACATCATGAATACCGGCGGACGCTGGGGCGGAGCAATCAACGCGGCAATGTTTTTGAAGGAGTTCGCCGAAGACACGCCTTGGATTCACCTCGATATTGCCGGCACTGCCTGGATGGAAGAGAACAAACCGTGGATTGCCAAAGGTCCGTCAGGAATCGCGGTGCGGAGCCTGATCGAATTGGCCAGGAACTTCAACGGCTAGCCACGGATTTGCACGGATCAACATGGATTAAGTTTTTATTTCCCTACCTGTTTCACATCACCGAAGGCGATGCAATTCCCATTACAGCCAGTGCGCGCATTAGTTCGCGGCGTACGACTGCAACCGTCGCCAGCAGAAATTTCTTTCGAGCTTCGTCAGTTTCGCCCAGGATGGGATTGCGATGGTAGAACGTGTTGAAAAGCTGCGCTAACTGAAACACATGCTTAGCGAGGTAAGCGGGCTCAGTAGTCGCAATACACTGGTCGATGATGTAGGAGGTCTTCGCCGACGTCAACCAAAGTTCCCAGATTTCATTTGCACCAGCATCGGTGAGGAACCGGGCATATTCGCCCTGGGAAACGTAGGTGGCCATGTCTCTGCTGAACTGATCGAGGTCGAAGCCGCCCTTGCGAAAAATATTGGTCGCGCGAACAACAGCGTATTGAGCATAGGGCCCGGTTTCACCTTCGAAGCTGAGCGCCTCCTTGAAGTCAAAAGCGATCACTGAAGATTTGGTGAATTTCAGCATGAAATAGCGCAGAGCACCAAGTGCGATCTGGGTGGCAATCGTAGTGCGTTCCAATTCGCTTAGTTCTGAATGGCGCGCGTCCACCTCTTTTTTCGCGGATGCGATCAGAGTGTCGATCAGATCGTCTGCCTTGACGCCAAAGCCTTTGCGTCCGGAAACCTCAATGAACGGTCGAGTCTTATCTTCGTCCGAAAGCTGATATCCCAATTCCGCAGCGCAGCGAGGTGTGAGCGCGACCATTTCGTAAGAGAAATGGGTATAGTGATCGGCCTGCTCTTTGTAACCGAGTTCGCGCAGGGCCTCGATGACGGTGTTTTGTGCCTCCGCCTGGCGGGTGTCGATCACGTTGTAGATTTCGGCAACGTCGCCAAAATGCGGATGCTCCAGAGCCCCAACCGTGGTCGAGACCCAGCAATCATGGCCATTCGGATAGCGATAAAATTTGCGATAGCCGAAGTCTTTGCCCAGGACGCCGAACTTCCACATGTGGTAGGCGATGTCCTTGCCGACGTAGCCAACCGTGCCGTTGGAGCGGACGATGACTTTCTGATCTTCTTCGGCGATCTCCGTGTTCCCGGCGACTCTGGTCGTTGGAGTCGTTCCTGCCCGCCGCATGACCCAGCAACCTTTATTCTTGCCCTCGTTTTCGAGGAAAAGCACGCCAGTATCCTTCAGCTTCGCGAAGGCCGCATCCCAAAAATGAAGGTGTAGGATTTCGCTTTCTCGCGGAAGAAAGTCATACTCGATGTCGAGCCGATCCATAGTTTCGAGATGACGGCGCAAAACGGCAACCGAGATCAGGTCGGCAATCGTCGATGTCTCATTTCCGCCTTCCTCAATCGCGTGGAGCACTTGGTGGCGGGCGGAAAGATTCTGCTTGTCCAGTTCATACCATTGCGAGACTCGGGCATACAAATCCCAGCAGTAGTAATCGAAGCGCGGTTGTTGAATGAGCCGCTCGATTTCGCTGCGCGACTTCTTCTCGATGTGCAGAAACCCTACAATCACGTCGGCAACTTGCACCCCCGTGTTATCGATGTAGTTCTGAACGTCGATTTCCCTGCCCGCAAACCGCAATAAGCGGACGAAGGTGTCTCCGAGGATCGCGTTGCGCAGGTGACCGATGTGGGCCGCTTTGTTGGGATTAATGCTGGAGTGTTCTACGAGAATCTTGCCGGTGGGCGTCTTCGCATGCGGTTGCTCATCGGCCGCCAGCGCCACAGCTAGGTGATCGCGCTTGAGCCGCGCATTGATGTAGCCGGCGCCGGCAACCTCGAACTTATCGAAGCCTTCAATCAGGCCGATCTGATTGACGATTTCTTCAGCGATTTTGCGTGGAGCTTTGCGCAGTTTCTTCGCGAGGTCGAAGGCCAAGGGCAAGGCATACTCGCCGAGTTCTACTTTCGGTGGTTGTTCAACGACGATCCTGGGGAAATCCACGGCGTACGCGTGCTGTAAAAAATCACGCACGTGCCGCACCAGTCGCTGTTCCAGGTGACGATACACGAATCCCTCAACACGTTAGAGAAGAAGATAACGATTCTAACAGAGCGTGTGCGCCGCCCACGTTTGACGCAGGTTCCAGCGTTCCCTATGATGAAAATCGAGTCTGAATCGACAGCTCTTTAGCCTATGAGGATCGCGTACCTCGACTGTTTTTCCGGAATCAGTGGCGACATGTTTCTTGGAGCGCTGGTCGATGCGGGTGTGCCGGCGCAACTTCTCGAAGAAACCGTGGCCGCTTTAGGTCTCGGGGCCCGTCTCGAGATTTCGCGTGTATCGCGCGGCGGAATCAGTGCAATGAAGGTCGATGTCTATTTCAACGGCGAAAAAGACATGCCTCGCGAAGAATATACTGAACTGCGGCGACAACGCGAGCATGTCCACACCGAGGGCGAACACGAACACCGCCATCAGTTGATCCAATTGCTGGAGCACAACTACGGTAAGGCTGAGTTCGCTTCGCACACGCCGGCACCTCACCAACATCCTCCGGCACGGGGATTGAAGCAGATTCGTGAAATCATAAAAGCGGCGTCAATTTCTGCAAAAGCCAAGGCCAATGCCATCGGCATATTCGAAGCTTTGGGTGAGGCCGAGGCCAAGATTCATGACTGCGAACTTGAGAATGTGCATTTTCATGAAACCGGCGCGGTCGACGCGATCGTCGACATTGTGTGCGCAGCCGTTGGAACGGAAGCATTGGGTGTCAATGAGATGGTCTGCTCTCCGCTGAATGTTGGCAGTGGAACCGTTAAGTGCGCGCACGGTACTCTGCCCGTGCCTGCCCCGGCGACTCTGGAATTGCTAAAAGATGCGCCGGTTTATTCCTCTGGAATTCAGGTCGAACTGGTCACTCCGACGGGCGCAGCGATTGTAAAGAAATTAGTCTCACGTTTCTCTGATTTGCCGCAGATGAAGATCGACAAGATAGGTTATGGAGCGGGAACGCGAGACTTCTCCGGCCATGCGAATGTGATGCGTTTGACGCTGGGAGAATCTTCTGCGGAGCGATCGCATCAGATTCCGCAGGAAGTTGTCACTGTACTCGAAGCAAATCTGGATGATCTAAACCCTCAGGTCTTTGGGTACGTGATGACCAAGTTGATGGATGAGGGAGCGCTGGACGCCTTTGCCGGGCAGGTGCAGATGAAGAAGAACCGCCCGGGCACATTGCTGACTGTGTTGTGCAATCCCGCGGACGCGACGCGACTGTCTGAGCTGATCTTTCGGCAGACGACGACGCTCGGGATTCGACGGCGCGAAGAAAAGCGCGATGTATTGACTCGTAACTGGTCTACGGTTGCAACCCAGTGGGGTAATGTAAGGATGAAGATTGGGAGTCTAGGCGGGACTGTCACCAACTTCGCCCCCGAGTACGAAGATTGCCGGCGGGTCGCGGACGAACATCACGTTCCCCTGAAGATGGTCATGCAGGAGGCGGTGCAGGCGTACCTGCGCACCTCGCCACAAAAACTGAAATGAGCCAGAAGTTCTACATCACGACCCCGATTTACTACGTGAATGCGCGTCCCCACATCGGTCACGCGTATACGACCATTGCCTGCGATGCCATCGCCCGAAGGCAACGCATGCTGGGCTTTGAAACGTTCTTCCTGACTGGCACCGACGAGCACGGTCAAAAAATCGAACGAGCTGCGGCAGCGGCAGGCAAAACGCCGCAACAATATGCCGACGAGATTTCGGGTGAATTTCGCAAGCTCTGGCAGCGGATGAATATCTCAAACGACGACTTCATCCGCACCACGGAGGAACGCCACAAAAAACGCGTGCAGGTGTTATTTCGGAAGATTCGCGATAACGGATACATCTATAAAGGCACGTACACGGGGCAGTACTGTGTTTCGGATGAGCTTTACGTCGATGGCGCTCAGCCCGGCGATCCATGCCCGACTTGCGGACGTCCCACAGAAACCGTTCAAGAAGAGAATTATTTTTTCAAGTTGTCCGCGTTTCAAAATCAGCTTCTGGACTTATATGCGAATCCCGATTTCATTCGGCCGGAGACCCGTCGCAACGAGGTGATCTCATTTGTCCGGTCGGGGCTGCGCGACCTTTCTATCAGCCGCTCCACATTCAGCTGGGGAATTCCGGTTCCGGACGACCCCAAGCACGTGATTTATGTCTGGCTGGATGCCCTGGCCAACTACATCACCGCGATCGGCTATGGATCAAACCATGAGGGCGCGCAGGAAGCCTTCAAGAAGTTTTGGCCAGCCGATCTGCACATGATCGGCAAGGAGATCGTTCGCTTCCATTGCGTATACTGGCCGGCATTCTTGCTGGCAGCGGGATTGCCGGTGCCGAAGGGAATCATGGCACACGGCTGGTTGCTGTTTGAAGAAGACAAAATGTCGAAGTCACGCGGCAATATCGTGCGAACCGAGACGATCCTCGACGTGCTCGGACAGGACGCCCTCCGATATTTTTTGCTGCGAGAAATCGTATTTGGGCAGGACGGCTCATTTTCCTTCGATGCGCTGGTGCAACGCTATAACGCAGACCTGGCAAACGGATTGGGAAACCTGGCGAGCCGCACCCTTACGATGATCACGCGGTATTTCCGCGGCGAAGTGCCTTATCCCTCGGCAGCGGCGGCGCGTAATGCCGGAGATGATGCGATTGCGAAATCTGCGAAAGCGGTGATCTCAGAGTGCCGCTCTCTTTTTGATCAATATCAGTTTTCGCGAGCGCTCGAAGTTGCGTGGGGTCTGGTCGCATCGGTAGACAAGTACATCGTCGAGAATGAACCCTGGGCTCTGGGCGAGAAGCAAGACGAAGGAAGCCGGGCACGGCTGGCTACGGTTCTCTACACCAGTGCCGAGGCGCTGCGAATTGTGACCGCCATTGCGCATCCCGTGATTCCGGAAGCGACGGCCAAGATTTGGGGACAACTGGGCCTCGGAGACATCAAGCAGTTCGATTTATCGCAATTGCAATGGGGACAGCTTGCGCTGGGAACGAAATTAGGCGCGGTCCAGCCTGTTTTTCCCCGTGCCGATAAGAGCGCGATTGAAAGGATGCAGAAGATGGAAGAACAAGGACGTGCGGCGGCCGCCCCGGTTAGACCGGCTGAGAAGGCTGAACCGTTACCACCTGCTGCAGCTCCCGCGGGGAAAGCGGCAACCGCTCTGGACGGGAAAATCAGCATTGACGATTTCGCGAAAATCGAACTACGTGTTGGTCAAGTCAAGGTTGCGGAAAAAGTACAGGGCGCAGACAAGTTGTTGCGCCTGGAGGTTGATATCGGGACTGAGACCCGGCAACTGGTCGCAGGCATTGCGGAAGCCTACGCGCCGGAAACGCTGATCGGGCGCAAGGTGGTCATCGTTGCCAATCTAGCTCCGCGAAAGTTACGTGGACTCGAGTCAAACGGGATGATTGTGGCCGCCTCGATTGAAGGCAGCAAACCGGTGCTGGCCAGCTTCCTGGAAGACGTGCCGGTTGGAGCGAGACTGAAGTAGCCAGCGAGGACCCCGACTACCTGCTGGTACCTCTCTATGTTTGTTGATTCTCACGCGCATCTCGACGGCAAGCAGTACCAGTCCGACCGCGAGGACGTAATCGCACGGGCGCGGGAAGCCGGGGTTGAGACAATCGTCGCGATTGGCAATGGCGATGGCCCGGACACGCTCGACTGTGGTATTAAGCTCGCCGAAAAATACGACTTCATGTATGCGACAGTCGGCATTCATCCGCACGAAGCGCGATTAGCCACCGACACGGCCTATGCCGAAATGGAAGAAATTGCGCGGCGGCCCAAGATTATCGCCTGGGGCGAGATCGGGTTGGACTACTTCTACGATCATTCTCCCCGTGAAGTGCAGCAACACGTTTTCGTCAAGCAGATGGAACTGGCGCGTGCGGCAAAACTGCCGATCGTGATTCATTGCCGTCCTTCCAACAACAGCGAAGATGCTTGGGAGGACTGTTTAAAGCTGATAGCGGAACGTTGGGCGCCGAGTGGACTGCGGGGAATTCTGCATTGTTTCACGGGAACATGGACGCACGCCAAGCGAGCGCTCGACATGGGATTCATGGTCTCTTTTGCCGGGAATGTCACGTTTCCTAAGGCGCAGCAAATCCGCGATGCGGCCAGAGAAGTGCCGCTCGACAACATGCTGATTGAAACCGATTGCCCTTACCTCGCGCCGGTTCCTTATCGCGGCAAGCGCAACGAGCCTGCGTTCGTAAAGGAAACCGCAGGCGCCATTGGCGAATTGCGTGGCCTGGCGGCTGACGAGATTGGATTGCAAACGGCCACCAATTTCTACCGGTTCTTTTCGCTTCCCCAAAAGCCCAACTCCATTTAGCTTGTTAATGAGCATCTTCCATTAGGCCTGCGTAATCTGTTAATAAGAAGCTAAATATCATGCCCGAGAACACTTTTGATGTAGTCAGCAAAATTGACTTGCAGGAAGTCTCCAACGCCATTCAGCAGGCGCTGAAAGAGATTCATCAGCGGTTCGACCTCAAGGATTCCAAGTCAACGATTGAACTAGAAGGCAAGGACGCGATCGTTCTGCACTCCATCGATGAGTACAAGTTGAAATCGATCAATGACGTATTCCAGCAGAAATTGGTCAAGCGCGGCGTTCCGCTAAAGGGTCTGACTTATGGCGCGGTCGAATCGGCCGCCGGCAGCACGGCTAAACAGCGAATCACAATGCAGCAGGGCATTCCGATCGAGAAGGCGCGCGAGATCGTCAAGGTCATCAAAAATACGAAGAAAAAGGTCAATGCCTCGATTCAGGGTGACTTAGTGCGCGTGAGCAGCAAAGATCGAGACAGTTTGCAGGAGATCATCGCGCTTTTGCGCCAGCAGGATTTTGGCATTGATATGCAGTTCACGAACTACCGAACAAACTAGAGAGGCCGCGAGATTGCCGACAGTTTGTGAAGTAGATCACAGCGAACTGTGCGAGTTCCGCGGTAAAAAGGTCTGATCTGAGCACGCAAGCAGCCAGCAACGGGAAAGAGATTTTCGATCTTCTGCGCGATGATCTGTCCGCGATCGAACGTGAGTTCGGACGAGACACGATCTCCGGCGTCGAGGCGATTACGGAAATCGGAGAGTATCTGCGGGGAGGCGGCGGTAAGCGCATCCGCCCGATGCTCTTACTGCTCTCGTCGCGACTGTTCGGCTATCAGGGACGAGGCGCCATTCGGCTAGGGGCAGTGATGGAGATCATCCACACGGCAACCCTGGTACACGATGACATCATCGACGAGGCTCAGACGCGACGTGGCCGGCCGGCCGCCAATACTCAATGGGGAAATTCCAAATGTGTGCTGGCAGGCGACTGGCTTTACATGCAGGCCTTCAAGATAGCTGTCCAGGAACGGAATTTCCGCATACTGGACACGCTAATCGATCTGACCCAGCAGATGGTGGAAGGCGAACTGCTTCAGATCGAGAAGCTTGGGGAGTTGATTTCCCTCGACGAGCATTTTGATCTAATTTTCCGGAAAACCGCGTGCTTGTTTTCGGTGTCAATGAGGATCGGCGCCATGCTCGCCGGTGCCACTGCAGAGCAGGAAGAAAATCTCGCACAATACGGGCGCGATCTGGGTATGGCGTTCCAGATCGTCGATGACGTGCTTGACCTTACGGCGTCGGAAAATGTCATCGGTAAACCGGTAGCCAGCGATCTTCGCGAAGGGAAGGTAACTATGGCGGTCATTCACGCGCTGGCCCGTTGCACATCACGGGAACGAGAAATGATTCGAGCGGTCGTACGGGACCGCGCGTTCAATGGAGTGACCCACACCGATGTTCTAGAAATCCTGCACAAATATGGATCGATCGACGCCGCTCACGCCCGCGCGACTCAATATGCCACCCTGGCTCGAAATGCAATCTACGGGTTCCCCGATAGCGCGAGCAAGCGGGCGCTGATGTGGGCGCCGGAGTTCGTGGTGGATCGCGAGAAGTAAAACTACTTCAGCAACATCAGCTTAGGCCCTACATTGCTTACCGTACTTCCCAATGGAACGATTTGTGGCATAATTATCGGCCTACCGGGTCCCAAGAGAAGAAAGCGACGGGAGCAATCCGTTCTTCCTCTCGTGTCGTATTACAACTGGGGTTAGATTCAAAGGTCGAATGACTAAAATCAATAAGGAGATCCGTACCATGAAGAAGCTGTTGATTGTAGTGTTGGCTATGTCAATTGTGACGCTTGGCGCTACGGCCTTCGCTCAGGACACCATGGGCAAAAGCTCAGACACCAATGCCGCTGCCGCACCCCTAAAGAACCTGAAGGGAACCATCAAGGCAGACGGCGACAAGTACAGCTTTGTCAACGACAAGGACCAGAAGTCATGGGACATCATGAATCCCGAGGCCGTAAAGGGTCATGAAGGTCACCACGTGCAACTCAGCGCTCACGTGTACGCAGACAAGAATGCCATCCACGTGATGAGCGTCAAGATGATGAAGTAGCTGACACCAGACAGTTCATCGGGCGGCCATGGGCCGCCCTTTTTGTTTATACTGACTGGACTATGGCGCCCCGAAGACTGTGAACAACTTCTTCGCTGTCATCGCACACCACGGCTATCTCTTTATCTTCCTCATTGTTCTCGCGGAGGCGATTGGACTGCCCGTTCCCGCCGCCCTAGCGCTCGTAGCGGGGGGCGCGGCGGCCGCATCGCATTCTCTCCAACTTCAGGCCCTGATTCCCCTGGCAATCGGAGCCATGCTGATGGGTGACATTCTGTTGTTCGTGCTCGGGCGCTATATGGGATGGGCCCTGTTGGCCATTTTGTGCAGACTCTCGATTAATCCTGAGAGCTGCATCCTGCGATCAGCAGAGTCTTTCTATAGACGGGGGAAATTAACCCTTCTGATCGCCAAGTTCATTCCTGGCGTAAATACAATGGCGCCTCCGCTGGCTGGAAGCATGAAGATGCGGCCACTCCAGTTTCTTCGGCTGGATTTCGTCGGAGTGTCGCTCTACATCCTGGCCTATGGCACTGTAGGTTTTCTGTTCCGCGATTTCCTGGCTGCGATCACACGCGGATTTCAAACCGCAGGCCGCGTTTTCAGTGAAGTCCTGGTATTCGGCGCGATCGCCTACATTGCCTACCGCATCTGGGTATATCAAAAGAACAAGGTTTACAAGCTTGTTCCTCGAGTCCAGGTGCAAGAATTGGCGGCCAGGCTCGCCTCCGACGACCGCGGCAATGTGATTGTGGTCGATGTGAGGAGTCACGGGTACTACGACGAGAATGCGGCCCGCATCCGAGGGTCAATTCGAATAGAACCTAACAATCTGGTAGAAGAGCTGAGAAACCTGCCGAAGGGGAAAGACGTCTATCTTTACTGTACTTGAGCGCGCGAAGCCACCAGCGCCCGTGTGGCGCTGCAACTGCGGGAGAGAGGATTCAACGCGTTTGTAATCACCGGGGGATTGGCTGCGTGGCGGAAGGCAGGTGAACCTCTTGAACCCGTGCCGCACGACGACCTGGTTAAATTGCCGACCTTTAGTTGAGACTTTCTGACCGATGGCATCGAACCAAGAGATCGAAATCAAGTTTCGCGTGCACAACCTGCGTGCGTTGAACCGTAGTTTGAAGCGGTCGGGATTCCGTCTAGTCACGAAGCGCACCCATGAAATGAACACTCTATACGACCTTCCCGGTCAGGCTTTGCGGAAACGTGGCGACTTGCTTCGGTTGCGGGAGTATGGAAAAAAGTGGGTTTTGACTCACAAGGCTAAAGGTAAAGTCGGCCGCCACAAGACCCGCGTGGAGTACGAGACCGAAGTAGAGGACGGGAAAAAGATGGATGCCATTCTTCACGCGCTCCATTATTCCCCAACCTTTCGATATGAAAAATTTCGCGCGGAGTGGAGTGGCGGCAAGGGCCATGTTGTCGTGGATGAAACTCCGATCGGCAACTTCGGCGAGATCGAAGGTCCGTCTCGCTGGATCGATCAAACCGCAGAAAAACTGGGCATCGTGCCGAAGGACTATATCACTGACACCTACGCATCCTTGTTTTTCCATTGGAAAAGAGTCACACGCAGTTCTGCGGCGGAGATGACGTTTCGTGCGATCCGCGGTACGAACCGGTGAAGATTGTGTGTGACTGACGGCCATTACCCCACCAAAGTGGCGCACCAAACTAACCAATAAATACGCTAGTTCGGCGCATGTTAGTCTCAAGTTGCTCTGGTTTTGGCGCCCAGGCCAGCGCAAATGGCGGTACAAAAAGACAATTTCCGACGGCTTTTGCGGGCAGTCGAAGCGCTCTCCGATCTCGGCCCGGCGATGACGGCCGAACGAGAGTTTCCTCAGACTGCACAAGCTATGCTGTCCGCGCTGCAACAGGCGGGCGGCAGCCGCGAGATTGTTCTCTTTTCCTACAGCGACAAACCCTCGCTCCTCACCTCCCTCGCAACAACCGGATTCGCGCTGATGCCGGAACCGGCGATCATTCCATTGCTGCCAAAGCACGTCCACTCTTTAAGCAGCAGCCGCAGCCCACTGCTTTTGGATCAGCAGTCTTACGATTCATACCTGAGTTCCAATGGAAATGTCGCTCCGGAGCTTTTCAAGTGCATCGCGCCATTAAAGGTGGGTAGCAAATTGGTCGGACTGGTGGCACTGGGCCGGCTCGAAGGAGAAGCACAATACGAAGCGAGCGATCTCGAGGCGCTTGAATTGCTGTGCCACTATGTGGCGCTCGCTATTCACAATCACGCTCTCACGCAAACCTTGACGCAACGGGTTTCCGACAACCTGCGCTTGATGGCCTCACTTCACGGCTTTTATGACAATGCTCTCGAGGCCTTCGCCACAGCGATTGATGTAAAGCACGTAAATATTCACGGTCATTCATTGCGAGTAGGCCGCTATGCCGCGGCCATAGCCGAAGCAATGAACCTGGAATCAAACGATGTGGCCGCGATCCGCTCCGCGGGTTATTTGCACGATATCGGGAAAGTCGCCGTTGACAAACGTCTGTTCGGCAAGGCAGGTTCACTGGACCCCGAGGAGTTTCGTGAAATGGCGGATCATACAGTGGTCGGGCACAAAATTGTCAGTGGCGTTCAATTTCCCTGGCCGAAAGTTCCAGAAATTGTTCGCTGGCATCACGAGCGTGCCGATGGTTCTGGCTATCCCGATGGATTAGTGATCGAGGACGTTCCTCTACCGGTCAGAATTGTAGGGCTAGCCGATACATTCGACGCCATGACCAGCCAGCGCCCCTATCGCGAGCCGCTTTCACTCGGACGCGCTCTTAGTGAAATCGTTCATCTAACGCCCACGAAATTTGACCCGCATGCGGTCCAGGGTCTGCTGCTACAGGTCCGGCGTGACACGGTCGGCAGTAATCGCGCGCCGTTCCTCGATCCTCATACCATCAACAACATTGCTGCGACCGACATAGATCAGCTAGCGGCGGGCTTGCAGCACAGAATGAACAACGGCCGGCTCTTTCTAACCTAGCCAAATACCTTGTTTTCAGTGCCGGAGCGACGTTGTCGGCCTGCAACTTTTCTTCCACAATGGGTTGATAAATGTACGACTTGCCCTCGTCTTCATGACCACGGGACGCCTCAAATTCGCAGTGATTGTCTTGCTGGGAGTCGTGGTGTCTGCCGCGGTGTCGGCAAGCAAGAAGAAGGAAAAGCCGCCCAGTGCCGCTTTTCAAATGGACGAACAAAAGCGCACCATTCATGCGCTGAATCGCCTTACATTCGGGCCTCGACCCGGCGATGTCGCTCACGTGACAGCTATGGGCGTCGATCAATGGATCGACCAGCAACTCCATCCCGATACGATCAATGACAACGCTCTGGAGGCTCGACTTGCTCCTTTGCGAACGCTGCAAATGAACACGCAGCAGATCGTGGAGAATTTCCCGCCGCGTCAACTGATTCAGGCAATCGCCAAAGGTAAAGAATCGTTACCGTCCGATCCAACGCGGCGCGCGATTTACCTCGCAGAGCTGGATCGCGTGGAGGAAAGGCGCGACCGGAAGCAGGAGAACGCTAATGGTAGCGCTGCTGTGGATGCCGGCACTCCATCGGCTAAGATGGAAATTGAACCCATTGACGCCACGCAAGAGCGCAATCCAGACGAACGAATCAATGAACTTATCGAAGTAACTCCTGACGAGCGGGTTCGCGCGGTCCTGAAGATGTCGACCGATGATCGCAGCGATTTCATGCGGTCTCTCAAGGGCAAACGAGAGCAATTCTTTGATGGCATGAGCCCCGAGCAACACGAAACCGTCCTTGCGTTGAACAATCCTCAACAGGTCGTGGTAGACGAGTTGATCGAAAGTAAGATTCTGCGTGCGGCGTATTCGGAGCGTCAGTTGCAGGAAGTCATGACCGATTTCTGGTTCAACCACTTCAATGTATACATCGGCAAAGGCGAAGACCATTATTTGCTGACCAGCTATGAGCGGGATGTCATTCGTCGTCACGCCATGGGCAAGTTCGAAGACTTGCTGGTCGCAACGGCACAAAGTCCGGCCATGCTTTTTTATTTGGATAATTGGCTGAGTGTTGGGCCAAATTCAGATGCGGCGAACGGCATCCCAAAAGGCATACGCAACTGGAATCGCCGACCAAGGAACCCTCCCGTCAAACAAGCTAAAGGCAAGCGGAACGGCTTGAATGAAAACTATGGCCGGGAGTTGATGGAGTTGCATACGCTTGGTGTGAATGCAGGCTACACTCAAAAGGATGTAACCGAGGTCGCGCGAGTATTCACCGGTTGGACACTCAAGCGGCCGCGTGAAGGCAACGGATTTACGTTTGATGAACGCATGCACGAACCCGGTGACAAGATGGTTCTGGGCCACCGGATCAAATACAAAGGTGAAAAAGAGGGTCTGGAAGTTCTGCACATTTTGGCCCATCATCCGTCGACCGCGAAGTTCATCTGCACGAAGCTCGCGACTCGCTTCGTATCGGACAACCCTCCGCCCCAGCTTGTCGATCGGATGGCGCAGACATTCTTGAAGAAGGACGGAGACATTCGGGAAGTGCTGAAGACCATGCTAGGATCTCCGGAATTCTGGTCCGATGACGTTTATCGTGCCAAGGTGAAAACGCCGCTGGAGTTTACGGTTTCGGCCCTGCGCGCGAGCGGAGCCGAAATCAGCGATGCAATGCCGATCGCGCGACAGCTTCAGACCCTGGGGATGCCGCTCTACGGAGCGCAACCACCCACCGGCTATTCAACCAAGGCAGAGGCGTGGGTAAATTCTTCGGCGCTTTTGGGTCGCATGAACTTCTCGCTGGCCCTGACGGGCGGAAGAGTCAAGGGCACACAAGTCGATACAGACTTGCTGCTTGAGAACAGTCAGCCGACCAGCGCGCAACAAGCGCTCGCCATTCTCGAAGACAGCTTGCTTGCCGGTGATGTTTCAAAGCAAACTCATGATGTGGTAACTGCGCGATTGGAAGATTCGCAAGTCAGCCAGCGTAAGGTCGATGATCCAACTCGCTCGCCGAATGTGGCGATGATTACGGGCCTGCTGTTGGGCTCGCCGGAGTTTCAGAGGAGATAGCTTCTGGCTGAAAGACCAGGAGCTGGAAGCCAGGAGCTGTTTATGTCCGTTACACGTCGGGTATTTCTTCGCAACAGCGCGCTAGCGGTGGTGGGTACTGCCGCGGTGCCTTCCTTTCTAACTCGCGCCGCTTACGGATCAGTCGAGCCGGGGATTCGAGGAAAACGTCTGGTCGTCATCTTCCAACGCGGCGCAGCGGACGGGCTCAACATCGTGGTGCCACACGGTGAGGCTGCTTACTACGCAATGCGGCCGTCGATCAACATCCCGCGCAATGCTGTCATCGATCTTGACGGCTTCTTCGGGCTGCACCCATCGCTCTCGGCATTTCAGCCGCTCTGGAACCAGCGCCATCTCGCGATCGTGCATGCTGCCGGATCACCTGACCCAACGCGGTCGCACTTTGACGCTCAAGACTTCATGGAATCCGGCACGCCCGGCGTAAAGGCAACCGACGACGGTTGGTTGAATCGCACGTTGCGGTCGCTTCCGGGGTCGCAGGAGACTTCTGCATTCCGAGCCGTCGCCTTGGGACCTTCGCTACCGCGCATTCTTTCTGGCCCCGAGCCAGCCGTCGCCGTGAATAACATCAACGACTTTGGTGTTGGGGGGCGGAATGCGAAAGCATCACCAGTGGCGAACACGTTCGAGGCTATGTATTCGCAATCGGTGGACTCGGTCTTGCACGGAACCGGGCAGGAGACCTTCGAAGCGGTAAGGATGTTGAAGTCGGCGGATCCTGCGAAATATGTGCCGGCCGCGGGAGCCGATTATCCAAAGGGGCGGTTCGGCGACAGCTTGAAGCAGCTTGCGCAACTGATCAAAGCCAACCTTGGTGTGCAGATCGCCTTTGCGGACATCGGCGGCTGGGACCATCACGTGAACGAGGGCAGCACGCAAGGTCAGATCGCGAATGTTTTGCGCGAATTCTCGCAATCGCTCGCGGCGTTTTGGATCGACCTTGGCGATCTTGCCGAAGAAACGGTTGTCGTCACGATGTCAGAGTTCGGGCGTACAGCCCGCGAGAACGGTAACCGCGGAACCGACCACGGCCACGCCAATGTCATGTTCGTGATGGGCGGCCCGGTCAAAGGCGGCAGGGTATATGGGAAGTGGCCTGGACTAGATCAGTCACAGCTCTATGAAGGTCGCGACCTCGCCCTCACCACGGACTTCCGGCGCGTGATCGGGGAAGCCGTTTACAAGCATGTGGGCAATAACAATCTGAGTCAGGTGTTTCCGGGATTCGAGAACCAGCCAGCGAAGTTTCTGAATTATCTGTAGTACGCCTTCCCCGACGAGTTCCTGGCGGCGAATGGGGCACCATCTCGATCGCCTTGGGGCTGAATGCTAACTGCGAAGTGCTAAATGCTACTTGGGCTGCAGCGTTTGCGCGATCATGACCTGGCGCTTGAAGTTCTCGACCATGTTTGGATCGAGCCGCACTTCGGTCGGCTTCTTGGCCAGCGTCATCTGATCGATCTTGTCCTGCAGTTTCAGTAACGCGTAGAAGAGGTTTTCCGGGCGCGGAGGGCAGCCGATCACGTACACATCCGTCGGCACAATTTTGTCCACGCCTTGCAGCACGGCGTAGGTGTTGAAAGGTCCACCCACGGAGGAACAAGCGCCCATGGAGATCACCCACTTGGGATCGGGCATCTGGTCATAGATCCGCTTAACCACCGGTGCCATCTTCAAGGTCACGGTCCCGGCGACGATCATCAGATCGCTCTGGCGCGGGCTGGGACGAAATACTTCGGAGCCGAATCGCGCGATGTCAAAACGCGC
>Ga0070735_10000548_pt1 | contig 40189 bp, 33 predicted proteins | sample Coa_R1_FD_66443 | JGI IMG/M metagenome (GOLD analysis project Ga0070735, IMG submission 66443) | Surface soil microbial communities from Centralia Pennsylvania, which are recovering from an underground coalmine fire - Coalmine... | ecosystem: Environmental > Terrestrial > Soil > Unclassified ... | reverse complement strand
CGCTTGGCCGGCGGACCCGGTCTTCCGCGACACGTCCTCGGGCGCCAGGGTGGCGACCTGGGACGCCGTCTCCGTCAGCCCGTAGGTCGGCGCGATCGGGATGCGGCGTCGCACGCACGTCTCAAGCCGGCCTGGTGAGATCGGCCCGCCGCCAAGCAGGATGGCTCGGAGGTGCTGCGGAAACGGCCGCCGCCCGCGCGCGTCGATGAGGCGCTGCACCATCGTGCCGACCAGCGAGATCAGGGTCACCCGCCCATCATCGATCTCGCGGTTCACGACGTCCGGCTCGAACGCGTCGTGCAGGATCACCGGCACCCCCTAGATCACGCTGCGCTACAGAATCGCCAGGCCGCCGACGTGGGAGAGCGGCAGACGCGCCAGCCAGCAGTCGTCGCGCCGCAGCCCGAGATGCAGCGCCGCGCCCACGGCGCTCCACCGGTGGTTTCCGTAGGTCAGCAGCACCCCCTTGGGCGTCCCCGAGGTGGCGGAGGTGTGGACGATGCCTTGGATCGACGACAGAGACAGGCGCGGGCACGGGAGTCCCTCGCCAAGCGCGCCCCCGCCGCTTCGATCATGTGGTTCGGGCTCGGGCTCCTCCGCAACGAGCGCACGCGCGGTTGGCAGAGCCGCCGCCTGGCCGGGCGCCGTCACAGATCACCGCGGGCGCGCCCACGCCGTCGAGCTGCCGCACGAGATCGGGCTTCGTGAGCCGCGCGTGCAGCGGCACCATGACCGCGCCGAGCTTCGTCAGCGCATGCGTGGTGGCGACAAACGACGCGCCGTTCCGCATGAGGACCGCCGCCCGCGTCCCGGCCGTTATCCCCGAGCCGACGAGCCAGTGTGCGACCCGGCTCGCGGCGGCGACCAGCCGTTCCACCACGGCCTTGATCAGCTCGTGAGTATAGCATACAGTGTGGCGGTCATCAGTCTTTGCGGCGCTTCCCGCGATGTGGATGCGCCTTCCTAGCAACGGGCTCGAGGATACGACCATCACTCACACGTCGTCCATACTCGGGGATGGAAGAAGCTCACGCGCGACAGCAAGAAAGTCCGAGCCGCGAGCCGGCCCATCAGGAACACCCGAGCGATGACTTCAGGATACAACCGAGTTCGAGGATCAGAATACGTCCATCCAGGCCGATCGCCTGACGGCCCTGTAACGTTGACAAGTTCCGCGAGTTCCCGCTCGGTCAGTCCCAGGTCGGCGAGATCATGTTGAAATAGTTCTGCGCGCTCGTCGTCATTTGGTCGCCGAAACGGCTCGATGAGCGCCGCCCGACGGGCGATGGCAGGATCCAGGGTTCTGAAGCGGTTTGTGCATAGAAACACTAACACTCGGCCCGTAAATCGCCGAGCGTCGTCGATCTTCTGAATCAGCGTGTTTACTGCGACCTTGTCCTCATGATGGCTATGCTCCTGTGCTCGAGTAGCAGCTAGCGAGTCCGCCTCATCAATGATGAGCACGGTCCGCCGACTCTGGCCGGCGCTACGAGCGACGACATCAAAAGCCTGGTTGATGAGGGTGCTCATCTGCCCGACTCGGCCGGCGCGGCGTACGCGCGTGCTTAGTTTGTAGAGTTGCGTTTCCGCACCGTCCTCACGCGCCAGCCTATTGGCAATCGACTCCGCCGTTACGGTCTTGCCGGTCCCGACATCGCCTTCGAAAATATTAAGGGGATAACGGTCGCCGAGAAGGCGACAGATCACCACGCTCACTCTATAGTGTCGTTGGCTCCACTGGGCAATCCCTTCTGAGTCCACCAGCAGGCGCAGGTGTCGCTTTAACCGCTCGTAGCGTGCGGCAAAACCCACGAGATCGTGTTCGCGAGCCGTGAAACTGCCGTCCGGCAGCGCCTGCCTCAATTCAAAGAGGTCGACCGTTTCGCCGCCTGCGGAGACCGTGCTCACCGGTAGTCTCTGCGCTCGAGCCCATAGCCGTTCCTGGCATATCTGCGGACCGGACCGGCTGTCAGACTGGAGTGTGTCAGGTCGTGCTTCCGTCGGAACCCAGCTGATCTTAAATTCGTTGCGCGCCCGAAACTCTGCCCGCTGTGGCGCTGATAGACTCGTCCAACTCTTCGAATGAGTCACGACGACGTCGAGACTGCCTGCGGGTGTCCGCGGCCAGAGATTCGCGCCCGGCAGGTCGACGGACCAATCCCAAGCCTCCGTTGACACGGCGTACGCCCTCGCGCGCACCTTTTGACCGGATACGTCAACTAGGATGAGATCGACACCCACCAAGTACTCGTACTCAGCAAGAATCTGCAGATCGTGTACGAAGTCCTGGACCTTCTCTTCCGACATGCACGTCGTGACCTGAGCGATGGCCCGCAGGTTGGCGTTAAAGCGGCTCAGGACATGTCGGATGTCGAGCACCGTATAGGCATCGGTGTAGGTTCCTGTGGTTGTCATAGCGACGAAGCCTCGATGCTGAACGGAGTCCCGACAATTTCCTCCCACATTTCGAGCGTTTCGCCTTCGTAGTACTCGTGTGCGCTGTGTTGAGCAAGTCCCAGGAGTGTTCGGCGCGCTCGACGATCGTGTCCGGCTCGGCGCTCGTCATACGGCGCGTCACATTGTTGCCGACGTTCACCGGGTCGAGAATAACAACAGCCCCTGTTGGTAGTCGATTGACGGGTCCCTGTTCGGGAAACGTGACCTGCTTTTGCAGCCTGGACTCCGCAATGTACAAGAGAAACCGGTTCAATCCGTGCTCGATGCTGCGAGCCGCCCCTTCCGTGTCTTGAAGATGCGCCAACAGCAGCTCGATCGCGAACGACCCCAACGCTCCCATCGCGGCTACATCGCCCTTCTGGTTGTCTGTTTCGGCCGCCGGCGCCTACGTCGGTCGGCGGGGGGCATCTGGGGGCCAAGACGCCACTGTCGATACTCTACAAGGCTTCCACTCGCGTTCTGTTAGCCGTAGAGCCACTCTACTGCTACCAGACACCCAAGAAGAGATAGCCGAAGGTCCGTCGTGTTGGAATCACAACCATTTCGAGATGGCCAAGGGGCCTTGGACCCACCTCTAGACGGTGACGTATAAGTGCAAATTGAGTGCAGAATAAGCGCAGGCCATCCGAACCAGCGTTCGCCAAGCTCACGAAAGCCCTGATACGCAGCACTTTCCGGCGATTCACGGATTGCACCGCATTACGTCCTGACGGTTTTGAAGACCGTGAGACCCACCAGGACCCGTGCCCCTCCGTTGGGGCCGACCGGGCGAGAAGCCCGCCGGCCACCTGCCGCGGCACTCGTGGAACACGCTTCGAGTCTCCACCACCGGTCCCCTGGGTGCGCTTCCGCCTCACCGCCGCTCGGGCCGTCGAGATGTCAGCAGTGGGACCCCAGGATCTCGACGCAACGCGGCGCACGTGGTCCTCGCTGCCATCGACCTTCGCCCGAGGTGGTCCCGCCCTGCGCCCTGCGTTCCATCAACTCGCGACCGCACCGCGCGTGACCAACGTCTCGCGGCGCGGCCGCAGGGGAGCCGGGACGCACCCGTGCAACGTCAGGGCGGCGACGCGATCACGTCCCGACGGTGCCGATCGCCTCCATGAACCGGTCCTTGAAGTAGATCGGGCGCCGCGGCACCCGCGCGAACGCGGTCGCCTGCTCGACCTTGGCCAGGATGAACCACGGCCCCGGCTCGCGCAGCGCGCGCGCGACGGCGCTGGCGAATGTATCCAGATCGGCCGCCGTCAGTGTGTGCACAATCCCCGCGCCCCGCGCGATCGCCTCGAGGTCGGCGCCACGCGTGGTGTGGGTCGCTTGCCCGCCGGTCGTCTCGTAGGTCCCGTTGTCAAACACCACGAGCACCAACTTCGGAGGGCGGTGGGCGGCGATGGTCGTCAAGGTCCCGAGGCTCATCAGCATGGAGCCGTCGCCGTCCAGCACCAGGACCGGACGGGTCGGCTGCGCCAGCGCGAGGCCGAACCCGACCGACGAGGTGGAGCCCATCGCGCCCCACATGTAGAAGTTCTCGGCACGGTCTGCGGCCTCGTAGAGATCGTAGGTATTGCGTCCAAGGTTCGAGACCACTGCCGCGTCGGCGAGCAGCGGGACGATGCGCCTGATCGCGTCGAGTCGCTTCATTTCAGCGTCTTGCCTCCCGTCAGCAGCATCGAGAGCACCACCGCCACGGGCATCATCGTGGAGAACGCCAGCTCCGCGGCGCCCCCCAGGATCGGTACGATCTCGCTCTCGGACGTCAGCGCGAACGTCTGAATCCCCAACGCGTCGAGCACACGCGGCACCGCGTGCCCGAGCGGGACCTGAGCGGGATTGAACTCCCCGAGCCCGCCGCGCTCGCTCACGATCAGCAGCATCGGGATCTGGTACGGGACGACGAACGACCCCAGGGCGTTCATGGAGTTGCCGACGCCGCTGGTCTGGAGGATCACGGCGCCCCGCTTGCCCCCGAGATAGGCACCCGCCACTGTGGCCACCGCTTCTTCCTCACGCGTGCAGCACACCACGCCGCACGCCGGGTCGGCCTCCAGACGGGTCAGGAGATGTCCCGTCACCTCGTCGGGCACGTACCCGATCATGTGGACGCGGTGCTGGAGCAGAACGTCCGCGACGATCCGGCTCCAGGGCTGCGAGAGGGCTTCGGCCGCAGAATGGCTCGCGGCCGCACGTGCTCGTGCCATGCGGTCACCTGCCTTCATGGACTCGGTCGACGTAGTCGAACTTCGCCGGGCATCTGTCGCTGGCCTGCACTCGCGCGCCGCCCGGCGCTACTCGTCCGCCGGTCTCCCGAGCACGCGACTGTCACCGATCCGGCGGGTCACGTGGCGCGCGTCGAGGAGTTCGAGCGCCGCGAGCACATACTTGCGGCTGCTTCCCAAGAGGTCCCTCACGGCCGCGACCGTCAGCTCGCCGTGCTCACGGAGGTGCCCGACGACCCTGGCTTCGATCTCAGCGATCGCGTCACCGTGAAACACAACGCCGCCTACATCCACGAGCGTGCCGTCGTCGAGCAGCGCCTGGAACATGCGGTCGCCGACGGCGCGGTCCGGGATCGCCGCCAGCACCTCCGCTCGCGCGGGGGGAGTGAAGCGACCGCGCACGTAGGCGTCGGCGATCGCTCCGGCGGCCGCGCGCTCGCCCGCCGTCCGCACCGGCGTGAACGACGTAGCCCGCACCAGTGCGTCCCCGACGCTGATCTCGCCTGCAGCTGCGAGCGCGTCCAGCACCGCGCTGTACAATCGATCGTCGCCAGAGGCGAACGCGCGTCGCTTGAGATCCTCCCGAGGGATGCCGGCGCGCCACGCCGCGGCCGCATGGTGCGACGCAAGCGTCTCGACGATGTCGCGGCGCACAGCGGCCGTGGTTTCCGCGGAGAACACACGGCCGCGGATCAGGAGGGCGTGCCCGGACTGCGCGAGCGCCTCGATGTGCTGCGCCGCGCGCTCCCGAGTCACGCCGAGCAATCGGGCCGTCTCGTCCACCGTGGCGCCGGTGCGCCCGGCGGCGTGGAGAGCCGCGCGCACTCGCGTGTCGAGTCCGGCGCCGGCGTCGGAGGCCAGCGCGGCCGCCGCCGCGGCGTTGCGACGGCGCGTGGGGGCGTCGACCGCGATCACCTCTCCCCCGCCCGCGGTCGTCATGGGCGAATACCGCCGGATGACAAACGGGTCGCCCCGCGCGGCCACGGTGTCGCGCTCCAGACGCAATTGGGCCACGGCTTCGGCGCCGGCCGTGAGCGCGTCCCGATCGAGCAGGCGTACGCGGCCGATCACCTCGTCCGCGGCGAGATAGAATCGGATTCGGTCGTGATGCCGGAGCGGCGGCGCCGACTCGAGCATGCGCAACCGGACATCCAGCGTCCTCGACGGCCGGTACGCTCCGGGGACGGCGAGGACGTCGCCGCGAGCGACCTCGCCCCTGGCGACGCCGACGAGATTGAGCGCGGCCCGCTGGCCCGCCCGCGCCTCGTCCACGGCCTCCCCGTGACTCTGCACCTGCCGGACGCGCACCTCCCGGCCGGCCGGCAAGAGCGCGAGCACGTCGCCGGTGCGAATGCGCCCGGCCCACAACGTACCGGTGACGACCGTGCCGAACCCCGCCATCGTGAAGCTCCGATCCACTGGGAGCCGGGCGGGCGCATCCGGGTCGGGCGTTGGCAGGTCGGCCAGCGCGCGGTCGATCAGCTCGCGGAGTTCCGGCAGCCCAGCGCCCGTGCGCGCCGAGACCGCGACCACCGGCGCGGTCTCGAGGAATGTGCCCCGCACCAAGCCGGCGATCTCCTCGCGTACCAGCGCGAGCCACTCCGAATCGGTGACGAGGTCGAGCTTCGTCAGCACGACGATGCCGCGCCGCACTCGAAGGAAGCGGAGAATATCGAGATGTTCCCGTGTCTGCGGCATGACGCCCTCATCGGCCGCGACCACGAGGAGCACGAGATCCACGCCCGTCGCGCCGGCGAGCATCGTCTTGATCAGGCGTTCGTGGCCGGGGACGTCGACGATGCCCGCGCGCACACCGCTCGGCAGATCGACGTGGGCAAACCCGAGGTCGATCGTCATCCCCCGGCGCTGCTCCTCGGCGAGACGATCCGGGTCGGTCCCAGTGAGGGCGCGCACCAGCGCGCTCTTACCGTGGTCGATGTGGCCCGCGGTGCCCACCACGGCGTAGCGCGTCACGGGAACTCGCGCGGCCGCGGGGCGCGACGTCATCGTCCGGTCGTCGCGAGGTTACGCGGGCGCGGCCGGGTGCGACCCCGCGATCGCCGCGAGCGCGTCCGTGAGCGGGGACTCGTCCTCGGGACCGAGGGTGCGGAGGTCGAGCAAGAGTCGGCCATCGGCGATGCGGCCGAACACAGGCGGCCGGTGCCCGCGCAGCCCACGCTCCCACGCGTCCAGCGTGCCTCTCTGGGGACTGATCGCGATCGCCCAGGAGGACAGCTCGACGCCGGGGAGCGCACCGCCTCCCGCCTCGGTCGTCGTCCGGCACACGCTCAACTCGGCGGCGCCGGCCGTGACCGGCCGGAGCCGTTCGAGGAGGCTCGCCGCCGCGCGCTCCAGGTCATCCGCGGACCTCGCGAGCATCTCGAGCACGGGGATCTCCGCCCACGCCCGGTCGGGATCGCGGTAGACGCGCAGCGTCGCCTCAAGGGCGGCGAGGTCCAGCTTGTCGATACGCACGGCACGCGCGAGTGGGTGCGCTCGGATCTTTCCGATCGCGGCGGTGCCCCCGAGCAGCACCCCGGCCTGGGGTCCCCCCAGGAGCTTGTCGCCGCTCGCCGTGATGACGTCCACGCCGGACGCGACCGCGGCCTGAACGGTCGGCTCCCCGGAGAGTCCGGCGGCACCCGCGGTACACTGAATGCGGGACGCCAGATCGACGAACGCTCCGCTGCCCATGTCGAACAGCACAGGCACGCCGGCGCGTTGTCCCAGCGTCGCCAGCTCGCGGGGCCCCACGTCGCGCACGAACCCGCGCATCGAAAAGTTGCTGCGGTGCACCTTGACGAGGAGCGCGGTTTCGGGCGTGAGCGCCGCCTCGTAGTCCGAAACGTAGGTCTTGTTCGTGGTGCCGACCTCGACGAGTCGGCAGCCGCTCGCGGCCATCACGTCGGGCAGGCGGAAGCTCCCGCCGATCTCCACAAGTTCGCCTCGGGAGACAATCACGTCGCGGCCGCGGGCGAGGGCGGCCAGCGCCACGAGCACACCGGCGGCGTTGTTGTTCACGACGAACGCCGCCTCCGCGCCGGTCAACTCGCGCAGCAGCGCCGTGACGTGGGCCTGCCGCGAGCCGCGCTCACCCGTGGCGCGATCGACCTCCAGCATCGTGTACCCTGACGCCGCCGCGACGGCACGCCGGGCATCGGCGCACAGCGGCGCGCGGCCCAGGTTGGTGTGGAGCACGATACCGGTGGCGTTGATCGCGCGATCAAGGCTCGGCGCCGATCGCTCGGCGAGCAGCGCCCGCGCATCGGCGAGCAGCGCGTCCACGGTGATGGCATCAGCCGACGCCCGCCCCTCCGCGAGACGTCGGCGCGCACGTTCCACGGCCTCCCGGACGCATGCCACCACGAGACGCCGGGGATGGCGCCCGGCCGCGCCCGAGGCGTCGAGCCCCTGCAACAGACGCTCCACCGAGGGAAGCCGGCGGAACGACGGGCGCTCAGGGTCCCCGCGCATCGACCGGCTACTTCAGCAGCAGGCCCAAGCCTGCGCCGACCACGATCACGATCCCGATCACCCAGGCCACGCGGACAAGGTCATAGGTCACCCGCCGCCGGAGCTCCGGCTCGCTTTCACGCACCGGCAGCGCGGCGCGGCCCGCCTGGGCCGGGGCCCGCAGCCTCGCACCGCACGCCCGGCACAAGATCTTGCCATCGGGATTCTCACTGCCGCACTTCGGACATCGCATCGCAGCCCTCCACGTTGATGACCCTCACTGCACGTGACGCTCCACCGCAGGTACAGGCCGGCCGCGCCCCGCCCCCATCTGAAGCGCCTCCCAGCGGCGCCGTAGCGCCGTCACCGTCTCGGGCGGCACGGGCACGCTCCCGAGCGGGATGCGGGTGGCCATCCCTCCTCCATGGTAATCGGTGCCGCCGGTCACGACAAGCGCGTACCGACGCGCTATCGCGAGGTACGCCTCCATCATGGCGGGCGTGTGATCAGGGTAGTAGACTTCGATCCCGGCGAGCCCGTGTTCCACCAGTTGCGGCACGCGTTCGATCACGGGGCCGCTGCTCGGCCACCCCGGGTGTGCGAGCACGGGCACCCCTCGCGCCGCGAGGATCTGCTCCACGGCCTCCTCGGGCGTGAGCTTCGGCCGGGGAACGTAAGCGGGCGCCGCGCGGCCGAGGTAGCGTTCGAAGGCCTCCTGGCTCGTGCCGACGCGTCGAGCCTCCACGAGCGCCCGCGCGATGTGCGGGCGGCCGACGGCCGCGCCGGCCGCGAGCGCCCGCACCCGTTCCCACGCGATCGGGACCCCGAGCTCCACGAGCCGCTGGACCATCGCCTTAGCGCGCGCGACGCGGCCGTCCCGCATCCGTTGGAGAAACGCTTGGAACGCCGGCTGAATGTAGTCGACCAAGTACCCGAGCACATGCACCTCGTACGGGCCGACGTCCGTGTTGATCTCCACGCCGGGGAGCACCTCCACGCGGTAGGTACGCCCGGCGTCGAGCGCATCCGCCAGCCCATTCGTGGTGTCGTGGTCCGTGAGCGCCAGCAGCCCGACCCCGTGCTCCCGCGCCTCTCGAACGAGACGGGACGGCGACAGCAGGCCGTCCGAGGCCGTGCTGTGAGTGTGGAGATCGATTCGCAGTGTGTGCTCCTATCGCGGGGTGCGGGGGGACACGATGAGCTTGATTGCGGTCCGATCCTCGCCATCGATCTGCACGTCCGCGAACGCTGGGACGCACACGAGGTCCAACCCGGACGGCGCGACGTAGCCCCGCGCGATCGCGATCGCCTTGACCGCCTGGTTGATCGCGGCGGCCCCGATCGCCTGCAGCTCGGCCGTCCCCTTTTCGCGGACGACGCCGGCCAGCGCACCCGCGACGGCGGTCGGGTTGGATTTGGCTGCCACCTTAAGCACGTCCATTGGCACGAAGCCTCCTCGGCGCAGTAGGTCGATTTTTGGCCCTGTTTAGCCCGCATAACCGGCGGACTCCTCACCTTCGCGGGAGCCCGCCAGAATCCTTCCCCAGGGCTCCCCACCCCGCTGCGGGGCCCGCAACGCCCCGGGGGGCACACCGTGGCGGTCCCCGGGCGCGCCCGCCCGGCGGCACGGCACGCCGGCCTCAGGGCTGGCGCGCAGCCCCCGAGACGCCTAGTCGGCTAGGCGTGTCACGCGCTCTATCGCGGACGCGCGCCCGGTCCTGGCGTCGGCCTCGACGACGACCGCGTTGAGTTGCACCGGGCCCGTCGCAACGTCGAACCGAGACGGCAGCAGCGTTAAGAACCGCCGGAGCACCTCTTCCCTTCCCATCCCGATGATCGAGTCGCGCGGCCCCGTCATGCCAGCGTCCGTGATGAACGCCGTCCCGGCCGGCAGCACGCGCTCGTCCGCCGTCTGCACGTGGGTGTGGGTGCCGATGATCGCGGATACCCGCCCGTCCAGGTACCACGCGAGCGCCGCCTTCTCCGATGTCGCCTCGGCGTGGAAATCCACGATGATCACGGGGGCTTCGCCGCGCAACCGCTGGGCCTCCTCGCGTCCGAGCTCGAACGGCGACAGCAGCGGCTGCATGAACACCCGTCCTTCGAGGTTCAGCACGCCGACGGGGGCGGGCGACGGCCCCGACGTGCGAAAGATGGCCGATCCCCGCCCGGGCGCGCCCGCTGGATAGTTCGCCGGCCGGAGCAGGCGTGGGTCGCTGTCAAGCAATGTCGCGCTCTCCCGCGCCTGCCACGTGTGGTTTCCGCCGGTGACCACATCGACGCCGGCGCCGACCAGGTCCTCGAAAGTTTCGCGGGTGATCCCAAAGCCCCCCGCGGAGTTTTCACCGTTCGCGATCACGAGATCGATGCCGAGCTCTCGGCGCAGCCCCGGCAGCAGCGCCGTCACGATCCGCCGCCCAGGCTTCCCCACCACGTCCCCGACAAACAGAATTCGCACGCGCCCGCTCCCCTCCGGTGGCACACGGCAGGGGACGGGCCCCCGCCCGTCCCCTGCCCGCCGTCCGGCGCCTGTCGCTACTTTGCGTACTCGATCGCCCGCGTCTCGCGGAGCACCGTGACCTTGATCTGCCCCGGATACTCGAGTTCATCCTCGATCTTCTTCGCCATGTCGCGCGCCAGCGTGGCCGCGCTGGGGTCGTCGATCTCCTGGGGCTTGACCAGCACCCGAATCTCGCGCCCCGCCTGGATCGCGTACGCGCGCTCCACCCCCGTGAATGAGGTCGCGATCCGCTCCAGGTTTTCGAGCCGCTTGACATACATCTCCACCGTTTCCTTGCGGGCGCCCGGCCGCGACGCCGAGATCGCGTCGGCTGCGGCGACCAGGATCGCCTCCACATACTCCGCCTCGGCGTCGCCGTGATGGTAGGCGATCGCGTTCAGCACCTGGGGAGGCTCGTGGTACCGCCGGGCGATGTCCATCCCGATATCGCTGTGCGTGCCCTCGACCTCGTGCGTCAGCGCTTTCCCGATGTCGTGCAACAGCCCCGCTCGGCGTGCAACCTCCGCGTCGGCGTCGAGGTGGGTCGCCATCAGCCCGGAGAGCAGCGACACCTCGATCGAGTGCTGCAGCAGGTTCTGGCCGTAGCTGAACCGGAAGTTGAGCCGCCCGAGGAGCTTGAGCTCTTCCGGGTGCAGCCCGTGCACGCCCGCCTCGAACGCGGCGCGTTCACCGGCATCTCGAATGCGCGCGTCGAGGTCCCGCTGAGCCTTTTCGACCATCTCCTCGATCCGCGCAGGGTGGATCCGGCCGTCGGTCAGGAGTTTCTCGAGCGCCATCTTGGCGATCTCGCGACGGATCGGATCGAACGAAGACAGGGTCACCGACTCCGGCGTATCGTCGATGATAAAGTCCACGCCGGTGAGACTTTCGAGCGACCGGATGTTCCGGCCTTCGCGCCCGATGATCCGTCCCTTCATCTCGTCGTTCGGCAGCGGAATCACGGAGACGGTCACGTCCGCCGTGTGATCCGCAGCGCAACGCTGAATGGCGAGCGCCAGGATCTCGCGCGCCCGCCTATCGGCATCTTCCCGCACTTCCGCTTCGACCTTCCGGGCCGTCTGAAGCGCATCGTACCGCGCCTCAGTCTCCACCCGCTGGAGCAGTTCCTGACGTGCTTGCTCCCCCGTTAACCCACTGATCCGTTCCAACTCCCCACGGCTGGCTTGATAGAGTTGTTGCGCCTCTTCCCTGACCTTGGCGACCTCCTGCTCACGTTGCGCGAGGGTCTGATCACGCTTCTCCAACGTCTCGAGCTTGCGGTCGAGGTTCTCCTCTCGTTGAACCAGCCGCCGCTCCAGGCGCTGCACCTCGCCCCGCTGTTCCCGAATTTCGCGTTCGGCGTCCCGTTTGATCCGGAACCCCTCGTCCTTGGCCTCCAGGAGTGCTTCTCGCTGCTTGCTCTCTGCCTCCCTGTGCGCCTCGGCCTTCGCTTCTTCCAGGATCCGCCGGGCTGCTACCTCAGCCGTTCCGATCTTCGCCTCGCCGGCGAACTTACGCAGAAGATACCCAAGGAGGAACGCCGCCAACCCGATCCCGCCCGCCAACACATACGTCGAGGCGTTCGTGGTGGCCACCCCCTTTTGCTGTTACATCTCGTGCGTCTTTAAGAGCCCCCTCCGTCCCGGCCCGTTGTTGGGCCGCTGCTCTGCTGTGATCTCTTCGACAATGTGTCGAGTTTTCACCATATTTTAACGTGCGTGATCACCGGGGGTCAAGGGAACCGGCGCGGGCGGACATCCGTCGCGTCGCCCGGGGCGTAGTGTAGGGTGCTGGACGTGAGAAGGCGCCTTGACACCCGTCGAGCGCGCCTGTTAGCGTGACATCGGAGGGGTACGCGATGACGAGCACCGAGCCAGACGACACTTCCGCCGGCGGACCCGGGGCCGGGGGCCCAGGGCACGCAACGCCGCCCAAGAGAAACCCGCGTGATGCCCAGCGGTGGCTGTACGTCGCGCTCGCGGTGGTGGTCGCCGCGGCAGTCGCGGCCACGGCGGCCGCGGTTCGGGCGCGGTTCGGCCCGCCCGCGCTGGCGGGCGCCGTGATGAACCCGCCGGTGACGGCCTACGAGTTCAGCCTGCCCGACCAAGACGGACGGGTCGTTTCTCTGGCCGCCCTCCGCGGCAAGGTCGTGGTGTTAACCTTCCTATATACGCACTGTCCGGACGTGTGCCCGTTGATCGCCGACGCCTTCCACGCCGCGTTCGCCCAGCTCGACTCCGGCACCGCGGCCAGGACCGCATTCATGGCCGTCAGCGTGGATCCGAACGGCGATACACCGGAGGCGATCAAGGGGTTTCTGGCCGGCCACCACGTCCAGGGTGAAATGTCGTACCTGCACGGGTCCTTCGCCCAGCTCCGTCCGGTCTGGGCGCATTACTACGTCGGGAGCGACGCCAAAGAGGTCAACCCGGAGGCCGCGAACGCCACCGCTCCCACGGTCGCCCAGGTAGAGCACACGGCGATCGTTTACCTGATCGATCCCGCCGGCAAAATCAAGGTCTTCCTGGCCGGCAATCTCGATCCGAAGGACCTCGTCGCGGACATCCGGGCCCTGGCGGGCCGGTAACCCAGACAAGATGCGCCGTCAGCGGGTTCTTCCCGCACGTCGACTCGGGTTCCAAGAAGAGACGCGTTTCCAAGCTCGCCGCCGGAGGCAACCGCGCCTCTCGGGACCGCCTTCCAGCCGCGACATAGTGCCCACCTGAAAGCCCAGGCGTGTGTCAGCCCCGCCCCCCCCGCGAAGGGCTCTTGCTACCATCGTTGCGGGCATTCAGGCATTCCTCCAAAAGACTCGCACGGGTAAGGCTCCGCGCGAACCTACACTAAACGCCGGTGAGCGTCGGAATGAGGGACCTCGTCGCGGACATCCGGACCCCGGCGGGACGGTAACGGCGCCTCGGTGCTCCCGAAGGCTACCGGTTTCGGGCGGCTACTCTCCGGGCACCCGTGCGGCTTCGTCTAAGACGATCAGGTTGTCGGCGTGCGCATCGTATACGCCGCGGCAGGTAAAGAGGAAGATCTGGCGGTCCTCAGCCAAGTCCCTGAGAAACCGCATCGTGGCGTCCTGGCGCTCCTCGTCGTAGGCGAGAAACGGGTCGTCGAGAAACAGCGGCGCGAACGGTCGCTCGCAGAGCAAGTCGACGAGCGCCAGGCGCAGCGCCAGATAGCACTGGTCCACGCCGCCGCTCCCGATCTCGCGCGCCGAGACGTCGGCCCACTCCTTCGGCGGGCCGACCCAGACGCGCGGCGCCAGCGTCTGCTCGTCCACTGTGATGCGGGCGTACGCCCCTCCGGAGAGCCGGCGGACGTATGCGCTCGCCCGTTCCTCGAGGAGCGTCTTCCCAGGCACGATGGTGTGGCTCCGCGCCTCGCCCAACACTTCGCGGGTAAGGCTCAGCACCTTCACGAGCCGTGCTGCCAGCGCGTACCTGGCACGGACGTCGGTGAGTTCCTCCTCCGTCCGGGCGAGCTCCTCGTGCGGAGACCGACCGGCGAGCCGTCCGTCGAGCGTGTGCAGCGCCGCGCGCCGCTCCTCGAGCTCCTTCCGCCGCCGTTCCGCCTCGGTTCCGAGCCGCTGAAACGCGGCCGGATCGAGGCGTCGCAGCACGAGGTCGGGCTGATCCCGCTTCGTCTCGGTAGCCGCGAGATCGACGACCGCCCGTTGGTACTCCTCGGTGATCGCTTCCCGCGTACGGCCGCCGAGGATGTTGTCGAGCACGGCTCGCGCGGTGTCGTGCCGCCGCCGCGCGGCGAGCGCTCGCTCCTGGCGCTCAAGCGCCTCCTGGACCGACGAAACCCCAAGGGTGCGCAACTGCGTCTGCACTCCCTCCGCCGCCTCTCGGGCGTCCCGGCGCCGTGCCTCGGCGCGGGCCACATCCTCTGCGCGCCTGGTCGCTTCGACCTGCGCCGCCCGTTCGATCTCGCGTTCGGCCGTTCGGGCGCGATTCCACGCAACCGCCACGGTGCCGCCCAAGACGATCGCAAGGACCAGCGCGCCAAGCCCCCACCCCAGGTGGTGCCCCAGCACCAATCCGACACCGCCGATGGCCGCGGCCGCCGCGACCGCGAACCCGACCGGCGACCAACCCGCGCGCGGGGCGTCTCCGGAGCGATGTGACCCGCGGCGGCGCTCGGGGGCCGCATCGTCGGACCGCAACGGCCGCTCGGCGCTACGGGCCTCTGTGTACAGCATCTCGGCCCGCAGGGACGCGGTCTGCAGCGCCTGCACTGCGTCCGGGGCGAGGGGCACTCCGAGCGACGAATCTCGGCTGGCCGCCTCGAGCTCCCGGACGGCCGCGTCCAGCCGCTCCGAGAGCGACCGCAACTCGAGCACGCGCCGCCGCTGCGCCGCGGCCCGCCGGTCGAGGTCGAGCAGGTCGCGGTTGGCTTGCATGAGCTCCCCGTCCTCTTTGACCTGCTGCTCGAGCGCCGCGATGCGGGCGGCGATGCGCGTGCGATCGGCGGCCGCCTGTTCGATCGCCGCGACCTCCGTACCGAGACGCTGCTGCTCGGCCGTCAGGTAGCGCATGCGATCGTCGTCCCGTTTCAGGGGGCCGGGGACGTTGGACGGACGCCGGAGGCCGAGCTCCATCTTCCGGATCCGGTCGTCCAGCAACTTGAGCACCCGCGCCGCGTCCTCGTCGCCGCCGGTCATGATCGCGGACAGGCGCGTCCCGATCATCTCCTTCTCCTTTTGCACCTGCGCGAGCTCCCACTGCCCGATGTGCGCGGTCGCACGGAACAGTCCGAGGTTCTGGAACCCCAGCACCTCGCCAACCTGTCGCTCCACCTCCTTGGGATTGTCCGACGGGCGCGCGCCGCCGACGAGCGAGACCCTCCGCGATGCAAAGTCTTTATGCAGCGTGTACTGGTTCCCGCCGGCTTCGAACTCCAGCGTGATCTCGCCAGGCCCATCGTCGCTGCCCCACGGGCCAAACGAGCGGGCCTCGGACGGACGAATCGGGAAGAGGGCCGCGGAAAACGCGAGATGCACGGTGGACTTGCCGGCATCGTTCCGACCGCGAATCACGTTCAGACCCGGGCTGCACTCAAGGGTCTGATCGAGCAGCTTGCGGAACCGGCGGATCCGGACGCGTCGAATGATCATCCAAGGATCTCCGTCTTCCCTTCGAGCAGCGCCACCCCGTAGGCCAGCGCCTCTTCCGCAACCGCGCGGTCCTCGCCCTCGCGCCCGTTGATCTGGTCGTGCATCTGCCGCACAAACCGGCCGAGGACGGTGTTCGCCGAGTACTGCGCGGGGTCGACGACCTCGGGGCGCAGGTGCGATTCGTCCCGGATTTCGAGGCGGAAAAACTCGGGGGCCAGATCTTCGCGCAGCCGATCGGCCATGACGTGGTCGGCGAGTCCGACGAACCCCGCAAGCGTCACGACCAGCGCAAGATCTCCGTCTGCGCGTTCGCGGATCATCCGCGCGACCGCGTCCGGACCGCCGGCGGTCGCCACATCGACCGTCATCGCCGCGGCCCGCCGCCGGCCGACCCTGCGGGGGACGACCTCGGCCTGGCCCGGCCCCCGCAGCGTCACCAGACAGACGTTACCCGAGTCCGTCTCGTCCACGCCGATCATCTCTGGCGCACCGCTGTACCATGCCGAGACCGCGCCGGTCGACACGTTTTGCGTCGAATGCCAGTCGCCGAGCGCGAGATAGTCGACCCCGCTGCCGACGATCTCCTCCGGTGTAATCAGGCCGAACTTGGTCTCGAAATCAGGGCGCTGCACGCTCCCGTGAAACAGGCCAACGACGTGTCGCGTGCGCCGCGACGCCGGCCGACCCGGCGGCGAGGGCGGCGCGCCGGCATCCCCCGCGAGCGCCGATCCCGCGCCCGACAACCCCGCAAGAGGACTATCGGGGGACAGGCGGTCCTGCACGGACCGCCCGATCACCGTGAGGTCACGCTCGGGGAACACCCGCGCCTCCGGGGCGGGCCCGAAGACGACCAGGTGAGGGCAGCGCGTCGCGAGCCCCTGCCAGATCGTCGCACTGCCCGCCCCCAGCGGATCGTGGTTGCCTGCGATCGCGCACACGGGGATACCCGCATCGCCCAACCGGCCCAACTGCTCGGTCGCGAACGGCGCCTGCAGACGGGCCGCGGCGACGGAGTCGAAGAGATCGCCCGCGATCAGCACGACGTCGACGCGCTCCTGGATCGACAGGCCCACCACATTGGCGAATGTCCGCTGGAGCTGCCGGCGCTGGTCGCCCCCGCGATCGCCGAGGACCTTGAAGGTCGCACCGAGGTGCACGTCCGACGTGTGCAGCAGGCGCACGCTCATTCCGGCGCGGCCGTGAACGGACAGATCTGGTTGAACGCACAGTACGGGCACGCGCGATACGGATCGGGCGTGGCGAGAAACTGCTGCGCGCGGATGCCCGAGGCGGCCTTGAGGATCATCGTGCGAACGGCGTCGATGTCCGCCTCGGTCTTGCGGGCTTGGCCGACGACGACCTGGCGCCCGAGGAAGTGGAGCTCCACGCGATCGGGGAGGCGCCCGAACACCTCCAGGTAGGCGAGCGCATAGATGGAGAGCTGCTCACTGTCCTTCGCGCGTCGGTCCGCGTCCTGCTGCGTGCGCACGTCCGTGCTCTTGAAGTCGATAATCACGACCTCGGCGCCGCGGAGGTCGACCCGATCCCAGCGGCCGCGAAGGAGGTTCGACCCCACGGGAAAGCGGAACTCGCGCTCGACGAACGTGGGCGTCGTGTCGCTCGCCTGCTGGTACTCGAAGAATCGCCGGAGCGCTTCGCGGCCCGCCTCCATCCGTTGATCCTCGTGCTCGCGGCTGAGAAACCCCTCGTTGACCCATGCGCGCTCGAAGTGGGCGATCAGGTCGTCGGCGGTCACCGGTTGGTGCCTCGCGCGCCGCCGGTTGTACTCTTGCACCGCGTCGTGCAGCGCAGAGCCGTACGCGACCCGGTGGTCGCGGAGCACCGGCACGCGCAGCAGGTGAATATACCGGTACTTGTACGGACAGGTCATGTAGTCGTCGACCTGCCGAAACGACAGCTGCAGCACGGCATCATCGCCGAGCGGGATCAGCGACGGCACGCTCGGCTCGACCGGCGGCGCGTGCCGCTCCAGCGCCTGTGCCGCGCTCGTCCGCACCGTTTCAGGGGGCACCCGGGGCACATCGAGCGCCTCCAGCACGAACCGGCTCGCCTTGCGAGGCCGTGCGCCACCGTAATCGGAGGCGCTCGTCAGGTACAGCTCGCGCTTGGCCCGGGTCATCCCAACATAGCACAGCCGGCGCTCTTCCTGTACGTGAAAGTCGCCGCTCGGCAGCAGATCCTTCATGAGCGCATCCGGCAAAGGAAGCGGCTCGCGGCGCGCCCGCGACGGGAACTTGTCCGTGACAACGCTCACGAGGAACACGACGGGAAACTCCAGCCCCTTCGCCTTGTGGATCGTGAGCACACGCACAACGTCCGCCTCGCCGTCCACGTCCGCGGTCGGCGGATCATCGCCCGCCTCGATCAGCAGATCCAGGTAGGCAACGAACGCGGGGAGGCGGTCCACGGCCGCCACGTCGCCGAACCGCGCGACGAGATCGAAAAACTTCGCGATGTTGGCGACCTTGTGCTCGTCCTCTGGCCGGTCGGACGACGCGAGGCGGCCGACGAACCCCGTCCGATTCACCAAGTATTCATAGAGCACGCGTCCCGTGGGGTACCGCGGTGCCAACCGACCCATCTCTTCGAGGTCGTCGACCAACCGATCGATCACCGCATGGCCCTCGCGCGTGAGGTCGAGATCCTCGATCCGCGCGAGCTGCCGGTACACATGGGCCAGGGGGCGCCGCTTGCGACTTGCGTAGCTCATACACGCGGCGAGATCCGCCTCCGGCACACCGTAGAGCGGCGAGGCGCTCAGATGGTACAGCGACAAGCTGTCCTCCGGATGGGCAAGCGCCCGGAGGAACGACGTGAGCAGACGGATCTCCTCGCGGTCATACAGACCCCGCGTGCCGGAGAACTGGAACGGGATGCCGCGCATGTTGAGGGCCCGGAGAAACGGGTCGGCGTCCTTGTTCGCCCGCACCAGGAGCGCCACATCACGGTACTGCCACACGCCGGCTTTGACGCGCTCGGCGATCCGGTCCGCAACGCCGTCGGCTTCGGCGCCGAGGGACTCGTAGTGCAGGTGGCGTGGCAGCGTGCCCGGCCCGGCGACTGCTTCCAGGCGCTTGTCGATCCCGACGCGCACCTCGAGCCGGTCAGGATCGTTGTGGCGGATGAGACGATAGGCCGCATCCAGAATGAACTGCGTGGACCGGTAGTTCCGGGTGAGCACGACGGTCCGCGCGTCGGCGTACGTCTCGGTGAAAAAGGTGATGTTGCTGTACGACGCACCCCGAAAGCGGTAGATCGCCTGATCGTCGTCCGCAACGACCGTCAGATTGCGCCGGGCATCGGCCAGCAGTTTCACCAGCTCGAACTGCGCGTAGTTGGTGTCCTGGAACTCGTCGACGAGAATGTGGTGGAACTGCTCCTGATACCGCTGCAACACGTCCGGGTGTTCTCGCAACAGCCGAATCGTCAGCACGATCAGGTCGCCGAAGTCCAAACGTCCGTCCTTGGCCAGCAGGTCCTGATAGACGCGGTAGGCGGCGGCGAGCTCGCGCTGCTGCCGTGCGTGATCCGCGAGTACGGTGTCGTTCGGTTCGGCGGCCGCGCTCGCCGCGAGGCGGTCCGCGTACGCGGTGTATTCCTCCGGGGTGATGTCCTCGTCCTTGGCCCGACTGATGAGCCCGATCAGCGCGTCCACGTATCTCGCCGGATCACCGAGGGGGCGGAAATGATCGAGCGGGAACTCAAACAAACGCTCCCGGATGAAGATCGCCTGCTCGGCGCGGTTCAGCACCCGGAAGTCGGGAGGCAGACCGAGGTGCAGCGCATGGTCCCGGAGCACCCGATCCCCGAACGCATGGAACGTGCTAATCCACGCCTGCGTGTACCCATACGGGACGAGTCGATCGACGCGCTCTTCCATCTCCGCGGCCGCGCGGTCGGTGAACGTGAGGGCCAGGACCTGCTCCGGGCGGACGCGCCGTGACGAGATGAGGTGGCCGATGCGGCGGGTAATCACGGTCGTCTTCCCCGTGCCCGCGCCGGCGACGATCAGCAGCGGCCCCTCGGCATGAATCACCGCCTCGCGCTGCTGCGTCGTCAGCCCGTCAAGCACTGCATCGGCCGTCGGGACCGGGGGCGCCTCGCGCTCCGCCGCGGCCACGCTTGCGGCGTTCACCGGAGACTCGGCCTCCGGACCGCCGCGAGCACCGGCGTCCGACTGGGCGTGAGCCGGGCGAGGCGTATCGGACGCTCCGCCGTCGCCCGGCACGGACGGAACAGACTCGGGTCCCGCCGCGGACGCTTCGCGTTCCAGGGTCTCGGCGAGTCCGAGCCCGAGTTGATCAGACCCGTGCCGGCTCCCCCGCCTACTCATCGACGTCCCCTGTTACGCCGCGTCGACCTACCCCACGCAGCACGCGGATGATCGTCCGCGTGGAAAAACCCTGCCGTTGAAGGAGCCCCGCGAGGCGTCGAGTCCGAACGTCGGGAGACAGATGTCGATACACACGCTGACGGCGTCCCACCAGAGCCCGAGCGTAGCGTTCCTCTGCCACGGATGGATCTTCTTCGCCATAGGCCTCCCGGATCGCCTGCTCGACCAGCGCGGTCGCGACCCCCTTCTCACGCAACTCGCGTCGGAGCCGGGGCGCCCCGCACGGCCGTCGGCCGAGGCGCGCCGCGACCCACCCGCGGGCAAAGGCCAGGTCGTCCAGATGGCCGATCCGCGTCAGGTCGTCGATCACCGCGCGGATCTGCGCATCGGGTATCCCGCGCTGCCGCAACTTGAGTCTCAGCTCCGAAACGCTTCGGGGACGGGGCGACAGCAGTCGGATCGCGAGGTCCCGTGCGCGGACGTACAACCCTCGTGCTTCGAGTTGTTCCGCTACGTCGCCGGGAATCGTCTCACCCGAGGCGATCCCGCGACGGGCGAGCTCCTCGGCATCCACGCGGAGCGCACGCCCGTCATCGAGCACAACGACGCGTCGGTCTCCGCCCCACGCACCCCCGGACGGCCCGGCCGCACCGGAGATCCGGCCCCCGCCGCGGATGCTCACCACGATCGGCATGATCAGGACGTGAACAGACGGGTGGCTTCCCTACCCCCACGGTGTCCGGGCCGGGCTCTGACGCCACAGCGGACGCGGGCGCGCCGGTGACTCATCGCGAAGCCCGAGCAGGAACTCCCTTCGCCGGCACCGTCGGGTGTCCGTCGCGGGACGCCGGCCTCGCGTCTCCGTTCGAGTGCACCTCCGGCGCAGGCTCATCCGCCGACGGGGCCGTGCGTATCAGGCCGACCTTCTCGCGCGTCCGCTCCGAGATCTCCTGTGCCAACTCCGGGTTGGACTCGAGGAACTCGCGCGCGTTGTCCCGGCCTTGCCCGAGTTTCATATCCTTGTAGGCGAACCACGTGCCCGTCCGGGTGACGATGCCCTGCGCCACGGCGACGTCGAGCAAGCTCCCCGCTCTGCTGATCCCGCGCGGGAAAATGATGTCCAACTCCGCATCACGGAACGGCGCGGCCAGTTTGTTCTTGACCACTTTGACCCGCACTCGCTGGCCCAGCACCTGATCGCCGGATTTGATCGACTCGATACGTCGGATCTCAATTCGCATCGACGCGTAGAATTTGAGCGCGCGACCGCCGGTGGTGACCTCGGGGTTGCCGTACATCACGCCGACCTTCTCGCGAAGCTGGTTGATGAAGATCACCGTCGTGCGTGACTTGCTGATGGCCCCGACGAGCTTCCGGAGCGCCTGGGACATCAACCGGGCCTGCAGGCCCACGTGCGCATCGCCCATCTCGCCTTCCAGTTCGGCCCGCGGCACCAGCGCCGCCACCGAGTCCACCACGACGACGTCGATCGCGCCCGAACGCACGAGCATCTCGGCGATCTCGAGCGCCTGCTCACCGGAATCCGGTTGCGAGATCAGGAGATTGTCGATGTCCACCCCGACGTTGCCTGCGTATTCGGGGTTAAGTGCGTGCTCCGCGTCGATGAACGCCGCGACGCCCCCGCTGCGTTGCGCCTCGGAAATAATATGGTATCCGAGCGTCGTCTTGCCGGAAGACTCGGGGCCGTAGATCTCCACGACGCGCCCGCGGGGCACCCCGCCCACACCAAGAGCGATGTCCAGCGCCAGCGCACCCGTGGATATCACGTCCGCGGTCAGCTTGGCTTGGTGCTCGCCAAGCTTCATGATGGACCCTTTGCCGAACTGTTTTTCGATCTGGGTCAGAGCAAGATCAAGGGCCCGCTGCCGCTCGTTCATGCTGCGTTTCCTCCTGGCGCGATGGGATGGTTTTGGCTGGTTAAGTTGGCCCCACTGTACCAAACATATGTTCGTTTGTCAAGTCACTGGGTTGACTTCGCTGCCCGCATCTTCGCCAGACTGGCGGGGCAACCTGCTGACAGCATCCTCTCGTGGCATGCGATGCTCCTCACTCGACCGGCAGCGCGCCAAAGCGTGCGCTGCATATCTCTCGATACACCGCGCCCGACGGCAGCAGCGCACTCTCCATGACCGAGATCCCACCAACGCGTTGCGAACCCGCGACAGGGGCTGCGGGCCCCTTGAGACGCTCGGCGCAACCACTGAGATCCGGCGCCGCCCTTTCGGATCTGACGCGCGCCACCGTCACGTGCGCGTGAAACCCTCGCGCGTCCTGGCGAAACTGGCGTTCCACAAGCGCCGTGTCGAGCGCCTGCGAGAGCGCCGCCAGCCGTTCCGCGCCTGCGGCCACCCCCATCCACACGGTCCGAGGCCGCCGGAGGGACGGAAACGCCCCGCCACCGGCGAGCGTGATCGAGAACGCGGCCGACGCGGCCGCCGCGATGCGCGCGGCCTCGACCGCGCGCGCGACCTCCGGTTCCGTGATCTCGCCGAGAAATCGGAGCGTGACGTGCAGCGCCTCGCCTTCGACCCACCGGAGTGCGCCCGCCTCGACGCGCAGCGCGCGGCGCATCATCGAGAGCGCCGCGTCGCGCAGCGCCGGCGTGATCGGGACCGCTACGAAGATCCGACGCCGTCCCCCGTGACCCGGTGATGTCAACGCAACAACTGCAGCCTGATCATGTCGAGCGCCGTCTGAGACGCGAGATACTGGATGCCCGCGCGGCCCGGCTCCGTTCCGAACCGAACCTCCCGCACCTCCGTCCCTTCCGCGTGCGCGAGCGCGAGAAAGACCAAGCCGACGGGCTTCGCCTCGGTCCCGCCCGTCGGCCCGGCGATCCCCGTCGTCGCGATGGCCAGATCGGTCGCAGCTTGGCTGCGCACGCCCTCCGCCATCGCCCGGGCCACCTCCGCGCTGACCGCGCCGTGCCGCTCGACCAACGATTCCGGAACGTAGAGCCAGCGGTGCTTCGCCGCGTTGCTGTATGCGATCACCCCTCCGTCGAGGTACGCCGACGCGCCGGGCGTTCGCGCGAGCCGGTGCGCGATCAGCCCGGCCGTACAGGACTCCGCGACGGCGACCGTCACGCCCCGCTGCGCCAGCAACCGGGCGACGACCTCGTCGATCGTGGCGTCGCCGACCACGTAGATCGCGTCGCCGAGACGTTCCCGCAGCGCGGCCTCCGTCTGGTCGAGCAGCGGTTCCACCGCCGCGTCCGTCCCCCGCGCGGTAATCCGCACGTGGCACTCCCCCGTGTGCGCGTACGGCGCGATCGTTGGGTTGGTGCTCGCGCGCATCAGGTCGCGAAGCCGGTCCTCCACGGCGGACTCGCCCAAGCCGATGATCCTGACGACGCGGGACCGAATGACCTCGTCGCCGACCAGTCCCCGTGCTCGCAGATAGGGGACGACGTGGTCCTCCATCATGCCCTTCATCTCACGGGGCACACCGGGAACAAAGACGATCGTCTTTCCTTCGTGCTCCACGATCACGCCAGGGGCGCTGCCTCGCGTGTTCGGCACCATGTGCGCGCCCCTCGGCAACATCGCCTGCTTGACCTGCTGCGAGCTCAGCGGACGGTTGCGGCGCCGAAAGAACTCCTGGACGTGCGTCCAGGCCTCCTCGTGACGCTCCATCGGAAGCCCGAGCAGTTCCGCGACGGCCGCGACCGTGAGGTCGTCGTCGGTCGGACCCAGGCCTCCCGTGGACACCATGAGATCGACCCGACCGAGCGCATTCGCGAAGACTTCCTGCACGCGCCCGACGTTGTCGCCGACGGTGGACCGATAGTACACGGCGATCCCGAGCGTGGCCAGAAGCGTGCACAGGTACTGGGCGTTGGTGTCGACGATCTGTCCTAACAGATGCTCGGTCCCGACCGACACGATCTCGGCCTTGATCATCGCTCTCCCCTCTCCAGGAACGTACGGGCGTCGGGCCGTCCGTCGAACGATCTGCGGCGTCGAATCGGGCTCACGGTGTCAGCGCGGTGTAGGTCTCGTCCACGACGTCTCCCGGGTTGCCAAGGCGACCGACCGACCGGCCGTTCACGGTCAGGGTCAAGGCGCTCGCGTTCCCGATTCGCAGGGTCAACTGGCGCTTGGCCTGCCAGACCTGCTGGTCGCCGGCGCTGAGGAACCCCTCGAACACTGTCACGCCATCGGCCACTGCCCGAACCCAGGAACGGTCGGTGGCCACCGCTGCAACCGTCACGGGCGCGGCGGACATGATCGCCTGCAGCGGCACCGCGGATCCGGGCTGACTCGCGCCGGGTGCCGGAGACGTCCCGGTTGCACCACCGGGCCCAGACGGCGGCGTTGCCGCGGTCGCCGGCGGTGCCGTGACACTCCTGGCGGATGGTGTCCCCGTCGAACTCGTCCCGGCGGCCGCGGGTCCCTGACTCGCACCCGGTACGGTAGACGGCGCCGCGGACGGCGAGGTCGTGGACGCGCTCCCCTGGGACGTCGGTTCGGGGGTGCCGGTGAACTGGCGGAGTTGACCGTACAGAATGTACGCGATCACCGCGGCTCCGCACAACAACACGAGCGAGGCTCCGATCACGAATCGCCGTGCGCGCGAGCGCGGGGTCACCGGGGTGATCCGAACGTCCACCGGCGACGCGCGCACGGCAACCCTGGCGCCGAGCGGCATCGGATACATCGAGGCGATCTCCTCGGGCGGCAGCCCGAGATGGGACGCGTACGCGTTGAGAAAACCCCGAACGTAGGCCGGGCCGGGCAGCCGGTCGAACGCTTCCTCCTCGAGCGCTTCCAGGTACCGCCGACGGATGCGCGTGGCCGCTTCCACATCGTCCAGCGAGAGGCCCCGGGCCTCGCGCGCGTTCCGCAACCGCTCGCCGATGCCAAGAATGTTCATCGCGCCAGCGGTGTTCTTGGACGAGAAATCAGTTTCCTGCGGCGCGCGCGCTCGTGGGGCGATCCCGTCTTACGCGTCGTCCGCGTCCGCCGCGTCGGGCCGCGGGACGCCCTCGCGCAGCACGCGCTCCAGATCGTCCACGCCCACCAGGACGTCGCGCGGGCTGCTCCCCTGCGACGGTCCGACGATCCCCTTCTCCTCCAGCTGGTCCACCAGGCGCGCCGCACGCACATAGCCGATGCGCATCTTGCGCTGCAGAAGCGACACAGACCCGTAGCCCGAACGGACCACCAGCCGAGCCGCGTCTACGAGGAGCGCGTCATCCGCCGGGGCGTCCTCGGAAGGCGCCACGTCCCCGGCTTGCACCAGCGATTCGACGTACGCGGGCTCTCCCTGCGCGCGCCAGAACGCGACGAGACGCTCGGTCTCCGCGTCGCTGATGAACGCACCCTGGACCCGCATCGGCCGCGCCGCGCCGATCGGCGCAAACAGCATGTCGCCCTTCCCGAGCAGCCGCTCCGCGCCCGGGTGATCAAGGATCGTCCGGCTGTCCACGAGCGAGCTCACCGCGAACGCGATACGGGACGGGATGTTCGCCTTGATGAGCCCGGTGATCACGTCCACGGACGGCCGCTGCGTGGCGACCAGGAGGTGAATACCCGTGGCGCGCGTCATCTGGGCGAGCCGGCAGATGATCTCCTCGAAGTCGGCGGGCGCGACCATCATCAAATCCGCGAGTTCGTCGACGATGATCAGGATGTAGGCGAGCGGGCGATCCGGATGCTGGGCGTTAAATGCCTGGATGTTCCGCACACCGTCCGCCGCGAACATCTCGTAGCGGCTCTCCATCTCCTGGATCGCCCAGCGCAGCTTCGCGGCCGCCTCGCGGGGCCCGGTCACGACCGGGCTCAGCAGATGGGGAATACCGTTGTAGTTCGTCAGCTCGACCCGCTTCGGATCAATCATCAGGAAGCGGACCCGCTCGGGTGTGGACCGGAACAGGATGCTGGCGATCATGCTGTTCAGCATTACGCTCTTGCCCGCGCCGGTCGCGCCCGCGATGAGCAAGTGGGGCATCGTCACGAGATCCGTCACCACCGGGGCACCGGCCGTACCCTTGCCGATCGCGACCATGAGCGGCGACCGCGCGGATCGGAACTCTTCGCTCGCCACAACCTCGCGCAGGTGAACCAGGCTCGCCCGCTCGTTGGGTAGCTCCACACCGACCGCGGACTTCCCGGGGATCGGCGCCTCCAGGCGAACGCTGCTGGCCGCCAGCGCGAGCGCGATGTCGTTCTGGAGGCTAGTGATCTTCTGCACTTTCACGCCGGGCGCGGGCTGCAGTTCGTAGCGCGTCACGACCGGTCCCATCTCCCAGCGCACCACCCGCGCGTCGACCCCAAAGCTCCCGAGCGTACGCTCCAGGCTGCGCGCAACCTCCTCCGGATCGACCTTCCCGATCCGGCCCTTGCCCGACGGGAACGCGTCGAGCAGTGACAGGTCAGGCAGCGTGTACGCTCGCGGGGACTGCGTCGGAAACGGCAGCGCCTCTTGCGCGACCGCAGCCTTCCGCCTCCGCGTGCCGCCGCCGGTGGACGCCCGTCCCGCTGGCAACGCGCCGTCCGGCGTGGTCCCGGCGTCCCCGCCCGGACCGGCCTCCTCCGTAGCCGCCCCGCCCGCCTGTACGTCAGGCGCATTGCCGCGTTCCGGGGATGCCTCCGGATCCAGCGACTCGCCCCGATCCACGCCGCCCGCGTCTGCGGCAAATACCACGTCGCCGTCATCCGGATATATTGGCAGATCCTGCCGAACACCGTCGTGCGACGCGGTGCCGAAGCCGCGGCGGGACGTCGCGACGGACGCACCTCCCGCCGAGGCGAGCAACGGATCGAGACCGGATGATCCTGCGTGCACGTGCCGCCACGCCGGGATCGCCCCGCGCGTGCGGCGGCCCAGACGCGCGAGCGCCGCCCCCGCCGTCCGCACGCCCGCCTCGAGTGCGTGCCGCAACGCCGGCCCCCCGCTCCGGCCCGCCGCCACGCACAGTCCCGCGAGCCACGCCCCGAGCCCTCGAAGCGCGGCCGAGGCCCAGGCTGCGAGCGCACCGATCACCCGCCACACGACACGCGACACGTCCGTGAACGACGTGCCGGAGGTCAGCATCGCAGCGAGCCCGGCGCCCAGGGCGGTAACGGTCCACAGCCCTGGCTCCCCGACGGCCCGTCTGAGGATGACCTCGAGGCCCGCACCCACATAGCCCCCGCCCTTCCGGCCCAATGCGGCCGTCCACTCTTCGCCTGCCGGATACCGCAGGTGCAACGCGACGAGGGCGACGAGGTAGCCGAGCAGGATCCCGTAGAGGCGGGAACTGAGACGGAACTGGCGGCGGACGAAAAAGATGAGCCCCACGAGCGCCAGGAACACCGGGACCCACCCCACCGCGACCCCAAAACCCTGGCCGAGACGGGCAGCGATCCACCGGGGAGCCAACGCGGTCTGCTCGGGAACGAGGCTTACGCCAATCAGGGTCGCGAGCGCGATCAGCGCCGCCCCTACGGCCTGGGGAAACCTGCCTCGGGATGCCTTCCGCTTGGCCACGTGCGGCCTCCTGTTGTGCGATCCGGTTCCGTGATCGTTGGTCCGTCTCCTCGTGCGGTCGAATCCGGTGCGCGCACGATGGTTGCTGCGATCATACTTCCACGAGCATAGGTAGGATCATGGGCTGACGCCGCGTTTGCTCAAACAGGTATCTTCCCAGGGCCTCCCGTATCGCCGTTCTCACCGCGCCCCAGTCCGGCGTGCCTCGCTGCCGGCACCGGGCGACGGCGTCTTTTATGCGCTTTTTCGCCTCGTCGATCAGGTCGCCGGACTCGCGCATGTAGACGAACCCGCGCGACACGATGTCCGGCTCCATCACGAGCTCCCCGGACTGCCGATCCAGGGCTACGAGCGCGATCAGCATTCCGTCTCGGGCGAGCTGACGGCGGTCCCGCAACACCACCGCACCGACACCGCCGAGCCCGTCCACCAACACCTCGCCGGCGTCCACCGTACCGGCATGCGTGATCCGGCCGGCCGACACCTCGATAATCTGTCCATTCTCCGCGAGGAGGCTGCGCTCCTCCGGCAAGCCAACCGAGGCCGCCAGCCGCCGATTGAGTACGAGGTGCCGGTACTCTCCGTGGACCGGGACGAAGAACCGCGGCCGCAGGAAGGTGAGCATGAGCTTCAACTCCTCCTGGCAGGCGTGCCCCGAAGCGTGCACGGCGGCCCCATGAATCACCTCTGCCCCCTGCCGGTACAGGTGGTTGATCGTACGGGCGACCATCCCCTCGTTACCGGGGATCGGTGACGCGGACAGGATCACCGTGTCGCCCGCCTTGATCGTCACCGTACGGTGTTGGCCCATCGCCATCCGGGTGAGCGCCGAGAGAGGTTCACCCTGGCTGCCGGTCGTCAGGATGGTGACGTGGCGGTCGCTCAGACCTCGAACCTGCTCGAGCGGGATGAGTGTGCCACGGGGAGCTTGGAGCGCGCCCAATTCCATGGCAATCGCCACGGTGTCCACCATGCTGCGCCCGGCCAGCGCCACTTTGCGGTCGTGCCGCGCCGCGGTCGACAGGACCTGCTGGATGCGATGGACGTTGCTCGCGAACGTGGTCACGAGCACACGCCCGGGCACGCGACCGAAAATCTCGTCGAGGGCCGCGCCCACGGTCCGTTCGGACGGTGCGTAGCCTGGACGCTCCACGTTGGTCGAGTCCATCAGCAACGCCAGCACGCCAGCCTCGCCGATTTCCGCGAGCCGCGAGAAGTCGGTCGGGTGCCCGTCGATCGATGTCGGATCGAACTTAAAGTCGCCGGTCCAGACGACCACGCCGGCGGTCGTCCGGACGACGACGGCGCACGATTGCGGGATGTTGTGATTGACGTGCACCAACTCGACCTCGAACGGCCCGACCTGGATCGGGTGCCGCGCGTCCACGGGTACCGCTTGCATTTTCGGTGCGTGCGGCATCTCGTCCACGCGTCGGCGGGCGAGCCCTAGGGTCAAGGGCGTCCCGTAGACGGGCGCCGCCCGTGCTTGAAGGAGATAGGGCAGACTGCCGACATGGTCCTCGTGCCCGTGCGTGAGCACGATTCCGTGCAGCGTCCCACCGGACGCCAGAAACCGATAGTCGGGGATCACCAGATCGATCCCCAGCATCTCCTCGTCCGGGAACGCGAGCCCGGCGTCCACCACGAGCATGTCCCCGCCCATACGGAGGACCGTGCTGTTCTTCCCGATTTCTCCGAGCCCGCCGAGCGGGATCAACTGGATCCCGGGCGCGGTCGGACGCGGGACCGCCGGTTGGGACCGCGGCCGGCCGCGGCGGCGGCGGGAACGGCCTCCCGCCGCACCACCCGGCTCTACGTTCCCTGTGCGTCGCGCTGGCTGATCGGGGGACATCAGGCAGACTCCGATCGGAACGAAGTACGTCCTGGGCGGGCATCGGACGCGCCCGCGCGCACACGCAGCGTCCCGGGAGTCATTCGCCCTCCCTCCCGAGGCCGCGCACGAGCCTTCCGAGCACGCGAATATCGCGGAACAAGAGCGGGCGCACCGCCGGATTGTGGAGCGCGTACGACGGATGGTACAGTGGCAGCACGGTGCGGCTTCCCAACCGTTGCGGACGGCCATGGACCTCCCCGATCTGGGCACCGGGAAGCAGCGCCGCGAGGGAGTGGCGACCGAGCGTGACGACGACTCGAGGACGGAGCACGTCGAGTTGCGCGCGCAACCAAGGCAGGCACGCCGCGACCTCAGCAGACGACGGCGGCCGGTCGCGGGGCGGTGTGGTTGCCGTTGCCGCGCGGTCTTTGATCACGTTCGTGATGTACACGTCGGCTCGGGCCAGCCCGGCCTGCCGCAACAATTCATCGAGCAACCGTCCCGCCCGCCCGACGAAAGGCCTGCCGGTCGCGTCCTCCAACCGGCCCGGTCCCTCGCCGACAATCACGACGGAGGCGGCACCGCTCCCCTCCCCCGGCACCGCCCGCGTGCGCGTGCGCCACAGGGGGCACCGGCGGCATCGACGGATCCGGGCGTGCAGCGCCTCGAGCCGGTCGCCCGTGACGCGCGCCGGACCGTCGCTCAGGCCGCCACCGGCGTCAGCGCGAGCTGCCTGAGGACCGCTGCGATCTGGTCGCGCTCCGCCGCGGTGGCCTCGATGAGCGGCAGCCGCAGGCCGCCCGCGTCAAACCCGGTCAGCGCGAGCGCCGCCTTCACGGGCGTTGGGTTCGACGTGATGAACAGCACCTTGAACAGCGGCAGCAGCCGCAGGTGGAGTTCCGTCGCCCGCCCAACGTTCCCCGCAAAGAACGCGTCGATCATCTCCCGGATCTCGCGGCCAGCGATGTGCGCGGCCACGCTCACGATGCCGACACCGCCCACCGCGAGCAGCGGCAGCGTGAGGCTGTCGTCACCGCTGTAGAGTTTGAACGCCGGCGGCGTGAGCTTCCGGATCTGCGACATCTGATCGAGGCTACCGCTCGCCTCTTTAACCGCGACGATGTTGCGGACCTGGGCCAACCGCGCGATCGTCGTCGGCTCACAGTTGATGGACGTCCGGCCCTGGATGTTGTACAGCATCACGGGCAGGCGCGTGCTGTCCGCGACCGCCTTGAAATGTTGGTACAATCCCTCCTGCGACGGTTTGTTGTAGTAGGGGTTCACGAGGAGCACACCGTCACATCCGACCCGCTCCGCCTCGTGGGTCAGATGCATGCTGTGCGCGGTGTTGTAGGTACCCGTGCCGGCGATCACCGCCGCACGGCTCCCCACGGTCTCCTTGACCGTGCGGAAGAGGCGCACCTTCTCGTCGTCCGTCAACGTTGGGGACTCGCCGGTGGTGCCGCAGACAACGAGCCCGTCGGACCCGTTGTCCAGCAGACGCTTGGCGAGGGCCGCCGCCTTGTCGTAGTCCACCGCGAGGTTGCGATCCATGGGTGTTACCATGGCGGTGATCACGCGTCCGAACTCGACCATTTCCCCCTCACCTCCCGGGCTCACTCCACTGTGGCCCCGCGCATCACACAGAACGTTCAGGACACACGGCGCCCGCTCCTGCCGCCGCCGCACGTCAACGACCGGACTACGTGGCGCGCGCCCCCAGCAGCACGCCGTCGCGGACCACGGCCTCGGCGATCTGGACCGTGTTGAGCGCCGCGCCTTTGCGGAGGTTGTCGGCGACCGCGAAGAACGCGAGCATGCCCGCGCCGTCCGTGCGAATCCGGCCGACGTGACACGGATCGCCGCCGGATGCGGCGAGCGGCGTCGGGTATCGAGCGGCCGCGGGGTCGTCCACGACATCCACCCCGGGCGCCGCCCCCAGGAGGGCGCGCGCGTGCGCCGGGTCGAGCGGCGTGGAGAACTCGGCGTGCACCGCGACCCCGTGAGCCCGAAGCGTGGGCACCCGGACACACGTGACGCCGAAGGCGACCTCGGGCGCGTCGAGCATCTTCCGGAGCTCGGCCGCCATCTTGACCTCCTCGCTCGTGTGCGCACCGCGAAACGACCCGACGGCCGGGATCACGTTCATGGCGATCGGCTGCCGGAACGCGGTCCCCCGCGCCTGGGTCGGCGCGACGCCGGTGTCGACGGCATCCCGGAGCTCCGCCCAGAGCTGGGTGACGCCCGCCTGGCCCGCGCCCGACACCGACTGGTAGGAGCACGCGATCAGCCGGCGCAGGCCCGCGGCCCGGTGCAGCGGCGCGAGCGGCACCGTGATGGTGGCGACGGTGCAGTTCGGGTTCGCGATGATCCGCCGAGGCACGCGCCGAAGCGCCGCGGGGTTGACTTCCGGAATCACCAGCGGCACGTCCGGCGTCATCCGAAACGCCGCGGAGTTGTCGATGACCAGCGCACCGCGTGCGGCGGCGACGGGCACCCACGTCTCGGCGACGTCGTCGGGCGTGTCAAAGATCGCGATGTCGATGTCGTCGAACGCCGCCGGCGCGACAGCCTCCACCACGAGATCGCCGACCCGCGTGCCCGCGGATCTCGGCGACGCGAGCGCGCGCAGCCGCGCCGTCGGGAACCGGCGCGCGGCGAGGATCTCCAGCACCTCCCGGCCAACGGCACCCGTCGCACCCACGACGGCGACCCGGTATCCGGTCATGGTCATCCCTCCCACCACGCTCGATGTGTGCCACGAGAGATCTTGACGGGCCGCGCGGTCCGCGGCCCTCGCCACCCTCCGGTCACGACGCTACAGATCAAGAATGTGCTCCAGCCCCTCCACGAGGTCGTGGAGGGCGCCGACCCGTTCAATCGCCAGCACCAGACCAGGCATGAACGACTCCTCGCTCACCGAATCGTGCCGGATGAGCAGCGTCTGCCCGGCGGCGCCGAACAACACTTCCTGGTGGGCTACGAGCCCCGGCAGCCGCACGCTGTGCACCCGAACACCGTCCACGAGACCTCCGCGCGCACCCGGCACCATCTCCGTCTCGGGCACCGCCGGCGGTGGCGCCGCGCCGCGGGCGGCGGCGATCAGACGGGCCGTCCTGGCGGCGGTACCGGACGGTGCGTCGCGTTTTCGATCGTGGTGCAACTCGGTCACTTCCACGTGCGGGAAGAACCGTGCCGCGCGAGTGGCGAACTCCATCATCAGGATCGCGCCGAGCGCAAAGTTCGGAGCGACCAACACCCCGATCCCCTCCGCGCGGCAACGCGCACCGAGCCGAGCAGTGTCCTCCGCGGGCATGCCGGTCGCCCCGATCACCACGGGTACCCGGTGATCGAGCGCCACGTCCGCGTGCCCCGCGACCGCCTCCCCGCGGCTGAGGTCGACCAGCACGGTCGGACGGGCCGCCAAGAACAGGTCCGCGAGGTCGGCGCCGATCGGCACGCCGAGCGTGCCAACGCCGGCCACGGTGCCGGCGTCTTGACCGACGGACGAAGCCCGTCCCAGGGCGCCCACGAGCACCATGTCGTCGCGGCGCGCGATGGTCCGGATCGCGGCGCGGCCCATACGCCCCGCCGCCCCCGCGACCACGACTCTATGCACCGGCATAGCGACGCACCTCCCCGCGCAGCTCCTCGGCCAGCCTGCCGTGGGCATCGAACGGCCCGATCGCCGCGAGCGACATCCGCTCCGGCACGAACAGCGCGGTCGCCACGCGGCGGACGTCGTCCGCGTCCACAGCGTCGACGTCCGCGATGATCTCGTCGAGCGTCAACTGGCGTCCGAAATACTGCTCCGACCGCGCGAGCTTGCTCATCCGGCTTCCCGGCGTCTCCAGGTCGAGCATGAGGCTCCCCTTGAGCGACTCCTTCGCCCGCGTGATCTCCTCGGCGGGCAGGCCGTTCGTCGCCCGTCCGAGATTATCGAACACCAACCGGACGACCTCGCGCGCGGCCACCGGGCTCGTTCCGCAGTAGACGACGAACGCCCCGACGTCCTGATAAGCCGCGTGGTATGTCGAGACGGCGTACGCCAACCCCCGCTCCTCGCGGATCTCCTGGAAGAGCCGACTGCTCATGCCTCCCCCGAGCGCGGTGTCGAGGACGGCCAACGCGTAGCGGTCCTCATGCGCCTGCGGGTATCCGGGGCCGCCGAGGCACAGGTGCACCTGTTCGATCTCCTTGTTCCGCAGCGTCACCGCCGTTCGGGCCGCCGGCGGTGAGATCTCCACCGGGACGCGTCGGCCGCGCCAGCCGCCGAGCCAACGCTGCACCAACTCCACGATCTGCTCGTGTTCGAGCCGCCCCGCCGCAGCCACGATCGCGGCGTCCGGACGGCAGTAGGCATCCATGAAGGCCACCAGGTCCGCGCGCCCGAGCGCCTGCACTGTCTGCTCGACGCCGGCGATCGGTCGGCCAAGGGGGTGGTCCGGCCACACCGACGCGGCGAACAGATCGTGGACGAGATCGTCGGGCGCGTCTTCGTACATGTGGATCTCCTCGAGAATCACCTGCCGCTCCCGCTCGAGCGCGTCAGGGTCGAACGCTGGGTCCAGGAGCATATCTGACAGCACCGCCATCGCATCGTCGAGGTGGTCGCTGAGCACGCGCAGGTAGTAGCACGTATGCTCCTTGTCGGTGAACGCGTTGAGGTGGCCGCCGATCGCGTCCATCGTCTGCGCGATCGCGAGCGCCGATCGCGAGCGCGTGCCCTTGAACAGGGCGTGCTCGATGAAATGGCAGATGCCCATGCGCGCCGGCTCCTCGTGACGCGAGCCGGCACCAATCCACACCCCGAGCGACGCCGTGCGGACATGGTCCATCGGCTCGGTGAGCACCACGAGCCCGCTCGGCAGCACGGTCCTGCGGTAAAGCGCCTGATCGACCGCCATATCGCCCCCTATACTCCCCGCATCGCGTCGCCCCTCGGCCCGCGCTCGCCGGGCGGCGATTGCCGCGATAACCAAGAAGCCCCCTCGCGGAGGCTTCTCTCGCGCCAGGACGCCGTCGCTTCGACTACGATCGAGGCTTTCGATGGGGCGGCCGTTGATATCCGCGGTCCCCGCGCGGCCCGCGATCGTGCCGTGGGGGCCGGCCCGTCGCCGCGGACGCATCACCACCGGGACCCTCCCCCTCGACCACCTCACCGTCGGGCGCCGGCTCGTCATCCGGGATCAGCCCGCGGCGCGTGAGATTCACGCGACCGAGGTTATCGATCTCCTTCACCCGCACCTCGACCTCGTCCCCGACCTTGACCACGTCCTCCACCCGGCCGACCCGGTGGTTCGACAGCTCGGAGATGTGGACGAGCCCCTCCTTGCCTGGGAAGATCTCCACGAACGCCCCGAAGTTCATCAACCGGGTCACCTTGCCCTTATACACGTCGCCCGGCTTCGCTTCCTTGATGATGTCCTCGATCATCCGCTGTGCGCGCGCCGCCGCGTCCTCGCTCGCCGACGCGATCAGCACGCGTCCGTCCTGTTCGATGTCGATTTTGACCCCGGTCTCCGCAGTGATCTTGTTGATCACCTTGCCGCCGGGACCGATGACCTCGCGGATCCGGTCGGGGTTGATGTGAATCGTGAAGATCCGCGGCGCATACGGGGACATCGTCGGACGCGGAGCCGGAATCGTCCGTTCGATTACGCCGAGGATCTGCAAGCGCGCCTCGCGCGCCTGCGCGAGCGCCCGCTCGAACACGTCGCGCGACAGCCCCTTGATCTTGATGTCCATCTGGAGCGCCGTGACCCCATCGCGGGTCCCGGCCACCTTGAAATCCATGTCCCCCATCGCATCTTCAATGCCCTGGATGTCGGTAAGGATCGCCATGCGGCCGTCGCCGGCGGGGCCGCTGATCAGCCCCATCGCGATGCCGCCGACGGGCTTCGCGATCGGCACGCCCGCGTCCATCAATGCCAGCGTGCTGCCGCACACCGACGCCATCGACGTCGATCCGTTACTCTCGAGGACCAACGACACGAGCCGAAGCGTGTAGGGGAAGGCTTCTTCCGGCGGGATCATCGGTTCGAGCGCCCGCTCCGCGAGCGCGCCGTGGCCGATATCGCGCCGCCCCGGCGAGCGCAACGGCCGGGCCTCCCCGACGCTGTACGGCGGGAAGTCGTAGTGATGCAGGTACCGCTTGCGGTCGCGCAGGCTCAGATCGTCGATGATCTGCTCGTCTTGGCCGGTGCCGAGCGTACACGTCGTCAGCACCTGCGTTTGCCCGCGGACGAAGAGGCCGGATCCGTGGACCCGCGGCAGGAGCCCCACCTGCGCGCTGAGCGGCCGGATCTGTGTCAACGTCCGCCCGTCAGTCCGGACGCCCTCGTCCAGGATCATCCGGCGCACTTCGGCTTTGGTCAACGATTCGACGCAGTCGCCGATCGCCTTCGACTGCCCGGGGAACTGCGCGGCGAGTTGCGCCTGGACATCACCCGCCACGTCGGTCAGCGCACTCTCGCGGGACAACTTGTCGGCGTTCCGCAGCGCCGCGGCCAACCGCGAGCCTGCGGCCTCCCGAACCGCCGCCTCGACATCGGCGGGCGGACCCGCCAGCACCGGCGAGATCTTCGATCGGCCCGCCTGCCGGACGAGGTCCTCGATCGCCGCGGTAATCCGCCGGATCTCGGCGTGCGCCAGATCGAGCGCCTCGAGCAGCCGATCCTCCGGCACCTCGCGGGCGCCGGCCTCGACCATCGTGACCGCATCCCGCGTGCCGGCGACCACCAGGTCCAGATCGGTCGTCCGGTCGTCCACGACCCGCTGCGACGGGTTGACCACCAACTGTCCGTCCACGAGCCCCACGCGCACCGCCGCGATCGGGCCGTCCCACGGGATCTGGGAGATCGCCAACGCCGCACCCGCCCCCGTGACCGCGAGCACGTCCGGCGTGTGGTCCTGGTCGGTGCTGAGCACCGTGGCGATCACCTGGACGTCGTTGCGAAACCCCTTCGGAAACAGCGGCCGCAGCGGTCGGTCGATCAGCCGCGACGTCAGAATCGCGCGCTCGCCCGGGCGCCCTTCGCGCTTAAAAAAACCGCCGGGGATCTTCCCGGCGGCAAACATCTTCTCTTCGTAGTCGCACGTCAGCGGGAAGAAGTCGATCCCCTCCCGCGGACTCGCCGACATCGTGGCGGTCACCAACACCACCGTGTCCCCGTACCGCACGACGACCGCGCCGCTCGCCTGCTTCGCCAACTGCCCGGTTTCAATCGACAAGGGTAGGCCGGCGACCTCGACCTCCACCCGTCCCGTTTTGATCTCCGCGCTCATCCGCTGCCCGTCCTCCTCATCCCGCTCCCGCACCCCTGGGCCACCCGGCACGTGATCCGTCACACGGGATCAACGCCGGGCCCCCGCCATGTTATCGACGCAGCCCGAGCCGCTCCACGAGCGCGCGGTACCGCGCGAGATCGTGGTTGCTCAGGTACGTCAGCAACCGCCGCCGCTGGCCCACCATTTGCAGCAAGCCGCGTCGCGAGTGAAAGTCGTTCTTGTGAACCTTGAGATGCTCGCTCAGGTGAGTGATCCGTGCGGTCAGCCTGGCGATTTGAACATCCGGAGATCCCGTGTCATTCGGATGTCTCCGGAACTCCTCTGCAGGAACGCGCGGCGTCCCCGCACCCTCGGTGCTCAAGCGCTCCACCTCCTCAACAACTCCATCAACCTACGCGGCCGGGACACCGCCGGAGCTGCGGCTGCCCCCGCCTCACGATGTATCATTATATCATACGCACCGCCGCACCGCTTGCGGCGATCAGCGGACTCGCTCGATGTACGACCCGCTTCTCGTATCGACGCGGACGGTCTCGCCGGTCTCCACGAACAGCGGGATCTGGACCACGGCCCCGGTCTCCAGGGTGGCAGGCTTAGTGGCGCCGCTCACCGTATCCCCCCGAATTCCCGGGGCGGTCTCGACGATACGCAGATCCACCGAGTTCGGCAGCTCGGCGTTGATCGGCGTATCATCGTGGAACGTGACGGTGACGTCCATGTTCTCCCGCAGGAAGCGTACCGCGTCGCCGAACAACGCCCGACTGAGCGACAACTGCTCATAGGTGGTCTTGTCCATGACCACATACTCATCGCCGGTGCCGTACAGGTACTGCATCGTCTTCTTCTCAAGGTAGACCAGGGGCACACGCTCGCCCGCCCGGAACGTCCGCTCGGTCGTTGACCCGGTCTTGGTGTTGCGCACCTTCGCCTTCACGTACGCCGGGCCCCGGCCGACCTTCACGTGCTGCGACTCGACGATCGCATAGAGATCGCCGTCGAGCAGCACGTGCACACCGGGACGGAAGTCATTGCTCGAAATCACGTCGCATCACCCACCGGGAGTGTACCGGCCGCCGCCGGCCATTGTCAACCAACGCAACGATATATGATGCCCGATCCGCGCGCAACCGAGCGGGGTGCCGCCCCGAGCCCCGAGGGACGCAGCCGCCCGCGGCTGCGCGGTCCGGACGCGGTCACGCCGGCAGTACGATCAGCTCTTTCGGCGCGCGCGTGAGCACCCGGCAGCCCTCTGCCGTCACGACGACATCGTCCTCGATGCGGACCCCGCCCCACCCTGGAAGGTACACTCCCGGCTCGATGGTCACCACCATGCCCGGCTCCAACGGCACGTCCAAACGCGGCGACAGCGACGGACCCTCGTGGATCTCTAGCCCGATGCCGTGCCCAAGTCCGTGCCCGAACGCTTCCCCGTATCCCGCGGCCTCGATGACGCCGCGCGCGGCCGCGTCGACCGCCCGGGACGATGCGCCACCGCGCACCGCGCCGATGGCCCGACGCTGTGCCTCCAGCACGAGCGCGTAGATCTCGCGCTGCCGGTCGTCGGGCTGCCCCAAGACCACGGTCCGCGTGCAGTCGGACGTGTACCCTTCCCACACCGGCCCGAAGTCCAACGTGACGAAGTCGCCCGCCTCCAGGACGCGGTCCGTCGCCCGCCCGTGCGGCAGCGCGGAGCGCGGTCCGCTGGCAAACACAAGGTCGAACGAGAGCCGGTCCGCCCCCGCCCGCCGCATGTACGTCTCGAACTCGACAGCGGCGCTCCGTTCGGTCGTACCGGGGCGGAGCACCGTCAGGATGTGCGCGAAGCCGGCATCGGAGATCTCCGCGGCGCGCTGAATCGCGGCGACCTCCTCATCGTCCTTCGCCCATCGCACGCGGTCCACGTCCCCGAGTGGCACGAGTTCGACCGGGCTGAGCTTCTCGCGCAGACGCTCCACCTGAGCGTAGGGCATGAACTCTGCCTCAAACCCGATCCGGCGGAGCTCGTGGGCGCGGACCGCGGCGGCCAGGGCACCCGGGAGATCTGCCCCGCCTCGGAGGATCTCACACGACGCCGCCTGCGCCGCGGCCTGTTCATAGTAACGAAAATCAACGGCGAGCAGCGCGGCACCCTCCGTCACGAGGGCGATACCGGCGGATCCGGTAAAGCCGGTGACGTAGCGTCGGTTCTCGGCCTTCACCAGCAGCAGGGCGTCGACGCCGTTCCCAGCAAGATACTGCCGCGCGCGTTGCACGTGATCCCTCATCGTCCCCTCCAGAGGTGGCGCCGTCCGCTCCGTGACCGCCTCACCGGAGGCCTCGAAGCACCGCTCGTTCGACCACGCGGACGAGCTTCGTCAAGACGAACTCGCGCGGGCTCTGCGGCTGCACCAGGATCGTGTAGAGCCCCAGCCGGTTGCCGCCGAGCACGTCGGTGAACAACTGGTCCCCGACCAGCGCGGTGGTGTCGGCTGTCGTGCCCATCACACCCAACGCACGCCGCAGCGCCCCGCGCCGCGGCTTCATCGCACCGGTCAACGCCGGTACGTCCAAGGAGCGCGCAAGCGCGGTCACCCGCCGCCCGCCGTTGTTGCTCACGATGCACAACGCGACCTCCGCGGCGCGCGCACGCCGGAGCCACTCCACAAGCGCCTGGGGCGCCTCGCGGGCGCCCCAGGGAACGATGGTGTTGTCGAGATCCAGGATGAGTCCACGAATACCCCGCGCCACGAGCGCCGGGACATCGACGTCGTAGATCGTGTCCGCGCGCAACGCGGGACGAAACCACGGGTGCACGCGCGTCCGTCCCGCGATCAGCCCACGCGCGATGTTAGTGCGAGGTTGAACCGCGCTCTTCCGTGGAGATCTCGGTGCCCTCGTCGGACGACTCGTCGTCGTCGGCGTCGTCGGCCGTCTCCTCGTCCGCGTGCGTGTCCTCAAACGCCTGGCGGACGCGCTCGAACTCGGCATCGTCTTCGATCGTCACGAGCGCGTCGTCCTCCATGCGGAAGATCACCGCGGTATCCGACTCCTGGCCGTCCGCCACGGGTTGCAGAATCGCGTACCGACGCTCGTCCACGTCGAGCACGTCGACCACGCTGAACTCGTGTTCCGTCCCGTCTTCGTCCAGGAGGGTGATAACATCCGCGTTCTCAGGCACCTTGCAACCCCCTTGCGTTTTGACGGCCGACCCCGTCCGGGATCATCCGGTCACACCGCGCGACCACCCGCGCCAGCGGCCTCGGAATCCCCAACAACCGAATGGACATCCTCAATGGATCGCTGGGATGGGTCCTGGCGGGTTCAAACGCAAGAAGAGGATAGCACCCGATCGCTACGGGTGTCAACGCGCGTGCGCCGCACTGTAGTAGTTCAGCAATAATGTCACCCCCTAACAGTTCCGTGACTATGTCACCCTGGGACTATGACCAGGGAGACGATCATGTTGAGTCAGAAGGATCAACAG
>Ga0070735_10000547_pt1 | contig 40243 bp, 44 predicted proteins | sample Coa_R1_FD_66443 | JGI IMG/M metagenome (GOLD analysis project Ga0070735, IMG submission 66443) | Surface soil microbial communities from Centralia Pennsylvania, which are recovering from an underground coalmine fire - Coalmine... | ecosystem: Environmental > Terrestrial > Soil > Unclassified ... | reverse complement strand
CAATCCATCACCAGCTTCACACTGGAGCACTCGATGAAAGCCTTCGCCCTCTTCCTTCTCACTCTGCTCGCCTTCGGGCCGTTCGCTCTCGCGCAATCTTCTTCGACGCCCGCGCCGCGGGACAAAGCCGACAAGAAAGTCACGGCGAACAAGAAGTCTCCGAAAAAGGAGCAGCCGAAGAAGGACGAAAAGAAAGAAGAGCCGAAGGAGGAGAAGAAAGGCGGCATGACCGCCGATACATTCTCGGGCCTGAAGTTTCGTTTGATCGGTCCGGCCGTGGCCTCTGGACGCGTGATGTCGATCGCGGTCAATCCGAAAAACAAATTCGAATACTACGTCGGCGTGGCTTCTGGCGGAGTGTGGAAGACCGTGAACGATGGCACGACCTGGACTCCCGTGTTCGACTCCGAAGGCTCGTATTCGATCGGCTGGGTGGAAATGGATCCCAACGATCCTTCTGTCGTCTGGGTGGGATCGGGCGAAAGCAATTCACAGCGCAGCGTTTCTTATGGCGATGGCATTTACCGCTCCGATGACGGCGGGAAAGACTGGCAGAATCTGGGGCTGAAGAAATCGGAGCACATTGGCCGCGTTGTGGTCGATCCGCGCGATTCCAAGGTCGTCTACGTTGCCGCCGAAGGACCGCTCTGGGGACCCGGCGGCGATCGCGGGCTTTACAAGTCAACGGATGGCGGGAAGAACTGGAAGGCAGTTCTGACGATCAGCGAGAATACCGGCGTCGTCGACGTCGCGCTCGATCCCTCAAATCCCGATATCGTCTACGCCGCTGCGTATCAGCGCCGCCGCCACGTTTTCACCCTGATCGATGGCGGACCGGAGAGCGCAATCTACAAATCGACCGACGCGGGCGCAACGTGGAACAAGCTGAAATCCGGCCTGCCCAGCGTAGATTTGGGACGCATCGGCATCACCGTCTCTCCCGCCGATCCGAATGTGGTTTACGCCTCCGTTGAAGCCGCCGACGGCAAGGGAGGTATCTTCCGCTCCGACGATAAAGGCGCCACGTGGGAGCGCCGCAATGAATTTGACGCCGGAGCCATGTATTACGCGCGCATCGTCGCCGATCCGAAGAATGTCGACCGCATCTTCGTCATGAACGTCGGCCTGCGCGAATCGACCGACGGCGGCAAAACGCTCCAGCATGTCAACGAAGTCAACCATCACGGCGACAATCACGCACTCTGGATCGATCCCGACAACACCAAACATTGGCTGCTCGGCTCCGATGGCGGCATGTACGAAACCTGGGACGACGCCAAGAGTTGGGAGTTCAAGGCCAATCTTCCGACGGTACAGTTCTACGACGTTGCCGTCGATAACGCGCAGCCGTTCTATCACGTCTGCGGAGGCACGCAGGACAACTTCTCGTGGTGCGGCCCTTCGCGCACGCGCAACGTGAACGGCATCATGAATTCCGATTGGTACGTCACGACCGGCGGCGACGGCTTCCGCTCGCAAGTCGATCCCGTTGATGCGAATACGGTCTATTCCGAATCGCAGTATGGCGTGCTGGTGCGTTACGACGTTCCGACTGGTCAGGAACTTGTGCTGCAACCGCTGGAAGGGAAGGGCGAGCCGCCGCTACGCTGGAACTGGGATTCGCCCATCATCATCAGCCCGCATTCGCACACGCGGCTCTACTTCGCCGCCAACAAACTTTTCCGCAGCGACGACCGCGGCGATACATGGAAAGCGATCTCGGGCGATCTAACGCGACAGATCGATCGCAACAAGCTTCCGGTCATGGGCAAAGTCTGGAACGCGGACGCAGTCGCGAAGAATCAGTCGACCTCGTTCTACGGAAATATCGTCGCGCTCGCGGAATCGCCGAAAAAAGAAGGCCTGATCTACGCCGGCACCGATGATGGACTGATTCAGGTCACCAGCGATGGCGGAGGCAACTGGACGAAGTATGAAAAATTCCCAGGTGTTCCGGATATGACTTATGTCAGCCGCCTCGCCGCTTCCAGTCACGACGAGAGTACAGTTTACGCTGCGTTCGACAATCACAAGAACGATGACTTCAAGCCGTATCTGCTGAAGTCGACCGACGCAGGCAAGACCTGGACCTCGATTGCCAGCGATCTTCCCGAGAACGGTCCGGTGCTTGCGTTTGCCGAAGATCCAGTCAACGCCAACCTGCTTTTCGCCGGAACGGAATACGGCGCTTTCTTCACGATTGACGGTGGGCATCACTGGGTGCAGCTGAAAGGCGGCTTGCCGACAATCGCCGTTCGCGACATGGTGATCCAGGCGCGCGAGAGCGATCTCGTGATCGCCACGTTCGGGCGCGGATACTACATCCTCGACAACATCATGCCGCTGCGCCAGCTCAAGCCCGAGTCCACCGAGCAGGCCGCGGCCATCTATCCGGTCAAAGATGCGCTGCTTTACATCGAGCGGCATCCGCTCGGCGAGCCGGGCCACGGATTTCAGGGAGACGCGTTCTACACCGCCGAGAATCCGCCATTCGGCGCAGTTTTCACCGCGTACCTGAAAGAAAAAATCAAGACGAAAAAGGAGGAGCGCCAAGAAGCCGAGAAAGAGGCGGCGAAGAAAAATCAGGCGGCTCCCTATCCTTCGAAAGATGAATTGCGCGCCGAAGCAGAAGAGCCAAAGCCGCAACTCTATTTCATCGTTTACGACGAGAACGGCAATCCGATCCGGCGCGTCGATGGCAGCACCGGAGCTGGATTCCAGCGGGTGGCGTGGGATCTCCGCTATCCCGCGCCGCAGATCGCGCAGCATCACGAAGGCCAGGAAGAAGATTTCCCGGACTCCGCCGATCTCGGTCCGCTCGTTCTCTCGGGAAATTATTCCGTGCGGATGTTTGAGAACATCGACGGTAAGATCAGCGAAGTGGCTGGCGCGCAGTCGTTCAAAGTCGTCACTGAAGGATTGGCGGGAATGCCGGCGAGTGATCGCGCCGCGCAGGAAGAATTTCTGCGCAAAGTGTCGCGTCTCTATCGCGCTGTTTCGGGATCACTCCACACTGCGGAAGATGTCGAGTCGCGGCTGAAGCAAATTCGCGAGGCGCTGCACTACACGCCGGCGGCAGAGGCTCAACTCGCGCCTGTTGCCGATTCGCTCGAACAGCGCAATCGCGCCTTGCTGATCGCCCTGCGCGGCGATGTCGACGTTGCCCGGCTCAGCGAGCCGACTTCTTCCTCGATCAGCGACCGGGTCGGCTCGATCATGGACGGTGAGCGCTTCTCGCTGGCCAAGCCCACGCAATCGAACATCGACTCGTACAATATTGCAGCCTCGGAATTCTCAGATGTCCTGGCGAAGCTGCACACGCTGGTCGAAGTCGATCTCGTCAAACTCGAGAAGGACATGGAAGCCGCAGGCGCACCGTGGACACCGGGCAGAGTGCCCGAGTGGTCGGAAAAGTAGGCGCGAATCCAGGCCATGCCATACTCAGGGGACGAGAGGTCTTCGTCCCCCGACGCCTTGCGTACAAGCGGAACCAACATCGGCCGAATCATTCTGGCATTCAGCGCCGGCTATTTGTTCAACGGGCTTCTCGTTGCGCTTAGCGAGATGGCGCTCTCGCGCCTGATCCCGAGTTCGCACTCTTCGCCTCCGCTGAGCTATTTCGTGATCGATCTCCTCACTCAATGCTTGTACACGATAATCGCCGGATATCTGTGCTGTCTCATTGCGACGCCGTGCAATCCCGCCGCAATGATGGGCCTCGCGGCATTGGGAATCCTTGTCGGATCGATCTCGCTGGCTTCATCGTGGCGCAGCGAGCCACACTGGTACGGCGCTGTACTCCTGGCAGTCTTTCCTCTATGTGTTTGGATCGGCTGGAAGATTCGAAAGCGGATCAGCGGCCGTGCCCAGCGGGCCTAGAGATTAAGGAATGAGGGCTAACCGCTGACAGGAGGAAGGTCCTTAGCATGCTCAAGTCGATTTTCCAGCCCCCAGCCTCTAATGCCTGATCCCTGACTCAAACTCCCTCTTGCTTTTTTTCCTTCACCCTGTGGTAAACTCGCCGCCGACTGTTGCTCGCGTTGTGGGACGCGGCATCGGCCGTGGGGAAATCGTTCGCGCCCAGGGGGTACTGGGGAATGGGCCTCGCGTTAATGCTGTTGATCTGGCTGATCACTGTGGTCAGCACGTACTTCTTTGTTGCCAAAACCTGGTGGCTGCCGGTCGGCGCCTCTGCCGCAGCCGGTTGGATCGACCATCAATTCGCGCTCACCTTCGTGATCATGGGCATCATTTTCGTCGCGGCCCAGATGTCGCTTGGATACATCGTGTGGCGCTACCGCCAGACTCCAACTTCGCCGCCCGTCGCCTATATTCACGGCAACACGACCCTCGAGATCGTCTGGACCGCGCTCACCGCCGTCCTGTTCATCGGCCTCAATCTTATGGGGACCAATGTCTGGGCCAGCGAGCGATGGGACGCCGCGCCCGCCGACTCCGTCAAGGTCGAAGTCACCGGCATGCAGTTCGCCTGGTACTTCCGCTATCCGGGCGCGGACGGCACGTACGCGCGAACCAAGGCGAGCCTGATGGATCCCTCGACCGGCGGCGAAGGCGCCGTCGGACTCGACACCACCGATCCCTCGGCCAAAGACGACGTCGTCACCGGCACGATGTATCTGCCGGTCAATCGCGAGGTTGATCTTAGCCTGCGTTCCGTCGACGTGATTCACAGCTTCTTCGTGCCGAATCTCCGCTTCAAGCAGGATGCTGTGCCCGGCCTCAACATCCACATGCACTTCAAACCGATCGCGATCGGCGAATACGAAATTGCCTGCGCCGAACTTTGCGGCCTCGGACATTACAAGATGCACGGCATGGTTCATGTCGTCAGCCAGGACGACTTCGACAAATGGCTCGCGGCTCGGGAGGCGGAAAAACAATAATGGCGACCCCGGTTACGCTTCATTCGCACGCTCCTCAGGGATTTATCCGGAAATACATCTTCAGCCTCGATCACAAGGTTATCGGGATCCAGTACTTCTTCCTCGCGCTCACAGCAGTGTTCGTCGGAATGTTTCTCTCGCTGCTGATGCGCATCCACCTGATCTGGCCCATGGCCGTTCTGCCGCTCATGGGTGAGATCAAGCCGGAGACCTATCTCAGCCTGCTCACCATGCACGGGACGATCATGGTGTTCTTCGTGCTGACGACGGCGCCGCAGGGAGGATTCGGCAATTATTTCCTGCCGATTCAGCTTGGCGCGCCCGACATGGCGTTCCCCGTCCTGAATATGCTCTCGTTCTGGACGACCTTCGTCGGTTTCATCACCATCATTGCCGCGTTCTTCGTTACAGGCGGCGCACCGCTGCATGGCTGGACCGGCTACGCTCCGCTGAGCGCCCTTCCAAGCGCAGGCCCGGGAGAGGGACTCGGTGCCGACCTATGGATCACCAGCATTGCGATCTTCTGCGTCGCTTCCCTGATGGGAGCCCTCAACTTCATCACTACAACGCTCGACCTGCGCGCCAAGGGCATGACGATGATGCGCATGCCGCTGACCTGCTGGTCGTGGTTCATCACGGCGATCCTCGGACTGCTTGCCTTCGGCGTATTACTCTCGGCCGGAATTCTGCTGTTGATGGATCGCAACCTCGGCACGAGCTTCTACGTTCCGCTCGTGGTCGTGAATGGCCAGGTTATGGGACACAAGGGCGGATCGCCTCTGCTCTGGCAGCACCTGTTCTGGTTTTTCGGACATCCCGAGGTCTATATCGCGATCCTGCCCGGCATGGGCGTTGCGTCGCAGGTGCTCTCGACTTTCTCGCGCAAGCCGATCTTCGGTTATCGCGCCATGGTCTACGCCATGCTTGCGATCGGCTTCCTGGGATTCATGGTGTGGGGCCATCACATGTTCATGAGCGGCATGAGCCCCTACTCCGCGTTCGCGTTCTCAATTCTGACGATGTGCATTGGAGTGCCCTCCGCCATCAAGACCTTCAACTGGCTGGGCACGATGTGGAAGGGTCGTATACGCTTTGACACGCCGATGCTGTACGCGATCGGCTTCGTCTCGCTGTTCGTTTCCGGCGGATTGAGCGGACCGTTCCTCGCGCAGCCGACTCTCGATATCCAGCTGCACGATACATACTTCGTCGTGGGACACTTCCATCTGATCATGGGCGTGGCCGCGATCTTCGGCATCTTCGCCGCAACGTATTACTGGTTCCCGAAGATGTTCGGCCGCATGATGAATGAAACCATGGGACGCATTCACTTCTTCATCACGCTCGCCGGAACCTACGCTATCTTCATGCCGATGCACTATCTCGGCATGGCCGGCCAGACGCGCCGCTATTCGCAATTCACCGAGGTTGCATATCAAACCAAGCTGATTCCGCTGCAGACGTTCATGACCTACGCCGCGTTCATTACGATCGCCGCGCAGTTCATCTTCGTCATCAATCTCTTTTGGAGCATGTTCAAAGGGCCGAAGGCCAGCGACAATCCCTGGGAGGCAACAACTCTGGAGTGGACGACCGCAACTCCTCCTCCGCACGATAACTTCGGAGGCGTAACTCCAGTGGTACATCATGGGCCGTACGAGTATGGGGTCCCCGGTGCGCCGAAAGACTTTATTATGCAGACCGACCCAGCAACCAGTTCCGCGCACTGACGCACTAAGTATTTATGGCGACCTATAGTCCAACGACCCGGATTGACGATATCGGCAACAAACCTCCCGCGCCTCCACATCCGGGCGGCGGAGGCAATGACGGACGCGGCGACGTCCCCGATTACGGAGCCCGCCTGCGCCGTGCCCGTCTTGGTCTCATCTGCGCCATCGCCACGGTCTGCATGCTGTTCATCTCGCTGACCAGCGCATACGTCTTTCGCCGCGGCTTGCCAACGTTCGATGGAGCTTCGAACAGCTACGTTAAGGATTGGGGCAGCCTCGATATGCCCTGGGCCTTGCTGATCATCAACACGATCATCCTGCTGGGCAGCAGCGTGACCATGGAATTTGCGCGGCGCCAGTCGGCGCGTCAAGCGGCACTCGCTCCCGTGCGCTCAATTCCCGGGATCACGCTCGAGGACGAGAAGGAATTTCCCTGGCTCGGACTGACCGTTCTTCTCGGACTCTGCTTCCTCGTCGGGCAGTGGCTCGCATGGTCGCGCCTGAACGACTTCGGTTTCTACATCAATACCAATCCCAGTAGTTCATTTTTCTTTCTGTTGACGGTGGCGCACGCGATTCACCTCACGGGAGGCATCATCGCATTGCTCTGGGCCTCGAGTTCGTCGCTCTTTCATAAGCCGCTTGAGTCGCGCCGCATCGCCGTCGATATTGCGGCATGGTACTGGCACTTCATGGCAGTTTTGTGGATTTATATCTTCGCGTTGTTAACGTTCGCTCGATAGAACAGTCGTTAGTCGTCAGTCACTAGTAGTTAGCGATTCTGTTGGTGGCCGGGCCTTCGAAAAGGTTCAGACCTGCTGCGCTGTGGATCGCCAACGAGCAGGGACTAACGACCAACGACCGCCTTTGGGGGTATTTCGGAAATGGCCGAAGTAACGACTCTGCCGCATGATGCTGTTCAACACGCACACGCAGCTCCCGGAGCCTACGAGGCGCCGCTGTTCGGCGCGTATTCAAAGAAGGTGGGAATGTGGCTCTTTCTCGCCTCCGACTCGCTGACCTTCGGCGCGCTGCTCTTCGCCTTCAGCTACAACCGGATTTATACGATTCCGTGGCCCACCCCCTTCCACGTCGCGAGTATCACCAATGCGACGATCATGACGGCCTGCCTGCTCTCGAGTTCGCTGACCATGGTCCTCGGAGTCTTTGCCGCCCAGCGCGGAGACCGCGCCTGGACGCGCAACTGGCTACTCGCGACGATGGTTTTCGGCACCGCGTTCATCGTGCTGCACGGCATGGAGTGGACCAAGCTCATCGGCGAAGGCCTCACGATTCCGGGATTCCCGCATCCCGCCACCGCAGCCACCGGGGAACTCGCCGAAGTTTCCAAGAACGTTCCGCAGTTTTCGGCAACATTCTTCACCCTGACCGCGATGCACATGCTCCACGTCACGATCGGCGTGATCTACTTAGGCGTCGTCGCGCTGCGCAAATTATTCCTGCCGATCCTCGGAGCGATTTGGCTCGCTGGATACTTGCTCATTCCGTCGGATAACGTTTTTCACTACGGCATTCATGTTCTGTTGCTTGGGCTGGTAATTGCCTCGATAGTACTGTTCCTGAAGCCAAAGGATTATGACGCGCACGACGTCGAGGTGTCCGGACTGTACTGGCACTTCGTCGATCTGGTTTGGATGTTCATTTTCCCGCTGGTGTATTTGATGTCGACGAGGATTCAGTAAGGATCCGTATCAGGGCACGGCTTTAGCCGTGCCGCATCGAGCTAGAAAAATCGCGGCTTCAGCCGCTGCGCGAGGGACACATAATGCGCGACGTAGCCATCCATCACGACGACGCCAAAGGGCAATATTTCTGGGTATGGGGAGCGCTTCTCGTCCTCACGGGCATGGAAGTCATCCTCGCCTACAAACAGGTCTTCCAGGCAGTCCACATGCTCGAGATCCTGCTCGTGCTTTCGGTAATCAAGTCCGCGCTCATCATCGCCTACTTCATGCACATGAAGTTTGAAACCGCGCTGATGCGCTGGATGATCACCATCGCGGTGGTCGCCTGCTTCATCATCATGTATTTCTTTTTCTTCCCCGACGCGGGACGCATCACGACCCTGGGAGTCCACTGATCACGCCATGAAACTTCTTCGCCATCCGCGCCTGATCCTCACCCTGTTGTTCGCGCTCTGGGCCGCGCCAGCCTTTGCCCAGGGCTGCGCCATGTGCCGCGCCAATGCCAAAGCCACTCCGAAAGAAGGCCAGCGCGCCATCAACCGCGCGATTCTGGTCATGTTGGTGCCGCCCCTCGGCATCATGACCATCGGATTCGGCGCGGCCATCCGCTACGGCCGGCTGCGCGACAAAGAGAACGCCGCCGAAGAACAGAGGGAAGAAGTCGAGAAGTAAAAAACTAAGAAATCTGGTGCCCCATCCTAAAATCGCGGCTTTTGCGATTTTAGGGTGGGGATTTTGATTTCCGATTCAGTCGGAGCGAACTAGGTTGCCCCATCCTTCTTTCGCGTTGTGTGCGAAAGAGGATGGGGCTTTTGACTTGGCCGCATAATCCCTTAGATTCTCCCCACAACACCTCATCCGTTAAAATGCTCTCCGATGGCTCACAAGATCCACGGACACGAGACGCCACAGGTCCAGCTCAAGAAAAACTATTGCTTCGTCTGCGGCCCGGACAATCCCGAAGGCATGCACCTGGAATTCACTCTCGACGAAGAGCGACGCACCTTCGTCTGCCATTTCACGCTCCCCAAGCGCTACACTGGGCCTCCCGGCCACTGCCACGGAGGCATCATTGCCACCATCCTCGATGACGCGATGGGCAAGGCAAACAAGCTGCGCAACGTGGTCGCGGTCACGAAAGAAATGACGGTCGAATACCTGAAGCCCGTTCCGCTGGAAAAACCTCTGCGGGTCGAGGGCAGGGAAGTCAGCGTTCACGGCCGCCAGCACGTCAACATGGCGGAAATCATGAACGAGCACGGCGAAGTCCTGGCCCGCAGCAAGGGAATTTTTATCGCCATCGATCCAGAAAAGATGTTTGGGAGGTTCGTGGAGCGCTAATCACCACGGAGACACAGGGTCACGGAGGATGACATTTTTGCTTACGACTCCGTGCCTCAGTGCCTCCGTGGTGGAGGGGTCCCGGGGTACCGCAATCTCTTCGCCCGCGATACAATGAACTAGCGGCGAAACCCCTCCCCGAATCGTCAAATTGAATAAGGGTTAGCTGAGAGCTGACAGCGGTAAGCTGAGGGCTCCGGAGTCCACCATGTCCCAAAACAACGGCAATTCGACCAACACTTCTCTTCGTCTCAAGACCGGCCTTGCCGAGATGCTCAAGGGCGGCGTCATCATGGACGTTACCAACGCCGAGCAGGCCACGATCGCCGAAAAGGCCGGGGCCGTCTCCGTGATGGCGCTCGAGCGCGTGCCCGCGCAGATCCGCGCCGAGGGCGGCGTTGCCCGCATGGCGTCGCCTAAAAAAATCCGCGAGATCATGGCCGCCGTCTCGATTCCGGTGATGGCGAAGTGCCGCATCGGCCACTTCGCCGAGGCCCAGATCCTGCAGGAACTCGGCGTCGACTACATCGACGAATCCGAAGTGCTGACGCCCGCCGACGAGGCGCACCACGTCGACAAACAGGCCTTCACCGTCCCGTTCGTCTGCGGCGCCCGCAATCTCGGAGAGGCTCTCCGCCGCATCGCCGAAGGCGCCGCCATGATTCGCACCAAGGGCGAAGCCGGCACCGGAGACGTCGTCCACGCCGTGAAGCACATTCGCCAGATCGTCCAGGAGATGAAGATTCTCACCGTCCTCAGCGAGCAGGAACTCTATGCCAAGGCGAAGGAACTGCAGGCGCCGTATGAACTGGTGAAGATGGTCGCAGAGACAGGCAAGTTGCCCGTCCCGAATTTCAGCGCCGGAGGCATCGCCACGCCAGCCGATGCCTCGCTCGTCATGCAGCTCGGAGCCGAAGCCGTGTTCGTGGGCAGTGGCATCTTCATGGGAGCCCGCACAACCTGCACGCATTCTGTCGAGAAGCACCCCTTCGACGAGACTTGCGCATTTGCTCCGCCGGAGCAAGCCTCCAAGCGCGCCCGCGCCATCGTGCTCGCCGCGACTCACTATCAGGATCCTAAAGTATTACTTGAAGTCAGCGAAGACCTCATCGGAGCGATGAAAGGCCTGGCCGTCAGCGCGCTGGACGAAGCCCATATGCTGCAGACCCGAGGGTGGTAGCGTACTTTCCGTTCGTCGGGCGACATGACTAAAAGTTCAAATCTATACGCTATTGTCAATGATTGACAATTATTGACAACCGCCGTATTGTGATTCTCGGAAGCCGCCATGCCCCTAAATATCAATCTGACCCCTCAGCTGGAAGAAATGATCCGCCAGAAAGTTTCTTCCGGACGATACAACTCCGCCAGCGAGGTCGTCCGCGAAGCCTTGCGCCTGATGCAGACGCAAGATGAACTGCGCGCTTTGAAGCTGGAGCAGTTACGCCGGGACATTCGCGAAGGTCTCGACAGTGGCCCTGCCCGGCCCTGGAGAGCCGCAGCAATGAAGCGCGAAGGACGTAAGCGGTTCAGTGCCGCTCGCTAGATGCGTTCTATAGCAATCCGCCCGAAGGCACTGGCCGACTTGGCGGAAATATGGGCATACATCGCACAAGACAGTCCCAAACACGCTGACCTTGTTGCCAATCGCGTGGATCGCTTGTTCCGCACACTTGCCAAACAACCGGGGATGGGCCATGCCCGGCCGGAACTATTGCCCAATCTGAGAAGCATTCCTATTGGCAATTACGTGATCTTTTACATCCCGCGGGACCGCGGAATTGATGTCGCCCGTGTTCTGCACGGTTCGCGAGATCTCGATTCGATGTTTGACAGCGAAGACCTCTGACACGCTGGGACGCCGTCCTTGTGTTTCTTGCAGCTGGCCTGCTTTCGCGATCTCTTCCTCGGCCCGGCCGCCAACAACCTCTCTCCTTCCGCCCTCATCGAAGAACAGCTCTATGACGAGACTGGGACTTTTACTGGTAACTATTCTTCTAGGCTCTTTCTGCCAAGCTCAATCCCGCATGGAAGCCGGTATCTTCCTCGACACGCTCAGCATTTCCCAGACCAGTACCAACAACTTCGGACTGGGCGCTCGCTTCGGATACCGCGTCCATCACGATGTCATGCTCGAAGGCGAGCTCGCCTACGATTACGGCATCAACTTCGACGAAGCCTATCGCAACATCACGACCGGCAACATCACCGCGATTGAACGCACGTCGATCGGCGTCACACACGGATTGTTCGGCCCCACGCTCGAGCGCGGCGCCGGGCATTTTCATCCCTTCGTGACAGTGAAAGCGGGGTTCATCGATTTTCGCCTTAGCCCCAGCCTGCTGCCCCAGAGCAATCTTGCGAGCGTAATCCTGGGCTTGCGAACCTCGAACGTGAACGCAGCGTTGTACCCAGCCGCTGGTGTCAGCGCGACGATCGGACCGCTGGGCCTTCGCCTCGAAGCGGGCGATGAAATCTATTTCAATAGCGGCGCTCACCACAATCTACGAATTACGTTCGGGCCGACGCTGCGATTCTAGAAGAGATTTCTTCACGAGCGGCCAGCCTTGGAGTCGGCGACGCAATGCAGGTGTTTTCTTTGGAATTGAACTTGGGGCGGAGTTACCTATATGAAGCGCGTCCAGTCGGGCCGTTTGCGGACATGCAAAAGCCCCGCTGGTCAGACGGGGCTTGGCTTGTTGCCAGTTAGTACGCCACCTATCAAGTTCTATTATGGCAACTGGGTTAGTGGGCCGAGAAGCCGTGCGGAGGACGACGGAGTTGAACCGTAATGGCTGACCAAGCCACTCGACCACTTGACAGGTGGCGTCCCGTACCCCGGCAACGTCCTCCAGACGCAATCGATCCTCTAAGATTCTCAAACGATCGCATGTCGCGCGCAATCCCGCTAAAGTAGACGACCGTTCCCGAACCGGGAAATCGGCTGAACCCCCTATTTCACCGCGGGCACGCGAATCACATTCGCGCGACAGTCCCGCAGATTCTGGCACGCGATCGGCTTCAGGTCTTTGGACATGCAGAAGGAAACTGCAGTCAAATAATTATTGCCGCAGCTGACCGTCATCTCGTCCGCGTTGAACTTCGGATTGTCGCGCACAAATTCGCTCTTCACGTCCTGCGGTGGAATCGAAAAATTCTCCCGCGGAGCGGCAAACCGCTCCGGTACTTTTACCGACAGGAATGCCTGCCGCAACAGCTTGAAATACGCTTCGGCATCGAGTCCGCTGCAAGTTCCGTGCGTCGTCCATTCATGAGAGACAAGGCTCGCGTCGGGCATGATGTCCGCCATCTTGGCCGGATTCGCCAGCCCCGCAGCCGTCGAGCAGTCCTCCGGATACCCCTGCGCATACTGCGGCCACAGCCCGTGCACGACGAAGCCATGATGTCCCGACTGACATTCCGGCTTCTGCGGATGCGAATAACAAAACTCCGGCGACCACGACAGCGTCAGCAGATAGTAGTCGAACACTCCAGGCGTCCCCTGGCTCGCGCGGTTCGAGTGGCGATGCTTCGATGATCCCGCCGCTACAGCGATCAACACGAACAGCAACAGCAGAGCAATCAGCGGATGATGTTTCTTCATGGCATGTCTCCCACGCTGCAGAATTGCTCGGCAAGAATACATCGATCAAGCAGATGGCGCTGTCCGTAACTTGATTTCGGTACCTGTTCGGGCACGATATCCCGAGCGGACGGAGCGCCTTTACTCCGCATTAGTGAGTAGCTCCGGAATCTCCGCGGCTTTTATTCTTTTCGCCTATTTCCCCCGCAACTCTTTCCCTCCGTGCGCCATCCACTACGAAGCGCATCTGGAAGGACTTTATGCCTCGGGCCCGCTGTATTCCTCTGCTTATCGCATTCATCATCGCTCTGCTCGCCATTCCCGCTCTTCGCGCCGACAATCAGGTGATGGGCGAGCTTCACCTCGAAGGCAAGACCAAGGTCGAGAAAACGTCCGGCGTATGGATCGACGGTCAATACGTCGGCTTCCTCAAGGAACTCAAGGGAAAGAAGAAGATCCTTCTGCTGCCCGGCACGCACACCGTTCAAGTCCGCCAGAACGGATATCAGGATTTCACCGAGACCGTAACGATGCATCCGGGACAGAAACTGAACGTAGAAGTCTCCATGGAGAAAGCGCCCACGGGTACGGTTCCTGCCGCGTGGTCGGTCGTCAAGATCGACGTCTTTCCCACCCGCGCCGCCGTCTTCCTCGATGGACGATTCGTCGGACACGTGGGCGAATTCACAGGCCTGGGACGCTCGCTCGAAGTCGCGCCCGGCGATCACAAAATCAAAATCGCTTTGCCGGGGTACAAGACGTTCGAGACCGAGATCAATCCGACCGCGAACCAGAAAGTCGAAGTGAAAACCGCGCTCGTCAAAACGAACGCGCCCATCACCGATCCCTCGCTTGAACGCGGCGGGGACAACGTTCCACCGCCTCCGCCAGACACGGCGCCTCCCCCGCCTCCACAGCGTTAGCCTGTCCCGCAGATCGCGCCGCTGGCGTGCGTGCCCGTGCGAGTCTCTCGATCAAGTAATATTGTCGAGAATCTTTCTCGAGACAGGAAAGACGAGCCACCGAATAACGGCTGAACCATGACCATCGGAGTCCTCGCCCTGCAAGGTGATTTCGACGCGCACCGCCGCCGGCTCGAAGAGCTGGGCGCCAAGGTTGTGCTGGTGCGAAAACCGGAGCAGCTCGACGAAATCGACGGACTCGTGATCCCCGGGGGCGAATCCGGCACGTTCCTCAAACTTCTCGGCGAGGCCGGATTCGAAAAGCTGAAGCAGTTTGTTCGCCTCAAGCCGACGTTTGGCACCTGCGCTGGCGCGATCCTGCTCGCAAAAGAAGTCGAGAATCCCGCGCAGGCTGGTCTGGGCGCGCTCAACATACGCATACGTCGCAATGCCTATGGACGCCAGATCGACAGCTCTATTCGCGAAGGCAAGCTGCTCGGGAACGATCACACCGAGTCGCCAATCGAGATGGTATTCATCCGCGCTCCAAAAATTTCGCACGTCGGAGAAGGCGTTGAAGTCCTCGCCACCGAAGGCAAAGATCCCGTCGCAGTCCGGCAGGGAAAAACCATGGCCGCGACGTTCCATCCGGAGCTGTCTGAGGATACGCGTGTGCACCAGGCCTTCCTGGATTTGGTTCTGGGCGGCTCGGCGTGAAATCTCGTATTCCGCCCGCGAATCAGGATGAGGATACGTCGCCGGGAACCTGGGGCAAACCTATTTTGCCGGAAGAAACTCGATTTTTGCCTCTCTCCCCGCCGTTTTGAAATCGAAGTCGGCCGTCACGAAGACGTGATTGCGCGCTCCGGCTACCAGCTCGATCCCAAAGGCATCCACGTAGGGAAGGTGCGTCTTGAGTTTGAGCAATGCCGCCCGCACTGCCCGGTCCGCATCGGCGGGTATAACCTGAATCCCGAAAGCACTGAGGCGGGAGAGTGCTAATTCCATGGCTGGTTTCCCATGTATCTTGCAGGTGATTCCAGCAATCTCTCCCCAGTGTGGCGCTGCAATCATAGCTGCGCACCGGCCCGCCAAATGTGACTTGATGATGTCAGCGACGCGGGCAGCCCCAGGTTCGTCATCAAGGTAGCGCAGGATCGCGCTAGAGTCGAGAACGTACGTCACCATCGCTCTTTCCGCCGCCGTTCGCGCTTGAGCTCCTCAGAAAGGGAGGGGGCCCCTGCCAACAGGCCCCGTGTCCTATCGACCAGGTCTTCTGACACGGGTTCGAGGACAATGCGAGTTCCTTCCTGCGTGACTGCGATCCGGGTGCCCGGCTTGATGCCTAGCGATTCCCGCATGTGCGAGGGAATTACAAACTGCCCCTTGGTGCTTACGGATGTGATCTGTCGTGACATGCTTACATTATATGGAAGGTAAGACAACTAGGGGAGCCATATTTTCGCTTGACACCGGAATCGCGTAACTGTATGGTTACACATTATGCGTCACCGATCGGTTACATATTCTCCCCCGGAAGCCGCCTTCCAGGCCCTCGCCGATCCAACCCGCCGCGCTGTCCTCGACCTTCTCCGTCGGGGCAGCCAGCCTGCCGGACAAATTGCCCAGGCATTCCCCATATCCCGTCCTGCGATTTCGAAGCACCTGCGCCTGCTGCGCCGCGCTCACCTCGTCCGTGAGCACCGCGAGGGACGCAATCGCGTCTACCAGCTCAATCCCGAGCCGCTCCGCGCGGTCGACTCATGGATCGAGCAGTACCGCGTCTTCTGGACCGCAAGCCTGAACAACTTAAAAGCATTCGTCGAAGTCGAGTACGAGCGCGAGACCGCGGAAGGCGGCCCCGCGCCCGAACCACCGAAATCCACTGAGAAGAAGCACTGAAGAAAAGAAGACCGAAGAAAGGAAAATCCTATGACGAGCATGAAGCCGATGTTGAAATCGAATCGCTACCAACTCCTGATCCTGACCGTTCTGGCCCTAGCCGCCGCGGCGGCAGCCGCACAGCCGCCCTCTGAGACCGACGCGCAAAAAGCGTTCGCGTCCATCAAGACTCTGCCCGGCACATGGCAGCAGTCGCTGCCCAACGGCAAGACTCTGGAGGTGACCTACAAAGTTGTCTCCGGCGGATCCGCGGTGATGAGCGAGATCCTAGTCCCCAACGAGGACATGATCTCGATGATTCACCTCGATGGCCCCAACCGACTGCTGCTCACCCACTATTGCGGAGCAGGGAACCAGCCGCGGATGCAGGCTGACATTTCTCCCGACGGCAAGACCATTACGTTCAACTACGTCGACGCGACGAATCTTGCTTCCCCCGACGCCGGCCACATGACTCGTATGGTTCTCACCATGCTTGACGACAACCATCACACCGAAGAATGGATCTTTAACGATCACGGCAAGGTTCACAAAGAGCTTTTCGACCTTCGCCGCAAAATGTAATCTGAGGTGCCCGCCTCAACGGTGGGCACTTTTCTGGAAAAGGTTATGGCGACGACCACCGTCACTCCCGATCACGACACAATCATCAGCGAGATTGATATCGCCGCTCCGCCAGAGCGCGTCTTCAAAGCGATCTCCGACGCGGCCGATATTCGCCGCCGCTCGCCGCATCTCCATGCCTACGAGATGGAGCCGCGCGTGGGCGGGAAATGGTTTCTGGAAATGCACCAGCCGCATCGAGGGAAAGATGTGGTCCGGCACGAAGGCGAAGTGCTCGAATTCGATCCGCCGCGGTTGCTCGTTTATACGTGGACCGCGAACTTTCATAACGATCCTCAACATCGCAGCATTGTGCGCTGGGAGCTGACTCCGACAAAATCGGGAACTCACGTCAAAATGACGCACAGCGGACTCGCCACCGAACCCGAGTCGTCGAACGATTACGCGCAGGGCTGGCCCGGCGTGCTGCAGGAAATCAAGCAGGCAAGCGAGGCATAACCAGGAGAATTCATGGCAACGACAGTCACGAACGCAGAGCTTGACACCATTGTCAGCGAGATCGATATTGCCGCTCCGCCCGAGCGTATCTTTCAGGCTCTCACCACGGCCTCGGAGTTGCAGCGCTGGTTCACCAATCCCGAGTGTCCGGCAAAATCGTGGGAGATGGACGCCCGCGTCGACGGCGCCTACCGCTTCACGACCGACAAAGGATCGGTCGAGGTCAACGGCGTGCGCGAATTTGTTTGCCACGGACACATTACCGAATTCGATCCACCGCGCGTGCTTGCCTATACCTGGTACGCCAACTGGCACGACGATTCCACGCGCCGTACGCTTGTCCGGTGGGAACTCAGCGAGCAGGGAAGCGGCACGCATGTCAAAGTCACGCATAGCGGACTCAGCAACCTGCCGGTTGCGCGCAAGGATTACTCCGACGGATGGCCCGGGGTAGTCGAGATGCTGAAGAAATTTGCGGAAGAAAGGTATTCGACGTTCTGACCGCCAGCCACACATCACTAATCACTGACTTCGAAAAGGAGCACGCAAAAAATGGCCACTGCCACCCTCACCCCCGACCAGAACACTGTCTTGGCCGAGATTTTCATCGCCGCGCCGCCGGCTCGCGTCTTCCAGGCGATCAGCGATCCCAACCAGCTTCCGAAATGGTGGCGCCAGGAAGGCCTCTATCAGGTGACGAAATCGACCATGGACTTGCGCCCCGGCGGCAAGTGGCGCAGCGAAGGCGTCGGCGCTGACGGAACAGAATTTTGGGTCGAGGGAGAATATCTCGAGGTCGATCCACCGCGCCGACTGGTTCACACCTGGGTCAGCAGTTACAAAGGCGTCGACACGGTCGTCTATTGGGATCTCGAACCCGAGCCCATCAACGCGCTGCATCCGAGCGGCCCGAAGAAATCCGGGACCGGTACGCGTGTTCGCCTGCGCCAGGAAGGATTCGCCGGAAATCTCGAATCCGCCAAGGGACACGGCGAGGGATGGAAGCGAGTCCTCGGCTGGCTACAGGCCTTCGCGGAATCGTTCGAAGAGTGAACCAAGCCGGCCTGCGGCTCGTACCTGACTGCGTCATCCCGACGCCCCGCGTTATCGCAAGCGGGGCGTCGGAAATCCACATAGCACAACCTTTCCCGATCTCCCGGGTTTGACCTTTTGCAGAAAATCTTTAATCTTCTTTACGTTAGAGAAACATTCTCCACACCAATCCCAGCATCTAATTAGCCGCGCCAGACCTCGCAAGGATGAGAACGCTTATTCACCGAATGCCACGCCCACGCCAACTGAAGAATGATCGTGTCGTAATCTTTATCACGCTCTGCGCCCTCCTTGGCCTAGCCTCGTGCTCCCGTAAGCCCGCTCCACCGCTCGATGGCGCGGCGCTTTTTACACAGAAATGCGCCAGTTGTCATAGGCCGGAAAACGACATGTACGCGCCTCCGCCGGAGGTGTTGCACGAAATGAGTAAGCAGAGCATTCTCGCGGCGCTTCAAACGGGACGTATGAAGTGGGAAGGGAAGTTTCTCTCGCAGGCGAAGAAAAACGCTATTGCCGACTATCTTGCGGCGCCCGCGGTTCCAACGATAGCAGCGACAGCCTACTGCGCGCGCAATCTTGATCCTCCGGCGAATCCTCCGACTTGGAGCGGCTGGGGAGCCGATCTCCACAATCGCCGATTTCAGTCCACCACAGCCGCCGGCCTCACCGTTGTCGACGTGCCAAATCTTAAGCTGAAATGGGCCTTCGCATTTCCCGGAGCCGCCGCCACCTACGGGCAGCCCACCGCGTTCGCCGGACGCCTCTTCGTCGGCAGCGAAGACGGCACCGTCTATTCTCTCGATGCCGCCACCGGATGCCTCTGGTGGACGTTCAAAGCATCGGCCACCGTCAAGACCGCGATCTCGGTCGGCAATCACGGCACAGCGGCCTTCTTTGGCGATACCAATGGCTTGGTGTATGCCGTCAAAGTCTCCGACGGAACTTTGATCTGGAAGGCGCATCCCGAGGGACACTCGGCTGCCCGCATCACAGGATCACCTCTCCTGATTAATACGCGATTGTACGTACCAATCTCCTCGGGCGAAGAGGGAGCGTCCGCCGACCCCAATTATCCCTGCTGCACGTTCCGCGGCAGTGTCGCAGCGCTCGACGCAGTAACCGGCAAGCAGGTGTGGAAGACCTATACCATTACCGACCTACCCAAACCCACGCGCAAGAACGCCAACGGAGTCCAATATTACGGGCCTTCGGGCGCAGCGGTGTGGTCTACGCCCAGCGCCGACGTCAAGCGGCGCGTTCTCTACGTCACGACAGGCAACAATTATTCCAATCCGCCGACTGCGACCTCCGACGCGGTGATGGCTTTTAATCTCGACACCGGCAAAAAGCTCTGGTCGCAACAGCTCGGTCCGAAGGATGTCTGGAACAGTGGCTGCGTCGCACCCCAAAAAGACAACTGTCCCGAACAGCGCGGGGACGACTACGACTTCGGTGCGCCGCCATTGCTTGAGTCCATTGGCGGACGCGACATTCTTCTGGCCGCGCAAAAATCCGGCGTGATCTATGCGCTCGACCCTGACGCTCGCGGCAAGATTCTATGGCAGAGCCGCATTGGCCACGGCGGCCCGCTCGGCGGCATCGAGTGGGGCGGCGCGTCCGACCACCGCTACGCCTATTTCCCGCTCTCTGATTTCGATTTCGACAATCCTGCTGTCGGAGGAGGCGTCTTCGCCCTCGATCTCCGCACGGGCAAACAGGTCTGGCATGTCGCGCCCGAAAGGCCCGCCTGCCTCGGCCAGTTCGGATGCAGCCCCGCGCAGATGGCTCCGCCGACGGCGATTCCCGGAGCCGTCTTCGTGGGATCGCTCGACGGACATCTCCGCGCGCAGGACACGCGCACCGGCCGCGTGCTCTGGGACTTCAATACCGCCCAGCAATTCCACACGACCGACGGCGTTAAGGGCCACGGCGGCTCGCTCAACGGAGCCGGCCCGGCCATCGTCAACGGCATGGTCTACGTCAACACCGGCTACACGAATGCGATGGACGGGAACGTGCTGCTGGCGTTCGCGCCGGAAAAGTAGCTCCCAGCCCCGTCCACCGCTATACTTGCCTTATATGTCTGGGGACGCGCAGAAGACCTTTTACCTCGAAACTTTCGGATGCCAGATGAATGTCCACGACTCCGAAAAAGTCGTCGGTACGCTGATTCAGGAAGGCTATCGCCAGGTCGAGACCGTCGAGCAGGCCGACCTGATCCTCTACAACACCTGCTCCATCCGCGATAAGGCGGAGCAGAAAGTCTTCCATCGACTTGCCGACTACAAGAAGCTGCAGGCCAAAGGCAAGAAGTTCGGAGTCCTCGGCTGCGTCGCGCAGCAGGAAGGCGAGAAAGTTTTCGAGCGCGCTCCGCACGTGTCGCTGGTCTGCGGCTCGGCGTCGTACAGAAATCTGCCGCAGATGCTAGTGCAACTGGAGGGGGCTTCCGGCGCCGATGCACGCGAGATTCCCAGCGCGGCTAGCAGAATCCCCGCGCTTCGGAATGACGCATTCGATGGCGTTACGTCAGAGCACGCTCGCGACTCAGGACTTACGACTCGCGACTCACTCGTGCGCATCACCGGCCTCGACGACCGTCAGACCGACAAATGTTTTGAGACCGAATACACGGCGCGCAATAATCCGCATCGCGGATACATCACCATCATCGAAGGATGCGACAAGTTCTGCGCCTACTGCGTTGTGCCCTTCACGCGCGGCAAAGAACGCAGCCGCACCTCGAGCTCGGTGCTCGCCGAAGCGCGCCAGATGGCCGATCTCGGCTACAGCGAAATTCAACTGCTCGGGCAGAACGTGAATTCCTACAAAGATCCGGAAGGGAAGTGCTCCTTCGCCGAATTGCTTGCCGCCGTCGGCGAAGTCCCGGGCATCCGGCGCGTGCGCTTCACGACGTCACACCCGCGCGATTTCGGACGCGATATCGTCGCCGCCATCGACGCCGTGCCTTCGCTCTGCGATCACGTCCACTTGCCCGTCCAGAGCGGATCGACCCGCATGCTCGACGCCATGCAGCGCCTCTACACGCGCGAACAATATCTTGAACGCATCACCTGGATGAAATCCGCGAAGCGCCAAATCAGCATCACAACAGATGTGATTGTGGGCTTCCCGGGCGAAACCGAATCCGACTTTGCCGAAACCCTCAACCTGCTCGACGAGGTTGGCTACGACGGCGTCTTCTCGTTCAAATATTCCGCCCGGCCGAACACTCCCGCGCTCAGCCTCGAAGATGCCATCCCTGAGGAAGAGAAGTCGCGCCGCCTCGAAGTCCTGATGGCTCGCCAGCGCGACATCCAGATCAGCCACTACAAGAAATATGTCGGAACCACACTTGAAGTAATGGTTGAAGCCCGCAATGAAGCCCGTGCCCAGTGGGTGGGCCGCACTTCGCAGAACAAAACATTGAATTTCACCGCCAGCGCGAATGCCTCACCGCGCATCGGAAGTTATGCGCAAGTCCTCGTCACGCGCAGCTTTCCCAACAGTCTGGCCGGCGAATTGGTGGTATAAGGGAGAAAGTTCGGAGGCTCCGATGGAAGTAGAAATGACAATCCGCGGCCTGATGATGGATCCGGTGAGCAACATGCCGATCGTGATCCTGAAGGACATCGGCGGAGAGACCGTGCTGCCGATCTGGGTGGGCGTCTACGAGGCGAACGCGATTGCGCTCGAAATGGAAAAGGTTGCGACCCCGCGCCCCATGACGCACGACCTGATCAAGAACGTCCTGACCGGCCTCGAGACCCAGGTGCACAAGGTCGTTGTCACCGAACTGAAGGAAGATACGTTTTACGCCGTGATCTGGCTCGATCGCGGCGGCGAAGTCATCAGCATCGATTCGCGCCCGTCGGACGCGCTGGCTCTGGCCTTGCGTGTGGATTGTCCCATCTTCGTAGAGGAAACCGTCCTGAAAACCTCAAAGCTGGCCGCGAACATGTCGGACCGCGTCACGAGCGAAGAACTCCGCAAATGGCTCGAAGGCCTGAACGACGAGGATCTGGGAAGGTACAAGATGTGAGAAAAGACAGTCCTTGGTCGCTAGTCGTTAGTCGTTAGTCAATAGCCTTCCTTCAACTCTCCGAAAGTCATCATCGGAGGTTTATCGTCCCTCGGGGCCAAGCACGACTTTACATAATACCTGCTTCCGCTCCCTGCACGTCGCGGTGCGGCCCTTTCGGGTCGGTTGGGTTGGGTGGGATCGGCGGCGGCGAACTTTCAAGGCGATGCCTCGCGCGGAACCGTCGCACTCGGTGAGCGTTCGCGTGCTTCTGCGAGCAGTGCATCTGATTCAGCGCATTTGGCTCGAACTCAATTCCGCAGCCTTCGAGAGCGCAGATGCGTTTTGCCATGCCCGCCACAGTAGAGTAACGCCCATTACCGTGTCAATGGGAATTCGGCCCCTTCTGTGGAAAACGATGCCGATTCAGGTTCCTGATCAGCGTGGTATGACCAATGCGGCAGGCCGCAAGATGCAGCGGGCCGCAAGGTGCGGCATGCCGCAAGGTGCTGCATGCCGCGAAACGCGCTCCGAAAGGTTTAGAGCTTTTAAGATTTATAGGTTCTTGCTCATGGATAGAGAGATTGCGGTGGCGCGCACACCCCGCGCGCGATTCTGAAACGGCAATTCTTTTTGCGAGGGGCACAGCCCCTCGCGCTCCCCCTGCTCCGCGAAGGAAAAATCGCAAGGCAAAGGCCAAACCAGAAACCAGAGGGGATCAGCGGAAACGCTGCGAGGAAGGAAAAACCTTCAGGCGGGGACAGCGACTTCAACCGAGTAGGAGTACGAAGTCTCGGTTTCGTTTTTGATCCGGGCGGCGGCGGTTTCGCCCAACTCAGCGGCAAACAGTTTTGCCCAGGGCGGATAGCAACCATGGGAAGTTTTCTTGAACGCGAACACAGGCGCGCCGCGTTCCAGTTTCCAGTCGCCGGCGGTGAGGCGCTGGGCGTAGAGCTTCTGCACTTTTTCCGGCGGGAGCGCTTTCAGTTCGTCCTCGGTCTTGATGCCGAGAACTTTTTCAGCGAGCTGCAGACGGCGGAACTTCACTTCCCGCTCGGCGTCGGCCTGCTTCTTTTTCGCCTCCGCGAATTTTTTCTCCCAGTCGCGCAGCTCTTCCAGTTCGTCTTTGGTGACGACGAGAGCTTCCTTCGCGGTTTTGACGGCGGTGGGCATCAGGCGTAGGCGCGGCCTGGGCGCTCTTCGGAGCACTCCGGCGTGAGTTCGCCGAAAATTTCGTGCGGGCGCGCGGTGGCAGCCATCAGGCGAACGCTTAGGCGGTCGATGTCGTGAAGAATCTTTCCGACCGACTCAGCCGCGGGGCTTGCTTCTTTCCCTTGTGGATCGGAGGGTCGAGGTCCGAGCAACTTCTGCTCGAAATTTTCACAACGGGAGAGCGCATCGCGCAGGTTGCTGCGAATCTCGCGGAGCTGCGAAATGAAATTCTGGGTGCTGGCTTCCATGCCCCGACGTTACCTTCCGCCGATTCCGACAGTCCAGTGACTTTCGATTCCCCGCCAAACCTTCGTAACCGCTCCACCAGCGCTGTTGACTACACTGAGTCCGGCGGCGAGCCCCTTCCCGAGCGGGTTTGACTTCAGTACTAAAATCGAGTGACTTTAGTACTAAAGTCCCACGGAGGCATCGCATGGCACGCAAAGGACGCCCGCGCACCGAGGTTTTGATCTGCTGTTCTTCCCGCTGTCTGCGCGAGATCGGCCCGGAAGAAAAGGCGGTGGCAATCACCTGCTTCGCCCGCACGCTGGGCATGGGCAAGCAGCGCACCTCAAAATCCGAGCGATTATTCCTCTGCCCGCAGTGCGCGTACCGGGTCGCGAGCGTCGAGAAAGAGCCCGCGAAGACCGCCCCCTTCGATCTGGCGATCTATCACGTGCTGCTTGACCTGGTGGGAGCGGAATCGGACGTGGCGCAAGCCAGCTGGGAACAATTGCAGCAGCGGCGGCGGGACCTGCTCTATCAGCCCGCGCTTCCGGAGCCCGAACTGTTGCCGCCCGCGAAGCGGCTCCGGGAAGCGAGCTAGTTTCCCCAGCCGAACAAGATCCCCGGGATCAGCTGATACCCGGTCCCGTTCGAAACCGAAGACTTCACCACGCGCACACTCGGCATCAGGTAGTAATTCCCCTTCACCTTGATCGGCGCGAGTGCTCCGGTTGACCAGGCCCAGCCGGTGTTAGTTCCGTTGAAGCTGATACCCGCCGACGTCGGCACGAAGATCGGAATATTTTTCAGCGTGAAAAGTTTCTGGGCCACTCCCGCCGAAATGTTGGTCGTCACCGTGAACGGCTTATAGCTGGTCGGCAGGGCATCCACGACCGTGAAGGCGTACGTGCCCGAACCGTCCGACAAGGCGTGCGCGTAGAGCGCGGTTCCGGCCAGTGATGGTGTGCCCGCGTTGTTGAAGCTGATACCCGCGCCGTAGAGGTTGGTGATGGAAGCGGCGGTGGCTGGAGCTGGTGCTGGTGCGGGAATTGGAGCGGGTGTCTGCGCGAAGGCAGCGGCGCTCAGCAAAAGTACAGACAAGAGGGTGCGGACGAATTTCATGGATCTCTCCTTGTGATTTGGAATTTCAGTCGTGATCGGCGAGGGCTACCTCGAGTTCGGCGACGGCAAGTGATAGGCGGCGATCAGCGCGGCGATCAGCACGCCCACTAGAGTTTTTTCGTGCGCGGTTTCGTAGGCCTGCAGCGACGGCAAAAGAAAATGCACGATGCCGAGGCCCACAGCGCCCAGCGTGGGCAGGTATTTGGCGAATTGCTTCATGGCTTCCCTCCGGAGAATCAAGCGTTCGATTGGGTTGAGTTTTGGGTCTTCCACTGCTGCCACTCCTGGTAAATCGAAATCACTTTCGCGGCCCGGTTCGGATCGGTTGACCAGGTCTTCGAAACTTCGGTGATGTAGGTCATCGGGTCGGTCGCGTCGAGCGCGGCATGGTAGTGCAGAAACACAGACGAGAGGCGATGCAGAGTCTTGGCCCGATCCTCAAAGCAATCGGCCCAACTCTCATACACGGCCCACTTCGCGGTGGTCTCAAACCACTGTCCATGTTCAAATTCGCGCGTGGGCAGCGCGAGAAATTTCCCCGAGTTCGGCGAAACCCGACTCAGTTTCATCCCGAATAAATTGTTCGCTTCGCGTGCGAGTTCGGAATTTCCCCATGCCGATTCGAGCGCGGCTTCACAGGCGGCCATCTCGGGGAAGGGATGTACGGCGGAAGTCGCGGCGGCCGCGGCGTCGGAAAGAAAATCAGTTTGTTGGTCGGTCATGCTTGATCGGTTACGGATGCGATCGTGCAATCAACTGCGGAATCATCGGCCCGGTTCCGACTCCGCTCAGCATCACCGGAGCGAATCCCACTGGCGCCACGCCGCCCGAAATAGAGTGTGAGGTTCCCGTGAGATCCGTGTACGTTGAAAATGTGCCCGCGGATTCGTTTGTCGTAGAGCAGGTCGAAATCGTCGTGCCCGAACAGGTGCCGAAGTCATCGAACAAAATCTCGAACGCCGCGCCGCCCTTGGTTCCGGTGACCGTGTACACCGTGCCGCTCAGCGAGTAGTTGTTCACCGTCGCCCCGACCAGCCATCCCGCCACGACGTCGTTCGCTGTGCCGACGATCGTCTGCGAGGCCACATAGTCGCCGTTGTCCCACTGGTACCAGTTCTCGCTGCAGATCGGGGGATTCGAGAACGAGGTTTGCAGGACGAGGCTCGCGGCCAGATACGAAGCGGTGGTGGCGATGTTCGGCGACTGCCCGCCATTCAGCCCCCACTCGTCGTTGAAGTAGCAGGCCGGACTCAGGCCGAGATTTGCCATCTCGGTGTGCAGGTTGTTGTAGGCGGCGATCACCGAGGCCGGATCGGAGTTGGTTCCGGTCGTGCCGCGCATGTGCTCGTTGGGATAGTCCCAAACCATCTTCCCGGTCACCGATTGCGCCGACCAGCTGCAGGTGTGGCTGGCGATGGTGATGTTTCCCGCCGGGGCCGAGATCGAAGTCGTGTTGTAAGTGTCGAACCAGGTCAGGGCGGTGCCAACGTGAAACGAGGGCGAAAGAATTTTTGAATTGGGGCTGTAGCATCCGGCGAGCTTGCGCGCGTCCCAGCCCATGCGAATCGCGCGCGCAATCTGCGCTGAACTCGACCCGCAGGCCGCGACCGACGAGGTGCTGCAGGAAAAGTTGGGAGAATCGAATTCGTTGCCCAGCTCGTAATAGCTGATCAGGTTGGGATAGCGCAGCATCACGTTGCCGATGAAGTTCTGAAACTGCGCGTCGGTCCCGGTCCCGTCCGCGGCAATGTCGGAGGGCGGAAGACAGGACCAATCGTCCGGGGAAGAGCACTGTGTCCCGCCGCCGAATCCGGATCCAGTTGGGCCGGGAAGACAGGTTCCCGGATCGGCGCTTCCGTTGCAGGCTGTGGCCCATTCCGGCGTTGCTCCCACGGTGTAGATCATCGACATCAGGCAGCCGGGAGTCGCGATCAGGTTGTTCACCGCTTCGTCGAGCACGCCCCATGAGTAGGTTCCGCTCGCGGTTTCGATCTGGTCCCACTTCATGTTGTCGTCCCAGACGCGGAAGGAGGTGAGCGTGGCGGTCACGCTGTTGCCATCCTGCGGACACCATGGAGTGGGCTGTGAGCCGTTCGCGGCGACGTGGTTCCATTGCGAGCCGAAAAAGGTCGAACTCACCGTGTGCTGCGCGTAGCCCGGAGCCGCGAAGCACAGCGAGAGCGCGAACACGAGAAAAGCAAAAATTCGGCGTGTCATGTCAGCGCTAATGCGTCGAGTCGGGAACGAAGATCGCGACCGGGGCGCTGATCTTGATCGAAATTCCGGTTTCCCGCACCAGACGGTTTTTGCGGTCCACGATCACCAGCAGCACGCCGTACTGTCCAGGCTTTTTGTAGAGGTGCGAAACCGGCGTCAGATAGGCGGTTTCGAGGTAGTTCTTGCTCTTCGCCCCGCGCTCGTCATCGCCCCAGTACCAGATCACTTTGGTGGGCCGCGCTGCTTCGTCCGTTGAAGCCGCGAAGGGGTCGTCTTTCGGAAGCGCGTAGGTGAAGGAAACCGACACGCCATTGGCGATCACATCGTTCGCCGAACTTTGCACGGTGAAGTTTTTATCCTGCGCGAGCGCCGCGCCAGAGAGCACGAAAAATAAAAACACCAGAGATCGGAGTCGCATGGAGAGCACTCCTTTTTTCAGTAGATCATACAGTACGAGCCGCGCAGCACGGTCACCGCATCGCCAGAAGTCGCGGTCGAAACCATGAAATTGATGGCATTGCCGTTGGTCGCCGCAGGTTCTTCAATCGTGCCGTCGAGCACGGCGGTGTAGTTGGTCGCAGTCGCCGATGGGGTTCCGCTCACAATCGCAGTCGCAGTCGTGGTGTTGAGCGTCGGCAGGACTCCGGAAGTTCCGGCGGTGGCGGAGGTGCCCAGTCCGCCCATGGCGAAAACGTTGGTGGGCGCGTTGCTTGCGGCCTGAATGCCGAAGGCGACGGCGGCGGTCCCGGTGGCCTGCGAGTAGGAGAGCGCACAGTGGAAGCTGTAGTTGGCCGCGGCGGGACTGAGGTTGAAAGTCAGCCCGGTGATGGTCTGGAGACTTGTGTTGGCCGCGGTGGTGAAACCGGCAGAGCCGACTTGCGCCAGATTTCCGGCGAGGTGCGAGATGGCCGCGGCGGGAGTAACCACGCCGCCTGTGGTGTTCGAGGTGGGAACCGTGCCCGAGGCGGAGAGGCCGGTGTCAGAGAAAGCGTTGCAGGCCATCGAGAAGCCGTTGACCGGGACACAGGTGAGCGAGCCGATTTTTCCGGTCGCCATGGGCCCGGATATACGGTACACGTCGATGCGGACAAAGGAGGCGTAGGCGATGAGAGTTGCGGTCACGCCGCTCGGACTGACGGTTGCCGGATTTCCGCTGGTGAGTGGATTCACGCCGGTAGTGCAGCTGCTCTGCGTACTCGCAACGGTTCCGCCGTTCTCGTCCACTCCAACAAATTCATAAGCGTAAGTGCTTGATCCGCCTGTGCAGGCCACGCTCGCCGGGGAGCTCATCGTCGGCTGCGTCGTAGTCACCGATCCGGTCACATTCACCGAGGCCGTGACCGGAAGCTGCGCCAGATTGTTCATGTTCAACCCGGCCACGGTGGTCACTCCGTTAAGAATCGACGGGATGCCTGCGGTCTCGTTCAAGATCAGATAGTTATTTGAGCCGCCGGGAGTCTGGCCGCCGGGCACGTAGAGCGCGGCCTGCACGTTGGTGGTGCTGGAATTGTAAGAGTGTAGAAATCCGAGACAGAAAGCCGCGGTCATCGTCCCGGAGCAGCCGCTGCGCACGATGGCAACCTGTGCTCCGCCGGGATAGCTGGAGTTGTTCGAAGTGAAGCCCGCATTCAGAACGGAATATTTTCCGCCCGCGCCCGCGCCCTGCTTGAAGTAGCTGGCGCGAATGACGTTCGCTCCGAAGGTGCTCGGGCTGGTGTAATTCGTGGCCGCGGTTTCGGTGGTGTTGAAGCTCGCATCCGTCACCTCTCCATCGGGCGAGCCGTTGATCGTGCAGCCGTTGCAGTTAAAGTCGAGTTCCGACTGAATGCCTTCTTCGGCGTAGCGCGTCGCGGAATCGTTCGCCGGCGAAACCGCCCCCACCCACAAGGCGCGGTCCTGATTCGAGGTTGAGGTTCCGGTGCCGAACAGGTGATCGATGATTACAAAGCCGTTGTTGCCGCCCGGCGGCGTGGCTTTTTCGTCGGTGAACCATGTCCGGTGGCAGATGTCGAAGGTGCCGGAAGTTTGCCCGTTATTGGAGTTGGGATCGACCCCGGCCCACGTCCGGTAGTTGCCGGAGTTGTCGGGCATGAAAATCGTCGGGATCACCGAGGGCGGACACTCGGTGGCCTGCACATTGGGGGGCTGCGGAATCGCGCCGTTTGTCGTGGGAACCGCCGCGCCCGACCCGGGAGCGGTGATGGTGCAGCCCGACCCGGACGAAATATTCTGGCAACTGCTCGCAAGCAATTCCGTGCCGCTTGCGCCATTGATGGCGGTCGTGTATGCGGTCCACGACGTGTAGCCGGAAGGCACGGTGATGGCACTGATGGTGATCGAGCAGGAGGTTCCGCTGACGCAGCTCTGGGTGAAGTAGGTGGAAGATGACGAGCTCTCTTCAATCGACGGCAGCGACGCACCCAGCGCCGAGTTATAGACCACCTGCACCAGATACGGGCCGTTCGAGAATGAGCCGCCCGTCTGATTGAAGGTTCCGCTGAAGCTCGGAATCGCGGGCTGCATCCAGACCTGATTCCCGGCGACCTGGCCGATGTTCAGGGGGGAGAGCGAACTACCCGTGCCGTTCTGCATGGCGGCGGAGGTGTTGGCGCCGCCCAGTAGCGAACTGAAAGCCGCTGTCCCGCCGCAGCTCGCCAGGGCATCCACCAGGCTCGCCGTCGTGCCCGAAACACTCCACTTCGCGCAATCGCCGTCGGTCGGCAGCGAGCCGGAAAGAAAGGCCAGCTTGAAGCTGGAGCTGCCGCTGCCAAAAACCGGCTGCAAGGCCGCCGAATCAAACGAGAGCACGCCAATCGAGGTCGGATTCGCTCCCGATCCGGTCGGCAGCGTGAAGCCGTTCACCACCGAGGCCGAAGACATGTTGATTGTGCCGCCCAAGGCCATCGTGTTCGTGGCGTTGGTCAGCATGTTGCCGCCGGTATTGGTGATCGTGACCTTGCCCGTGCCGGGAGTGTTGGCCACACTGATTCCGGCGCCCGCGGCAATGTTCAGCAGGTTCTGCAAACTGTTGTTCACGCCACCGGTTTGCAGCGTGATCGAACTTCCGCCCGAACTTCCGCCCGCAGTCGAGATCTGATAGGAGAATCCGTTGAAGCCGGATCCGGTGACGGTGACGGTGTAGGTACCGCTGGCGGCCGCGAACTGGTAATTGCCGAAAGCGTCCGCGGTGAAAGGGTTGGTGAGCGGCTCGGTGAGCGCCGCGTCCTGATAGATCGACACCGTCGCGGGCGTACAGGGAATTCCTCCGGTGTTTGCCGGGCACACCGTGATCGTCGCAAAGGGCAGAGGCGAGGTGATGCCGTTGACGACCTTGAAGGCCGTCTGCGGCGGAATCAGCGCTCCCTGGCCGAGCGCGAGAGCAGGGAAGAGCACGGCGAAGCAGGCGACAAGCGAGAGCGAAAGTTTGCGGGGCATATTAGTTGCTGGTGACGACGGTGATGGTCATGTGGGAATTGCCGAAGCCGGAGAAGTTCGCCGCGGCCACGACAAACATGCCGCCGTTGTTGTTCTCGATCTCGGCGGTGAAGTTCACGGTCTGGCCGTTCGCGTAAGTCACCGGCGATGTGCCGCTGCCCGTCATGCCGGTGTAGGAGGTCGATCCGGTCATATTGAACGACGAGCCGGCGAAATGGTTGGTGCCATCGGTGACGTCGGCGTCGATTACGTTGGAGCTGGTTGAGTCGAGGTGAAACGACCAGGTGACCAGGGCGCGGCAGGGGCAGCCCGTCGCCGGCATGGTCAGCGACTTCGACATCACCGTGGTCAGGTTGTTGGCGTTGACGGCGACGTTTGAAGAGATGGTCGTGTCGGAATAGCTGAGCAGCGTGGGCGCGGCGCGGCGCAGCCAGACGATGTTGTAAGTGCCGCCGCCGGTGTTGGTCGAAAGCACCTGAGCGAAGACCGCAGGCGAGAAAAATGTTCCCGCGTCGTGGCAGTTGCCGCCGGTGATCGAGCTGGCAACTACGTAATCGCCGGCAGTGGTTGAGCCATCGAAGACGCAAGGAGTGATGCCGGCATTCGAAATCGTCGCCGATCCGGTCGTACCCGCTCCCGCGATGACGACGCCCAGCGGAGAGTAGTCGCTGGTGGTAAGTGCGATTGCCGCCGCGGGATTCGCCGTGGTTAATTTTGCGAGCAGGTTCAGCGTCGTGCCGGTCGTGCCGTCATTGACAACGGAGAAGGCTCCGGCCGGCGCTCCGCCCACCGCCGTTCCAGTCCAAAACAAATAGGGGCTCAACACCGCGTCGGGTGCAGTCGAAGAAAAAGGCGCGGGTGTTGAGCCGAAATGCACCTGCGTCACGAAATCGCTGTTGTTGATGTCCTGCCCGGCCGCGGCGACCTGCACCTGCGAACCGCCGTTGCCCGCCATCATCCAGCGGTGGTTGGTGCTTGATGCGCAGAGATAGTCGAAGCCGAGAAAGCTGTTGGTGCAGTTGCCTTCCGGCATCTTCAGCGCGTTGCCCGCCCATTCGAGCACATCGCTGGAGTCTTTCGAGATGCAGAGATTCGCCGTGCCGGCGGCGTTGCGCCAGCAGATCTGATCGCCGGAAGCCAGACGCAGGATGCCGGTCGTTGCGGGGTTTGCCGTGCCGGAGATGAACGTGCCGGTGTAGGTTCCGCTCCCGCTCGACCCGCCGCTTGTGGCCGGGACCTGGTCAATCGAGAACAGCACATCGGCGGGAGCGCAGAAGGGGCCGTCGTTGTTCATGCACAAAACGAATTTGTAATAGGCGCCGGTCGAGAGCCAGATGGCAACACGGCCGCCGGCGCCAAAGGGCAGCGGATGCGGATTTGCCGTCAGTCCGGTCGAGTCGGTGTAGGTGGCCTGCTGGGTCGTCGTTCCGGCCTGATAGCTGTAGAGCACGCCGTTGGCGAGCGGGTTTCCGTTGTTGTCGAGGAACTGCACGTTGCCAATGCCCATGAAGGGCACGACGGACTGCGAGTGCGCGAAGACGGAGCAAATCACGAGCAGCGCAGCAAAGATCAGGGTGTCGCGAAGATGAGTTTTCATGGGCGTCGATAGAGAGCGATCGATTTATTGCGCAGAGAGATCGGAGAGCTTCTTGCCGGCTTTCACTTGCTTCAGCATTTCGGCGAGCGGATCCTCGAGGGTTTCCGTTGCAGGCGCTTTGGGCGCGGCTTTCGCCGAGGCCTTGGCGGTTTTCTTCAGGGTTTGCGCGAGGTCGGTGGCGGGGGCGGTCTCGACTGGCTTTGCCGCGTTAGCCGCGTTGCGGATCGCCGCCGCGGTGCGGATCTCTTGCGCGGCCGGAATCTTGACATCGGGAAAGTATGTCTTCATCGACATCGTCTTCCAGGCTTCCGACCCGATGTCACCGAAGTTGTGCTTCCCCATGCGCGTGTTTTCGAGGTACTGGTCGCGCAAGTCGTCGAGCTCATCGTCCGAGAAATCGTCCACGATCTTGTTGACCAGGCGCGGCCCGGCAATCGAGGGCTTCAGCTGCGCTTCCTGCGTCACATTAATGCCGCGGGAGCGTGCGATCTTCAACAGGTTCGGCGTGTCCTGGCCGGTGAGCACTTGCCGCAAGGCGCTGTCTCCGGAGAGCGTCCGCGGGATGCCGGCGCCGGAAGGAGTAGGCTCGGCAGCCGCCGGGGCGATTGGCGCAGGAGTCGCGGGAGTTGGGGCAGAGGTCGGGGCGGCCGGTTGCGGCGCTTGCGGAATTCTCTGGCCCCACTGGTCGACCGGCGTGCCATAGCGGCCTTTTCCCCAGACATCAGGAACGTTGGGAACTTTCGGCGTCGGAGCTGACGGCGTTGCTGGTCCACCGTCGCCGCGCACGATGTAGTCGAGATCCTTCAAGCCTTTGACGGCGAAGTTTTCCGAGATTCGCCGCTTCGCCACTTGCGTCGCACGCGAGAGCACGCTGTCGATGGTGTTGCCGGCTTCCTCTGCACCGGCGACCGCGGCTTGGGGCGCGGGTTTCGCCGTAGCGCCCGCGGCCGCTCCTTCGCTTGCTCCTTCCGCGGCGCCCTCGAATGGTTCCCCGGCGAGCGCGAACTGCGTGACCATTTCCGCGGGGAGTTTTTTCAAGTCGTCCGGTTGCCCTGAAAGTTTTTTGTAGATCTGCTGCGCGATGCCGGGCGCACTCACGTCGTAAGTCGACTTCAGCCAGTTGCGCGTGTCCTGGATGTGATGCACGGCGCCCTTTAATCCTGTATCGGCGGTCCCGGGAAGTTTTGCTTCGAGGTCATCCCAGAAACTTTTCTCGGCAGCCGGCGGCGGGGCGGCTGCCGCCGACTCGGCCATGAATTGATCTGGAGTCAGCGCCGCTGGCGGCGGTGCAGTCTGCGCCGCCATAAACGCATCCGGAGTTAGTGTGGCGGTTTGTGTTCCCGGTCCTGGCATCGCAACGGTTACTGCACGTCGTAGTTCGCGGCTTTGAATTCCTGCTTCGCCTGGTCGACCGAGATGCCTTTCTTCTGCGCGTAGGCGGAGATCTGTGCGGTCGTCGCAACCTTCGCGCCGCCAGTTTCGATTCCGTACTGCCGTTTCAGGAACTGATTGTTGCCAATGCGGGAGTCGCGCTGCGAAAGAACCGCGTTGCGTGTGGCCTGAATTGCTTGCGCGCGCATTTCCGGACTTGAGGCTGCACCGAAGAGCTTCAGCGCGTGATCGCGCGCATTGTCGGAAGCCTGGCCGCCGCCCATCACTTTGCCGTAATCATCGGCGACACCGAGCACCGTCGCGGCATAGCCGGCCAATGGACCCTTACCCCGCGCCAATTTCTGCCAGTCGTCGATCGTGTTGAGAACCGGCAGATCGTGCTCCGGAATTTGCTTCCCGAGTTGCGCCAACTGGTCGAGTGTGCCGCCCTTGCCGATGAGCGAGTTGGCCGAACCGAAGAACTGATTCGCTGCCGGCGACTTCGCCACCTGTTCGGCGATCACTTCATCGGCCGGGTTGTATTTCGGATTGACCTTTTGCGCCGAGAGCGTGGCCTTGGCGATGAAGTCCGGAGTGAGTCCGCGTGTCTTGAGATCCGCCATCGTCAGCGAACCATTCGCGAGTAATTGGCCGGCTACGTTCGGATCGCCTTGCGCAGCCTGCATGCGAGCGAGGCCTTCAGCTCGCGCGACGCGTTCTTTCGCGGCGATAACGTCTGGATTCGTGGCGACCGAGATCTCGCGCTGAGCTTGCTGCTGCTCGTCTGGTGACAACCCGCCGCCTTCCGGTATCACACCCTGTGCGGCTTTCGCCGCATCAGCTTTCGATTTGTGGAAGTCCGCGATTTTCGCGTCGAGCCCGATGACGCTGGCAATGGCCGGCAAGTGATCGAGGTCGGCGGAGTAGATGTGCGCGAGATCCTGCTGCGGGACGCCCGCATATTTTGTGGGATTGCGCACCAGATCCTGCTTGAGTGACGCCAGCATGTCGCCGGCTTTGGCGGCCGGGGCGTCGAGCACGCTGCCAATCTGATCGGCGAGCACCTGGTAACCCTTCTGCAATTGCGAGGCTCGCGCTTCGCCGGTCTGCGCGGCGTTTTTCGCAATTTCGCCCATCTTCTGCGAGCGCTCGACGAATTGATTGGTCATCGCCAGAGCATCTTTCGGCATCACGCCCTGGCCGATGAGCGATTTCGTCATCGCGTCAGGATCGAAGCCGAGACCGTTCGAGCTGGCGGCGTCGCTGGAGGTGACATTCTTGAGGAAGTCCGGATCGGACCAGGCCTTCATCATCGCCTTCTGCGAGTTCAGCTCGATCTCGGTCTGCTGGTTGGCGAGCGTTTTGGCCTGAACATTCTGCTCCATCTCCTGCTGTTGCAGGGGAAGCATTTGTTGCTGTCCCAGCAGCGACCGCAGTTCGAGCATCTTGCCGTACTGCTCCAGCGGCGATTGCACCTGTGGCGGCGCGACGTTGAAATTCGGCAGTGCAGGAAGTTGAAAGGGCATTGCAGTTTATCCCAGCTGGCTCAAAAAGTTTCCATTGGCGAGCACCGCGTTCGAGTTGCCCAGCACGCTCGACATCGAAGGCGCCACCGGCGCGGGGCCGCCGCCCGGCATGTAGCTCGGTTGCAGCACGTTCAGTCCAGGCGTCGCAAACGGGCTGTTGCCGGAACCGTTCAGCTGGCTGAGCATGCCGTAATTCGAGAAGGCATTGCCGATGCCGGAGAGCGCTCCGGACCAGGCGTTGGCGGAGCCGATCGTGCCTTGCGCTTGCGCCGCGCCCTGTTGCCCCATCAGCGACGCGATGTCGCCGCCCATGCCGGAAATTAAATTGCCCGCGCCGCCGGCCGCCTGCAGTCCCTGGCCGGAGAGCCCCATCAGCCGCGAGTATTGGTTGTTCTGGTTGTTGAGGAACGTGTTGTAGGCGGACTGGTACTGGGCGAGCGAATTGTTGAAGACGTTCTGATAGTTGGTCGAAGCCGTGCCTTGCGCGTAGTTGTTGAGATCGGCGAGCGTGCGGCCGCTCAGCAGGCTGCCCTGGCCGGCCGCAGAATTCTGCATCGCGCTCTCGCCCTGCTGCAGCTGGAATTGGTAGCCGGGCGTGGCCTCGGCTTGCGCGGCCGTGGGCGCGGTGAATTGTCCTTTCCAGTTCGCCAGCAGCCCCGAATCGGGCGTGCCCATCAGCTGCGAAAGCGTGCCCGATGCGGTTGCTCCCGCGCTCAGGTAGGGCGAGTAATTGTTGAGACCCTGCGTCTCCTGGCCCTGCAGATATTTCTGGGCCTGCTGCAGCGCCTGCATGTACTCCTGCGAGGCCTGCGAAGAAGCGGAAGATCCGAACAGGCCGCCAAGCAGAGACGTGCCCGCCGAAATGCCCATCCCGAGAAACATTGGCATAGTGTTAGGTCCCTGGGTTTCCCGCGGCTTTCATCGCGAAGTTCCAGAACTGCGTGGCCTGCGATTCCTCGTGAAAGCCGAGAAGCACGAAGCGTCCCGACTGCGCGACATAAATCTTTTCCGGCACGACGCGCCAGGCCTCTGGCTTCGCGCGAAAATGCTCAAAGCCCACTTCGCGATAGAACAGGGCGTGAAAGCGTTCTTCGAGCACGCGCCGTTCCTGTTCGGTCATGGCCTGATCGCTGGCGGCGCTCAACGCTTCCATCAGCTGCGCTCCATCACCAGCAACTGCGAGTCGGCGCCGACATTCAGCACCTGTCCGTTCGGCCCTTCGACGGTGAGGTAGTAGTTGTACTTTTTGGTCACATCGAGTCCGGTGTCGAGAAAGCTGAGAGCGCCCACCTGGTTCACGCCATTCGAAGTCGGGCCGCCCACAAACGCTCCCCCGCCCACAACCACATCGCCAGCATTGGGCGCCGCGCCATTTGCGGGGATCGCTCCCAGCGTGCGGTAGACGTGCATGAACGCCGGGCCGATGGAGTTGATGCTGAAGGTAACGCGCGCCTTGACGGTGAATTCGCCGTAGCGCTTGGGCTGCAGCGCTGTCGCCAGACCAATGCCGGTCGATTGCACTACGCCCGAAGTGTTGATCGCGCCGCCGCCGGAAACCGTGCCGCGATTCGCCACCGGCCGCTTGATGAAATCATTCAGCCCCTGCAGCCACTTCACGCGCTCCGCACCCGAATTCGGCGCTGGCGTCTGGCTGTCCCAGAGTTGCGGCACGATGGTTTCGAGCAGTTCGCGCGCAGCCATCAGCTGATCTCCGCAAAGCGCTTCGCAAGGCGCTGCTGCTGTTGTTGCGTGCCGTTGGTGTAGGCATCGACGATGCGCCAGGCGATCGGATCGCTGACCGAGACTTTCGGCGTCCAGCTTCGCCAGCTGCCCAGACGGCGATCGATGGCAACTTTTTTGAAGTTGCCCGCCTGGCCGCAGGCGATGGTGCGTTCGTAGCTCCAGGTCTTGCCGAAATCTTCAGAGTAGGAAAAGACGGCGAGCGGATCGCGGGGCAGCCCGAAGGCATCGGTGAGCGGTGGCTGCGGCCCCATGCCCATCTCGAAGTCGACCTGGAATTCGTTAATCGGCACCGGGATCTGGCCGCCTTCGTTGGAAATCGTGGGACCGATGCGGGTGCGCACGATCGGGGTGTAGATGCCGGGACCAGTGTTCTCGGAAAAAAACTGGGAACTCATCACATAGATGTTTCCCGAGTTGCGATCGCCGACCAGGTGCTGGTTGAAGTTGTAGGTGTGGCAGCGGGCGAGCTGTGCGCCGGCGCGGCCTTTCACGAGCGAGCTGCGCTGATGCCACCAGCCGAGATCGAGGTCAAGCGTCCACATGGTGTCGGCGGTGGGGAACCAGAGGTTATAAAAATTCTGGCCTTCCTCCTGCGTGGCAAAGCCGACCGCATCGGAGATCGTGTTTTTCGAGAGCCAGTATTCGAGAGCCGAACCCGAGACGCGCTGCGGGATGTAGCCGTTGGCGGCAAAGACCACGCCAGCGCCGCGCTCATCGCCTCCCAGCCACAAAATTGTTGTGCCGGCATGCGTGGCTACGCGGCACGGGGAGTACTGCGCAATCAGGCCGACTTCCATGAAGCCGCCCGAAGCCACGTCGAAGGGAAACAGCGGCGCTCCGGAGTTGTAGTAAGCCACCGCGCGCCGCGCGCCAAAGACCCAGAGCAGTCGATTCGTCGCAATCAGGGCGAGCAGCTGATCAGAGAAGACCTGTACTTCGGTGACGGCGATGCCGGGCCAGGTCGTGGCGTCTTCCGGATTCGAGACGCTCCAGATGTTGCCTTCACTGAGCGCAATGAAGTAGCCGTCAAGGAACTCGACCATTAAATTGTTCGTCGGCGGTGTGGTCAGCGCCTGGAAGCTGTTGGAGACGAGCGAAAAAACCGTGAGCGTGCCGCCCGAACAGATCAGCAGCTGCGAAGGATAGCTGCCGCCAACGGTGCCACCGGCCACCATCGTTGCCGGCAAGCCATCGTCGAGGATGTTGTTATTGGCGTGCGTGTTGTCGCCGTAGTCGGTGACGCCGCCGTTCGCGGTGAGTTCCACCAAATGCGTGCCGGCGACAGCGAAGGTCCGGCCCTGCGTGGTGTAGAGGCCACGCACACTCGGCAACTGCACGCCCACCGCGGCGCTCAAGTTGGCAAACAACAACAGCCCGGGCGTGGGCAGCAGAATGTAGGCCGTGCGCGCGTTCGGCGACTCCACTTTCTGCGGACGCCAGTTGATCAGAGCCTCGGCGTCTGCGAGCGGAGAGGGGGAAGCGTATGCGGGACCGACGAAACCGAAACGCATGGGAGGAAGAAAAAATCAGTACTTGAAACTTCTATTGGCCGTGCCGGTGAAGATATTGCCCATCTTGCCGTAGCTGCCCACGATCGCCTCGTCGCAGGTAGCTTCTTTGGCGCGCACATTGATGCCGGCCACGCGCGCCTTCGACTGCTCGGCGAGTTTCTGCACGATCTGGAATTTCTGCAGGTCGCAGGGAAATTCCGCCGCCAGCCGCACCGCCAGGTTGAAGCGCAGCATCTCGGGATAGCCCGGCGGAAACAGGAACTGCACGCCCAGATCGGCGAACTGCTGCAATACCGTCCACAGGTAGAGAATCACCGGGTTTGCCTGTGTCGGCACGGGCCAGAACCAGAGCACCATGTCGGGGAAAACCGCGTTCGACTGATCGACGAAGCAGACCTGCGGCAATAGCGATGGCGTGGATTTGTTGGCGATGCCCTGCCATCCCACGTCATCGACCATCTCCATCGGCAACTCAACCGGCGTCTGCTGCGAAGCTGAATAGAGAATCGAGACGCGTTCCAGACGCGACGGCCGCGCAAGCAGAAAATCTTCCGTCTGGCTGACGTTGCCGAGTTTGTAGGATTGCTGATTGGCGACCAGCGACAGCGCCTTCTGGTTCTGATCGAGCGACTGCACGGTGATCGCCGGAATTTCGGTGCGCTCGATCGAGAAAGCATCGAGCATCGAATTCAGGACCAGCTTGCAATCGTTGAGTTCATCGTTGGTGAGGTTCAGCCCGGAGCGCAGTGCGCCCACCAGACGCAGAGCCGACTTGATGAAGTCAGTGGCCGAAAGCGAAAGAGTTTGTGCTGGGCTTAGGACTGGCATGACGGAGCCTCACCAGGAACGAGAATCAGGCGGCCGATGAGTTTTCCCGCAGCCAGCGCGCCTCTTCGGCTTTCGAGTGGACGATCGAGGCGGTCATCGTCCGGTCCCACTCCTGCATCGCAATCTGGAAGTTGGCGAGCGCGATGTCGCCGGGGATGGCGACGCCGTTGCGTTCGCGGAAATCCTTGAACTGCGGTTGCGGCAGCTTCGCCATCATCTTCGGGTACTCGTTTTTCTCCCGGTCGTAGGGCGCGGGATGGCCGTTGAGCCCATCGTTCGGCACATAGGCGCCATGCTTGCCCGCTGTGGGAAGATAGGTGTGCGGCCCGCGGCGGACCTTCTCCTGCTCGGTCGGGTCTTCCATGTTGAAGTTCGGCATCGACAATCTCCTTGTCTCAAATTGGGAATCAAAGAAGACGAGTTCGCACGATGCGCTGCGTGAACTCGCCTCAGTTACTCAGGTTTTTCGGCTTCCGCTTCGGCTTTCGCCTTGGCGAAGGCGGCTTCCGCTTCGGCTTTCGCCTTGGCGAAGGCGGCTTCCGCTTCGGCTTTCGCCTTGGCGAAGGCTTTCTCTTCTGCGGCCGACTTCACCACGACCGGCTCGTTGTGGCCCTCAGGCGCGCCGGGCTTATCGACGTGATCGACGGCTTTGGGAAATTCGGCGATGGTCTCCGGATCTTTGTCGGGAGAGTCGGGCGAGGTGGGAACGTGGGTGCCGCGCGTCGCCTGTTCGTGCGCGTCGAACGGTACCGGCTTGACGGGCGTTTTGCCGTCGAGATTCTGCGTTGCTTCTGTCATCGGAATGCTCCTAGAAAAGTTTTCGGGGAAATCAGGTGGCCGCTGATGCGCCCAGCGGCCCGAAGCGTCCATGCGAATACGAGCCGAGAACTACGAGCCGAGGACGGCCCACTTCGAGTTCTTCGCGTCCCAGATCAGGGTGTAAATCTTGCCTGAGACAGTGGTCACCGCGGCCGAAATCAGCAGATTCCCGCCGGTCCCGAGCTGCGAGGAAGTTCCCGAGTCGGAAATGAACGAGAACTCGCACGCGCCGACCGCCGTAGCGTTGCAACCGACTGGAGTAGTGATGGTGGTCACCACGGTCGTGCCGGTCAGGTGGAAGAACGGCCCGCTCGGCGTGATCGTGGTGGCGCTCGCGACCGCCGTTGTCGGCGGCCCCGTGATGGCGCTGGCCGGGTTGTTGAATCCCGGCACCCACGTATTGGTGATGGTCGAGCAGATCCACTGCGCGCTG
>Ga0070735_10000546_pt1 | contig 40258 bp, 29 predicted proteins | sample Coa_R1_FD_66443 | JGI IMG/M metagenome (GOLD analysis project Ga0070735, IMG submission 66443) | Surface soil microbial communities from Centralia Pennsylvania, which are recovering from an underground coalmine fire - Coalmine... | ecosystem: Environmental > Terrestrial > Soil > Unclassified ... | reverse complement strand
GGTCGAGCCTGCAACCGGCTCGACGAAGACGGCCGCGATGCGCTTCTCACCGACCAGATTGACGAAGCGCAGGAGGTCGTCGGCGAGCTCGACGCCGCGCGCGCCCTGTCCGCGGGTCAGTCGGTTCTCGGGCAGGAGCGTGTGGCGCAGATGCAGGATTCCGGGCATCAGAGCCCCGAACACCTCGCGGTTGCGCACCATGCCGGAGAGCGCGGTGCCGCCAATGTTGACCCCGTGATAGGCGCGCTCGCGCGAGACGAAGTAGTTGCGCTGTCCCTCGTTGCGCGCCAGGTGATAGGCAAGCGCGACTTTCATCGCCGTGTCGACGGCCTCGGACCCCGAGTTGCAGAAGAACACGTGGTCGATCCCCTTCGGGGTGAGCGCCGCGACGCCATCCGCGAGCGCGAAGGCCCCGGGGTGACTACGCTGGAAGGAGGGGGTGAAATCGAGCGTCGCGAGCTGTTCGCCGACCGCGCGGGCGATCTCCGGACGACAGTGTCCGGCGGCCGTGGTAAAGAGGCCGGCACTCCCATCGAGCACCTTGCGCCCATCGGGTGTGAAGTAATGCATGCCGCTCGCGCGTACGAACAAACGCGGCGTGCGCTTGAAGTCCCTGTTGCTGGTGAAGGGCAGCCAATGCTGTTCCAGGTTCCCGACAGTCGTTTCCATCAGTATTCTCCCCTTCAACCGAAGGTTGAGCCGATCTCAGACGCCGCGGCCTTGAGCCGCGGCACGAATTCAATGGCACGCATCAGCGGCAGCCGCGCGGTCGCTCCCTGCACGGCGAGCGATGCAATCACCTCGCCGCTGCGGTCACGCACCGGCACGGCCACGCAGGCGACGCCGAGCACGTATTCCTCGTTGTCGACCGCATACCCGGCGCTGACGATCCGGTCGAGCTCCGACTCGAGCACCGCGCGCTCGGTGATGGTGCGCTCCGTGAAGCGCTCGAGCGGCAGGAGCTCGAGCAGCCGCTGCCGCTCCGCTGTCGGCAGATGGGCCAGGAGCAGCTTGCCGCTCGCACAGCAGTGCGGCGGCAGCGCGCCGCCGCCTTCGGGTACGTGCAGGCGTAACGGCCACGGGGCCTCGACGCGATCGAGATAGATGAGGACTCCCTTCTTCAATACCGCCAGATTGCAGGTCTCGGTGATCTCGCTCACCACGCCGCGGAGGATCGCGCGCCGCTCGGCGGCGGCGCCCTCGCCCCTCAGCACATCGAGAGCGAAGCGCGACAGCCTCTCCCCGACGATGTAGGCGCGGCCGCCGGGCTCGCGCGCGAGGAACCCCGCCTCCTCGAAGAGCGCGAGTGTACGGTGCAGCGTCGGTTTGGGAAGCTCGGTCGCCTGCATGAGCTCGGAGAGGGTGACGGCCCGGCCCGTGCGCACCAGCACCTCGAGCACGCCGAAGGCCTTGAGCGTAGAGGAAGTTTCGGTCGCGACATCGCTCGACTCGACCGGCAGGGAGAGCACTCGGCTCGTCAACGGGACTCCCCTATTTCAATAAACGGTATGAATGGTCCTGCACAGAGAAATATTATGCGCTCTGGACGGCCCATTGTAATATGAGCCCTGTAAAAGAGACAAACCATCTCATTTGAAGAAACCGGCACAGGAGCTGTCCGCATGACCGACCCCCAGAAGATGGGCCCCTCCGAGGCGCTCGTCGAAACACTCGCCGCCAACGGCGTCACTCATGTGTTTGGCATCGTGGGCTCGGCTTTCATGGACGCGCTCGATATCTTCCCTGCGGCGGGCATCCGCTTCGTGCCCGTCGCCCACGAGCAGGGCGCGATCCACATGGCGGACGGCTACGCGCGTGCCTCGGGACGTCACGGCGTATGCATTGCGCAGAACGGTCCCGGGGTCACGAATTTCGTCACCGGGGTGGCCGCCGCCTTCTGGGCGCACTCCCCCGTCGTCTTCATCACGCCGGAGACCGGCTCTCTCACCATGGGGCTCGGCGGCTTCCAGGAGACCGAGCAGCTGCCGATCTTCTCGAAGATCACCAAGTACCAGGGACACGTCAACAATCCGCGCCGCATGGCGGAGATCGCCGCGCGCTGCTTCGACCGCGCCATGCTCGAGATGGGTCCCACCCAGCTCAACATCCCGCGCGATTACTTCTACGGGGAATTCGAGACCACGATTCCGACGCCGATGCGCATCGCGCACGGCGCCGGCGATGCGGCCGCGCTCGATGACGCCGCGGCGCTGCTCGCCCGCGCGAGCTTCCCGGTCATCGTGGCCGGCGGTGGCGTGATCGCCGCCGGCGGCACCCATGAGGCGATCGCGCTCGCCGAGGCGCTCGGCGCCCCCGTATGCAGCAGTTATCTGCACAACGACTCCTTCCCCGCTTCGCACGCGCTCGCCGCCGGTCCGCTCGGCTACCAGGGCTCGAAGGCCGCGATGAAGCTCATCGCCCGTGCCGATGTGGTGCTCGCGCTCGGCACCCGCCTCGGCCCCTTCGGCACTCTGCCGCAATACGGCCTCGACTACTGGCCAAAGCAGGCGAAGATCATCCAGATCGACGCGGATCCCCGCATGCTGGGGCTGGTGCGTCCGATCTCGGTCGGCATTCAGGGCGATGCGCGTGCCGCGGCCGCGGCACTCATCGAGCGCCTCGAGGGGCGGCAGCTCGCCGGCGGCGCGAGCCGCGCGGAACGCCTCAAGCGCATCGCGGCGGAGAAATCCGACTGGGAGGCCGAGCTCACCGGCTGGACGCACGAGCGCGATCCCTACTCCCTCGAGGTGGCCGCCGACTCGAAGTACATGCACCCCCGGCAGATGCTGCGTGCGCTCGAGCAGGCCATGCCTGCGGACGCCATGGTATCCACCGACATCGGCAACATCTGCTCGGTCGCCAACTCCTACCTGCGCTTCGACAAGCCACGCTCGATGTTCGCCGCCATGAGCTTCGGCAACTGCGGTTACGCGTTCCCCGTCATCTGCGGCGCGAAGATCGCCGCCCCCGAGCGCCCCGCGTTCGCCTACGTGGGAGACGGCGCCTGGGGCATCAGCTTCAATGAGCTGCTGACCTGCGCGCGCGAGAAGATCGGTGTCACGCCGATCGTCTTCAACAACGGCCAGTGGGGCGCGGAGAAGAAGAATCACGTGGACTTCTATTCGCGTCGCTACCAGGGCGTGAATCTCGAGAACCCGAGCTGGTCGAAGGTGGCGCAGGCCTTCGGCTGCGAAGGCATCACGGTCGAGCGGCTCGAAGACATCGCGCCCGCGCTGCGCGCCGCGACGGCCGCACAGAGTGAAGGCAGGACCACGGTGCTCGAGGTCATGGTGACCCGGGAGCTCGGCGACCCCTTCCGCCGTGATGCGCTCTCGAAGCCCGTGCGGCACCTCGCCAAGTATCAGAAGTTCACCTGAGGCCGTGAGCGCCAGCGTAGAAGCACAGATGCCGGCGGCGGCGACCGGGCTGCGCCGCTCATTGCAGCGCCGGCACATGCAGATGATCGCGCTCGGCGGCGTGATCGGTGCGGGCCTCTTCGTCGGCAGCGGCGTCGTCATCGGCTCGGCGGGACCGGCCGCCGTGCTCTCATTCGCGCTCACCGGCACTCTGGTCGTGCTGGTGATGCGCATGCTCGGCGAGATGGCGGTCGCCTACCCCGCCGTCGGCGGCTTCTACGAGTACAACCGCCTGGCGCTCGGCGAGCTCGCCGGCTTCCTCACCGGGTGGATGTACTGGTACTTCTGGGTGATCGTCGTGGCGCTCGAAGCGGTTGCGGGCGCCCGCATCCTCAATAACTGGTGGCCGGGCATCGCGCCGTGGGAGTTCACCCTCGCGCTCATGGCGCTCTTCACCGTCGTCAACCTGCTCTCGGTGCGCTCCTACGGCGAGGCCGAGTTCTGGTTCGCCTCGATCAAAGTCGCCGCGATCATGGTGTTCCTCGGAGCGGGCGCCCTGTTCGCCCTCGGACTCTGGCCCGGAGCGCACGCCGGGCTCCCCCAGCTCACCGCCCACGGCGGCTTCATGCCGAAGGGCATCGTCCCGGTGCTCACCGGTGCGGTGGCCGCCACCGGCTTCTACTTCGGGGCCGAGATCGTCACCATCGCCGCCGCCGAGTCGGCCGAGCCCGAGCGCGCGGTCGCCGAGACCACGCAGTCGGTGATCTGGCGCGTACTGGTCTTCTACATCGGCTCCATCTTCCTGGTCGTGGCGCTCGTGCCGTGGAACGACACGCTGCGCATGGCCCAGCCCTACGTGAGCGTCATGGAGGTGTTGCGCATTCCCTCCGCCGCTACGCTCATGAGCCTCGTGATCCTCACCGCCGTGCTTTCGGCGCTCAACTCGGGACTGTTCGCCTCCTCGCGCATGCTGATGGCGCTCGCCGGACGGGGCGATGCCCCGCGCAGCATCGCCCGCCTCGACCGCCGCGGGGTGCCGGTCGCGGCGATCCTGGCGAGCACCGCCTTTGGATACCTGACGGTGGCGATGAGCTATCTCTCGCCCGACCGGATCTTCGCCTTCCTGGTCAACTCCTACGGCACGGTCGCGATCTTCGTCTACGTGCTGATCGCGGTGGCGGAGCTGCGGCTGCGCCGCCGGCTCGAGCGTGAGGCGCCCGAACGCCTGCGGATCCGCATGTGGGGATATCCCTGGCTGACTCGTATCGCAATCGCCGGCATGGTGGCGATACTCGCTGCCATGGCGGTGATTCCCGACCAGCGCGTCTCGCTCGGCTTCGGGGTGATCAGCGCTGCGGTGATGCTCATCGCCTATGCTCTCCGGCGCGGTTTGCGACTGCTGTGATGCGCTTCCTGATCCTCAACGCGGGCAGCTCCTCGCTCAAGTTCGATCTCATGGAGACCGCGGAAGGCACTTCACGCCGCCTCAGGTCCGGCTCCTTCGTGGATGCGCACGGCGCGCTGCGACTCGAGACCGATGCCGCATCGCCCGCAGCGCCGGGAACACTCCGTACGCTCGATGCCGCCGCGGATTTCCTGCTCACCTGGCTCGCAGGTGAGAAGCTCCTCGGCGACCTGAGTGCGACGGTGCATCGGATCGTGCACGGGGGTGAGAAGTTTCGCGCCACCACGCGCCTCAACGACCTCGACCTCGCCACCCTCGCCTCCCTCGATGAGATCGCCCCGCTCCACAACCCGCCGGCGCGGGCCGTGATCGCCCGGGTGCGCGCACGGCTCGGCGCCGCGCTGCCGCTCATCGGTGTCTTCGACACCGCTTATTACGCCTCGCTCCCCGAGGCGGCGTGGCGCTACGCGGTCCCCGCGCGCTGGTACGCGCAGTTCGGTGTGCGGCGCTACGGATTCCACGGCACGGCGCACCGGTATCTGTGCCAGGCGGCACGCGCCCGGCTCACCCCGGCTCGCCCGACGCGGCGCATCGTCAGTCTGCAGCTCGGGCGCGGCTGCTCGGTGACCGCAAGCCTCGACGACCGCGCCGTCGCGACCAGCATGGGTTTCACGCCTCTCGAGGGCCTGGTCATGGGCACCCGCTCCGGCGACATCGATCCCGGGGCCCTGCTCTACATGCTGGAGCACAGCGGCATGTCCGTGGAGGAGATCCGCAGCGAGCTCAACTCCGCCAGCGGGCTGCTCGGCCTCTCGGGCCGCAGCGCCGACATGCGCGAGCTGCTCGCGCTCGAGGAAAAAGGGGATGCAGGTGCGGCGCTCGCGATCGAGATATTCTGTCGCCGGGCGCGGCATTATCTGGGGGCCTACGTGAGCGAGCTCGGCGCCGTCGACGTCATCGCCTTCGGCGGGGGGATCGGTGAGCATGCGCCGGAGATCCGGCGCCGCATCCTCGAGAAATTCGAATGGGCCGGGATCGTGCTCGACCCGGACGCAAACCGCACCAGTTCCGCGGGCAGCATCGCCGCCGCCGGCAGCGCCACCGCCATCGAAGTCATCCGGGTCGACGAGGCGAGCGTGATGGCCGCGGAAGCGGCGGCACTGCTCGCCCGCGCCGCCTGAAAGAGGAAAGCAGCGTCCTATGAGTAACGAACCCTATCTCCTGACTCCCGGTCCTCTCACGATCTCGCTGCGCACCAAGCAGGCGATGCTGCGCGACTGGGGATCGTGGGACGTCGACTTCAACAGCATCACCGGAAGGGTGCGCGAGCGGCTGCTCGACATCGTCCACGCCAGCGGCACGCATGAGTGCGTTCCGCTCCAGGGCAGCGGCACCTTCTCGGTCGAGGCTGCGATCGGCACCCTGGTGCCGCGCTCGGGCCACGTACTGGTGCCCCAGAACGGAGCTTACTGCCAGCGCATCGCGCGCATCTGCCGGGTGCTGGGCCGCAAGCTCACCACCATCGATTACGCCGAGAACGCCGCGATCGCCGCCGCCGACATCGACCGGGCTCTCAGGTCCGACTCCTCCATCACCCACGTCGCGCTGGTCCACTGCGAGACCAGCGCGGGCATTCTCAATCCGCTCGATGAGATCGCGCAGGTCGTCGCCCGTCACGACCGGCGGCTGATCGTCGATGCCATGAGCTCCTTCGGCGCGCTCGAGATCGATGCGCGCCGCACCCCCTTCGATGCGGTCGTGGCCGCCTCCGGCAAATGCCTCGAGGGGCCGCCCGGCATGGGCTTTGTGATCGCGCGGCGTGCCGCGCTCGAGAAGTGCGAGGGCAACAGCCACTCGCTCGCGATGGACCTCTACGACCAATGGGTCTACATGCAGAAGACCACGCAGTGGCGCTACACCCCGCCGACCCATGTGGTGGCGGCCTTCGACTGCGCCATCAGCCAATATCTCGAGGAAGGCGGGCTCGCCGCCCGCGGCGCGCGCTACGCGCGCAACTGCCGCACGCTGATCGATGGCATGGCCTCGCTCGGCCTGAAGAGCTTCCTGCCCTCGGCGATCCAGGCCCCGATCATCGTCACCTTCCATGCCCCGGACAACCCGCGCTATCAGTTCAAGAGCTTCTACAACGCCGTCAAGGCGCTCGGCTACATCCTCTATCCCGGCAAGCTGACCACGCTCGAGACCTTCCGGGTCGGCTGCATGGGACAGCTCGGCGAGCGCGGCATCGCGGGCGCCGTGGAGGCGGTCGGCCAGGTGCTGGCGCAGCTGCGCGCCGCTGCGTGAGGTGAGGTAAATCATGCGATCCGTCGAAGTCAACGGCCGCGGCTACCGTTTGCCGCAGCAACCCTCGGTGGTGGTGTGTGTGGACGGCTGCGACCCGGATTACATCTCCCAGGCGGTGGCCGGCGGCCACATGCCGTGGATGAAGCGCACGCTCGCGACGGGGAGCGCCGTGGTCGCCGACTGCGTCGTCCCGAGCTTCACCAACCCGAATAATCTTTCGATCGTCACAGGCGTGCCGCCGGCCGTTCACGGCATCTGCGGCAACTATCTCTACGATAGCGAGAGCGGCCTCGAGGTGATGATGAACGATCCGAAGTGGCTGCGCGCCCCGACGCTGCTCGCCGCGCTCGCCGATGCCGACTGCAAGGTGGCGGTGATCACCGCCAAGGACAAACTCCGCCGGCTCCTCGGTCACCGGATGCGCGGCGTGTGCTTCTCCGCCGAGAAAGCCGATTCTGTGACACTCGCCGAGCATGGCATCGATGAAGTGCTGCAGCTGGTCGGGATGCCGCTGCCCGGCGTCTACAGCGCGGCGCTCTCGGAGTTCGTGTTTGCCGCCGGGGTCAAGCTCATGGCAACCCGACGCCCCGACGTCATGTATCTCTCGACCACCGACTACGTGCAGCACAAGCACGCGCCGGGATCGACTGAAGCCAACGCCTTCTGCCGCATGATGGACGGCTACATGGAGCAGCTCGAGCGAGCCGGCTGTGTCATCGCGCTCACCGCCGATCACGGCATGAGCCCGAAACAGCAGCTCGATGCGAGCCCCAACGTCATTTACCTTCAGGACCTGCTCGATGGCTGGCTCGGCGCAGGGCGGGCCCGCGTGATTCTTCCCATCACCGACCCGTACGTCGTGCATCACGGCGCGCTCGGCTCCTATGCCACCGTCTATCTGCCCCCCGGAGTAGCCGCGACCGATCTCCTCGGGCGGATCTCGGCCCTGCGCGGTATCGAGCTCACGCTGACGCGCGCCGACGCCGCGCGCCGCTTCGAGCTGCCGCCGGACCGCATCGGGGACCTGGTGGTCATTTCCACCCGCTCGGTCGCCTTAGGCGGCGCGCGCGCCAAACACGACCTCTCGGGGCTCGATGCGCCGCTGCGCTCGCACGGCGGTCTCTCGGAGCAGCCGGTGCCGCTCGTCATGAACCGGCGCATCGCCAATCTCGACACCAACCGCCGCTGGCGCAACTTCGACGCGTTCGACTGGGTGCTGAACCATGCCGCCTGAGAACGAGGGCCTGCGCATCGGCGGCGAGCGCGTCGCGACGCGCCGGTCGAGTGAGGTTTTCAACCCCTACACCCGAGCGGCCTTTGCGACGGTCGCCATGGCCTCGGTCGATGACGTGCGCCGCGCCATCGCGCTCGCCAAGGCATTCCGCTCGCCGCTCACGCGCTACGACCGCTATCGCATCTGCTACCGCACGGCCGAGATGCTGCGGGCGCGCACCGAGGAGGTCGCGAATCTCATCACCGCCGAGAGCGGCCTCTCCAGGAAGGACTCCGTCTACGAGGTGGGGCGCGCCTGCGATGTGTTCGTGTTCGCCGGCAACGCGGCGCTCCAGGACGATGGGCAGATCTTCTCCTGCGATCTCACCGCGCATGGCAAGAAGCGCAAGGTCTATACGCTGCGCGAGCCGCTGCTCGGGGTGATCAGCGCGATCACACCCTTCAATCATCCGCTCAACCAGGTCGCACACAAGGTCGCTCCGAGCATCGCCAGCAACAACCGCATGGTCCTCAAGCCCTCGGAGAAGACACCGCTCAGCGCGCTGCTGCTCGCCGACATCCTCTACGAGGCAGGGCTCCCTCCCCCGATGTTCAGTGTCCTCACCGGGGATCCGAAGGAGATCGCCGACGAGCTGCTCACGCATCCCGACGTCGACCTCATCACCTTCACCGGCGGCGTGGCGGTCGGCAAATACATCGCCGCCAAGGCGGTCTACAAGCGCCAGGTGCTGGAGCTCGGTGGCAACGATCCGATCATCGTCATGGAGGACGCCGACATCGAGGAGGCCGCGACGCTCGCCGCCGCCGGCTCCTACAAGAACTCCGGCCAGCGTTGCACCGCCATCAAGCGCATGCTGGTACAGGAGTCGGTGGCGGAGCGCTTCACCGAGCTCCTCGTCGGGAAATCCCGCGCCGTGCGCTACGGCGATCCCATGGACCCGGCCACCGACATGGGCACGGTGATCGATGAGCCGGCGGCGCGCTCCTTCGAGGAGCGGGTGAACGAAGCGGTCGCGGGCGGCGCGCGGCTGCGCTACGGCAATATTCGTGAGGGGGCGCTCTACTCCCCGACGGTGATCGATCGCGTCGATCCCGCCATGACGGTCGTGAAGCAGGAAACCTTCGGCCCGGTCTCGCCGGTCATGACGTTCCGTACGATCGACGAGGCCATCCGCATCTCCAACTCGACCGCCTACGGACTGTCCTCCGCCGTCTGCACCAACCGTCTCGACTACATCACGCGCTTCGTGCAGGAGCTCAACGTCGGCAGCGTCAACGTGCGCGAGGTCCCCGGCTATCGTCTCGAGCTCACACCCTTCGGCGGCATCAAGGACTCGGGCCTCGGCTACAAGGAGGGGGTACAGGAGGCCATTCGAAGCTTCACCAATACCAAGACCTACTCGCTCCCTTGGCTGCCGTGATTCCTCCGGCGCCGCGCAGCCTGCGCGTTGCGCAGACGCGCACCGTGCTGCTGCTGTTTCTCGGCTATGCAGCGTGCTACTTCTGCCGCTCGAATCTCTCGGTGGCGACACCGCTGCTGGTCGAGGAGCTCGGGCGGCACGGCGTGAGCCACAACGATGCCATGCTGAGCATCGGCACGATCGCTTCCGCTGGCGTCTTCGCCTACGCGCTCGGCAAGTGGTTCCTCACGAGCCTCGGGGATTTCTGGGGCGGCAAGCGCAACCTGCTCATCGCGACCGGAGGGGCGACCCTCTTCACGCTGCTGTTCGCCACCGGTGGGACTCTGCCCGTCTTCACGCTCGCCTGGATCGCCAACCGCGTGAGCCAGTCGATCGGCTGGTCGGGGCTGGTCAAGGTGTCCTCGAAGTGGTTTCACTATTCGCGCTACGGCACCGTCGCCGCGATTCTCACCTGCAGCTACCTGATCGGCGACGCCGTGGCGCGGCCGACCATGGGAATGCTGCTCGAGTACGGCATACCCTGGCGCGGGGTGTTCGTTTTCGGAGCGGCGGTGGCGGGTGCCATGTTCCTGGCGAACCTCCTGCTGCTGCGCGAGTCGTGCACCGACGAGGGCTTCCCCGAGACGGTCGCCAATCCCCGCAACGTGTTCGCCGACGCCGACCGGCCGCAGAGCTACCTGACACTGGTACTGCCACTGCTGCGCAGCCGCGCGTTCCTCATGGTGTGCCTGCTCGGCTTCGCCACCACCATGGTGCGCGAGACGTTCAACACCTGGACGCCCTCGTACCTGCACGACTTTCTCGGCGTCAGCGTGAGTCACGCCGCCGTGCTGTCATCGGTCTTCCCCGGGGTCGGCGCGGTCTCGGTGCTGCTCGCCGGCTGGATGAGCGATCGCCTGGGACACAATTGCCGCGCGCTGCTGCTGCTCTTCGGACTCATCGCCTGCGCCGCAGCGCTGCTGGTGCTGGCGCAGCTGCGCCCGGGCTCCGCGGGCGCGACGCTGCCGGTCGTCATGACGGGCGTCGTCGCCTTCTGCCTGCTCGGACCTTATTCCTTTCTCCCCGGCGCCTTCGCCCTCGACTTCGGCGGCAAGCAGGCGGGTGCCGTTGCCTCGGGCCTCGTCGACGGCACCGGATACTTCGGCGGTGTGGCGGCCGGCAGCGTCATGGCATGGCTCGCGGTGCACTACGGCTGGGGTGGAATGTTCAGCGCGCTCGCGGCGGTGAGCGCGCTCGCGGCACTGGGCGCGGCGTATCTGTCTGTCCTCATCCTGAGGCCGGCCCAACCGGCGGCAGCCCCGGCGGGCGCATGAAGATCGCGAGTCTCGAGACTTTCGCCAACCGCTTCGTCTGCTTCGTGAGGCTCACGACCGATTCGGGCGCCACCGGCTGGGGTCAGACCTCGACCTATAACGCCGATATCACGGCCACCATCTTTCACCGGCAGGTCGCTCCCTGGGCACTCGGCGCGGACGTCTCGGGGATCGACGCGCTGGTTGAGCGCATCGAGGAGCGCGAGCACAAGTTCCCGGGAAGCTACCGCTGCCGCGCGATCGCTGGTCTCGACACCGCGCTCTGGGACCTGCGCGGCAAGCTCGAGGGCAAGCCCGTGGTCGAGCTGCTCGGCGGAAAGCCGAAGCGCCTGCGCGCCTATGCATCGTCCATGAAGCGCGACATCACCCCGGAGCAGGAAGCCGCGCGATTCCTCAAGCTGCGCGATGCTCACGGCTTCGATGCCTTCAAATGGCGCGTGGGCGCCGAGTGTGGCCACGACGTCGATGAATGGCCCGGGCGCACGGAAGCGATCGTGCCGCACGTGGCGCGTGCACTCGGCGATGGGGTGGCGAAGCTGGTCGATGCCAACAGCGGCTTCTCCCCGCGGCGCGCGATCGAGGTTGGACGGCTGCTCGAGGCCGAGGGCGTCGGCCACTACGAGGAGCCCTGCCCTTACTGGAAGCTCGAGGAGACCAGGAGCGTCGCCGAGGCGCTCGATATCGACGTCACCGGAGGGGAGCAGGACTGCGACCTCGGCACCTGGGAGCACATGATCGCTATGCGCGCGGTCGATATCGTCCAGCCGGATGTCATGTATATGGGTGGCATCTCGCGCACCTTGAAAGTGGCGGCGATGGCGGCGGCGGCCGGCCTCCCCTGTACCCCGCACAGCGCCAACCGCTCGCTGGTGACCTTGTGCACCATGCACCTGCTCGGTGCCATCGGAAACGGCGGCAAATACCTCGAGCTGTCGATCGAGGGCGACGATTACTACCCGTGGGAGCGCGATCTCTTCCGCACGGACCCCTATCGTGTCGAGAACGGTCAGGTCACCATTCCATCCGAGCCCGGCTGGGGGGTCGAGGTGAATCCCGATTGGCTCGCGGCGGCCACCCGGCAGCGCAGCAGCCTGTCGGATTGAGGGCCGATCGGCCAAAATGCATGCATTGCAAAGAACACAGCCGCTCAGCTAAGCGGCGACCCGCTTAAGGAGCCCGCTTCATGCAACCGGAAGAAGTGCGCACCGCCGCGCAGGCACGAGCCATCGTCGAGGAGCGCGGCCTCACGCACGTCAAGATCGGCGTGTTCGACAATGACGGCATCCTGCGCGGGAAGTACCTCGATCGCGCCAAGTTCCTCGCGACGCTCGAAAAGGGTACGGGTTTCTGCGACGTGATCCTGGGATGGGACTCCAACGACCAGTTGTACGACAACGTCACCGTCACCGGCTGGCACACGGCCTTCCCCGATGCACCGGTACGGCTGCTGCCAGAGACCTGCCGCGCCCTGCCCTTCGAGGGAGACATGCTGCTGTTTCTCGGCGAGTTCGCCGGCCGGGCCGAGACCGTATGCCCGCGCGCGACGCTGCGCCGCGTGCTCGCGCGTGCCGCCGCCTCGGGTTACACCGCGAGCGCCGCCGCCGAGTACGAGTTCTTCATATTCCAGGAGACGCCTGCGAGCGTGCGCGAGAAGCACTATCGCAATCTCACCAATCTGACGCCCGGCTACTTCGGCTACTCGGTGCTGCGCAGCTCGGTGCATGCCGAGCTCTACCAGGAGCTGCTGAAGCTCGCCGAGGACATGCGCATGCCCATCGAGGGGCTGCACACCGAGACGGGGCCGGGGGTACTCGAGGCGGCGCTGCACTATACGGAAGCGCTCGAGGCGGCTGATCGCGCCGCGCTCTTCAAGACCTTCGTCAAGGTGCTGGCGCAGCGCCGCGGCCTCATGGCGACCTTCATGGCGAAGTGGTCGCAGCAGCTCCCCGGACAAAGTGGCCACCTGCACGTCTCGCTCGCCCGCAGGGACGGGACTTCCGCTTTCTATGATGAGGCGGCACCTCACACCATGTCCAAGGAGATGCGCTGGTTCGTCGGCGGCCAACAGGCACTCATGCCCGAGCTGCTGGCGATGGTCGCATCCACCGTCAACAGCTACACGCGGCTGGTGCCCGGATACTGGGCTCCCACCAACGCCACGTGGGGAGTCGAGAACCGCACCTGTGCGCTGCGCGTCATTCAGGGAGGACCGAAGAGCCAGCGCGTCGAGTACCGTATCGCCGCCGCCGATATCAACCCCTATCTTGCGATCGCGGTCGCGGTGGGCTCGGGACTCTGGGGTATCGAGCATCGGATCGAGCCTGATGAGCCCCTCACAGGCAACGCCTACGACAAGAAGCTCCCCGCCGCGCGCGCTCTGCCGCGTACCCTCACGGAGGCGGCGGAGCGGCTGACGAAATCGAAGGCGGCGCACGAGCTTTTCGGCACGCCTTTCGTCGAACATTTCGCCGCCAGCCGTGAATGGGAAGAGCGCGAATTCCGCCGCGCGGTGACCGACTGGGAACTGATGCGGTACTTCGAGATCATCTGATGACTCTCCGGACCATCTCGCCCGTCGACGGCCGCGTCTACGCCGAACGCACGCCCGCGACGGCGGCGGAAGTGGGTGCCACCCTGGAGCGCGCGCGTGCCGCCCTGCCCGCATGGCGCACCGCCCCCATCGCGCAGCGCGCAGCGCTCATGGAGCGCTTCTGCGCCGAGCTCGAGAAGCGCAGCGGCGCGATCACTGAAGGTCTCGCCTGGCAGATGGGAAGACCCGTTCGCTACGGGCCCAACGAGGTGCGGGGCACTCTCGAGCGCGCCCGCTACATGGCGGGAGCGGCCACCGCAGCGCTCGCGGATCTGGAGACGGCGCCGAAGCCCGCGTTCCGGCGCTTCATCCGCCGCGAGCCGCTCGGGGTGGTGTTCACCGTCGCGGCCTGGAACTATCCCTATCTGATCGCCGTCAACAGCGTGGTGCCGGCACTCATGGCCGGCAATGCCGTGGTGCTCAAGCATTCCGCGCAGACACCGCTCGCGGCGGAGGCCTTCGCCGAGTGCTTCAGCGCGGCGGGCCTGCCGGCGGGGCTTTTCCAGATTCTGCACCTCTCGCACGAGGACACACTGCGCGTGATCGGCGATCCACGAGTCGACTTCGTTGCGTTCACCGGCTCGGTCGACGGGGGACACGCCGTGCAGCGCGCGGCAGCCGAGCGCTTCATAGGGATCGGCCTCGAGCTCGGCGGCTGCGATCCGGTGTATGTGCGGCACGACGCCGACCTCAGGCACGCCGTCGAGAACATCGTCGATGGCGCCTACTTCAACTCCGGGCAGTCGTGCTGCGGGCTGCAGCGCATTTATGTCCACGAGAGCCTGTACGAGCCATTTACGCGCGGCTGCCTGGATCTCATCCGCGAGTACCGTCTCGGCGACCCCCTCGACCCCGAGACCACTCTCGGTCCCGTAGTGCGCACCGCGGCTGCCGATGCCGTGCGCGCGCAGATCCGCGCCTCGGTGGATGCGGGCGCGCGACCTGCGCTCGATGAGCGCGAGTTCCCGCGCAGCAAGCCCGGGACGCCCTACCTCGCCCCGCAGTTGCTGCTCGACGCACCGCCCGAGTCGACCGTGATGCGTGAGGAGATCTTCGGTCCCGTTGCCGGCGTGATGCGCGTGCGCTCGGACGCCGAGGCCGTGGCGCACATGAACGCGAGCGCCTTCGGCCTCACCGCGGCCGTCTGGACAGCCGATGCGGCGGCCGCGGAGCGGCTCGGAGGCGAGCTCGAGACGGGCACCTTCTTCATGAACCGCTGCGACTACCTCGATCCCGCCCTCGCCTGGGTCGGGGTCAAGGACTCGGGGCGCGGCTGCACGCTCTCGGTGGTCGGATACGAGCACCTGACCCGGCCGAAATCTTTCCATCTGCGGGTGAAGACGTGAGCGCAATCCTCAAAGCAAACTGGAACTATCCCACCACCGTCTGGGCGGGCCCTGGCCGAATCGCGGAGCTGCCGGGCGCGTGCGCCGCCCTTGCCATTCGCCGCCCGCTGCTCGTCACCGACGAGGGGTTGCGCGAAGCACCCATGGTGCGGCGGGCGCTCGCGCTCGTACCCGGTGGCGCCCTTTTCGCCCGGGTGCGCGGCAATCCCGTCGGAGCCAACATCGAAGACGGCCTCAAAGCGTACCGCGCCGGCGGGCATGATGGCGTCATCGCCTTCGGCGGCGGCTCGGCGCTCGATGCCGGCAAGGTCATTGCCTTCATGTCGGGGCAGACGCGCCCGATGTGGGACTTCGAGGACATCGGCGACTGGTGGACCCGCGCCGACCCCAAAGGTATCGCGCCGGTCATCGCAGTACCGACGACGGCCGGCACGGGCTCCGAGGTGGGGCGCGCGGGCGTCGTGGTGAATGAGGAAACACACCAGAAAAAGATCATCTTCCATCCGCAGATGATGCCGAGAGTCGTGATCAGCGACCCGGAGCTGACCGTCGGCCTTCCGCCAGCGATCACCGCCGCCACCGGTATGGACGCCTTCGTGCACTGCTTCGAGGCCTATTGCGCTCCGGGCTTCCATCCACTGGCGGATGGCATCGCGCTCGAGGGCATGCGGCTCATACAGGCCTACCTGCCGCGAGCTTGCGAGCAGGGCACGGACATCGAAGCGCGCTCACGCATGCTGGCCGCGGCGAGCATGGGCGCCACCGCCTTTCAGAAGGGACTGGGCGGGGTGCATGCGATCGCGCATCCGGTGGGTGCGAACTTCAACACCCACCACGGGCTCACGAACGCGGTGCTCCTGCCCTATGTGATCGCCTACAACCGGCCGGCGATCGGTGCGCAGCTGGAAGTCATCGCGCGCACGCTGGACCTCGAGGGCGAGCCGTTCGCCGCAGTCTTCGATTGGGTGCTCGGCTTTCGCAAACGTCTCAACATTCCGCACACGCTCGCAGAGATGGGGGTGCCGGACTCGGCCGCGGATCTCATCGGGCGCGAAGCCGCGCTCGATCCTTCAGCGTCTGGAAATCCACAGCCGGCGGACGCTGCGGCCTACAGGCGCATCTTTCGCGCGGCGGTCAAAGGGGACCTCACGGCAGCGTGAACGCTTGCTCGTCTCGCTGGCTCTGGCCACAGAGCCCGCGGATGTGATGGTGTCGGGAGCTATAGTTAGAAAACCATCTAACTGAGCGCAGGCGCCCTTGCTGAATCAAGTGCTTGCGCGGGGCGTTAGATTCTCATCTAACTGAGCGCACGAGGTCCTGCGTAATCAATAGCTTACAAGCGGTATTAGATTCTAATTTAACTACGCCGCAGGGGACCTTACAACACGCCCCTCCTGCCCGGGACCCTACAACACGCGCCTCCCGCCCGGCGCCTTACAACACGCGAATCCTGCCCGCGACGGGCCCTCAACACGCCGTCCCGTACAACGCCGTCAAAGGCGCTTCAGCTCCTCGACCGCCTGCCGCCACAGCGCCTCGGTCGCCGCCGCGACCACCCGGCCATCGGTCGTCATGCCAAGCGGCGCTCCACGCCAATCGCTGATCCGCCCCCCCGCGCCCTCGACGACCGGGACGACCGCCATGTAGTCGTGAGGCTTCAGCTGCACCTCGATCACGAGATCGCAGTGTCCACTGGCGAGCATCCCGTAGAGATAGCAGTCGCCGCCGTAGCGACGCAGTGCTGCGCGCCGCGTCAGCGCCTCGAAGCGCTGCCACTCGGCAACGCTGAAGGTCTCGGCTGTCGTCGTATAGACGACCGCCTCATCAATGGTGCGGCAGTCGCGGGCCCTTGCCTTCACACCATTAAATAGAGTGGCGCGTCCTTCGCACCCCACCCACCGCTCCGCCAGTGCCGGCGTCTCCAGCACGCCGAGCACCGGCCGCTCACCCTGACAGAGCGCGATCAGCGTGCCGAAGAGGGGAAAGCCCGTGATGAAGCTCTTGGTGCCGTCGATGGGATCGAGCACCCAGGTGAACTCAGCGCCGGCACCCTCGGACGCAAACTCCTCGCCGCGGATCGCATGGGCGGGGAAGGTTGCGCGGATCATGGTGCGCATCTCGGTCTCGATGTCCTTGTCGACCGCGGTGACCGGGGTACCGTCGGGCTTGCGCGCCACGGCGACGGGCGTGCGGAAATGCTGCGCGGCCCGGCGGCGCGCGGCGTCGGCCATCTCCTGCGCCAGCGACAACGCTGCCTCGCAATCCCTGTGCTGCGCGAAGCTCAGGGGGCCACTCATGGAGCCGCGCCGTGCCGGCGCGCGTAGGGCGCCACCTGGAGGCTCAGCCAGTTGCGCAGCTCCGCCAGCTTGACTGATTCATCCTGCAGAGCAGGACCCAAGCCGTGCTTCCAGGTCAGCCGCCGGTGGCGCGGATTGCCCTGAAGTGCGCGCAGATCCGCGACGAAGCCCTCGAGCTCCGCGCGATCGGTGAATAAGCCTTCATCGATGAGTGTCGCCCCGTAACGCAGCGCCGTGGCGGCGATCTCGGCGAAGCTGTATTCGGGGTGGTACTGCACGCCCCAGAAAGTGCCGCGGCCGCTGCGCAGCTCGATCGCCTGCACTCCCATGTCGCTGCTCGCGAGCACGCGGGCGCCCTCGGGAAGCTCCGTAATGTCGTCCCGGTGCACGGTGATCGCCTCGAAGACCGGCGGCTTGCCGGTGAACATGGCATGGCGGGCACCTAAGTCGCTGAGCTCGATGCGGCGCGCGAAGCCGAACTCCCGCCCGCGCGGGTTCGGCCGCACCCGCCCGCCCGCAGCGGTCACCGCAACCTGCAGACCCCAGCAGCTCCCGAAAAACGGCACTCCCGCGGCAAAGACCGCGCGCGCCAGCTCGATCTGCCGCTCGATGTGCACGCCGCCTTCGTAGACGTTGAGGGCAGAGCCGGTCATGGCCACGCCGTCATACCCGGCGATGCCCCGCGGGTCCGTGATGTGCACCTCCCCGTCCGCCGGGCGCACGACGTCGCAGAGGACCGCGCCGAGCGCCTCGAGAACTTTCACGTACCCTTCCCCCGAAGGCGAACCGCCCGCCGCGACCTGCGCTTCCCGCGTGGCCGCCCGATTGCCGTCGATCACCAGGATGCGAAGCTCACTCATCTCATCCGGTCTCCTCCATCCGCGGCGGGACCGGGAGCCCTCGGCGCTCGAGAAGCGAGCGCAGCACGTCCGGCCGGTCCGTCGTCATGCCGTCTACTTTAAGGCCGAGCATGCGCTCCATGTCGGATGGCTCATTGACGGTCCAGGGGATGACGCGCAGGCCGAGCGAGTGCGCCTCGGTGACGCACTGCGCATCGAGATCCGCAAAATCCGGACCCCAGAGTCGGGCCCCCGAGGCCTCGACGAGACGCACCACGGAGCGCCCGAAGCGCGCGGGATCGAGCCCGTCAAGCCACGGCGAGGGCCGCGACGCATTCAGGCCCACGGTGTCCCACTCGCCCTGCTGCTCGGTGAGCGCCACGGTGACGACCTGAGGCATCAGGCGTTGTACGGCTCTCAGCACCCGCCAATCAAATGCCATGATATCGACCCGCGCCACCATCCCGGTCGTCTCGAGATCGCGCTGAAGCGCGACAGCAAACGCCTGCGGACTCGCCGTGAGCTCGGGCGGCCGGTCCGGAAAGGTCTTCACTTCGACGGCCACGCGCACACGTCCGCGCCCGCGCATGCGCACGAGCTCGAGCACGTCCGCGAGGCGCGGAATGCGCTCGCCATCGACCGCCTGCTGGAAAGGAAAGCGCGCGGCATAGGCGCTGGACGGATTGAGGCGCCCCACGTCGTAGCGCTGCAGCTCCGCGCAGGTGAGACTGACGACCGGCGGGCCGGTTGCGCTCAGGAAGCGTCCTGCCGGGTCCCGCGTGAGATCGGGATTGAGCTCGGGGTCGTGCGTGACGACCACGACACCGTCGCGGCTCAGCGCGCAGTCGAGCTCGACGGCGTCCACGCCGATCGCGAGCGCGCGCGCAAATCCTGCGAGGGTATTCTCCGGCCACAGACCGCGGGCGCCGCGGTGGCCCTGCACATCAGGCACAAGCGCCGCTCCTGCGACCGGGGGTCGCACGACAAGCCATTGGGGGCGATGTTATATTCAGACTAGCTCGCCAAAACTCAGGCTGTCAACGCGACGGCATTCGGTCCCGAGGGGCTCAAATGATCACGCGCCGCGCGCTCAGCGCGCTTCTCACCGCCGCCGCCGCAATCATCGCCTGGCTGCCGGCACACGCCGACGATGCCAAGGTGCTGCGGATCATCAGCTGGGCGAGCTACGTGCCCGCCGAGGTCATCGCACAGTTCAAGAAGGAGACCGGCATCGACGTGCAGGTCACGCTCTCGAACAATGAGGAGATGATCTCCAAGCTGCGCGCCACCGGCGGCGCCGGCTTCGACCTCGCGCAGCCCTCTCAGGACCGCATTTTCGGGGCACAGCAGGAGTTTCGCATCTACAAGCCCCTCGATCTCAGCAAGGTGAAGCTGGACGAGTTCGTGCCCGAGCTGGTCGATGCGGTGAAGAGGAACGCCACCGTCGACGGCAAGCTCTATGGCCTCCCCTACGTGTGGGGCACCGAGGGGCTCATCTACAACTCGACCCGTACCAAAATCGCCGACTACACGGATCTCTGCAAGCCGGAGCTCAAAGGCCGCACCGCGGTGCGCCTGAAGCGTCCTACCCTCATGGCCTTCGCGCTCGCCTCGGGCCACGACCCCTTCGCGCTCTACCACGACACGAAGGCCTACACCGCCCTCATGCAGCAGGTCGGCAAGACCCTCGCCGCCTGCAAAGCGAACTTCCGCTTCTTCTACGACAACAAGGACCAGCTCCTCAACGGCGTGCGCTCGGGAGAGATCTGGGCAGCGATGATGTGGGATTCGGGCGGCTGGCTCCTCAACCGGGAGAACCCCGCCATCAAGTTCATCAATCCGCGTTCCGGCGCCATCGCCTGGATGGACACCTTTGCGCTCCCCGCGCGCGGCCGCAACGAGGCCGGCGCCTATGCCTGGATCAATTTCGTCATGCGCCCGGAGATCGCCGCCGAGGTCGGCAAGTCGATCGGCAACTTCACGGCCTCGAAAGGCGCCGACAAGCTGATGGATCCCCGTTTGCGAGCGCAGTTTGCCGAGACATTCCCCGACGGCCTGAAGAACATCAAGTGGTATCCGGCCATCCCGCCGGGCCTCGAGGAAATCGAGGGCGAGGTCCTCGACCGCGTGAAGGCGGCCGATTGAGCGCCCCGGGGGGCGGCCCACCGGCGGCGGCACCGGACCTCGAGGTGCGCGCCGTGACCAGGCGGTTCGCGGCGTACGTTGCCGTGAACCAGGTATCCTTCAGCGTCGCGCGCGGCAGCTTCTTCTCGATCCTGGGGCCCTCCGGGTGCGGTAAGACGACGCTGCTGCGGATGATCGCGGGGTTCCTGCAGCCCGATGAGGGCACGATCGCCATCGGCGGACGTGACATGGCGAACGTGGCCCCGAACAAGCGCCCGGTCAACATGGTGTTCCAGCACCTCGCGCTCTTTCCGATGATGTCGGTCGGCGAGAACGTCGCCTTCGGCCTCGCCCGGCGTGGTGTCGGGCGCGCCGAACGCGCGCAGCGCGCCGCGGCCATGCTCGAGCGCGTGGGACTTGCAGGTGCGGCGCCAAAGCGCGTCGATCAGCTCTCGGGCGGCCAGCGTCAGCGGGTGGCGATCGCGCGCAGCATGGTGCTCGAGCCGACTCTGCTCCTGCTCGATGAGCCGCTCGGTGCGCTCGATCTGAAGCTCCGTGAGCACATGAAGGTGGAGCTCAAGCAGCTGCAGAGCGCCTTCCGCACCACCTTCGTCTACATCACTCACGATCAGTCCGAGGCGCTCGTGCTGTCCGATCATGTCGGCGTCATGAATCACGGCCGCTTCGAGCAGCTCGGCACGCCCCAGGAGCTCTATTACTCGCCGGCCAGCGCCTTCGTAGCCGGGTTCGTCGGCGCCAACAATCGCCTGGCGGGAACGGTGCTCGGCGTCGACGGCGCGGCGGTCGAGCTCTCGATCACGGGCGGCTGGCGGGTGCGTGCGCGGGCATCGGGCAGCTTCGCCGCGGGGACGGCGGTCGAGGCCTTCGTGCGGCCCGAGGCCATGACGCTCGGCCGTACGGCCGCGGACCTCCCGCCGGGTCAGAGCGCGCACGAGGGCGAGGTGACCGACATGCTGTTCGACGGCGCCAACTCGGTCGCGCTGCTGCGCGAGCGGGTGAGCCGTCTCGAGCTGCGCGCGGCCTTGCCCCAGACGGGTGCTTTTGCCGACCTCAAGCCCGGCCAGCGCGTCTCGTTCAGCTTCGATCCGCAGCGCGCCGTCTGCTTCCCCGTGGGCGCCGCGAGCGAGGCGCATGCTTAAGGCGGCAACGAGCGCGCGCCTGCTCTCGCGACTCGGCCTCGCGTTGCTGCTCGCACCGGCGCTCCTGTGGCTGCTGCTGCTGATCATCCTGCCGCACGCCGACCTGGCCGTGTTGTCGTTCCGCGAGCGCATTGCTCCGCGCGAGTACGCCGCGAGCCTCGCCCAGTACCGCAGCTTCTTCGGCGAGCCGCTCTACTGGCACGTGTTCCTCCGGACGGCGCTGATGTCGGCAATCGCCACGGCGCTGACGCTGCTCATCGCCTTCCCCATCGCCTGGATCATCGCCAAGCTCGCGCGCGGGCGCGCCTCCGCGCTCCTCTTCGTCGTGTGTCTCATTCCCTTCTGGGTAAGCGAGACCGTGCGCACCCTCGGATGGATGATCCTGCTGCGCGAGTCAGGTGTGCTGCCGGCGATCCTGGTGCACCTGGGTCTCACCGCGCAGCCGGTGGAGCTCCTCTACCACGACGCGACCATCCTCGTCGGCCTCGTCTACACCTCACTCCTCTTCATGGTGGTGCCACTGGTCGGAAGCCTCGAGACCCTCGATAACGCCCTCATCGAGGCCGCCTACGACTTGGGCGCCAAGGGCACGGCGATCCTGCGCACCATCGTCATCCCGCACGCCGCGCCCGGAATCACCGCCGGCTGCATCGTGGTCTTCATGCTGACGCTCGGTAATTACCTCACGCCGACGCTGCTGGGCGGCAAGAACTCGCTGTGGTTCACCGAGCAGATCTACAACCAGTTCATCACCCGCTTCAACTGGGAACAGGGCGCCGCCTTCGGCTTTCTGCTGCTGGCGCTGTCGACGGCCATGGTATGGGTCGGGCTCAAGCTCTCGGGCCAGCGCTTCTCCGACGTCATGAGGCGCGCGTGATCCCGAGCCTCCCTCGCCCCCTGTGGCTGCGGACCGCGACGGCGCTTTATATCGCAGCGTTCCTCGTGTTCCTGTTCCTGCCGCTCACGGTCGTGGCGGTGTTCGCCTTCAACAACGCCGACTACCCCGCGCCTCCCTGGCACGGCTTCACCTTCGACTGGTTCTTCGGCAACGAGGCCAAAGGGCGCGTCGGGCTGTTCCGCGACACAGAGCTCCTGGGCAGCATCTGGACCAGCTGCATCGTGGCGCTGTGGGTGACCGGCCTCTCCGTGATCATCGGCACCGCCAACGCGTTTCTGATGGAGCGCCGCGAATTCCCGGGAAAGAGCCTGCTTTCGGTGCTCATGCTCGTCCCGCTGGTGATTCCGGGCGTGATCCTCGGCATCTCGATTCTGGCCTTCGCCAGCCGCCTCGCGGACTTCGTCAGCAACCTCCTCGGGATAGAGGCGGACTTCCTGCGCCCCGGCCTGCCGCTGGTGGTACTCGGCCAGTTCTCCTATATCGTGGCGATCGCGACCCTCACGATCAGTGCGCGCCTGAAGCGCTTCGACCGCAGCCTCGAGGATGCGGCGCTCAACCTCGGCGCCTCGCACGCGGCGGTGCTGCGCACCATCACCCTGCCGTACCTGCGCCCGGCGATGATCGGCTCGGCGGCGATCGCCTTCCTCATGTCCTTCGAGAATTTCAATACGACCCTCATGCTGGTGGGGTCGGACGCGCCCCTCACCATCATGATGTACGGGCGCATGCGCGAGGGGGCCACCCCGGTGTTGAATGCGGTGAGCCTCTTCCTCATGACAGCTTCCGCGCTCCTCGCGCTCACTCTCATGCGGCGCGGCAAGAGCCAACCCGACTAACGCCGCTGCGCGCGCTCCACCAGGTACTCGAGCGGGGTGAGATGCTTCGCGTAGTTGCGCCAGCGTCCCGCCGATGAGGAATTGAGCCGCTGGCGGACCTGCCAGCGACTGGCGGTGATGACGACCCGTTCGGTCTGGTGGAAATCGAGGCAGCGGGGGTCCCAGGGCAGGCCGACGAAATCGAGCATTCGCCGCGTCCAGCCCTCCTGATCCTGCAGCAACCCCTCATAGGAAACCTCCAGCAGCGCCGTCGCCGGCAGCACGGCGCGCCAGTGCGCCATCACCCGCAGGTATTCCTCGTAGTAGTGCCCCAGATTGCCGAAATCGTTGGCATACGGCCCCATGTTGAAAAAGTTCTGGAAGTAGATCGAGAGGCACGTGTCCAGGGGATGGCGCTGCATGTGCAGAATCCGCGCGCGCGGGAAGGCCGCGTGAATCAGCCCGAGGTAGAGGAAATTCGCGGGCATCTTGTCGATCACCCGCGATTGCCCGCCGGAGTGTGCCCCCAGACGCGCGAGATACTCGCGTGCCAGCTGCGGCAGCTCGCGAGCCAGAGCCTCACCCCGGGCATCCGACTTCACGAGAGCCGTAAAGGCGTCGTCCCAGAACCGCACCTCGCCGGCGCCGAACACCTGCGGGTGTGAGGCGAGGATCTGCTCGGCGAGCGAGGTGCCCGAGCGCGGCATGCCGACGATGAGCACCGGCAGCTCGGATTCCGACACGCCGGGGTGCCGCTCGCGTACGAAGGTGGCATCGAAAGTCCCGATGAGCCTGTCGATGCGCTGCGTGAGTCTCGAGCGGTCGTAGCCGATACGGAAGCGCTTGCTGAGCTCGTTGGCCCAGGCGTAGCTCTCGAAGGCCTCATCGTAGCGCCCGGTGTCGTCGAAGTATTTTCCGAGGGCATAGCGCAGGCTCACCTGATGTCCCAGCGGCAGAGGGCCCGCCAGGAGCGTTTCCACCCCACGCTGCCACGCAATGTCCTCCTGCCTCATCCTGCGGTGCTGTGCGATGCCGCAGTATGCGGTGGTGAATTTCGCATCGAGCGCAATGGCGCGCTCGAACAACTCCTGCGCTTCGGTGAACCGCCCGCGGTCGGCGTGCAGCTCGGCGAGCAGCGAGATGGCGTGGGCGGAGCGCGGGTCGGCGGCGAGCGCCGCCTGGCAGCAGGCCTCGGCCTCCGCGGTTCGTGCCTGCACGCGCAGCACCGCCGCCAGGGCGATCTGCGCGGGCACATATCCCGGGCGCTCCGCGAGCGCGCGGCGGAAACTCTGCTCGGCATCGCCGATACGGCGCAACTCGAAGAGCACCGTCCCGAGGTTGCATAGCGTGTCGGCGCGGCGCGGATCGAGGCCCAATGCCCTCTCGTAGAGCGCCAAGGCCTCGCCGCGCTCGCCGAGCTCGCGCAGCACATCGCCGAGAGCGTTCAGCGCCTCGACGCCGGAAGGGTTGAGGGCGAGAGACTGCCGGTAGCTGGCCACGGCCTCGGCACGCTGGCCGAGAGCGGCGAGACCGAGACCAAGATTCAGATGGGTCTCGGGGTCGCGCGGCAGCAACTCCGCCGCGCGCCGCAGCGAGGGCATCGCGTCCCTCTCCTGGCGCAGCAGCGCGACGCTCAGAATCTTCCACAGCATGCCATCGAGCGGACGTGCCTCGAGCCGCTTGCGGCAGCGCTGCTCGACTGCCGCCAGCGCGCCCGCATGCAGCATTCCGACCAGTTGGGTCAGCTCGGCGAGCTCACCCCCCTCTGCCGCCGCCGTTGGCGGCGCTGCCTGCGCCGTCCCATGACAGTGCTTGTACTTCCTGCCGCTGCCGCAAGGGCACGGGTCGTTGCGACCCGCTTTGACGGTCGTGCTCACTGCTCGCGATAGCGGGTCAGCGCATCGCCCAGCGCTTCCTTCAGGGGCCCGAGCCACGGCTCGAAATTCTTCCACTGATCGAGACCCTCGCTGTAGAGGCCGCGGCGAACCTGCTCGGAGCTCGCGGTACGGACGCTGCGCTGCGTCTCGTGGAACGAAAGACACTGCGGCTCGAAGGGCAGCCCGCAGAATTCGAGCATGCGGCGCACATTGCCCTCGAGGTCGGCGACCACGTCCTCGTGCCAGACGCGCAGAATGCGCCCCGGGAGCACCTGGTCCCAGTGCCGCATGAGCTCCAGATACGTGCGGTAGTAGCGGGCGATCTCCTCCACGCCATAGGTGAATTCCTGACCGTTGGCGAAGAGCTGCTTCAGGTTGCTGAAGCAGCAGGCCATGGGCTCGCGGCGCGCGTCGATGATCCGCGCGTTCGGCAGCATCAGGTGCACGAGCCCGAGGTGGCGGAAGTTATTGGGATTCTTGTCGATGAAGAAAGGCTTGCCGGTGCGGTAAGCGCGTGTATCGGCGAGGTACTTCTCGCCGAGCTCACGGAATTGCGCCTCGGTGAGCGTCTGCAGGATGCGCGGATAGCGGGGCTCGGACTGCTCCATCTCCCGCCCGCGCAGCAGACTCACGATCTGCTGGACGTTGGGCAGCTCCTGTGTGCCTTCGACCTGTGAGTGCGAAGCCAGTATCTGCTCGAGCAGCGTCGAGCCCGAGCGTGGCAGTCCCACGATGAAGATCGGACCGGTCCCGGCGGCTCCCCAACCGCGCCGCGCCGCGAAAAACTCCGCGGTGCAGACTGCCATCTGCGCACGGGTGTTGCCTTCGGTGATGGCGGGGCGGTAACGGATCTCCGTGTGCTTGAGCTGATTGCCGAGCTCGTAATAGCGAAAGGACTCGGCGTATTCACCCTGGTCCTCGAGTGCCTTGGCGAGCGCGAAGCACAGGTGATACCGGTCGACGGGCCCCGTCGTGGAGGCCTCGAGAGCTGCGCGCATCTGCGCGAGCTCCTGCGGCGAAAAGCGATAGGTCTTGAGATTCGCGAGACTCCAGTACGCATCGCCGAAATCCGGTCGCAGCGCCGCCGCCTGGCGATAGGCGGCGATCGCCTCCGGGGTGCGGCCGAGGGTCTTCAGCGCATGAGCGATCGACAGGTGCACCGGCGCATCGGCGCTCGTTCCGAGCAGCAGCTCGCGATAGAGCGCAATGGCCTTCTCGTGCTCCCCGAGGCCCACCACGGCTGCGGCATCGGCGAGCCGCAGGCTGCGGTTGGTGGGCTCATCCTTGAGGAGCTGGGTCAGGTGGCGATGCGCCTCCTCGTGGCGGTGCAGCTCGATCAGGACGCCGGCATACTCCTCGCGCGCGGCCCGATAGTCGGGCGCCCGCTCGAGCACGGCGGCCAGCAGCAGCTCGGGATCGTCGTAGATGCGCCGCGCGATGCCGATGCGCGCGAGCAGCCGCATCGCCTCGACGTGATCGCCGTTCTTCAGGAGCCACGCCCGGATCAGTGCCTCGGCGGCATCGAGGTCACCGTCCATGAAGAAGGCCGTCGCGGCCACGATGTCGGGCGGAATGTTCTTCAAGGTCGCCACGTGACTGCCCGCCGTCGCAGCGTTCTGCGCCTCCCCGGTCATCCGGTAGAGCCCCTCGAGCATGCTCCAGCTGCCCGGCAGGGCGTGATTGAGGTTCACCGCCTTGAGGAAGGCCTCGATCGCCTGCGGCGCCTGGCGCAGCTCCACGTAGCAGCGGCCCCGCTCCTCATGCAGGCGGCTGTAGCGTGGGTAGCGCTCTTCGAGAGCCGCGAGGGTCTTCAGGGCATCGGGGATCCGGCCGAGATACCGCTGCGCGATGGCGACGAGCAGCCGGGCATCGCGATTCGCGGGGCTCGCGGCCAGCAGAGCCTCGCCCGCGGTGAGTGCGCCGGCGAAGTTCCGCGCCCTCATCAGGGCATGAAGCTGCCCCATCTCGGCGATCTCTGCATTCGCCGCGGTTGCGTCCGGTCGGGGGTCGGTTGCGTTCATCGGTGCTCAAATAAGAGGGCGGACCCTTCGGGGGTCCGCCCTCCATTCTACTCAACCCGGCCCCGCAGGCGGCCGGCCCCACCCCGTTCTCAGAACCTGTAGGACATCAGCAGGTTCAGAGTCCGCGGACGCAGTGGGATCTCCGCCTTGATGAACTGACCGGACGTGATGTTGGTCGGTCCATACTCGTTCGACAGGTTGGCACCGTTCAACTGCACGGTCCAGTTGTCCTTGCTGACGCCGATGGCCGCATCATAGGTCGTGTAGCTCGGGATGTCGTAGAGCAGCAGCGTCGTGATCGGCGGGTTGGCAAAGGCCGGGTTGTTGCCAGAGTCGTAGTTGCGCGGCTCGTTGGTCATCGGGCCGACGTGACTCGCGCCCGCCCACACGAAGGGCTTGTAGTCCCCCGAGGTCCAGTCGTAGCGCGCCCGCAAGTTGAACATCCATGGCGGCGAGAACGCCGGCGGCGTCCCCTGCGCACCGAGCGCGTTCGGGATCGGTCCGGCCGCGCTGTTGATCACCACGCACTGTCCCTTCGGGGTCGGATTGTTCGCTGTGTGCGAATTGTTCGGATCGACACCCACCGACTGGAGGCACGGCGCGTTCGTCTGCGTGGAGCTGTTGACCGAGCTCGATCCCTGGATGCTGAGCCCGTCCGTGATCTTGGCGTTGAACTGAATCTCGAAGCCCTTGATGGTGAAGTTCGGTCCCTGGACGTTGAACGTCGTGTTGCCCAGGAACGCCGGCTCGAACAACGACAGCTGCTCGTCGTTCCACTTCATGGAGTACGCCGAGGCATTGATCAGCAGGCGATGATCGAGGAACTCGCTCTTGAAGCCGACCTCGTTGTTGATCAGGTTGTCGGACTTGACGCCGGCCGGCTTCTCGTACTGGTCGCTGTTGGCGATGCAGGTCTTGACTCCGCCGGGGAATGTGCAGAACGGGATCTCCTGCTTGAGGAACACCTGGCCATTGATGGAATCGGTGCGGTTGAAGTTGCCCGGACGAAATCCCTGCGAGAAGGTGTAGTAGGCCATGACGTCGGGCGTGATGTGCCAGGTCAGGTTCCCGCGCCAGCGCGACCCCGACTCGCTGGTGTCGAGGTTGATCGGGAAGCCGCACAGCCCCTTCTGCAGGCACACGCCGTTCAGGTGATTGAGGACGTAACCGCTGCTGGTGCTCTCGCTGTACCACTCCGAGCCGTGCTCGAACTCGTCATAGTGGTAGAGGCGCCCGCCAACAGTCGCGGTCAGCACCTTCGGGACCAGATCGAAATCGACGGAGGCGAAAAACGCCCGCTGCCTGTAGCCGCGCTGCTCGTCCTCGCCGAAGGCGTTGTTCATGTTCGTACGCAGGCTCGGATCGCTCGCAAAGCTCCCGGGCACCGGGCCGACCGCCGACAGGCAGTCCGGGCCCGTGCCGGCGGCGCCGGCGGCGGCTTGGGCTGCCGTGTTGCACTGGGGAATCCCTAAGTAGTTGAAGTTCATGTTGTCGTCGATGACGAACTTCTCCCAGTAGAAGCCGACAATCCCGCGCAGGCGCTTGTCCTGATCGGTGCTGAGCCGGATCTCGTGGCTCTGGTGCGTATTGTGCACGATGTCGCGCCAGCTCCCGACCGGCGCATAGCACTGCAGTTTGTGCCCCGTCAGGGTCGGGAAGTTGGCCGGGTTGAAGTACGAGGCACCCGGGCCGATGCAGGCGTAATAGGAGCCCGTGGTGCTGCGCATGTAATTCGAGTAATCCTGCTGACCGTCGATGTTGCGGTCGAGGTAGCTGCCGGTATAGACCAGATTCATGTTTGCCGGCAGGTTGCCGGTCAGCGTCCAGGCCGTGCTCTCGTACTTGTCCTTGTTCCACGCGGGCGTGAAAGCGGTGATCTGGTACGGCGCCAGCGCCGTGCCGTTCGAGTCGGCCGGATAGCTGTAGAAATATCCCTGCGCGTTCAGGTCCTGATAGTTCTGCTGCAGCAGCAGACTCCAGTCGTCATTCATCTTCCACAGGGCCGACAGCCGGAAGCCCTGGTAATCGACCGGGTTGGTGTTGTTCGCGAGCAGGCCGGCGTTGTTGCCCGTAACCCCGGTCGAGGCGGCGACTGACCCGGGCTGGAAGGCGATGGTCGAGGCGACGTTGTCGATGTAGCCGCCCTGATGCTCGCTGAAGAACACGGCGCGCACGCCGAGCTTGCCTTCGATGAGCGGCAGGTTGAGCACTGCGGTCAGCTTGCTGTTGGGATCGCCGCCGGCGGTCACGCCGTAGCCGGCGTTGAACTCGCCCGAGGTCGCGGTCAGGTTCGGCTTGTTGGTGATGTAGCGGATGATGCCGGCCTGGGCGCTGCCGCCGAAGAGCGTTCCCTGCGGTCCCTCCAGGACCTCGATGCGCTCCATGTCGACGACGTAGACGTCGTTGTTACGCGCCGGGAAGGTCATCGACTGGTCGTCGAGGTAGAGCGCGACGTTCGGGAAGGAGGCGGTCGTCGACTGCGACTGGTTGCCCGAGCCGATGCCGCCCAGGCCGCGGATGAAGATGTTGCCGGTGCCCGGGCCGTTGCCGCTGAAGGTCACGTTCGGGGTGTACTTGATCAGATCGTCGAAGTTCGTCACGTTCAGCTGCGAGAGCTGAGCGCCGGTGATCGCCTGAATCGTGATCGGCACGTCCTGGATGTTCTCCGTGCGACGCTGCGCAGTCACGACCACTTCGGCGAGGCCACCGCCGGATTCGGCAGTCGCCTGGTCCGCCGGTGCCGTGAGGTCGGACGGCGCCGCCAGCACGATTGCGGTCGTCGGCACGGCCAGTACCGCTGCGACAGCTGCAGAAATCTTCGGATTCACCTTCATCGCGTTGCTCCCCCGAGGATTGGTTGGTTATTCCCCACTCGAACGCCGGTGCGCCGTCCTCGGCGACCCCCGCATGACGTTTATACCAATTGCCGTCGCGGCGCTTGCATAAACGCGTCATCAGGCATGATCGGTGCGGCTTCGTCGCTCGCGGTGTGTCAGCCCGCGGACAGCGCCCGACCCTTGGAACGCTAGCCTTTCATACCTTTGTGACACCTAAAAGACTAGAAATCGGATAGTGGTATAGCAAAAACGTATCGGGTCGCGCGCGCTCGGCTCACCCGGGATCGCGCGCAGGGGACCCCGGGGGGTGTTCCACTATACGGAACCGCTGTTGCGCGCAGGCATCAGCTGGCGAAATTTCTCAATGCAAGCCCCAGGGGCTGCGGCTGCGTGACAATAGAGGCATGAGTCGGCCGGTTCAGGTTCTCGCGATCGACCAGGGCACGACCTCGACCCGAGCCATCGCCTTCGATTCGCACGGGCGTGCCACTGCGCTCGCGCGGCGCGAATTGCCGCAGCACTACCCCGCCTCCGCCTGGGTGGAGCACGACCCGGAAGACATCTGGCGCGACACGCTCGCCACCGTGCGGGAGGCGATCGAGGCGACGGGCGTTGGTCCCCAGGGGATCGCCGCGCTCGGCATCACGAATCAGCGCGAGACCACCGTGGTCTGGGAGCGCGCCTCGGGGCAGCCCATTCATCGTGCCATCGTCTGGCAGGACCGCCGCACCGCCGACGAATGCAGCCGGCTGCGGAATGAAGGCGCGGAGGAGCTGGTCCACAGGAGAACCGGACTCCTGATCGACCCCTATTTCTCCGGCACCAAGGTCGCATGGCTCCTCGATCACGTCGGCGGAGCCCGCGCGCGCGCCGAGCGCGGCGAGCTTGCCTTCGGCACCATCGACACGTTTCTCCTGTGGCGGCTGACCGGCGGGCGCGTGCACGCGACTGACGTCACCAACGCCTCCCGGACACTGCTCTTCGACATCCACCGCCAATGCTGGGACGAGGAGCTGCTGCGGCTCCTGCGGGTGCCCCGGTCGCTCCTTCCGGAGGTTCGCGACAGCAGTGGCGTGTATGGGGCGAGCGAGCCGCAGCTCTTCGGCTGCGCGATTCCCGTCGCCGGGATCGCCGGGGACCAGCAGGCGGCCCTGATCGGGCAGGCCTGCTTTACGCCCGGAATGGCGAAGTCGACCTACGGCACGGGCTGCTTTCTGCTGCTCAACACGGGCGAGACGCCCGTCGACTCCGCCAACCGCATGCTGACGACACCGGCCTACCGGATCGCAGGAACGACCACCTACGCCATGGAGGGTGCGATATTCATCGCGGGGGCCGCAATCAAGTGGCTGCGCGACGGACTCAAGGTGATCAAGGACGTGGCAGAGACGGGGGCGCTCGCCGCACATGTGCCGGAGAACCACGGCGTGTACCTGGTCCCGGCCTTCGTCGGCCTGGGCGCGCCGCACTGGGCGCCGAAAAGCCGCGGGCTCATCTGCGGCCTGACACTCGACGCCTCTCCTGCGCACCTGGCGCGTGCAGCGCTCGAGTCGGTGGCCTACCAGACGCTCGACCTCGCCACCGCGATGATGCGCGACGGCGCCCAGCGTCTGCAGTCGATCCGTGTCGACGGCGGCATGGCGGCGAACGACTGGTTCTGCCAGTTCCTGGCGGATATCCTCGAGGCCCGGGTCGAGCGCCCGGCGGAGCTCGAGACCACCGCGCGCGGCGCGGCGTGGCTCGCCGGGCTCGCGACCGGCGTGTGGACCGATCTTCCGGCGCTGGCTGCGACCTGGGCTCAGGCGGCCACCTTCATCCCCGTCATGACCGCCGAACGGCGTGCCGCGCTCGTCAGCGGCTGGCAGCACTCGCTCGAGCGATGCCTGTTTTAGATGGAGCTATTCCTTTTCTAGGCTTTGACCGGCCACGCAGGCTGAGGAATATCCAACCCATGAGCACCCCCCCTCTGCAACGCGACCGGCCGGCCTGGGAGCGACTGTCGGCCATCCTGAAGGTCGAGGGACGCGCCTTCATCGGCGGCCGCTACGTCCACGCGCTCGACGGCGGGGTATTCGATGATGTCTCGCCGATCGACGGACAGGTCATCTGCCAGGTGACGCGGGGCCGCGCCGCGGATATCGACGCGGCCGTGAAAGCCGCGCGCGCGAGCTTCGAGTCGGGCGTGTGGCGGCGCATGGAGCCGAAGGAGCGCAAGCGGATCCTGCGGCGCTTCGCGGAGCTCATTCGCGCCGACAGCGACCGCCTCGCGCTTCTCGAGACCCGGGACGTCGGCAAGCCGATCGTCAACTCGGTGGGAGTCGATGTCGCCAATTGCGCCGACTGCATCGAGTACTACGCCGAATTCGCCGACAAGCTCTACGATGAGGTAGCGCCGACCGGCCCGAACGACCTCGCGCTCATCCGGCGCGAGCCGCTCGGTGTCGTCGCCGCGATCGTGCCGTGGAACTACCCGCTCATCATCAGCTGCTGGAAGGTCGGACCCGCGCTCCTCACGGGCAACTCGGTGGTGCTCAAGCCCGCCGAGCAGTCACCTCTCACCGGCATCCGCCTCGCCGAGCTCGCCTGCGAGGCCGGAGTGCCTCCCGGCGTTTTCAACGTGGTGCCCGGTTTTGGCGAGGAGGCGGGTAAGGCGCTCGCGCTCCATCCCGAGGTCGATCTCATCACGTTCACCGGCTCGACCGAGGTCGGGCGGCTGATGCTGCGTTACGCCGCCGAATCCAACCTGAAACGCGTCGCGCTCGAGCTCGGGGGCAAGACGCCGCAGGTGGTGTTCGCGGATGCGGACCTCGAGCGGGCCGCCTACGGGATCGCCTGGGGTATCTACTACAACAGCGGCGAGACCTGTCACGCCGGCTCGCGCCTGATCGCGCACACCGCGGTAAAGGACAAGCTCCTCGAGGCGATCGCCCGGGTGGCCGACACCATCACACTCGGCCATCCGCTCGAGCCGACGACCCAGATGGGCGCGCTCATCGATCGTGGCCACATGCAACGGGTGCTCGGCTACATCGACAGCGGCGTGGCCGATGGCGCACAGGTCGTGCACGGCGGCCGGCAGGCTCTCAAGGAGACCGGGGGGTTCTACGTCGAGGCGACGGTTCTCGACCGCGTGCGGCCGGAAATGAAGGTCGCGCGGGAGGAAATCTTTGGCCCGGTGCTCTCGGTCATGACCTTCGGGGAGGAGTCCGAGGCGCTGCGCCTCGCCAACGACACACCCTACGGGCTCGCCGCCGCCGTGTGGACCTCCGACATCAACGTGGCGCATCGGCTGTCCGGTGCGCTGCGTGGCGGCACCGTGTGGGTCAACGCCTTCGACCGCTCCACCATGGCCACCCCCTTCGGCGGCTTCAAGCTCTCAGGCTCGGGACGCGACCGCTCGCCCCACGCCATCGACAAGTACTGCGACCTGAAGACGATCTGGACCGCCTACCGGTGAGGCTCACCTAGTGAAGCTCAAAGACATCACTACGTTCATCGTCGCGAATCCCCCGCCCCACTACGGGGGCCCGTACTTCGTGTTCGTGAAACTGACGACCGACGGCAACGTGCACGGAGTCGGCGAAGCCTACTGCGTGCCGTTTCATCCCGAGCTCGTCACGCGCATGCTGGTCGACGTCTTCGAGCGCTATCTCGCCGGCGAGGACCCGCACAACATCGAGCGAATCTGGCGGCGGGTGTATTCCGCCGGCTATACCCAGCATGCCGACCTCGCGCTCATGGCGGTGCTGTCCGCGCTCGAGATGGCGTGCTGGGACATCGTCGGCAAGAAAGCCAACCAGCCGGTCTACAACCTGCTCGGCGGCCGGGTGCACGAGCGGCTGCGCAGCTACACCTATATTTATGCGCGCCCCGGCGACAAGACCAACGTCTATCAGGATCCGGAGCTCTCGGCCGAGCGCGCCGCGGAATGCCTCGCCCAGGGGTTCACCGCCATCAAGTTCGATCCCGCGGGTCCCTACTCCGCCTTCGATGGCCGGCAGCTGTCGCTGCCTGCGCTCGAGCTGTGCGAGCGCTTCATGAAGCTGCTGCGCGCGGCGGTGGGCAACAAGGCGGACCTGCTCTTCGGCACGCACGGCCAGATGACTGCCGCGGGAGCGCTGCGCCTCGCGCGGCGCCTCGAGCCCTACGATCCGCTCTGGTTCGAGGAGCCCGTGCCGCCCGATGCACCCGAGGAGATGGCGCGCGTGGCGCGCGGCACCCGCATACCGATCGCCGCGGGTGAACGGCTCGCCACCAAGTACGAGTTCGCGCGCCTGCTGCGCGAGGGCGCCGCCGCGATCCTGCAGATGAACTTAGGGAGAGTCGGCGGCATTCTCGAGGCCAAGAAGATCGCCGCGATGGCCGAAGTGCAGCACGTGCAGATCGCCCCGCACCTCTACTGCGGCCCCGTGGTCGGCGCCGCCAACATCCAGCTCGCGACCTGCAGCCCGAACTTCCTCATCCTCGAGAGCATCGAGCGCTGGGACGGCTTCCACGCCGAAGTCCTCAAGAAGCCGATCCGCTGGGAAGCAGGCTATGTCATCCCGCCGACTGAGCCGGGTCTGGGTGTCGAGCTCAACGAGAATGTCATCGCGCGCCACCCCTACAAGGGCAACGCGCTGCACCTCGAAATGGCGCAGAACCCCGTGGTCGGCTGAGGCGCGATGTCCGACTACGACTTCATCGTGATCGGCGCCGGCTCCGCCGGCTGCGTGCTCGCGAATCGTCTGACCGCGAGCGGCAGGGAGCGTGTGCTGCTGCTCGAGGCGGGGGGCTCCGACAGCTCTCCCTGGATCCAGGTGCCGATCGGCTACGGCAGGACTTTCAACGATCCCCGCTTCAACTGGATGTACGAGGCGGAAGCCGATCCTACCCTGGATAACCGCCGGCAATTCTGGCCCCGCGGCAAGGTGCTCGGGGGCTCCTCCTCGATCAACGCCATGGTGTTCGTGCGCGGCCAGCCGGGCGACTTCGACGACTGGGCCGCGGCAGGCAACCCCGGCTGGTCGTGGCGTGAGGTGCTGCCGTACTTCAGAAAGCTCGAGGACCACCCCTTCGGGGAAAAGGAGTACCACGGGGTCGACGGTCCGCTCACGGTGAGCGACGTGTCGGGGAAAGTGCACCCGCTGTGCGAGAGCTTCCTCGCCGCCTGCGACGCGCTGGGGTTCGCGCGCACTCCGGACTTCAACGGCTCGCAGACCGAAGGCACCGGCCACTGGGAAGTCACCATCAAGGACGGCGTTCGAGCCTCGACCGCCAATGCGTACCTCAAGCCCGTGCGACGCCGGACCAACCTCGAGGTGCGCACCCGCGCCCACGCGACGCGGGTGCTCTTCGAAGGCCGGCGCGCGACCGGCGTCGAGTTTCTCGAGTCGGGTACGGCGCGCCGCGCGCAGGCGCGCCGCGAAGTGATCCTCGCGGCAGGATCCATCAATTCACCGCAGCTCCTCGAGCTCTCCGGGGTGGGCGACCCGCGCCTGCTGCGACCGCTCGGCATCGCGATGGTGGCCGATTCGCCCGCCGTCGGCCAGGGACTGCAGGATCATCTGGCCGTCAACTATTACTACCGCTCACGCGTGCCCACCCTCAACAACGAGCTCGCACCCTTTCTCGGCAAGGCGCGGGCGGCGCTGCGCTACGCCTTCGGCAAGGGCGGACCGCTCGCGATGAGCGTCAATCAGGCCGGCGCGTTCCTGCGCAGCCGCGCCGGACTTGCGCGCCCCAACCTGCACATCTATTTCAACCCCGCGAGCTACTCCACGACGACGCTCGGCACGACGCGGCGGCTGCTGAAGCCCGATCCGTATGCGGGATTCCTCATCTCCTTCAACACCTGCCGTCCCGTCAGCCGCGGCAGCATCCACATCCGCTCCGCGGACCCGCTCAAGCCGCCAGGCATCCGCCCCAACGCGCTCTCCGCAGCGGCCGACGTCGCCGACGTGATGGAGGGCTCGCGCATGATCCGGCGCATCGTCGCCGCGCAGCCGCTGGCGGCGCTGGTTGAAGCCGAGCGCGAGCCAGGGAGCGCGGTGACGGGAGAAGCCGAAGTGCTCGCGGACTTCCGCCGACGCTCGGGCTCGGTGTTCCACGCCTGCGGCACCTGTGCGATGGGGCCCGATCCGCGCTCGGCGGTGCTCGATGCACGGCTGCGTGTCCACGGCGTGTCGGGCCTGCGCGTGGTCGATGCGTCGGCATTCCCCAACCTCACCTCCGGCAATACCAACGCGCCCACCATCATGCTCGCCGAGAAGGCCGCCGACCTCATCGTGGAAGACAGCCGCGCGCGGCAGGCGTAACCTGCGGCTGATCATGCAGAGCGCGTTCCCATGAGCGAGCTGCCCACGAGCTTCGCAGCGCCCCCGCCGGCCTTGAGCGCGGCCGAGCCGCAATCGGCGTCCCTCCTCGAGCGCTGGTACGTGCTCATCATGATGTGTCTCGTGTACACCTTGAGCATCGCCGACCGCTACGTCGTCTCGACCGTGCTCGACCCGATTCGTATCGAGCTGCATCTCACGGATAAAGGCGTAGCGCTCCTCACGGGCCTTGCCTTCGGCCTCTTCTACGTGCTGCTGGGCTTCCCCCTCTCCTGGCTCATCGACCGCTACAACCGCCGCAAGATCGTGGGCGCCTGCCTGGTGCTGTGGTCGGCGATGACGGCGGTCTGCGGTCTCGCGCGCACTTCGCTCGGGTTCTTCCTGGCTCGCGTCGGCGTCACCGTCGGCGAAGCCGGAGGAACTCCGGGAGCCAATTCACTCCTCTCGGATTATTTCCCCGCGACGCGCCGTGCCATGGCGCTCACGGTGTTCGCGCTCGGCGCGCCGATCGGTGCATACCTCGGTTACAACGTCGCCGGCACGATCGCCGACCAGTACGGCTGGCGTGCCGCCTTCTACGCGCTCGGGCTTCCGGGCGTCCTGGTAGGCCTCGGCGTCTGGCTCACGGTGCGCGAGCCCAAGCGCGGCTGCCTCGACAGCGGCAAGGAGGCACTCGCGCCCTCGGTGGCCGCGACGCTGCGCTTCATGTGGCAGCAGCGCTCGGCGGTGCACACCATGATGGGAACGGCCGTGTGCGCTCTGTGGGGCTGGGGACTCATGTTCTGGACGCCCGCCTTCCTGCAGCGCACCTACCACATGACCGTCGGACAGGCGAGCGATGTCACGCAGAACATGCACCTCTGGGGAGGCGGCATCGCAACCGTCGCTACGGGCATCCTCATGGCGCGCTCCAGCATGGTCGACGCGCGCCGCATCGTCTGGGTATTGGGCGCCGGTATCGGCGTCGCCACGATCGCCTCGGGCGTGGTCTATTACACGCGCGACCTCGCTCTTGCGAAGGCAATGCTGTGGATCTTCATTCCCTCGATCTACTTCTATATCGGGCCCGGCTTCGGATTGCTGAACAACCTGGCGCCCTGCCGCATGCGCGCCATGTTCTGCGCCATGGTGCTGTTCCTTGCGAACCTGGGGAATCTCGTGATCGCCCCGCCGCTCATCGGCGCCTTGAGCGACTACTTCGCGCCCAACCACATCTCGAACGCCGACTCGCTGCGCCTTGCCATGCTGTGCCTGGTGCCGACGGGACTGTGGGCGACCGCGCATCTGTTCCTCGCGGCGCGCGGCATTCTCAAGGATCAGGAACGGGCGCGGGAATACCCGTAGCGGCGGAGTGTTGCCACTCGACCGGCTCAACGGCCGGTACGACGATCAGCCAGGCGAGGAGTCCGAGCAGCGCCACCGCGCCCGTGACCCAAAGTGCCACGGTGTAGTGGCCACCGTTGATCTTCACCAGGTAGCCGGTGACGCTCGGAGCGAGAATTCCCGCCGTATTGCTCACCGCATTCTGCGTGCCCATCCAGCGTCCGGTGGCGAGGGGTCCGGCGAAGCGTTGCGTCAGGGCGCCCACCGAAGGCGAGTTGAGGCCGTCGGCGACACCGGTCGCGAGCAACAGCGCCGCGCCTGCCGCTGCCCCGGCACCATTCAGGGCCAGGAGACACAGGCCGACGCCCGCCGCGCTCAGGGACAGCGCGGTCTTGTAAGCCAGGCTCGGCGTCGCGCCGCGCCGGATGGAGCGGTCGATGAGCCATCCGGCCGCGAGAATGCTCAGCGAGTCCATCACCCAGATGAATCCGTTCACCGAGGTCATCGCGGCGAGCGACAGGCCGCGCTCCTCCACCAGGTAGAGCGGTACCCAGGCGAAGACGAAGTAGAAGGCGTAATTCGAGCAGAAGTTGCCGAACACCGTGCCCCACAGCGCCCGCTGCCGCACGACGTCGATCCACCTCGGTCCCCCTGCGGCGGGCTTCACCGCCCTCGAGGGCCTGCGCAGCTCACCGGACCACGGAATGAGCCAGGCAAGCGAGGCGACACCGAGCGCAATGAACATGGTCCTCCATCCATAGCGGATCATGATGGCGCCACCGACGAAGGTGCCGAGCGCGGGACCCACGACGCTGCCGACCTGCATGAGCGCGGTGGCGCGCGCGCGGTGCTGATCCGTCACGCGTTGTGAGATCAGTGCGAACCCGCTCGGGTAGCACGCCGACTCCCCGACGCCCATCACCAGGCGCAGCGCCACGAGATTCAGCACGCCGCTCGAGAGGCCCGCCAGGAACGTACTCACCGACCAGAGCGCGAAGCCTGCGGCGAGCACCCGTGCCGCCCCGAGGCGATCGACGAGGATGCCCATGAAGGGCTGCGAAACGACGTAGGTCGTGAAGAAGGCCGAGAGCAGCAGCCCCATCTGGAATGCGTCGAGGTGGAATTCGCTCTTGATGAGGGGCGACGCGGTCGAGATGGTGCCGCGGTCGACATAGTTGATCATGAGCGCGGCTCCGAGGAGCAGCGTCAGACGCAGCGGAAAGCGACTCATCCTGCGGGGATGTTACCTCGGCGCAGCCGGCTTCGCGTCGGGCACCAGCAAGTCAGTGGACAATCGAGTGCCGAGAGCGATCTGGTGGGGTACGCAGTTCGAGGCGAAGTCGACATTGCGCGTCGAAAAGAGCGGCAGGATCTTTTGCCTGACCTGCTCGAGAAGCTCGCAGTCGCCCGCCTCCCAGACCGGGTCCTTCTCGAGGTGCAGGTCGACCCTGTGCCAGTGTGCCGGCACGAGCTGCGCGCCGGTGTCCTTTGGATCGGCGGGCTGCAGCACATTCATCTTGATATTGACGCCCGGAAAGGGATCGGGACTGCCCAGGGGGGCCGAGCATCCCGCGAAGGACACCTCGAAACCGCGCTCGGCACCGAGCTCGGTGAGCACGTGGCGGATCTTGTCCTGCAGCCCGTCGCAGGAATAATGGGCGGTGAAGCCCAGGAATACGAAATGCAGCTGCCGGGGGGCCCAGACGGCGGTGACAGCATCGCCCGAAACCGCAGGCTCTGTGCCCCATGCGGCGCACGCCATCAGCAGCAACCCCGCCGCCGCGGGAGCGCGCCGCAGGCTCTGAGAATTCACGGTCCACATAATCACACCTCGGGGCGAGCCCGCCGGGCGGGCCGATGATTAGAGCCGATTTTCCATTAACCGTTCTAGCAGTCCCCACTGGCCAACGGGTGTTCCCGGTGGCCGTTGACAGGGCCCGGCTTTGGGGCAAACTGGTACTTCATAAGAACCAGCGCGGCCCTGCGCATGGAACCAGGGGGTACGCCTGTCCGGGGAGATTGAAGCCCCTGCAAATTCTCATGCCGGACCGGGCTCCGGCAACGTCTCGCTGTTACTTCCGTCAAGCCTCGGCTGGACACTGCTGCTCTATGCCGCCCTGGTGCTCGCCACCGGCTGGGCCTACTCCGCCCAGCGCATCCGCAACGACCGCGAGCAAACGATCCAATCCGAGAGCGAGCGGCTGCAGTCGGTCGCCGTAGCGCTCAGCACCACCACCTTTGCCATGCTGAGCGATGGTGTGGGCTCGGCGGTGGTGCGCGCCAACGAGATCGAATCCCTTGGGGGCCTCGAGTCCGTCTCGGAACGCGACCTGACTCCGGCACTGGGCACCGCGCTCATGGGTGGCGAGTACGTGCGCTCGGTCTTCATCGCGGATTCCACGCGCTTTGCGCGCGGGGGCCGAGGCGGCGCGTACGATGTAGCTGAGGGGCGGCCCGCCTGGTTCAACCCGACGGTGGCACCGGAGACAGATATCTGGGTGGGACCCCCGGTCGCCGATCCTGATCGCGCCGCCGCCGATAGTCTGGTCGTGCCGGTTGCGCAGCGCGTGCGCACCGCCGGCAGGAGCGATGTCTGGGCGGGGGCGCTGTTCGACTTCCGCGCCTTCGACAGCCTGCGCAAACAGCTCGGGAGCCCTGGCGCGATCCTCCTCTTGAGAAGGGACGGGAGCCTGCTCGTCGCCACGCAGGACATCTCCGCGGCGTTGGTCGCGGGCCGAGCGTACGCAAGCTCGCCGCTGTTTCAGCAGGCGACGCGCGACCTCGG